>C688J18823_10000190_pt1 | contig 34518 bp, 52 predicted proteins | sample HopSoiMetagenom1_FD_18823 | JGI IMG/M metagenome (IMG submission 18823) | reverse complement strand
ATTAAAAAAATTAGGCAGTTTTTTTGTCTACATAAATATTATTTTAAAGGAGATGTTGTATTTTGTGATGGGATGGTAATTCCGAATAAATGCAAGATATGTAAAAAATACTACTATAATTGGCATTATTTAGAGCTTAACCTTTTTATAAATTGGGAATTATACTGCATTGAAAATGGGTTAAAATACTGAATGAGTAAATTACTGTTATTTTTAATACTATATTAAAGACAACTCCATACATACCAAAGTGGGAAATTTGAATGAAATATATATTACTATTCTTTTTGCTTCTGCCGTTTTCAGTGTTTGCAATTCCCGCCGACGTATCTCCATGCTTCACGCCAGGCGAACGATGCGATATGCAGATCATTGGCGCAATAGATAACGCACAGCGAATGATAGAAGTTCAGGCATACCAATTAACGTCAACGCCTATTTCAATCGCACTAGAAAGAGCTAATAGGCGTGGTGTCAAGGTTCAGATCATACTTGATAAGACGCAAGACAGGAAAAAAGGATATTCTCCGGCGCTATATTTTCATGATTTAGGGATTCCGGTCTGGATTGATCGAAAAGTTACGATAGCGCACAACAAGGTCATTATAATTGACGATAAAATAGTCATCACTGGTAGTTATAATTTTAGCGCGAATGCTCAGAAAAGAAATGCTGAAAATTTACTTATTATCAAAAGTGATATAGTTGCAAAGGCGTATGAGGATAATTACAATAAGAGGCTTAAGGTTTCATTTCAAGTTTTAGATTAATAATTCTCGCCACTCTGTAGCTAACAATATTATTTGAGTACCTAGTTCTATTTCTTTTTGCGTTGTGGTGCACTCAATAAATGCAAAAAGTTCTGATGATTTACCTGATTCAAATTCAATAGTAGCCTTTCTTAGAGAAGCTTTGACTATTTTAGTGGTGTGTTCAGTTATGAATTTTTCCTTTGTGTCAAAATCAATACACCTTACTTCTATTAAAGTGTCAATTTTTGGCAGTCTTTCTGATATTTTTATCCAAGGAAAGCCTACCGCATATTCCATTAATGGCAATTCTATTTTTTCACCATTTTTACTGGTAGCAACTACTTTTATAAAGTTTTCCTCATTTTTTAAATACCGCTTGATTTGCAGTCATGACGCGACACTATTCTTATAGTGAAATCGTTTTCGTTAGATTTGCATGATATAACTTTCCTGTAATCTATGAATTCATTGCATAATCCGCATACTATAGCCTCATCTTTTTTATCATCTGTCGGATCTGGGAATTGAGCTATTATATTATACTTAAGGTAGTCTCTAACAATGCTGTGAGACTTTAATTTAAAAACCAGCCCGCAGTTTATTTTATCTGGACATTCATAAAGTTCTTCAAATCCTTTTTCTTTGCATGCAGTCAGTTCTGAACCGCATTCTTTACATAAAATATTAATCATCTATTTCTCTCCTCCATTGACAAATTTTGCATGCAAATATATTGTAAAAAGAATCAACTGCTGAAATTTCAAGAGTATATTCTAATAATGCCCCACAGTTTTTGCATTTAAAGATTTTGTTTTCTGATTTATTTAATTTATGATTTTCATCATTAAAAACAATTTCAACTTTCCCATCCTCTAATTTTATAAACTTCACTGAATCATGATGTTTAGACATATGTAATCTACCTTTTAATATTTAAAGTTGACCAAATAAGTGCAACAAACCAACCTATAAAACTCCACCCAAGAAATAAATTTATTAAAAGTATTGGTGTACTATTCGGATGTTTTCTATAATTCGCTATAATCCATGGTAAAAAGTAAATAGCAAAAAATACTAATAGTAATATCATTCCTGAAATTGCTCGTCCTGCGATTGTATATATTTGTGCATCCATTATTTCTCTCCGTAAGTCGATTGTATCCAGTCAAAAAATTCGTTTTCGTATGACAGCCTCATTGTTTTATTGTAAATTTTCGTTGAGATATTTACATTTTTCGTATCAAAATAAAATTTCGAAAATAATTCCCCTATATTAAAATTCAACCATGGAGAAGTATATGAATTATATTTTTTTAAAAAATCTTCATTTGTTTTACATTCTTTTAATATCGTTTTAATGATATCTTTCATTTTTTTTCCTTATTAGGATTTATATTTAAAAATCTATCGTGCTCGATATACTTAATCAAAATGTAAGCAGCGATCAATATTAAAGCGCCAATTACGCCAAAACCAATTGCAAATATGTAATTCATAAAATATCTCTAAATAGGTGGGGATAACAGAGACTATCCCCGAGGTAAACGCTGGATCGGCGTTAATTTCAAAATTTATAAAACTCTATTTGTTTCTACCTTTTATGTTTGGTACATTTCCTGTATTTATTATCGGATGGATTCCCGTCATTAAAAACATGTATCTCTTATCTGCAAAACTTACTTGAAACAACGCACAGAAACTTATCGCGGTAATATGTTTTATCATCATCGTCTATAGCGTTATTTACTTCCATTTCACCCGACCTTAATCCTTCTATGTCCCAATCTTTTATTTTCTTGTTGTTCAAGTTTTCACTCCATGTGCTATAGTCAAGTATCTTTTGATATGTTTTTTCTGATATAAAATGACTTTCTCTCATTTTCTTCCCACTTATTAGCATTGAAAGGCGGCTTGATTCAAAGCCTTGGAAATTTTTTATAAATACCTTTCTGGCTTTATCCGAGTTTGAGCAACAAGAAATTATCCAATTAAAGTTTTTAGGCAATGGACACATTGAAGTTATTCCAGCAGCGCACGCATTAACGTCATAATGTTGTTGTGCTAATGCGCTTGTATTAAATACAAATATGACGATTGCAAGAAAACACGTTTTAAATAATTTTCGATTAAACATTTTTTTTCTCCTCTGATGATTGTTTATCTTCTATTGCTTTCTTTTTATTCTGCAAAAAATTTCTTCTATAAGCTGTGTTGTCTTTTGCGCTCCACCTTTTACGCTCAACCCATTCATCATTGATTTTTTCATATCTTATAAACTGCTCGTCTTTCAACGAAAAGCTTACTTTTTCGTTTCCTATGATAAGAGTGTCGCCGTTTTCAAGGACTACACTTTCGCCATTTTCTAAAAATACGCCCATGTTCGTATCTCCTATTGGCGTTAATTCGATTTTAAGATCTGTACTTTTTCATGATCATTATTTTCCACCCATTGAATTGATGGGTCTGCTTCAAAAATATTTTTACCAAATCTTGACGCCGAAGAAAGTATATTATTTTTAATTACTATCCCAGTGCCAAAAGAATATACTTTAAAGTAAAATTTTTTATTATTTAGATTGGTGCGAAGATATGCTCCATTTTTTAGTTTTTTGCTGCCACTTAAATTTACTATCCATAATTTTTTCATTTCCGTATCTCCTGTCCTGGTTGATTTCACATCATAGGGACAGTGTAACGTGGTGAATAACGTTTGTCAAGGTGTAAAGTGAAATATTTTTAAATATTTTTGTCAGGATGATATTTTTCGTTATTTTTTAGTTGATCTATAAACTGCTGTAACTCTTTGGCATCGTCTTTATGCAGCCATTCAGAGACTTTTATCATCCCTCTCGCTTTCATGCGCTCACGGTAGTTTTTGCTGCGTATGCGGGCGTTTTCTTTGCCCTGAGGGGTTTTGTCCCATGCGTTCATGGAATTACTCCAAATGATTCGTGAAGCGTTATATATCGTTTATATGCTTCATCTGACATAGATATTGTTATTTTTCCTGTTTTAAGGTACTCAAGATAGGATTTCGGTGAGTCGTCAATCTGAAAATGATCTAAAGGCAAATTAAACCCTTCTGAAAATGTTTTAATAATACATTTTGAATTTCTTATATAGCCTTCGGGGTCTAAAGATTGACCAATGTAATGACCCATTGATTTAGACATTTCATTTTGCGGATATTCGGTCATTTCTTTAACTTTATCCACCTTAAAATCCTTAATTTGTTAATTATCTATTATATACGTTACTCATAACGGTTGCAATAAAAAATATGGAAGGATTCTTGAAACATACTTAATAAAATTTTGAGCGTGGGTTTTAAGATGGGAAAGCAATCTTTTATAATTCAAATACATGGGAAATGGATGGGAGATGGGCTGGAACTTTAAAAAAATTGGTTGGAAATTGGAAAAGGTGATTTCTAAGAAATATGGTACAGTAACTTATGAAGAATATTACCAATCTCCAAAAGTACAAACTGGACCGCAACCACCAAACAAATGTTTCTCGCTTCTGTGGTGCACATGGATTGCTTCAATTTCGATTTGTTCTTGTTGTTTTTTATCTGAGTAATATTTTCGCTGCGGGGAGTGTCATCGATGAGTCTGACAAGGGTAGAGCGGGAAGAAATGGTAATAGAATTTCTTGATATTTTTAAACTCACATTATATGATTTTGGATGAACCCAATGACTGAATTGAAAATTGTTTACCTGGCACTTGATGAAATAAATCCATACGACAGAAACCCACGAAATAATATCGCGGGCGTAGAAAAAGTAGCGATGAGTATTAAAGAATTTGGCTTTAAACAACCTATCGTTGTCGATAAAGATAAAAATATATTGGCAGGGCATACCAGATATCTCGCTGCAAAAAAATTAGAAATAGAAAAAGTGCCCGTCATCATAGCTGATGATCTCTCAGAGGTGCAGGGTAAATCTTTTAGAATTACAGACAATAGGGTGGCTGAAGAAACCACGTGGAACAATGAATTTTTAACGCTTGAGTTTGAAGATTTAAAAGCGCTTGAGTTTGATCTTTCGTTAACTGGGTTTAATGATGAAGAAATAGCTAATCTGTTTGTAGAGGAATTACCACCTGGTAGCGGGGAAGAAGATAGTGTACCTGAGATTGCCGAAGAAGCGATATCAAAGCGTGGTGATATTTGGATTTTGGGCAATCATCGTTTGATGTGCGGTGATAGTCTTGCAATTACCGACATTGAAAAATTATTAAATAATAAAAAAATCGATATGGTTTTTACTGATCCCCCTTATGGAATAAATGAACCAACAGAAAGAACCATTAAAAACTCTGTTAAAAATAGAATAGGGAAAAGCAAAGATTTTGATGCGATTATTGGTGATAATTCTATAGAAACCGCCATTGAAGTATTTTCAATTGCCGATTCTTTATCGGATATTGTTATTTATTGGGGTGGAAATTATTTTTGTCATAAATTGCCAGATTCCCCATGTTGGCTAGTTTGGGATAAAAGGGTAGAAGAAAATCAAAGAGATAATAATAGTGATTGTGAATTGGCTTATATTAAGCACCCTCAAAAAAAGAGTGTTCGGATTTTTCGCCATCTTTGGAAAGGTTTAATGAAAGATTCCGAAAGACAAGAATCAAGAGTTCATCCAACTCAAAAACCGATTGCACTTTCTGAATGGTGCTTTAATGAATATTTTAAAGAATCAAAAAATATTTTAGATTTTTTCGGTGGGTCAGGTTCTACCTTGATTGCCTGTGAAAAAACATCCCGAAACTGCTTTATGATGGAATTAAGCGAAAAATACTGCGATGTCATTATAAAACGCTGGCAAGACTATTCGGGAAAAAAAGCTATTCATGAAGAATTTAAAAAATCGTTTGATGAAATGAAAAATAAAATTACGCCAATAACTTAAAAAAATTATTCCATCACCGTAAAACTATGATATATTCATCGCATCAAATAATCTGGGGTGCGGGCTGGGAAGACAGCAACGAATATAGTTTTTTAGATTACGCGCATTTTGAGCTTGAATGAAAGAACGAAAAACCTCTGAAATTGAAATAATGCTGCAAGAGTGGGCGCAGTGGTCACACAATTGCGCTGAGAATTTGAGTTATCCTACTCAATCAAATATTTTTGCATTAATGCAATTAGGTATAATGGTAAAGCCAACTTACGGGCCAAAGCCAATGCTTGAAAATCCAATAGCTGAAAAAATGGATTCCTGGATATTAAGATTAAAAGTGTACAAACCCATAGAAGCAGATGCGCTTATTTTTTATTATTTGAGCGGATGGATGAAAGAAACTCTATCTAAAAAATTAGGTATATCTATCAGAACACTCGATCTTAGAATTGCTACTGCCAAAACTTGGCTGGAGGGTTGCTACGAGGGGCAAGAGAGATTTAGATAGCGATTTTCGGGTTCACGTGAAATGAAAAACTTAATCCGCATTGATCCCAATCTTCGCCATCATGATTTTTGCAACTTTTATTCGAGCAATATCCCCAATAATCTCCACCCCATGGCGCTTTGTCCATTCCGTCATTGCAGCATACGTGTATAATTGGCCATCCGCATTTTTCACAAAAAATATTTTTCGCTATCGATGCTGTATTGTCTGGTTTTGGTTTAACTTTAATGGCTTCATTATAAGCTGATTCATACATATTCCGAGACAAAGAATAGTTAAAATTTTCTAGTCTATACATATTTATTTTATAATACTCGTTATAAAGCCTTGCAGCTTCAGCCATACCTTTGACTATTGAGAAATTGTATTTTTTTTCAAGATGAATAATCGGCAAAATTTCTTCTCTCGAATTAGTTCCACACTTATCGCATTTTTTATATTGAATACATATTCTTCCTGAAGTTTTTCTAACATAAGTATATTCATGCCGACAAAATAACTTCTTTAACCATTGCATTTTTAAATTCCATCCCTAGGCTTTAAAATTTTTACGCCATCTTCTGATTGCTTAATAACAAGAGTGGGCGACCATTCTTGATTGACGAAATTTTCTGCACTTTCTCTAGGCCAACCTCCCTCTCCTTGACGCTGATTCCAAAAATCGCCATTCGATACCAAGTAATCTATAATCTCTTCTTTTGTGGCAAATGGTGGTGTAACAGGCGAACCTTCAGATGTGGTTTCATACATTTGAAACCATGTAGCTTCTTCGTTTTTATAAAACCGATAATACAATGGATCGGGGGGACTATAGTCGATTAACCAATCTTTAAGCCCATTCGGATAATATTTTTTCTCATCATCTGTCATTTCGCCTTTTCTAATTCTGTCAAAATTCTCGAACCAATCTAAAACGGCTTCTTCATAATTTTCATCAAACATCGATTGATAATTTTCAACCCAATTTGGGAATGGCGCATTTTCTCTTGTATATCTCGGATGCTGCCAATTTGGCGGAACCCTTCTAATTTCACGACCCATTACTTTCTCCTTTAAAATTTAAATTACCAATCTCCAAAAGTACAAACTGGACCGCAACCACCAGACAAATGTTTCTCGCTTCTGTGGTGCACATGGATTGCTTCAATTTCGATTTGTTCTTGTTGTTTTTTATCTGAGTAATATTTTCGCTGCCAGCCACCACGGGAAGATGAACCGTTTAAAAGTTCAACACAGCGGTGACATGTTGGGTCTTTTTTTCCGAATGACATTTGACATTGGGAAGCGTGCTTTGTTGAGCCATCTTTATTTAAAATCTTTACTTGCATTTCAATCTTTGTTTCGGTGCACATTTCCGTATCTCCTGTCCTAGTTAATTTCACATCATAGGGACAGTGTAACGTGGTGAATAACGTTTGTCAAGGTGTAAAGTGAAGTATTTTAAAAATAAATTATTCGCCTCGATAAAATTCGGTTGCCGAGTTTTTGTGTACGATAAAACTCGGCAGGTTTGTAAATCCTTAAAAAGGCTCTATTTTATGGAGTATTTATATAATCTTGCAGAAAAATATTTTACAAAAAGAGGTATACAATAAAAATACTTGCTTTTTTTATAAAAATATGTTGACTCAGTAACTTAATACTGCTATGTTTTTATCAGAATTTATTTCTTGACCTTAAAATCTGCCCCTAGCTAGTGCGGATTTTTTTTGCCCAAAATTTTAGGAAAAGCAAGTTATATTTAGGAGGTTATATTGACTCTTAAAAAAAGAAAGAAAAAACAAATCCCATCAGAAGTCACTACAGAACGAGAAAAACAAGTCTGGTCTTTGCGTCAATCGATGTGGACTCAAGAGCGAATCGCTAAAGAATTAAAAATAAGTCAGCCGGCTGTTGCTAAAATTCTAAAGAGAGTGAGTGAACGGTACAGTACAGAATTAATGGACGATATTAAAAAAGTAAAAGCCGAGCAAATTTTACAGCATGAATATATTTCTGATCAAGCAATGCAAGCCTGGGAACGTAGCAAATTACCAGCAAAATCCACGTGGTTTAAAAGAACAGTTGATGCACAAGGTAAACCATTAGATAACAGTCTTGGCGAAAGAACAGACGAAGCTAAAAATCAAGAAGGGGATCCGCGATATTTATCTGCTGCAATGAAAGCAAAAGAAGAAATACGAAAAATATTAGGTGCTGATGCGCCTGTAAAGACTTTTGCGCTCACAAAGGATGTATCATCTTTGACAGATGAGCAGTTGCAAGACATTGTTAATGGTCGCATACCCACTGATTAAATTTAAAAAACATTGTCTCTCGAATCTATAAAGCTTCAAGCATTGGCAGAATTAGAATTAAGAAGGCGAAGACAACAAAATCAAGAAAAGAAGTTTTTGAGTTTTGATGAATGGCTCCCGATTGTATCGCCGACGTTTTGCTGGACTTGGAAGCATCTTGAGTACATTCGTCGTAGTGGTCTTGATGGAATAATTGACGGAAGCATTAAAAGGCTTGCCGTATTTATGCCGCCGCGTCATGGCAAAAGCGAATTAATAACAGTTAGATTGCCTGCGTGGTTATTAGAAAAAGATCAAACACAAAGAGTTATTGTAGGCGCATATAATAAAACATTTGCCGAAAAGTTTAGCCGTAAAACCCGCAGAATAGTTCAAACACGCATAGTTTTAAGCAAAGACAGAAAGGCGGTCTCTGATTGGGAAACCAATCTAGATGGTGGATATCGAGCGGCTGGTGTGGGTTCTGGGGTTACTGGAACTGGCGCAAATGGCATAATTATAGATGATCCAGTTAAGAATAGAGAAGAAGCAAATAGCGAAACTTATCGAAATAAAACTTTTGATTGGTACAAAGACGACCTATTTACTCGTTTAGAGCCTGGCGGTTGGATCATATTAATTATGACCCGATGGCATGAAGATGACCTTGCAGGCCGTTTGATTCACGGCGATCAGGCGCATAAATGGCATATAATTAATCTGCCGGCAGAGGCAGAAGAAAATGATGTCTTAGGTAGACAAATTGGCGAAGCACTTTGCCGCGAACGTTTCGACGAAGAAGCGCTTCAAAACATTCGCGAAGAACTCAAAGAAAGTTATCTTGCGCTTTATCAGCAACGACCAAGCGCGGTTGAAGGTGAAATATTTAAGCGTTATTGGTGGCGTTTTTATTCTATTGCTCCATATTTTGAAAAGATTGTACATTCATGGGATACCGCCTTTAAAAAAGGCGCGCTCAATGATTATAGCGTTTGTACAATTTGGGGTGTTGCGAAAAATGGATTTTATCTTATTCACCGGTGGAAAGAAAAAGTAGAATTTCCAGAACTTAAAAGAATTGTTGTAATGTTAGCCCGACAATTTCCGCCCGATCAAATACTTATAGAAGATAAGGCAAGCGGTCAATCTTTAATGCAAGAGCTTGATCGTGAAACCACTTTGCCCATAAAAGCTATAAAAGTTGATATTGATAAAGTAGCGCGCGCGAATGCTGCAACACCAATGATTGAAGCTGGAAAAATATATCTCTTAGAGGGCGCACCTTGGCTCCAAGATTTTTTAAATAATCTTTCGTCTTTTCCTAACGCGCCGCACGATGATGACGTTGATAGCGTGACGCAATTTATTCTTAATGAAAAAGACAAAGCACGACAATTTTCTTTCACGGCGATCTAGAAAGTATGGGATTTTGGGATAAATTACAATTATTAGGCGGTCGCAAAAAAAATATCCCGAAGCGCGATACAGATATTTATCCGCGTCTTATGCAATTGGGCGGTACGCTTAACCGCAAAGTGACATTTAAGCCGACACCACCCAACCTGCGGTATTTTTCACGTACGCCTTATGCCAGGCGTGCTATTAATGCAATTAAAAATCCCATTGCGCATTTGCAATGGGAGATTGCGCCAGTAAAAGGTGTTAAGCTTAACAAAACATTAGAAAAACAAATTGCATCGATTACCGAGTGCTTCTTGCATCCAAATACTGACGATAACACTATTTCGTTTTTGGAGGCTGTGATTGAAGACTTACTTGTTTTTGGTGCAGGGTGTATCGAACAACAACTCAGCGGCAATCCAGACAGGCCATTGTGGATGTGGCCTGTCGATGCCCAAAGCATCAAGATATTTCCAGGGTGGGGCGGTGGAAGAAATGAGTCTCGTTATATTCAGACACTTGGATATAACAATATCGGTGTTTATCAAGGCGTAGAACTTTCAAACGATGAACTCATTTATATTAAAGCTAATCCTTCGTCTGAGACTCCCTACGGTTATGGGCCACTCGAAATTGCTTTTAATACTATTAATCGTCAACTTGGTGCTGCTGATTACGCGGGAAATGTGGCAAGCAACGCCCAGCCAAGGATTTTGTTGTATGCAGGCACAGCAGATGAGGCAGTCCTTAGAACGTTCAGAAACTATTGGAGAAATGAAATAGAAGGGCAGGGAATAATGCCCATCATCGGCGGTATAGATAAGCCTGATTCAATAAATTTACACACTGGCGATGATAAAGCGCTTTATCTTGAATATCAGCAAACTTTATATCGTGAAATTGCAGTTGCCTTTGATTTAAGCCCGCAAAATTTAGGTGTTGAATCTGACGTTAATCGAAGCACGGCGGAAGTTTCAGAAGATCGTGACTGGGACTCTGCAATTAAGCCTAAAGCAAATACAATAGCATCATATTTTACGCGTGAAGCAATTCATCGAAGACTGGGGTGTTATAGTCTTTGCTTTAAATTTGTTGGACTTGATCGCGAAGATGAAGAAGCAACTGCAAATATTTATGATAAATACTACAAAAATAATGTGTTTACTCCCAACGAAATACGAGAGAAGCTTGGCGAACCCCCGAGTGATGATCAATGGGCAAATCTTAAAGAAGCAGATGTTCAGATTGCTATATCTGCTGCGCGGGGGTCAAAAGTCATTGATGATAAAGACTTGCCAGATAATTATAAGACGCAGCCAGCACAACCAGATAGCCAAAAAAATTCGGATGATTCATAATATAGCCTCGTATTGAGGGCTAAAAAATGGATGAAGCATCGAAAGTTTTTAATAACCCAGATTATTATCATAAGATAGACACTATTGAGGGTGATATTCGCGACTTATTTCCTACTCACGATTTTGGTGATGCGGATATTCCTATGAGTAAGGCAAAAATTACCGTTGAAAGAGATCATAACGGGAAAATAATAGCATTTCGCATTGCGCCAAATGTCAATATTTCTGTTGGAAATGGTATAAACGCATATCCATATTCCGATAAATTAAAAATTTTAAAAGAAGAAAAAAATGACTAACAATATTAACGTGATCGGCACTGCCCAATGGGGCAGCAATAAAGAGAAAGCAAGATTAAATAAACTTTTTAAAATCCGTAAAAAATTTATAAAGAGGTTAAATATGGATAAAGATTATAAATATGGTGGATATACTCCCATAGGGCGTTTGGATACTTCAAAACCTCCATTGGGAAGATCAGGCGTAAAATCTCCACCAAGCACGCTTCAGGTTAATGTGCATATATATTCTGAGAACATTGCCTCTGTTTGCGTTGCTTCAGTTGGTGGAAGTATTCATTGTCCATATCCGTCCACCGAGTCCATATCCGTCCACCGAAATAAATCTTGTGTCATAACAAAATCAAATTGATGGCATTGTTGTAATTTTCGATAGTCAATAGAGTCTTTTTTAAAAGGCTTTATAAATCTTTTACTGGGCATAAAAACTCCAAAAACCTAGCTTTTAGCACATACACAAACCCGCCGCGCGCGGGTTTTTTTTCGCCTGAATTTTACCCTAAATGTTTTAACTGGAGACATAAAATGCCATTGCAAGTCCATGATGTTGAATTAGTAGACAAATCAAATTTTAAATACACCGATCGCGTCATAATGGGTATGCAAGCGAACGCAGTAAACTTAGGCAGTCCTGGTGTTATAGCATCTGTCGCTGTGACCGCTGCTGGTAGTTATGCAACGCTGCCAACAATCGGCACATCGGGGCATGGTTCGGGTGCTACTCTTGTCCCACATATGAAAGCTTTATCTACAACCGGAATCACCGCTGTGGGCACAGGTTACGCGCCTGGCGATACCATAACTTTTAGCAGTGGCACGGGTACAGAGCCAATATTAACTATCAGTACGACAAAACTTGTGAGCGCTGCTGTAAACGCTGCGGGTACCTTATACGCACCAACTGACACTATCACATTGGCAGGAGGCGTTTTCACCGCCGCTGCAATTCTCACTGTTGCAACCACAAAAGTCATCAGTAAAGCAGTTTTGACCGCAGGTTCGGGGTATGCAATTAACGATACTATTACCGTTGCCGGTGGCGCTGGTGCGACAAAAGCTATATTTACAGTAACTCATGCGCAGTTGGTAAGTGTTGCTAAAAATGCTGGTGGTTCAGGTTATGCGCCTGGTGATACGATTACTTTAGCTGGAGGAACGGGTACAGCGGCAGTTATCACGGTTGATACAGTTTCTTCTGGTGCTGTGGCGACTTTCCATATATCTACGCCTGGCGATTATACTGTTTTAAGTACGACGTTCACGCAAGCTTCCACGAGCGGATCAGGAACTGGCGCGACCTTTAATACAGCTCTTTTCGGTGTACTGACATTGACTGTTTCGACAGCAGGTTCTTATACAACAAACGCGTCTACGTTCACACAGTTTGCCACGTCGGGAAGCGGTACAGGCGCTACATTTAATACAATTGTTTATGGTGTTAATACATTCACCATTACAACCCCAGGAATATATCAAACAAACGCATCATCTTTCACTCAAGCTAGCACTTCAGGTTCTGGCACAGGCGCTACGTTTAACACCGCTTTATATGGTCTCTTAGGGTTTACTGTTTCCACTCCTGGAGATTTAACGGTTCTTGCCTCTAACCCAATTTCAACCACCTCCTCGGGTTCAGGGACAGGCGTAACGCTTACCCCGCTTTATGGATTAACTTCAATCGCGGTAAGTTCGGCCGGTACTTTGTACGATAGTGGCTCTGCAATCACAGTGACAGGTGGAGGCAGCACAGGTGGTGGCGCTGGAACAATTACATTGGGCAGCCAAACAAATAATCCTGTAACAACTTCGATAAGTTTTGGTACAACCGCTGATTTATCAGATAACTATTCTGTTTTCGTTAATCCACAGCAAGAATGTTTCTGGCATGTTGCAGATTCTAGCAAAACCGCGACTGGCTTTGATGTCATTTTAACACCAGTAAGCGGTGGCACAATTGCAGCCGGATTGATTGATGTTTTGGTTGTAAGTTAAGGAGTAGATTATGTCAAAGAAAGATCGCGCTAAATCAAAAAGTGAATCAAGTGAATTAATAGAATCAACTGAAAAAGAAGTTATTTTATCGTCTGTTAAAAATGAGACTGGTGATGAAATATTAGAAGTTCTTGATAGGTTAGAAGTAGAAACCGAGCAGGAAGTTAATAAATTATACGTTAAACCCGAAATAAAAATAAAAATTACCGATGAAGATTCTTCATCTGTTGCTTTTGATGAAATAACTTACATTGAAAGTAATGAAGATAAACTTAACGAACCGATAAAAATTAAAAAGATAGAATATGATTATGCCTTAGACGAAATCGAAGCGTATATCAATAATGCCACTAAGGTTGGAAATCACTATCTAGCCTCAGAACTTCACAAGGTAAGTGCGATTTTATCTGATCTTAATCATACATTTACGCATTTAAGCGGCGAAGCAAAACTTTTTATTAGTATTATTTTAAAAAACGGGAAGATTTTAAAATGCTAAACATGACTACTTCAGAGTTTAAAGCATGGTTTGATGGCTTTTCTCACGCAATCAACGGAACTCCAAGCAAAGAACAATGAGAAATTATTAAGAAAAAGGTGGAAGAAATTACGGTTAATAATGGTCAATATATTAATTACCCTCTTTTTGTAAGAGAACCTTGCTTGTCTGTTTTAGATCAAAAAATTACTTGCTCAAGCTTATTATCTGATTTATCACGCAACGCTACTCCGTCGGTATTTTAAAAACATTTATCGGATTTAAATAATGGCTCTTACAACTCAAGAACGGGATGCACTCCCGTCTAGTAGCTTTGCTGTGCCTGAAAAACGTGCATTGCCGATACATGACGCAACTCACGTAAAAATGGCGTGGAAAATGGTTGATCGCACCCAAGGATTATCAGACGAAGAAAGAAAAACTGCGCGTAATAAAATTTTACGTAAAGCGAATGAATTAGGAATTAATACTGATGAATGGCACGCCCAAGCTTTACGCTTAGAGGCGATGGCAATTGAAATGCCAGACGTTAAAGATCATCCAAATAAAACACCTTTCAGTGGAATTTTAACAAGACTTGATCAGCCTAGTGATGCGCCTCTCGGCGGCAGCATGGGTAAGTGCGTGATTTTACCAAAACTAATTGCTGAGAAAGCTTTATCAAGTCTTTTAGGTATGGCTGTAGATTTCACACCTTCCTTAGACGGTCACGATTCACAAAACAAAATCGGATTAATAACCGAAGCAACAATACAAGGCAATGCGATACACATTGCAGGATTTTTTTACGGCGCGGACTTTCCTGACGAAGTTAGACGCATCCAAGCTGATAAAGCATCTCTGGGCTTTTCTTTTGAAGCACAAACGCGATTGCGGTCTCTGGATGAAAACCCCCTGGTCATTGATTACTGCGTTTTTACTGGAGCGGCTGTCTTACAAAAAGACAAAGCTGCCTATACAACCACAGCCTTATCGGCTAAAGCGGAGAAACTTATGAGTGATGAAAACGTTCAAGCTTTGATGACAAAGATTGAAGAGATGGGAGCGCAAATTACTGCGCTAACTGCAAAAGGGAAGGAAGAAGACGAAGAAAAGAAATTAAAGGCTGCTGGTGTTGGTCATATAGTAAAAGAACATGCAGATAGATTGCGCGCTGCTGCTGCTTCTATGTGTGCTGCCGGTATGGGTATGCACCCTAAAGGCGGCCACGTTGCAATTTTACATGGCATGGCTGATTCAATGGAAGCCGAGGCTGCACTTGGAAAATTGCCGCACGTTTATCAGGTTAATGATTGGATGCACGGCGCTGCTGATAAAAAAGAAGAAGAGGGAGACAAAAAAAATGATGAACTTAAATCAATGATTGAAGGTTTAACAACCCAGATCAACGATTTAAAAAAGGCAAATCTAGATGCTGGCGCAGCTCCTGAGAGAAAAACATTGCCTAAGGGGGTTTTATCTATTTTAACAAAAGCCGGACTAAATCCAACTGATACAAACAAAATATCAGTGCATGAATTGGATGCTGCTTTAGATAAAACACCTGGTATTCCCCGTCTTCAGCGCATCGCATTAAAAGCAAGCATGATGATGTCAAACGCAATTGAAGGAGTAAATTAATGCCTAACATAAATAGTAGTTTTCGTGCATTAGAAGGTGCTGCTGACTTTTTGGGCACTGGCGCAATCGAAGTTAATATGTACGAACCAGAAATTTTCGATATCGTACGTCGGTCGTCTGTAGCACTTAACCGTTTACCTCAAGTTAAGGCAACCGGCCATCCGCATCGTTATTTTGAACAAACGGCAATTTCATCTGGTTCTTTTACTGATCCTCGCGCTATTACACCTTCGGCAACAGGCCCAATCCGCGTCGAACGTACTGCATATATTAAAGCTATTGTTGCACAGTCTAACATCTCTCTATTTGATAAAGATGTGACCCAGCAACAAGGGCAATTTGCCTATGTAGTTGCAAAAGATATCGACGATATTATTTCAGGTATTCAAGTTACGCGTGCCGCCGCAATTTGGAATGGTAATGATACAAGCATGACCACTCCAACAACCATTCAGTACATGGGGCTTTTAAACCAGATCACCAATCAATTCACGATTGCACCTGGAGCTTCAATAATTGATGGTCTAAAAGCCGCGGTTGCTTCTATATTTGCAAATACAACTTATGCTGCAAAACCTACCGCAATTTATGTTAATCCTATACTGGGTGATTATCTTGATCGTGAAGCAAAAGCATCGCAAATCACTTTCGGTAAAAGCACAGTTGTTGCTGGTGTGGAAGTTGAAACCTTGCGTACGCAAGCTGGCGAATTACCGATAATCGGTGAATCATTCTTGCCTTCTGCTGCTGGTGCTCTCTATGGTTTTGATGCGCCTCCTGCCGGAAACCTCAATTATTTTGCAGTTATTTTGACTGAAAAAGATATTGAGATGCCTTACATTTCTGGTGATAGCGATGATCCAAATCCTAGACTTTTCCAATTAGGATTAACCGGAAATTTAACAGGACAATATGTTGGTGTTAAGTTTGACTGTATCCTTGCAAAAGGCCCATCTTATGCTCACGGTGTTGTTGCTGTACAGCGTCCTTAATTTATTTAAATAATTAATTTAATGTACGTATATGTACACTATTTTGATCAAATAGGTAAATTTTAAATACCGCACTTTCTTAATTGCAGGTGCGGTTTTTTTTGGGGAAAGGTTTTGAAAGTTTACAAGCAAACTCAATCACAAAGTACACATACGCTTTTTATACAGCCTGGCAATGACCATCCTGAAAACTCTGTGTGGTTAGATAGTAAAAATAAAGCAAAGATGTTTGAAATAGTTTTTAAGTATGGTGTTGCAGAGGTTGATGATCGACTGGGTCAGTATATGATTGATAAAAAATTAGCAGCGTCAACATTTTTAATTAATTTGGAGGGTGCATCCTTATGACTACAGTGACTACGCAAGAAGATGCGCATACCCCGATGGATGTTGGCCCATCACTGCAATTTTATCTTAATACTACAAAATTAGCGCTCGCCACGACTATTGATGCAAGTTCTAGTATAAATTCAAATCTTATATACACAAATGGGTATAAAATATTTTCTTTTGCTGTGACAAGTGATCAAGATGGGAGTGTTAGCATACAAAGATATCTTGATACAGCGGGCACAATATCGCAGGGTTCACCCACTACCGCAAGTGTCGTAGGCGGCACTCCGCTTGTAGTCAATAATTCTTCTTCTTCGCCTTCTCAAACTCTTAAAATTACCATCACAAATAGCGGCGGTTCTATAGCAAACCTAACAAATGTCGCACTTCTTTTTCAGAGTTCATAATTAGATGCGAAGCATTTATTTAGAGCCTTCTGACTATATCGCTTACGGTGTACCTGATGCAACAGCTCAAGAAGTTACACAAGCGAGTATTATTATTGATGGATATTTACAACGTGAAGAAGGATTAATATACGCGACAGATGCAAATGGCAATCCTTGTTATATGCTGATAAAAAATCCAAATTATACTTTAATAGCTACGCAAAGTATTTCGCCAGGTACAAATGTTATTGTTAATGTATCGGGCGGCGTTTTACAGGTTCAAAATGGCGAAGCTATTACATTAGATAAAGGAACGCCCTCAATAACTGAAACTTGCATCGTTTTAGCTGTAAATGGCCAAGCATTAACATTGCAAAGTGTTCAGTTTTCGCATGATGTAGATGCTACGCTCGATTTTGGTATGACGATTTTTGAAGAAAAACAAATGCCCGCAGGAAGGCCAATTACATCATTGTCGAGATGGCCGCTTGTAGGACTGCTTTCTGGTCGGGGTCGTTATGGGTATGGCAGACGAGGAAGCAGCGGAAATTTCGCCACAAACGAATATAATCTTTTGGCGGCGATGACATCATTCGGTGGCCCTCCAATCTGGGAAATTTTTAATGCTTCATTAGCCGGATATGATCGTACAACATCGAATGTATGGTCTCCTTCTGGGGTATATCTTAGTTATTTTACGCAAATACAATTCTGGTATATTGCCGGATGGACTTATGCAAATTTACCAGCAGAAATAAAACAAGCCTGTGCAAATATCATGCTTGCGATATTTGATTTTCCAATTTATGGAAATGTTAAATCATATAGAGCAGGTGATACGGCAGTACAATATGGTGGTTATGGGGCTTCTGGCGCAATTGGTGTTATTGGCGTAAACAATTATATTGACCCAATGACAAAAGCTTTGCTTGACCCTTACAGAACAAGGGCATTTGTGTGAGTTTTAGTTACCCTCGCATCGTATCTATTACGCGGCCACCAACATTAACCGGTATAGGCGCACAACCTTATCAGGGTTTATTACCAAACACAGAGACTTTAGTCGCGTCTGGGCTTAAAGCAAGCATACAACAAATAAAAGAATCTAAACAATTTCCTGCTAATTTGCCTGGCGATACTATACGCGGTTCTTTGTGGAATATTTTTATTAGGAAACCACGAACTCTAATTAGAGACAGGGACATTATCACAGATGACTTGGGTGTACGTTATCAAGTAACTGCGGCTTACTGGAATTCACTAGGTTACAAAGCGCTATGTGAAAGATTACAAACATAAAATATAGGCTGGTGATATTAATGGCTGATTTATCTGATGTAATTAATTCGTTGGTTGATATATGCCAAACCGCCGTATATCCAAATGGTTTGCTAAATCCATCTGTAGCCAATGTAGACGTTAGAATTTATGGCGGATGGCCAATCCCTGATAATTTAGATGCAGATTTAGCAGTCGGAAAAGCAAATGTAAGTGTTTATGCTACACCTTCTGAGAGAGTGACAACACGTTTCCCGATTAATTGGCATCAATCAACAATAAATCCAAAAACTATTATTTTAACAGTAACAGATACCACAACCGTCACAGTTTCAGGAACGATAACAACTCCGCAAACCTGTATGGTGATTGTAAACGGTACTGGCTATGCTTATACGATTCTTGCGGGCGATACATTAACAACCATAGCAGCGGGAATTGCCGCCTTGATTCCTGGCGCTTCGTCTGTGGGCGCTATTGTTACAATTACAGGCGCTTATCGCCTTAGCGCAAATATTGGCGTACCAGGTATCGGTATAAGAGAATTAAAGCGACAAGAGCGTGTTTTCATGATAAGCGTGTGGGCTTCAAGTGATCCCATACGAACGGCTATTGTTGCGCCTATAGATATTTTATTTGCCGCGACTGAACGTTTTGTTTTACCTGATGATTATTATGCAATCCTTAAATATCACGGCACACGAATTACCGATAGTATGGAAAAAAGCAAATTGTATCGTCGCGATCTTTTGTACTCGGTTGAATATCCAACTACTCAGACAGAAATAGAATACACAATCGCTGATCCTTTTATTAATAGCTTAACGAGTGACCCATCAGGATTATAAAACACTCATTTACATTTCAAATAAACCCGCCGCGCGCGGGTTTTTTTATGCCTATCAAAATTGCCCAGGAATTTTTATGAAAGACATTAAAGAAACGAAAGAAGCGAAAGAAGCGAAAGAAGAGAGGCGCTTGATTGTCGTCGATGCGTTTGGAGATTACAGGCGCGGCGATGCGATCACATCAAAAGACGAAATAGAAAAAGTCCTCGACGAAAACGCACATAGAGTAAATGTCATTTACGTTAAACCCGAATTGAGCGCAAAAAGCGCATAGGAGAAAATCATGACTCAGGTCGTACAAGCGGGAACAGTAAATCCGCAATCATTGTTAGCGCCTGGTGGAATAGTCAATATTTTGCCTCCATCTCAGACGCAGATTAACGGCGTTGCAAGTAATATCCTTGGCGAAGTTGGTACTGCTACATGGGGACAGAAAAACACCGCAGTTATTTGCGGTAACATGAACGAATATGTGAGAAATTTCGGACTCCCAGTCGCAAGAAAATACGATCTTGGTACTGGCATTTATGCGGCATCTTTAAATTGCGCAAACAATTTTAGATGTGTGCGCGTCACTGATGGCACAGATGCGGCCGCATCAAAAGCTATCCTTGATACTGCGCCCGCAACAGGCATGACGGCTACAGCGATTTATACTGGCACACTCGGAAATTCTGTCAGCGTGACCATAGGTGCGGGTTCTGCGCAAAACACTAAACGTATTTCAGTTTCGCTGCCAAATAACTTAAGCGCGGGTCGCACACCTGAAATTTTTGACAATATTGCAGGAACGGGTTTAGCGCTTTGGCAGGCAATGGTTGATGCAATTAATTTAGGGCAAAGTGGTATCCGCGGGCCATCTGAGTTAATTGTCGCTACGGTTGGCATATCGACTGTAGCACCAGCAAATGCAACTTATACTTTGACTGGTGGTTTAGACGGCGCAACGACTATTACAGCAACAGTTATGGTCGGTTCTGATACAGCCCCTCGCACAGGAATGTACGCGCTTCGTGGTTCAAAATGCAGCGTTGCCATGCTCAATGATATGGACGATACAACTAGCTACAGCGCTCAAATTGCTTTCGCTATTTCTGAAGGCATATTTATGCACATTGTCGGGCCCGCTGGTCAAACACTTGCACAAGCAAAAACAGCGAAAGATGCGGCAGGTATTGATAACTACGATGTTAAATTCTTGGTCGGCGACTGGTGCTATATTTTTGATACTTATAGCGGCCTCACCCGTTTAATTTCACCGCAAGGTTTTGCTTGCGGGCGTCGCGTGAATTTATTGCCCAGCGAATCTGCATTGAACAAGCAAATACTTGGTGTTGTCGGCACACAAACTACAAAAAGCGGTGGTATGTACACCAACGCAGATATTATTTTTGCTTGCGATAATGGCCTTGATGTTATTTATAACCCATCATCCGGCGGTAATTATTTTTCATTGCAGACTGGTCAAAATACTTCAAGTAATCAATCAATCAGGATGGACGACTACACAACCCTGACAAATTATATTGCTTATAGTATTGCATTCGCAATCGGACTTTACATTGGTCTTCTTCAGAATCCAAGTGTTAGATCATCTGCAAAAGCTACCCTAACAACATTTTTCATCAATCTTTATAACCTTGGATTGATCGGCGATGTGAATTTCCCAAATCAAGCAACCAAAGCATTTAGTATTTTACTTGATGCGACGAATAACCCAAGTAATCGCGTATCTCAAGGCTATATGCAAGCTGATATACAGGTTGTTAATTATTCGGTGATCAGAAATTTCATTGTGAACCTTCAAAATGGACAGCCTTCTTTAGTTTCAACTGTCCCAGTCAATTAAGCATCAAATCAATTTAGAGTAGGAGAGAGAAATGTCCGCAGGCGGGATGACGATTGCACGTGATGTAAGCTGGGTTATAAACACAGCACAAGGTGAGCTAATACTCTCATCTAATTTTATTACAAATTTTGAAGCAAAGCCTGATGCTAAGGTTGGAAAAAACCTGGGTGTAAGCGGCATTATTACGCCATATGTTGTCCATGAAGGGCATGCCATTGATATGGAAATCACAAGAACAGATGATGAGATTGAGACTTATTGGGCATTATCTGAAGCAGCGTTTTATGCGGGCGTCGATGTACCAGGCGGAACTATTTACGAAACCATCACAGAAGTTGATGGCTCTGTATCTCAGCATGTTTATACCAATGTTCAATTAAAAGTTGATACGTTTGGTATGAAAAAAGGCAATGAGCTTGTTTCACAAAAGTTATCTGGTTTCGCAACACGTTTTGAAAAAATTACTTAATTGAGGAGATTAATATATGCAAGATTCAAATCCGCCAAAAGTCACTCTCGTAAACCATAATAAAATCGAAATCATAGATGATTTTGGTAGAATTATAGTATTAGAAGAGCCATCTGCCCTTGAGTTTTTGGATTTTCTGATTTGCATGGATCAGCAGGGAACAGAAGATAAAGGCAATAAAATAATGGCAAATACTATTTCGTTGATCTGCATAAAATCAATCGATGGAATCCCTGTTAAAAAACCTCAAACAAAATCTGAACTTAGAGCAATTGTTCAGAATGTGAAAAGTTTAAAATTGATGCTTCAAATTGCGCGTGCCGTAGGCTCTAGTGGGCTTCTTCCAATGGTAGAGACTGAGGAGAAAAAAGAAGAAATAAAAAACTCGTAAAGAATCCCATTCTAAGAGCAATGTTATTTGTTGTGAGCAAGGGGATTCCTCACAAAATCGCATCTAAACTAAAATTAACAGAACTTCAAGCCTACTGCATTATCTTATCCGAGCTTGAGCTGCCAGAAGAGCAGCATTTCGATTTTGAAAGAATGAAATTCAGAGAGACAAAAAAATGACAAGTTTTTTTACTGTAGAAGAAATGGCTGATTTACTTTTAAAATTAAAAATAACGCATAAGATATTTTTGCACGAAGGTTTAAAAGTTGTTGCCGATAAATTAGTTGATACCGCAAAAAAGGAAATATCGCATTATCAAACAGCAATTGGGCCATTTCCAGATTGGGAAGATTTAAAACAAAGTACAGTCGATGAAAAAGAAAAATTAGGATACGCACCGCCCGATAATCCTCTTTTAAGAACAGGTGAAATGCGAGACTCAATAAAAAGTAACGTCGTTGATCTTACTATTTATTTTGGATGTACTGACCCAAAATCTGTAAATCACGAATTCGGCACATCCAAAATGGAGATGCGCCCCTTCATTGGCCCTGCGGCATTTAGAAATATTGCATTCATAAAAAAAGTAATTAGAAAAGCTTCTTATGAAGGATTAAAGAGTGCTGGTCGTACAATAAACGCGGCATTCAAAGAAAAGGTATAAAATTATGTCTTCTGAAGACTATAAAGTATTGATGAAATTGTCGTTAATAAACGACATAAGCCCTCAACTTACTTTTATTTCAAAACAGCTTAATATTCTTAATAAAGAAGGCGATGTTTTCATAACAAAAATGAATGCAATAAAAAGTTCTTCATTTAATCTTTTCGGTACGGCTGCGGCATTCGCTGCACCAATCGTTTATGGAATAACAAAAGCCGCAGAATTACAAAAAAATATGCTTGGCATACAGGTTGCGACGAATGGAACTGTCGAGCAAATGGATAAGCTTAGACTTTCCATAGAAAACGCATCTGTGCCGACACAATTTAACGCATTACAAATGTCGGCTGTCGCTCAGAAAATTGCAACATCAAATTCTTTTAGCGCGCCTCAGCTTTCTGCATTAATGCCTACCATTGCAAAATTTGTAGATGTTCAAAGTTTACTTAAAAAAACCGACCCAATGTCCAGTGCTGTTAATGCTATTCAAATGATGCACTTAGCGCAAAAATATTCTCCAGCTCAAGTTGAGCCATATTTCAATGAAATAACAAAGGTATCTTTAATGATGCCTGGCGGGGTTAGCGAATTAAGAAGCGCAATGTCTTACTCACAACCAATTCTAAAAACTGCATTTGGCGTTGATGATACGCACAATCTTATGATGGTCGCTCTTCTTAGTCGTCTTGGGTTAAAAGGAAGCAGGGGAGGAACAAACTTAGCGGCCGCAATCACAAGAACTATCCCAGGTATTTTTGGTTCAGGATTGCTTAAAGGTAAGAGTCATGAAGCATTAGCTGATATGGGTTTTATTGACAAACATGGGCATTCAAAGTTCATGGTAAATGGAAAATTTGATACCGATCAATGGATAATGGGGCTTTCAGCATTTGTAAGTAGTGCTATCTCAAAAGATCCCCGACATGGAAGAGAGAGAGTAGCAATAGATATGCAGCACGCTTTTGGGGTTCAAGGCGGAAAAGTGGCATCATTATTATCAAGTCCGGCAGCTATTGCGCAACTTGCATCTATGAATGCAGACTTTAAGCAATTGGCAAGTATGGGCGCAATTCAAGATAAATTTGTTAAAGAATCAGTCTCTCAACAATTTCAATCCTCTTTAACAAATCTTCAAAATATATTTATAGAACTTGGATACAATCTTTTACCACTTACACTTCGTGTTTTAAAAGATATCAATAATGAACTTGCGATTTTTATACCTTGGATGAGGGCGCATAAAACAGAAGTAAAAGAATTAGGTATTGCATTTCTTAAAGTGGCTGCTGCTCTTGCTATTGTTGGAACCGTGAAGAAGCTTGCCTCTGCGTTTACTCTTTTAAGTACCCCCCTCGGCGCAACATTATTAATTTTAACGCAATGGAAAACGGCACTTAAAGGATATCAATTATTGATACAAGCCTTAGGCGATGGTTTTGAATGGTGGTTTAATAAAATTGAGGCATTTCTTAGTAAGATTGGATTTATGGGGGCATTTCATAGCGTTAGAAATTCATTAGTCCCAACATTACCAGACAATTCAAAATGGGATCCTAACTACGCATCTAATCAAGCGATGAGTTCGGCAATCGCTAAAGCGCATCAGCAAACGCTTGAAATTCATACACACCATCAAATGGATTCTAAAGAAATATCGCACACGGTAACAAAAATCCAATCAAAACAAGCAAATCGTCAGCCTTCACACGGTTCTTTATTTAATCCAAATATTAGTTTGCAGCCAAATATGCTTAATTATGGCGGTTCTCTTTGATCATCGTACGTCTCGGTGAGATATTTTTTAATGCAACGGAAGTACCGGAAGCAATCCCTAGAGGAATTTCTCAGCGTGAATCTGTTAATGAACTGATAGGCGGCATTCGCGTTACAGATACTTTAGGCCCCAGTTATAAAGATATATCATTTAAGGGATTATTTAGGGGAATTCTTTCAATAGAAAGAGCTAAATATCTAGATAGTCTTGCGGTTAATGGCAAACAAGTTACTTTTACCTATTCTACTTATAGTTATCTCGTAGTCGTAAAAAGCTTTGAATCTACATTACGAATGGGTTATCAAATAGATTATGAGATAGTTTTAACCGTCGTCCAAGATTTAACAATACCGATAAATTTTGCAATCCCTATTTCATTTTCTGATGCGATTCAAGCAGCCTATACAGAAGCCTTGGATTTATCCCAGTTTATTAATAATGGCGGCATTATTGGCGCGATGGGCATTGTTGGGTTAGCCCTAGAAGCGGCTGGTGATTTAGAGTCAGCAACAACGGGCGCAATCACAGAAATTACAAACTCAATATCTAATGCTGTCAATAGTGTTAATGGTGCGATAAACAATATCACTGGATAATTTTATGCCTATAATCCCTAACACTTTATCAGAAGATGCGACGAATGAAATAGAGATAGCTAATCTTTATCACTTGAGAGATTTATTGCAAGTGATGCAGCAAAACTTGAATTCTTTGCTTGCAAGTGAGCAGGGCAATCAAACTATCGTCTCTTTCGGAAATCTTTTTGAAATTGCGTCAAAGGCTTATGGTGATGCCACATTATGGACAGCAATAGCCGATTCTAATTATTCTATCATGAAAGATGAAAATGGATTTATAACGCCTAACATCAGTGATATCACAACTTTAAAAATTCCACCAAAACCGACAACAGCAAGTGGCGGAATTTTAATTGTTTGAGAACACGATACCGGCGCAGTCTATTGCAAGACAGCCGAGAGGAATTGTCACCGTCAATGGCATAACGGCTGCATTTATTCGCGCTGAAGTGAACAATACGACGAATTTCTTGGCAGATACTTTTAGCCTTGAATTACCGATCAGCGGTCAGCCTTCGCAACTTTCAATGCAATATTTCGCATCTGAATCAGCGATTATGATAGAGGTTTTTATAGGTTTCCCGCCTGACCCGTCTAATTATACAAAAGAACAATTAGATATAATGATTACCGGTCAAGTAGATGATGTAGAAATTGATTTACTCGAAAGAAAATATACTTTAACGGGCCGCGATTTAACTGCAAAATTCATAGACAATAAAACCACAAACAAATATCCAAACTTAACGTCATCGCAAATTGTCACGATGCTTGCAGAAAAAGAAGGGCTTACGCCGGATGTTACGCCTACATCTACACCAGCGGGAACATATTATGCGGGTGATAGGGCAGCTTTAACCGCTGAATTGCCGGAATGGGACTTAATCAATTTTCTTGCGCAACAAGAAAATTTTGTCGCGTATGTTGATGGTACAACATTGCATTTTCACCCAGCGCCCACTGAGAAAGATACTGCGTATTTATTGCAGTATGAAACTAACGAAAACGATCCTGAAAAGGGTTATACAGCTTTCAACGGTAAAAACCTTAAACTTTCAAGAAGTCTTACGATAGCAAGAGATATCATTGTTATTGTTAGAAGCTGGAACAGTAAATCTAAAAAGCCTTTTAATGTGAGGGTTAAATCAACTCCAAACAAAAAAACTGCTTTAGCTTCAAAGGCTCAACCCATTGGCGATGCTCAGACTTTTACTTATATGAAGCCAGGATTTACTAAAGAGCAAGCATTACAATTTGCGCAACAACAAATAAAAAATTTAAGCCAGCATGAGAGAAAAACAGAATCAGATTTGCCTGGAGATAACATTTTAAAGAAAGTCGGTGTTGTGAGATTAAAGGGTACAAACACAGACTTTGATCAAGTTTATTTTACATCAAATGTCAATAGAGTTTTAAGTCCTACACAATACAGTATGACGGTAAATGTAAAGAACCATTCTCCAAATAGTCAGGTAGTATTTTAATGCACGATTTTCATGCGCTTTCAAACAGTATGCGGTTTCAATCTGGTATTGGTAAAAATGCTTCATCAGATGTAAGGCTCGGCTTAATAACATCCTATAACCCTACAGATTGCACCGTCAAAGTAAGCTTACAGCCAGAAGACGAAGAAAATCCTGCGGCTAGTCAAACGGGTTGGATTCCGCTTGCGACGAGTTTCATGGGATTGGTAGGCGCACCCAATATTAATGATCAAGTGGTCGTAGTTTTTCAAGAGGGTAGCTTAAATAGCGGTATCGTCATCGGAAAAATCTATAGTGATGAAGATGTTCCTCCATCTGTGCCAGCAGGTGAGTGGTGGCTAACCCATCCGTCGGGGACTTTTATAAAAGTCAAAAATAATGGCGATGTAGAAATTACTGCAAATAATGACCTCAAGGTTAATACCATTAGCGGAAATGTTGATGTAACGTCAGCAGCAGATGTGAATATTAATGCTGTTAATGCAAATGTTGAAGCACAAGCCATAAATTTATCAAATGGCGGCACTCTTTTAAAGCTTGTTACAGAGGCTTTGGAAACTCTTTATAACGCGCATACGCATGGCGGTGGGGCTCCTCCTGATATGCCATTTCGAATGACAAATGCACAATTAACAACCATCGTAAAGGCTGAATAAAAAATGCAGATTAAAAATCTCTTTGGCAATGATCTTTCATTAACAAGCCAGGGAGTACTTGAAATGTCAGACGGTGAAGAGCTTACCCAAGAATCAATTATTAGAAGGCTTTTGACCAATCCGGGGACTTATTTTTGGCATCCCGAATATGGTGCTGGTATTAGCCGATTTGTTGGTGAATCTCTCAGTACTGGAAATTTTGATTACATACAAAACATTATTACTTCTCAAATTTTACTTGAAAGCACCGTTGCTCAAACTCCACGACCACTAATTACATTTAAACCGCTTGGAAACAATATTTTGCAATGTGACATTGTTTATTACAGCGCACTCACAAAAAACCCAGTCTCAATCTCATTTCAGGTAAGCTAAAAATGCCGTTGACTACAAAAGATTTTAATACGCTTGTATCGGATCAGGTTGCGTCCATGCAGGCGAAGCTTCCTAATCTTCAATTTCCCATAGGATCACCAAATCTCTCACTTGTTGAAGCAAATGCGGGTGTTGGTTTATGGATGCAAGCGATAGTTTTACAACAATTAGCACTTTGTCGCGCTGGTTCTTGTACTGGAAGTGACCTTGATTCATTTTTCTTGATATTTAAATTTTATAGAAATCTTGCCCAAGCAGCCTCGGGACAAGTCACTTTTGCAAGAAATACAAGTACAAATCAAGCTACAGTTCCTGTAGATGCTTTGGTTCAAGCTTCTGCTTCATCGGTGCAATTTAAAGTGTATGCCGATACATCTAATCCTAATTTTAATATTAGTTTGAATGCTTACGTATTAGCCCCAAGCGTAGCTTCTATCTCTGCACCAGTTGTAGCTTTGGTTGCAGGATTAAATGGAAACGTGCATGCTGGTGCGATTAATCAGATTGCAAGCTCCATTGTAGGCGTGGATTCAGTCAATAACGCCCAGCAATTTACAAATGGCTATGCGCGCGAAAGCGATGATTCTTATAGACAGAGATTTCCTGACTTTATTAATTCTCTAACTTCTGGAAACTTATTGGCTTATAAGACGGCCATAAGAAATGGCACTCCATCTGTTTATTACAAAATAGAAGAAAACACCAGTTTCTCAGGCTCAACGCAAGACGGGCTTAATACCATCATCATTGATGACGGCTCTGGCAGTCCTCCTGCTTCATTGATTGAGGCCATCTACTCTAAAATTGATATCATTAGAGCCCTTGGCATTCAAATCGGCGTTTACCCAGTCGTTATTTTAACAGCGAATCTTGCGGTATCAGTTGAATTAAACCCTTTATTTGATGCACCAACTATCGTCCAAGCAATAAAAGATAAAGTGGGTGATTATGTTTCAAGCCTACAAATTGGTCAAAAACTTATCGCAACAAAAATATACCAACTTATTTATGAAGCATCAGCAGGAGTTATAGAAGCAAGCGGATTATTGATTAATGGTAGTCCCTCGGATTTAACGCCAACATTTAAAGAGCGTGTATTTATAGGTACTTTTAGCGTGTCGGTGATCTAATGGCTGCATTATCAGAAGATAATCTGATTGTATTTCTTTTTAAATATTCAGCGCCATGGTACAGCCAAAATGGTAATACTGTGTTAGATGCTTTTCTGGCTGGTTTTGCCAATGTCTCAGCGTTTATCTATGGATGCTTGATGTATTCGCATCTACAAACTCGCCCAGAAACCTCTACAGATATTTTTCTTGATTTGTATGCGGAAGATTTCTTTGGTGATCTTTTACTGAGATGTTCAGCGCAAAGTGATACTGATTTCTTGGTAAGAATTCAAAAAATGATGCTTGCCCCGCGCGGCACAAAACAAGCAATGATTGATCGTCTTACTGAATTAACGGGTAGAGTGCCAGTCGTTTATGAAAGCTTTAATGATGCAGGATATTATAATCACGATTTTTATAATCATGCTTTTATGGGTGCTGAAGGCCCATATCAAGCATGGATAACCGTCTATCGACCGCTCCCGAATGTTATCAATGATACAGCTTTTTTAAATCAAAATGCCTATGCAACAGCAGAAAGTTATTATGGTGATGGCGGTGCTCAAAATTCTTGTATTACAGATTTTGATATTTTAAATACCATTGAAATAACTAAAGCCGCGGGCACATTAATGCACACTACAATTTTAGATTGAGGAAAAACTAATGGATAGAGCGATTGCTTATGACAATGAGCGCATTGATTCAATAGATGTAGATAATTCAAATCTTTTTTCAATGATTGGCTTAGGTAAACTTACAAAAGCAATCTTAGGATCAGGCCCATTACTTAATGATTTAACATGCGTGCCGACAGGCCCAGCTTCATTGAATGTCGTCTTAAACCCTGGAGAAATTTATACTTTAGAGGCGATTGATGGAACGAGATACGGATCAATTCCCGCAGATGCCAGAGAAATAGTAAAACAAGGTATTTTGATGGATGCTGTCACATTTCCTCTGACAGCTCCCGCAACGCCAGGGCAAAGCATCGATTATCTTTTGCAGGTTATTTATCAAGATGCGGATGAAAATCCTCAAAATAGGCCATTTTTTGGGGCTTCTCCAGCGGTTGTCGATACGACACGTCGCGGTAATTTAGTTTCTAATATCAAAGCTGGCGTACCTGCGACAACAGGCACACAAGTACCACCTACGCCTGATGCGGGATATACAGGCGCATGGGTTATTACAGTTGCAAATGGTCAGACACAAATTAATTCTGGCGATATTGCTGCATATAATTCAGCACTTTTCATTACAGAAAAATTACAAACTAAGATTAGTCAGGCATTTGCAGATGCTAGATATCCTCTGTCATCTTCTTTTTTAAATTCTATTTTAGTAAATGGATATCAGGAATTTCCAGGTGGATGGATCTTACAATGGTTTACTGTTTTAATTCCTGTAACCTTGGGAAGCACAATATCCACTGTTACCCCTACATTCCCTCTTGCATTTCCTAATGCTTGTTTTCAAGTTCATGGAACAAATAAAAATGGCACAGGGGCAACACGAGGAATAAATATATCTACTTATTCTTATAGCGCAACGGACTTTACAGTTGATTTTAGTTCTACTGCAGCACAACCATTTGATGCAAACGCAACCGTCCCAGTTATTTTCTTTGCGATAGGTCATTAAATTAAAAGTTTAAATATTTAAAAAATAGGAGAAAAATATGTCAGCGTTAAATCAACTTACAGATTCAAATGGGCTATCGACATTCGCCCCAAATTTTTCGACAGCAATCTATGAATGTATATTACCTGGCGCAACGGATAAAACTGTTACCGTCCCCGCAGGAAAAAGATCGTGCATTATTTCTGCAACTGGTAGCTATTGCGTTGCAGCAGATACGGCCGCTTTAATGCCATCTAACTCTACATTCACCCTAACAAACTCAATTGTAAATTTAGCTAGCGTTTGGCTGGAAGGTTCTTCTCCCGCCGTTCAAGTTTTGCATTTTAATTCTGATGATGCAGTAAAAATCTCAGTTGCCTTTTACGACTAAAGGAAAAAATCATGGGCTTTACAACTCCATTTATCAATTTGATTCCACCGCGCATTCAGTTTCCTTTGAATTACAAAGGCTCTTGGAATGCGTCTACGAATACGCCTACGCTTGTTTCAAGTGTTGGTACAAAAGGTGACTTTTATATAGTTTCAGTGGCAGGAAGCACAAATTTAAACGGTGTTAGTACATGGAATATCGGAGACTGGGTTGTATTTAATGGTAGTGCGTGGCAAAAAGTAGATAACTCACAAAATGTCGTTACTGTTACCGCGCCTTTAGCCTTAAATAGTGGTGTGCTTTCTATACCTGTCGCTACTACTTTAGCAAACGGTTATCTTTCATCGATAGATTGGACAACATTTAATAATAAACAAATCGGGCTTAATATTCTCGCAGTCGGTGCGACTCCTAATGTTGCTGGAATGACATTATCGGGCCCAAACTTTAACTTAGAGGCGGCGACTGCATCGTTTCCAGGCGTTGTTACTACAGGAACGCAAACGTTTGCTGGCAATAAAACCTTTAGTGGAACAATATCTGCAAGCAATCTATCAAACACAAACACAGGGAATGTTTCACTTTTAAGTTTTGGGGTAACGCCTAATCCAGCAGGGTTATCATTAATAGGGCAACAGCTTAATTTAGAAGCTGCAGATGCTACAAATCCAGGGGGGGTATCTACAGGAACGCAAACGTTTGCTGGCAATAAAACCTTTAGTGGAACAATATCTGCAAGCAATCTATCAAACACAAACACAGGGAATGTTTCACTTTTAAGTTTTGGGGTAACGCCTAATCCAGCAGGGTTATCATTAATAGGGCAACAGCTTAATTTAGAAGCTGCAGATGCTACAAATCCAGGGGGGGTATCTACAGGAACGCAAACGTTTGCTGGCAATAAAACCTTTTTAAACGGAATTATTCCGCAATTGGGAACGACAACACAAAAAAATGCAATTTCATCACCTTCTCAATTTCAATTATTTGGTGATACAACTCTAGGAAAGCTATGTGTATATATAAGTGCCGCATGGCAAACAATAACATCTGTTTGATTAACGTTAAATTATGATTGAAAAAATAGCAAAAGGAAGCACTTTATTTCTGTTGGCATGGTATTTTTGTTCACTTTATATTGTAACACAAGATACCACCATGTCATTAGGGATGATGGTTTCGTTTGAAATTATCAATGTAATTATGATTATAATGCTTTTAAGAGTTTTATTGTTTAATTATAAAACTCCCTCATTCACAGATTTTTCAGTTTCATTTTTTTCAATATATTGGTTCTTTTACTCTACATACAGGGATTACACCCAGGATGGATATTACTATTTTCTCAAAGTGTTTTATGTCGGAATAGATTTGCTATCAATGCTTTTTCTTATTGATACATTCATAAATTTCTTAATTAATATAAGGCTTTTTAACATCGGGAAAGAGAGTATAAAAAAAATTAACAATATTATGAAGATTGGTTTTTCTACAACATTTCCAATTGCGTATTTTATTTTATGTAGGGGTATGAGATGGATATAAAACTTTTAGAACTAATAATAGTTCTGATAACTTCTCCAATTATCATAGGAATTATTACATTAGCTTTCAGGATAACTCAAAATGTTAGTCTTTTGATGGAATCCTATAAGTCACAAAATGAGTTCATAAGAGAAATAAAAGATAATTTTGAATATTTTAAAAATTATGCTTCAGAAAACTTCATTGAAATAAAAGTTGCAATAGCAGAGATAAAAACTGAACTATCGAGAGGTATATAATGGTCGAAGAAAAGTCCTTATTCGACAAAGCGTTTGATTTTGTTATAGGAAATGAAGGGTTTTATGTCAATAACTCTAATGACTCTGGTGAAGAAACAAAGTGGGGAATTTCAAAAAAATCATTTCCAAGTCTTGATATTAAAAGCTTAACGAAAGAGCAGGCTAAAGTCATTTATAAAAATGGATACTGGAAAAGAGAATATGACTTATTATCGAATCCTAATCTTGCTATCAGAGTATTTGATATGGGTGTTAATAGTGGAACGTTTAATGCCGAAATATCCTTACAGAAAGCAATAAATCACTGTGGAGGTAAATTAACAGAGGATGGCGATATTGGTTCACTAAGCTTAAAAGAGGCGAATAATTGCCATCAGGGTTGGCTTTTAGAGAGATTTCGTGTTGAGCGGTCAAAATATTATGCTGATTGTGTTGAAGAAAGGCCGAAAAATATAAATTTCTTAAAGGGTTGGATTTTTAGAAATTATAAATGAAAGAAATTATATGCTTTGTTACATCTTAAAAACTGATTTGTTAAATGTTGAATTTTGCGATATACCTGCAGAAGTCGTCACAATAGGATTTCGCATGGTGATTTGTTACATGTTGAAATGAGGCTTGTTACATGTTTGAGAAAAAAATGGTTGACAATAAATCCTATAAAAATGACAAAAATGCCAATATCGGTTGACAAATTCCCCTCTGTACCAACATTAAAATACTCTGATGCACGCTCACAGATTCGCTCAGGCGACATTTTGATGTGCGCGGGTGAAAGCATGTACTCTCGCTTGATAAAGTTCGCCACAGGCTCTATATGGACTCACGTAGCGTTTATTTTAAGGCTTGACGCGATTGATAGAATATTTGTTTTTGAAAGCGTAGAAACTATTGGTGTTCGATGTGTGCCACTTTCTTTTTATGTCAAAAACTACGACGGAAAAAATCATCGGTACAACGGTGGCATGATAATAGGACGCCACACCGATCTTAACGAGTCCCACATTAAAAATTTCTCAACAGTGGCGGTGGATTTTTTGGGTTACAGATACGGGACGTTAGATATCGCAAAAATAACAGCAAGGATACTGAGAAATAAATTTATATCGCGAAAAGAGTGCCGCGCACCAACGCGCGTCAGAAAGAATGAGTACATTTGCTCTGAGTACGCTTATGAATGCTTTAAGTCTGTAGATGTTGGAATAAGTCACGATTGCCTCGGTTTCGTCACTCCTGCGGATTTTGCGAAGACGAAAGAAGTGAATGCGGTTTTTGGGCTGTCTTATTAAGTGTCGTTTCTTTTCCGCAAAATAAGAATATTTTTTTAAAAAGTCTTTTTTTGCTATTTTTTTTGTAATCTCTTCAATCAATGACTTATTATCATTTCTTATATCATTCTCCCAAGATTTATTAAATTCTTCTGGCGTAGGAGCGGGTTTGTTAGGCAACGTAATAACAACAACGTCGGAAGACAGCAAGCTATTCATTAAAATACCTCGCACTGTTTTCTGGCGATCTTTATAAGCCTTTCATCAGCTTTAGTCAAAACATCAAGCAATAATCGCTTTTCTTCGAGATAAACTTTAGCAAAGTCAGGATCATGCTGAACGATAGAAGAAGTATTGCTTATTAAATCAGCGACTTTTATATTTTGTACCCAATTTTCTGATTTAGAAAGTCTTTTACGGGATAATTCTTTACGCAGATTTCTATTCCCTTTTTCTATGTCAGATAAACAATCAACACCATAAGCAACGTCAATCCCGAATTTATTAGAAATTTGCCGAATACTAACATCGCAATCTTCAACGCAATCATGCAACCATGCTGTAGCAATTACTATTTCATCAAGATAGATATCAACAATTCTTTCGTTATAATTATCAGCGCATACAACAATCCCCGCCA
>C688J18823_10000189_pt1 | contig 34543 bp, 27 predicted proteins | sample HopSoiMetagenom1_FD_18823 | JGI IMG/M metagenome (IMG submission 18823) | reverse complement strand
TCTGCCAATCCCACTGTCTCCGGTCATACAGCAATGTCCCATATATGGATTCCTAACCAGAATGCTATTTGTTCAGAATTTTTAGTTCACTTGAATGATTCGGTACAATTGATCCAGAGAAAACCTGGCATCACCATCTATGCAGCATATTCTGTGATTTTTATACTAGCACCTTCGAGAAGGTGTAATATGGCGGTCTCAATCTGGTGTACTGATATAATACCAAAATCCCACGCATCTATAAAGGCACGAAATTCATCTTGTAGTATCTTTGCAGTATCTTGAAATTTAATCATCTTTTCAGGAGTGTCAGGTGTTCTATAACCCTTAGCAACCATAATAGGACACCTCTTATCAATTTCCAGAGGGTTATACCATGCATCTTTTGCGAATTCGTAGTCGCCACCTTTGATAATACTGTATATACGCATCAGTTCATCTCCAGACAATTTTTGTAAGTCGGCAAACCATGAATTGCCATTAGAATTGCTTATTTGAGCCGCCTTTTCATAAACTGTGTTTTTTTCCCCTGAAAGACCAGATTTCAATTTCAATAGTATACATATTATATCAGCTTATCGAATAGAAATACATTTTCCTTTATTAAGAAAGGAATTTAATGAAGGTAAAATGCGTTGTATAGATAGAGTATCTTTTATAAAGATTAAATATTATAGAATTAATTCTTATTTTGCAAGAGTTTTATAAATACATAATAAACCGTGACAATAATGTTATTTGATATTTGGCTTATCACAATCTCCTATAAGCCGAGATTATTGAGATGTCGTATTCGTTCAACTCCTCCTATTTGTTCGATAATGGTAGCAGTTTGGAAAGTGACCAATTCCTTCCATTCTTTCCCATTCGCTATTCGCGTCCTGACTTCAGTGGCTGATAGTTCTTCTCGCCTAAACATTGTAGGCTCCTTTACCTTGAATCCTCTCTCTATGTATAGCTGCCTTGTGAATCTATCGTTGGTAAAAATCACACCGTATCTAGGAACTAAAAGATCCACTTGACGAGTCCACAAACCGTGTATTTCAATATCTGGGACAGGGATCAAGAATATTTTATCTATGCTTATCTCTTTGTCTGCCTGTAGCGAATCTCTTATCATCTCAATACGTTCACCAGCAGTGAACGGATTTCTCGGTTCATGACTTTTCTGAGCACTACCTATTACAATTATTAGCTCGTGCACACTATTAAGAGCATACTTTACAGTCGCAAGATGGCCCAGATGGAACGGCTGAAACCTACCAATAAATGCTCCTCTTAAGACTATACTCGTAGGCAAAGAGTTATTCCCAATGCAATTTTAATCTATATCTTTGACAGAGCATTAGTGGTTTGGGATGACTCCGTGAAGTGTTCACTGGAGATCGCTCGCTCCTAATGAATATAATAATATGACTATTGAACAGGAAAAACATGACCTGAGAATTCATAATTCCAAATTAATTGTTACCATCAACAATAATGTTTGCCGTAAATTGTAGAATATCTGAATCTGTCCAGAATATCTCTCGATGAATCAAGAGGATAGCTTTGTCATTAACATCACCTATACTTGGAGAGCCATCGTTCCGCGAGAATCCTCTTTTTAAAGTCCTGTCATTTTTTGCGATATCCAAATTTTGATTAATGGCTTTGCCCTTGAATAAACTTTTAGGATTTTCTCTCTGGATTAGGAACAAAAACTATTTTATCAAAACGCCTGGTTTAACTAACGCCGAATCAATCATATAATTTATACACGTATCTGTAACTGTGACCGCTCCACTTAACTGTTGAATTTCATCCTCCCTTTGAGGAGCTGTGATACAGTTCCTTCAGTACTTGCAAGGGTATGTTCAATGCCTCCTCTCTAGGCAGTGTAATAGAATCAATTTCATCAAAGAAAACTATACAAGGGGCCGTTTGACTTGCCCTTCTGAATATCTCTAAGAGAAATGTCCATATTTTGGAAAACAATTACTTGTTTTATCGTTCAAATCTGTCACACAGCAGAAGAATGATTTAAGACAGATGCTAGATCACGAATTAGATTCAGAATGTTGAAGTATCACCGCCATTTTACTTCTTTGGATCGACAGATATTAAGGTGAATTGCACTCTATAGACCCTATGCAGAAGATATTCCGATCAGTAATTGTTAGAGTGATGAAATAGTCGTGAAGGTCATTTGCGATACAAGTTTTCTGATGGTTCTTGTCTCTAATCGAATAAGTCGATTGGATAATATTGAGAGCGAATTGGGCAGATTGTGTTTCTTAGTTCCAGACCTAGTACTGGACGAACTAAAGCATATTCAAGATATGGCAGGGCCAAAACGATCCATGATTGCAAGGACTGCTATTAAAATCGCTCATTCTAGATTTGGATTAGTTAAATTCAAGCGATCTTATCCTGTAGATGATGCGATAGTTGACTATGTTAGGACCAATAGATGTGCTGCTGCAACACTTGACAAGAATTTAAAGCGAAAGCTCATCGAAACTGAAATTCTCGTTTTTACACTTAGTAAAAATCGAATAATAGTAGCTAATAACGTTCAATATTAAACCTTTAAATTAAAATGGCTCTAGAAAAATGTCATGTTACAATATGGTTCCTGTCAGATAACCTGGCTTGGTCATGACGGATTCAAAATTGTTTTTTCAAAAAATGATAAAGAAAAAAAAACTATCTACACCGATCCATATAAGTTGAGTGAGTCAAGAAAAAATGCCCATGACGCAGACATAGTTCTTATTTCTCACAACCACTTTGACCATCTTAGCCTAGAGGATTTGAAGGAAATCTTGAACCCAAAAACTAACATATTAGCCTCTGACGAGTGTATTGAAAAGTTAGCAGATCTTCCACATGAATCTAGGGGAGTTAAACCAGGTGAAAAGCTGACGATCCAAAATTTCCTCATTGAAGGCGTACCTGCTTATAATACAAACAAGAGCTTTCACCCTAAGACAGATAATAAGCTAGGTTTTATAATTGTCTTAGATAAGTATCGAATATATCACGCAGGAGATTGCGACATGATCCCAGAAATGGAATTCACGAAACCAGATATTGCTCTGGTCCCGGTATCTGGAACATATGTTATGACTGCAGAAGAGGCGGCGAAGGCAACAAATGAGCTTATAAGACCTACAAAGTTTGTAGTACCTATGCATTACGGAACAATCGTGGGTTCGGAACAAGATGCTATGACATTTAGTAATCTTGTGAAGATTTGCGAAACAAAAATTCTAACAAAGAATGATTAGACATCAAACCTAGTATCCCTGAATAATTAAGAGTTAATATTATATTTATAAATATTTAAATACAAATCGTTATTTTATAAAATTGAAATGGTGGCAAAGAAGAAAGCTGCTAAGTCTGCAAAGAAGGGAGAAAAAAAGACTAAAAATAACAGATCATTGATAAAGGACTTTTAACTACTTGATTAGTCCTTTCCTCTTTTATGGATGATCTTGCTAGATTGAGGCAGTTACTAAATAAGTCAATTCAAAACAGAAACTTAGCATTTTAAATTTCTATATACTGAACATTATTAAACAGCGTTGGGTTGGGTGCAAATTAAAATTAAAATCAGAATCAAAAAGATAAACAATCTTGTTTTTGCTATTGAGAAAATTTTGCTTTGCCTGCAGATCAAGTAGATTCCCAAAACCGTGATCACATCTTCTAGGTACAATTGATAAATGTCAAATATGTCTTGAAGAGATCTATTATTTTATGGTCGTGCTTTTGTATCTTGTCATCTTTACGAAAGTAAATCGTAGATCAGATATTGTAAATATGACAGGATATCTAACAATCTGTTTGTTAACATATAATAGTAAGTTAGCTAACGATATCAATCGTGCAGATGTGGCAGAGTGGTCTTTTGTGCTCAAAACAGCAAGAACATAATAATGCGTCGGCCTTGAGTTACGGGGCTAAGAGCAAGCCGATTCGCCTGTTGGCGATCAGGAGTTCGAATCTCCTCATCTGCGCTTATCTATCCAATGGTGCCCCTTGCTGATCTTGCATGCTTCTTGTCTCTAACTCTTTGACTATGTTCCGATTTTATTTGTCTATCGAGTCTGGATATCATCACCTTACATGAGCTCACGGGATCAAACGCAACACCTTTTGCATTAATAACTCCCTTATCAGTAAATAACCTGGCCCGCATCGAATATTTCCGGGTCTTATGTTTGTCGACGTAAACCACTGCTAGATGAATATCTCCCAATTTTCCCTGGATTTTTTCTAAAAATTTGTGCATTTGTGTCTCGATCTCCGAACGGGTGACTTCATCTACTAGATGAGCCACATGAATAGTAGGTTTGTTGATCCTGGGAAGAATCAGTTCCAAGATATCCTTGGGAGTGACAATTCCTATGGGCCTTCTATCTCCGACAACGACTACTTCTTCATTATTGTTGAAATGGCTTATAATGTCATTTACTCTCGTACGCCTTTCGACAGATATTGCGCGTTTCATAATGGATTTCACTTCGAGATCTCTAATTGTAGCTAGACTACCGATTCCTTTAGACTTAGTTGACCTTTCCCGAGGGGTGGAAATCACTTCAGCTATGTCCAGTGCGTTAATGATACCAACTAGGACTCCGTTGGTGTTAATTATTGGAAGACGCGATATATTGTATCGACGCATCTTAGACAGCGCATTACCTAAGGTAGTTTGTTCTTCAATCACAATTGCACCAGACATCACTTCATCTACAGTGGCATGTCCGAAATCTGAAATCTTCAGAATGTCTGTCTCACTAATTAGTCCTGTAAGTCGTCCGTTATCGAGCAATGGTAATGCCCTATTCGCACTGACGATCATAAGTTGGGCACATTTTTCAATCTGCTCATTTTCATTAAGGTTTGGAGTATTACAAATAAAGCTCCTGACTTTGGAGTCAGGCAGGGCATTTATGCTCACAAATTGTTTCGCAAATATCATACCCCTATATATTGAATCGCCATCGATAATCGGTATTTGATGAATCTTGTTTTTAGACATTATATTCAAAGCCTTGCCTACTGTCTCGTCCGGATCAAGGCTAACCACTTTCGTCCTCACTATATCCAGAACTTTCATTATCTTTTATGTCGGATCGATTCGAGATTAAAAACTTTCTCATAACTTGAGACAGCATACTCGGCAAGGAAAATCGATGCTTAAGGAGCTAAGAAACCTACCAGAAGAAGAGTACGCGAACATCGATAATGTCACTCGGGCCTCTAGGCAACAACTACCGATTTTACGAGACGTCACCCGATTTCTAAACTAGTATCTCAACTTTACATTAGCTTAACTACGCCCTAGACAACGGATGGAAATACCAACCTAATAATTAAGGTCAAATAAAGAGGTGTGATCTAATGCTAATTCGCGTAGTGTAACCTGTCTTACGGAAAACCACTTAGGTTAAGATAGTCACCTTGCTATGAGGCTATACCTGCTCCTATTAGTCTCCATCTATCCGTTATCCTTCTGCTAATAGCCACTCTACTTTTAGGCATCATGCAAATGGGTTTTTTCAATTTTATCTCTACTCTGTTATCTCTAGAATTTGCAACCGTTCCTAATGTGGCTGCTGTACCTATGTTTAGTCTCAACGGTTCCTTAACTCTGATGGGATCAACTTTAACTAATTCTTGAGTACCTACTGCAGTATCAAACAGCTGTACTTCAACAACTATATCTTCAATATCCTTGGGTAACTCTCCAGGTTTTCCAACAACGGATCCGATTAGGGAATCACTCTTTACGAACGTTGGATCCAATTTAGTACCGAGAGCAATGAGTCCTCCTGGTCTCACAGTATCTACCAAACCAGCCCCTGTGCCTAATGTCGCGATCGTAGAATTAATTGGTTCATATTTGCCTTTCTTCTCGTCAAAAAAACCTGGTCGAATTTCTACTTCGTCCCCTATGTTAAATTCTCCTTGGACCAGTGCACCACCAATGACTCCTCCCTTGACTTGTTTAATTCGGATTCCAGGCTTGTTGACATCAAACGAGCGCAAGACGTGCATTATCGCGCTTGCGTTTTTCTTGCGAAGAGGAGTTTCTATTGTGCTCTCGATGGCTTCTATTAAAGCATCAATATTTATTTTGTGCTGCGCGGATACCGGAATTATGGGAGCCGTCTCTGCTACACTTTTTCTTACAAATTCCTTTATTTCTTCATAATTCTCGACTGCCTTTTCAGAATCAGTTAGATCCACTTTATTCTGAACAATCACTATTTGTTTTATGCCTAGAACCTGGAGTGCAAGCAAGTGCTCCCGGGTTTGAGGTTGGGGAACTCGATCATTTGCAGCAATGACTAAGATCGCTCCATCCATAAGCGCAGATCCTGACAACATGTTTGCCATAAGGCTTTCGTGGCCAGGCGAGTCAACGAAGCTGACAACCCTCAATAGCTCGCTTTTTCCTCCGCATCGTGCACATGACGGATTAGTCGAATAACAATCGGGTGGCGGACATTGTGGACATTTATAGAATGCTGCGTCGGCATAGCCGACCTTAATGGTAATGCCTCTTCTTAACTCCTCACTGTGCGCACTTGTCCAGACTCCAGTTATAGCTTCTACTAAGGTGGTCTTTCCATGGTCGACGTGACCGGACGTCCCTATATTTATATTTGGTTGATATCCGTATTCTTTGATATACCAGTCAGGTAGTGTATCTCTCCAATGCAATCCATATACTGAATTTACTGAGTGATATTAAGGTAGTTATCGCACTTTTATTAAAAAATTATTCTACCAATAGACAGAATACTCTCGAATTGAGAGACACACAACGACCAAAAAAACCATGTTAACAATATAATCATTATTTGCGAATATCTTCTTGGATGGGGAACTTGTCCAGATCAGTCTTTCATGCCAGAGTACCATCTTATTGCTTTGTGTCGTCCTTTGCAGGTTTATCTTGATTTATTGATATATCGGGCAAATTATTATCGATCAACATACAATTCAACTGATAGATTTCTTCGGTAATTAAATTTCCTCTTACTAACTTTCTAATTCTATTGCCCTCTTTGATATCTCGCATGCCGACCCCTTTTGATAAAAGGACATATTTCTTAACTCCACCATGTATATCTGGACGCATAGGTGTACCCGACTTATCACTTCCACCAGTGATCCTGATCTTACCTCCAGTAATCCCGACAGTAGAAGAATCAATAGAATCTCCTATCTTAGAGCCCAAAAATGGCTGTGCTGCTACATCTTTTAGCTCTTGCGTTTGGCTCCTACCCTTAGAATCAGAAATAATGACTTTAAACTGGGTCAATAGCCCATATAGCAACTGCAGAGCATTATTTAATCTTTGCATATGCCTAAGATTAAGAGCCGTAATCAGATAAAGTAAATCTGAACCAGTAACAAATAAGTTTTGTTATCCAAGTTACTTTTAAACTTTGGGCAGATCATCTATTCCTTTATTTAAAGTAAAAGATGTTCTAAATTCTTTCCCATCAGTTTAATCCTAAAATTGAGTTATTATTTCCATAAGACCTGATAATGCGGATTACATCTTCCTCACTATTGGACAATATTTTAAAAATAATTTGGGTTAAAGGTGTATCATGAATGAAAAGAAATACAAATTCAATCAACTTCTGCAATATCTATTTCGAAATAACTGTTATTTTTCCCTAATCAAAAGACGTGTAAACGCATATCAGGTGATCATACCCCGCCTGGTACAAAGTTTAAAATGTTCTCTGTGTTGCAAGGGGTGAATTCTAACACAATTTGTGATTTCTAAATACCCAAATATTTTGCTTCTTCCTATAGATGCGTATCATGAGGAAATATTATAAAAATATAAAAGACTGTCGTCCAGGAATTTCCACACACTATGTAAAGCCTATTTAGGCAGGATCGTTTTCTACATTGGATTGGAAATTGGTTACCAAATTGGTTGCGCGCTCTTTCATTAATTCTAGATATGACTCATAGGATAGGCTTAAGCCGCAAAAATGGCATCTCGCAGCTGTCGTATCGTCATCTATTTCTGCCCTCTCTCCGCAATTTGGACATTTTGCTTGAATGACCACATGTACTTTTATAGCCGGAAATATTTAAGCAGATGGTATGAGTATTTTTCCTATTTTTCCTAATATTTTTCTTCCATTATAAGTTCATAATTTACTATCGATGCAACTTTATCATATTATTCGAGGATTCAGACTTATTGGATGTTGAGATGAAAAACATCTCGGCGGCATTATGTATAGACCCTATAAATCGTAGGAAATATTGATAATCTAGTATCCAAATCTAGTATCTTGATTCAACATAGATGCTCCAAGTTATCACTACAAATATTATGAGTCTGTATTAATAGTAACGATTCCAACAAATGATCATAGAATATACACGTAACAAGAGAAAAGATCGAGGTCCAAACATTATTTTCTAACATGGAAGCCTTGCATTGTAAATTATGCTCCAATGCTAGGTATAAATTCGTTTTATTTTAGATTATCCTGCCCTAATGTGAGGAATTTTGGTATGGGACTTAAACAACTGATGCACTCCTAACTGGAACACAAGCCGCACATGCATCGTTTACCTTGAACTGACTGACCAAACTCCCCCTGCTAGTTACATAACATCAACATCATGAGGCTGACTTTCCAGAAAACCAGCAGACGATATCTTTACAAAATTGGCGTTATTCTGCATATCCAATATCGTTTCAGCTCCACAATAACTTAATCCCGATCTCAATCCGCCTACAAGTTGTCTAATTATTTCAACCACGCTTCCCTTGTATGGGACCATAGCCTCCACCCCTTCGGGGACATAATCATTAAGATCATCCGAATCAACAATTTCAGGACCTTCTTCTCTAAATTTCCTTCCAAGTGAAGCATAGAAGGAAGCCATTCCTCTGTACATCTTGAATTTCTTACCATTTTTGACCAGGGTCTTACCCGGGCTCTCGTCAGTACCCCCAAACAAACTTCCAACCATAACCGACGAAGAGCCTGCAGCGATAGCTTTCGTTGCATCACCAGATGTCCTAATTCCTCCATCCGAAATTAATGGGATATCATGATCCTTTGCAATCTTAACACTATCCATAACTGCAGTTAATTGGGGAACGCCGGAACCAGTAACAACCCTAGTTATACATATCGAACCTGATCCTACTCCGATTTTGACTGCATCAACCCCAGCGGAGATCAAATCTTTCGTGCCCTCTCCTGTCGCAACATTTCCAGCTATTAGTTCACAACTTGGGAATGCCTTTTTGATATTTCTAACAGTGTTGATTGCGTTGTCACTATGGCCGTGCGCAATATCTACTACTATGGAGTCTGCACCACTTTCCAAAAGTGCTTCAGTACGTTCCAAATAATCTCCCTTTACTCCGACAGCAGCTCCTACCAACAATCTTCCTTTCTTGTCTTTTGAAGCGAAGGGATATTCTTCCATTTTCAAAATGTCTTTGCTTGTAACCAATCCGATAATGTGTTTATTGCTATTAACCACAGGGAGTTTTTCAATCCTATGTTGATGGAGCACCTCTTTTGCCTTTTCGATAGTAATTCCTTCTTTCGCAGTTATCACATCCTTGCTCATAAGATCTGATACTTTAGTGTCTAAACTATCCAAGAAAGTTATATCACGTCTCGTTATGATCCCGGTCAACTTGCTGCTTTCTTCGACCAATAAACCAGAAACTCCGAAGCGATCCATGGCTATTCTGGCATCTTTGGCAGTGGAATCTGGTTTTATGGTATAAGGTTGTTCGATAATTACTGACTCTGATCGCTTTACTCTAAGGACTTCATCAACTTGATCTTGTATGCTCATGAATCTGTGAATTATTCCTATACCTCCCTCTCTTGCCAATGCAATAGCCATGCAAGATTCCGTGACTGTATCCATATTGGCGCTAACAAAAGGGATGTTAAGTGTTATATTTCGTGAGAGTTTAGTTCTTAAATTTGTCTGAGTCCTGGAGATTATATGTGATCGTTTAGGAATTAGAAGCACATCGTCAAACGTCAAACCCTCTTTAAGAGTCAAAATTACCTTATTAATTAGTCATTCTGTGGCGTTATAAGCGTTTTCCCTAATCGGTCATCTCAAATATTGCATTTGTTGGAAAACATGGATTATTCGTGAGGAACAATAATAACATAAAGCTATTATTCTTTGATATTTCTATATCTTTTTCCTACAGGACTTTTTTTCTTAAAAGTATAGATTTCGACTTAACGAAAATTACCAGCAAATTAAATAATATCTTCAATTACACGTAAAAGTATAGAGTGGTTGGCTGATTCCGGATGAAAGGCAAAAAAAACAATATTGCGATATTCAACACCTTCAAGACTAGAAGAAACAAATTTACAGGAGAAGCCAAAAGACAGCGAGGGATACTAGCTCACCTTGCAACGGAACAAAGCCCTGAACTTCGTACAAGAACTTCAATAGCCCATTTCATAGCAAAGAAACATGGAATATTATGGCAGAATATTTATTCTGGAATATTTAGGGACTTGGACGAAGTACTTATTCCCTCAGGAGTGGTAAAAGAAGGAGGAAGACTGCCTCTACGACGTGGTCCAAGAGCACTTCAGCTGGAAGGAGTCCCATTCTACGAGCTCACGGAGGCTGGATTGGTTGTTGCTTCATCCATTGAAGAAGTAGGTAATAGACTAGAGCTACTGAAGAGTTACATTGCATCAATGTCCTACACTAATACGGACGAGAGTATAATGATCCAGGGTCTGCTTCTGCTTATAGATATTGCCCCTTCCTTTATTTCAAAAATCATTAATGAATATATTTATGCCTATACAACAGGTCTGATTCAAAGCATAACACCCATTGATATGAAAAAATTTCAAAATGCAATATCTAACAAAATTTCTATTGAAAGAGAATTGCTTGAGGCCTTTGCTAACTCCCAACCAGAAGAACAACGCGTCATAAGAAATTTTTTTAATGTTGCCACATAAACGTCAACGCTTCTCGCTAGACATTATTAATGCTAAACCAATGCCAACGTTGCATGGACGAAATCAAGAAACTCAACTGCTCAAATAATAGCCTTTGCAAGATCTCTCTATTACCTCTTACGAGTCTGAGAAAAAGAATTTGGCGGTTACAACGGTTCATTGGTCTATCGAGATCGTATAGCATAATTCACCTCAAACATTGTAATTATGTTATTTAATTCCTCTTTAGAGGAAAAGCTACAAATTGTGACCCAGTCTCTTCGAATCTTTGCGCTTATTTGACAAACCCCGCTCGTATTATCAGGAATTATTTCTGTGGTGATATCATATGTGTGTCTCAACCTTGCTTCGAGTTTATCTACAATTTGTCGAGTGCCTGATATCAGAATTTTACGCATTTGTATCTTGCAAAAGATCCATGGAAAGGGCTTAAAAACTCTCTGAGATTAAAGTAGATAGACATTCTTATTTCCAAAAATAACTAATTTAGTGAATCTCACAGGCAAGTACATCTTAATTTTTAGTACTTTCTTTGCTTGATTACCATGCGCTACTGTAGAGACCTTTTCGTTATTGTTATATAGCATTTTAGACTGAATGAAGTGTGATAAAGGAGTTTTAGTCGTCCTGTTGATAGAGATGTCCAAGATTCATGCTAGCCTATTACTTGACCTAGATTATAACCTATGGTCGGACCACAAAGAAATATCACTTGTTGACAAGGAATCATAAAAGATGTATTATGATGTGGCCAATTATACCAAATCCTATCGAACAGGAGTGTCATAAAATTAATTTTACTATGAGAGCCCCAAGATTAATCTAGAACATATATTAGATACGATGAAATGTCATTATTAATCTATCATTGGTGCATATCAAGAAGCTGGAAATATATGGCTTCAAGTCATTTGGTCTAAAGAACACAACGTTAAACTTTGGCAGGGGGCTTGTTGCGGTCACTGGTCCTAATGGGTCCGGAAAAAGCAATATCATGGACGCGATATTATTCGCCATGGGGGAAAACAGTCCAAAGGCCCTAAGGGTCGACAGATTCCCGTCATTATTTCACGATAGTCAGAGTACCTCTTCGGGATTGATCCGAGTTGGCCTGAGTTTTGACAATACCGACCGCGGAATCCCTGTAGATTTTGATTCCGTGACCTTAACGAGAGAAATGGAGGGAAGAACAGGCGACAGCCAGTACTACCTCAATGGCAAAAAAGTGACTAGGTTCACGATCATTGAATTGCTCGAAATCGTGATGGGAGCTTCAAATAAACTCAACATAGTTCAACAGGGCATGATAACTCGCATTTCTGAATTAAACTTGGATGAGCGTAGAAGGATAATAGAAGATATTGTTGGGCTTTCGTATTTTGATGAAAAAAAGACTGAGGCGATCAAACATCTTGAAGAAGCCGATCGTCGCTTGGAGGTAGCATTCGCGAGAATTGGGGAAATTAGGAAGCGAATCGACGAACTGGAAGTGGAAAGGAATAATCAGCTGAGGTATGGCCAACTCGATAAAGAAATTACGAAATTTAAGGCAGTCAAACTTTCCAATAGTTTAAGATCAATTGCTAAGGGAATAGAAACACGGAAAAAAGTGTTGGATTCTACCAGGTTACGTATAACGGTATTATCCACGAGGTTAGAAGAGGTTCAGTCTAAAATAGGAAAGCTAAACACGGAAAAAATACAATTTATTCATGATGTAGATGCCGCCAATAGGGCAAAGGCAAAGATAGAAAGCAAACTATCTAGTATAGTATACGATGCTGAGCGAAAAAGGGCATTACTAAAGGAATCTGAACAGCGAACAGATTATCTGGAGAAACGTATACCTTTACTCAAATTAGAAAGAGATAGCTTCGCTGAAAAAATCGTAACGAGTAAATCGAATTTACGCCAAATTGATCTTCTAATTACTGAAAAAACAGAATCACTCTGTGAATTAAAGTCTGGACTGGAGAAAGCGAATTCTAAAATCAACGAGGTTTCAACCAAATTAAATGCAGTCAGAGAAACTATTTCGAAGTTGAATCTCAAATATAAAAAATTGGAAGCCATCAAAAATAATATAGATATTTTAAGGTTGAGAGTAGAAGAAAAAATAAGAATAAACCAAGAAAGAGCAAAGGAATATTTCGAAAAAATTAGCCTACTCACGGAGAAAATTCGGGATGACAAAATATCATTAAACATCCGCATGAAGGCAAGGGATTCAGAACTAGCTAGTCTAGATTCTATGAAGACACTGCAAAGGGATCTAGCAAAAAAAGGACATTCTAATGAGAAATGGATAACTAAATCTTTGGAAGTTTTGTCGAAAGCCCAGAATTTAACATCTAGGTATGAGACTGAGGCTAATATTGTAAAAGATATCATGAACGAGGACATTGCTATCGCAGGCTTTAGGGCCAGATACTATGAATTCGGAATAAAGGGATTAGTTCACGAGGTCTTGAAATGGGACGAGCCTTATGAGAGAGCTATATTAGCCGCTGGCTCGGATTGGATGAAAGCCTTCGTAGTAGATGACGTGAAGTCTATGCTTTCGGTAGTACAGTACGCTAAATCAAAAAAACTACCTCGGCTTAGAATTATTCCCTTAGAGATACTCAACTCCACCAAAAAGGAGGCAATAAATAAGAAAGACAGCCGGGACATTACAGGAATAATCGGGAATCTAGCCGATTTTGTGAAGTCGGATTATTTGAACCTAGTCCAGTTCATATTTGGGACTACTTTCATTGTCAGAACTCCTTCCCTTGCATACTTGCTGGCAAAAAGGGGTTATAGAGTCGTCTCTGTATCTGGAGAGCTTTTCGAGCCCGATATAGCATCAATGTCTGTCGATTTTGGGTCGAAGATATCGGATTTGACCGAATCGATATTGCTTCGTGACTCAATAGGTATTATGAGGCAGCACCTTAACTCTCTGGACGGTTCAATAAGGAAGAAAACAGCAGGCCATGTTAATGTAAAATCGCAGCTAAATGAATTGGAATCATCAATAATACGAAGTGAAGCAAAGATAGAAAGTATCAATATCGAACTAGACTTGCTACGAAATTCAGCTACTGATAACGAAACATATCTGAGCCAGATTGATTTAAACTATAAGATGACTCTATCTGAGAATAGTCAGCTAGATGGCGAACTTGAGAAGTATCGAACGAGATTATCTGTACTTACATCAACTCTAAATAAGATTACACAGGAGTTAAAAGACAATGAAAATAATGCCTATGAGAAAGAAATGTATAAGGCAACTAGCGGAAAAACTGAGATTATAAAACTAATTGAAGATGCAGATATTGAGTTGCGTTATCAAATTACCAGCTCTGCATCTTTAAAAATTGAAGTTGATAATTATACTGAACGAGCAAATTCAATTGAGGCAGAACTCCGTCAATCAGAATGCGAAATATCTAAAAAAAATGTAGATGTAACTGAGCTCCGGAAAAGTGTGCAAGCCATTGAGAACGAAATTCAAACATTCAGGGATCAAGAACAGCAGTCCATAGATGCATCTGGAACATCCTATACTGTTCTCCAAAAATATGAAACGCAGTTAAGAACAATGATGGATGATGAGAAAAAACTCTCTAAAGAAATCAGTGCGCTAGAGAAAGATTTTGCAGTTAATCAAAAAGATATCTCGAGTCTTAAAGATGAAGAAACGGAGCGCTTTAATGAACTTAATGATCTAGGATATACAGGTCTACTAGACTCATTTGATGTTGATACTACAATTAAAGAACTAATTATTGAGTACGAAAAAATACGAAGTACGATAAATTTGCGAGCTGTCGAAAGTTATGGCGAGGTAGTCAATGGCTATAGGGGAATGTCAACCAGAAGAAATGAGTTAGAGACTGAACGCAATTCCATCGTCCGTTTTATAGAAGAAACAGTCAAGGAAAAAAAAGAGGTTTTCATGGATGCATTTACAAAGGTAGACAATAATATAAGAAAAACCTTTTCAGATATAACTGGAGGCTCAGCCAGACTTGAATTGGAAGATGCAGATGACATATCAAGGGGCATTTTACTGATGGTTCAGTTCCCTGGTAAGAACGCACGCGAATCCACCTCGTTATCTGGAGGAGAAAAGACGATGGCCGCAACTATATTCTTATTAGCACTACAATCGCTCAGGCCGTCCCCGTTCTACATAATGGATGAAGTGGATGCTCACCTCGATGCTGAGAATACAGATAGACTAGCCAGAGTACTACTACAGAGATCACAAGATAGCCAGATAATCATGGTCACTTTGAAGGATTCAATTGTTGCCGAAGCCAACATGGTTTATGGAGTATATCCTAAGGGAGGAGCATCGCAAGCTATCAAATACAAGCATCATGATAAGATGCCTATAACAGAGATAAGATCTAATATAAATAGCATCTAAATACTCTCCCTGATATTTAATGAGTATGCCTTATCGTTAGGTATAAGCAATATAGTGAATTAAGTGATATTAGATTATATGACCTAGCGTGTACTGACTAGTGTATGCAGAATTTTATAATGATAAGTGGATGTCCTACTAATAAAATTTTTAAAGGTTTCGAATTATGATCTAGATTCGTTTGACACAATTTAATAGATAGTACCAATAGTACAATATCGGCAATGATCTATTAACCAACTTTAGCCCCCCCAGCAGTCTCGCCTGGAGCCGAAATTTCTTACATAGTCTAAACTAGTTCATTTCGTCGCGATGTAGGTAGTCAAATCAAGGCTGTCAATAAAGGATCAGCACGCCTTCATAAATCGAGGCCAAATGTAAAGTATCGAATTTGTCATCATATAAATAATGTGTATAATAGTATGACCTTAGCGCGGGGGTCGCCAAGCCCGGTCAACGGCGTGAGACAATTCTTACTTATGCACGTAGCTCAGAAGTTTTAAATTGACTGGGAAACCTCATCCCTTAGGGGTTCGTGGGTTCGAATCCCACCTCCCGCAAGTCTTCGTGCTATGAAGGAATTTAGAGGCAGACTCATTGTAATATTACTGCATGTAGCAAAGTCAATCTGCTATGTACCAGTGGAATAGCTTATTGGTTAACTATAAGATTTAGGTCATATTTTACAAAAGTTCAGAATAAGATCAGAAACGACAGACATTTGAGTATAGGAATACATAATCTAACTATCCATAAATCGATAACTTAACAAACTTTAAAGGCCCACAAGATAACTGCATATTTGATCCAAAAGATTATTTTTACAGATATAGATGGCACTATACTTGACAACACAGGAGAATATGGAGAAACTCCCAAATTAATCAGTTCATTAATAAAGAACAGTATTCCAGTGATCTTATGCTCGGCAAAAACATTGGCGGAGCAAAATAGGGTCAGAAAACAGATCGGATTGACCGATCCTTTCATAGTCGAAAATGGCGGGGCCATAGTTATAGAAAAGGAATATTTTGACCTTTCACAAATTATGAAAGATTATCCTGTCAAAGAGCGTGATGGTAATTATATTGTCGAACTCGGAAAACCAGCAACGGAAATTAGAGAAATACTTAATGACATTAGGAAGAATTTTAATATAAGTTTTAGAGGTGTTGCAGATATATCAATACAAGAATTAAGTAATATAGCAAAACTTAGCACGGAGAGTGCTAAAGAAATGGCTCATAGAGAATATGGCGAAACAATTCTACAAATAGAGAAGAGAGATCTGGATAGATTGACAAGAATAGCTAGCGAGAGGAACCTAAGCCTAATACATGGTGGTAGATTTTTTGATGTAACTATGGGAAATGATAAAGGAAAAGCTGTTGAAGTCTTAGTTGATCTATTTAAGAAAAAGTATGATTATAATGTAACCTTTTTTGGGGTAGGTGATAGTGAGAATGACGCGTCGATGTTAGAACGTATGGACCATCCTCTATTGGTTCAAAAATATGATGGTTCATGGTCTAATATCAGAGTTAATAGGATTATTAAAGTTCCCGGTATTGGTCCAAAGGGATGGGCTCTTGCATATAATGAAATATTTACAAAAGATCACTCTAAATAGGATATTATGGGGGTATAAATTGATATTTAATGTTATCGTCTCGTGATTCTAAATGACCTTTAAATACTTAATTATGGCATAGAAATTTCATTGATCCTCAAGATATTTTTAAATAATTTATTGCTTCGATACTCTATTTCTTCCAAACGCAGGAAGAAATAGATATATTATCGCCCAAGTGATTTGGTTTCAGCGGGGTGGGGAAGCCAGTTCAGCGAACTGAGGCTAGGTTATCCCGGCGGGCTCATAACCCGCAGAGCGGTTACCGCAATTGCCTATCGCATGCGGCCGCAAGTTCAAATCAACCCCCCGCTAATTAACGCAATCTTCACTTCAAATAATCAGATATGCTGTATACGTATTCAATTTAGGTCAACTTATTCGTTAGGATTCATGGTAATTTGCCGATAAACGAAGGAGACACACCTACTAATGACGTCGTGCTTACAAAATTAAGTGCATTTTATTCCGATAATTCTGACAATAGTCCTTCCTCTAATATAGTCTTTCTTAGCTCCTTTGCCAGGTCAGTAACTGTAACTATCCCTACAATTTTTCCGCCTTCGATAACTGGCAATCGCCGAATCTTATGATTAACCATTCTTTGTACAGCAACCTCAATGGGAGTATTCGGATTTGCATATACTCGAATACTCGACATGAGGTCAACAATTTTAACCTTGGATGGTTGTAGATCCTTGCAGCAAATCTTGCTAACGACATCTCTTTCCGTGATAATGCCTACATGCTTCTGATTGTTTTCTACGATTAATGAACTAATACCATGATCATTCATTGACTTAGCCGCGTCTAAACCAGTTTTTTCTTGTTTTATTGTTACTATTTTTTTAGTCATTATATCTTGGATAATTTTTGACATGTATTTATGTAGGTTCTTGGGAATAAAAATATTAATTCTAAATTACGTCACCTTAGTGACAAAAATGGTTATGGGTCAAGATTATACCCCAGGACCCAGAAAGTTCCAGTCAGTTATAAACCTGTATGAATACTAATTTGATGTTGGAGTATGAGTTTCATCTCGATATATTTTATATCGCAAGATCGTTAGGATATTCAAAGTGTGTTGCACAAGAGTTTACAATCTCAGATCTTTAAGGCACATTAAAAAAACAACATGATGAGCAGTGTTATTTGAATGGCAGATCATAGTATTTTTAAAATATGCTCCAAATATTAAGATAAATAATAGTATTATCTTTAATTATGAGTTTATCAAATATAATAATAGTATGGGTTTTGCAGCATCCTCTTCTAATAAGCCATCGAAACAGGAACGTTGCAGTCTTTGTGGAAGGGTTTTTAACAATGCAGAAGACTTGAACGCTCACAAACAGCTCGATCACGGCGAACAAAGCCACGAGCCTGCTGGTGTAAGCTAGACGATCGTAGGCTATCACCACATTTCTTTTCGTTAGTTCATTTGAATTCCCGTTGTTATCATATGGCATCAATAAAAGTCCTTTAACACTCAATTCTGACGAAAGCTCAAGAGTTAAGGGTTATCGACCATATTTTCTTAAAGCATTGATTACCCAATCAACTTCTTCCGTAGTCTTGACAAGGCGACCGATCTTCATACAATCCCTAATGTCTTTTGATCTCATCTTATACCATACCGCATTTGCGACAGTAGATGCTATTTCATCTGAGATTCCAGAATTAACAAGTAGATGAGTTGCGACCTTCTGAAAGTCATCAAATTTATATTGTTTAAAATGTAATACTACAAATCTGGAGAGCAATGGAGTTAACATTCGTTCAGTTCCATTACTCGTGGCATAAACCCATGTTTTGAGCTGAGTCTTGCGAGTCTTTTGAAATTTCGTTTCAGAAATAATCCCAGTTTCCATCAAACTTAGTAGAGCAGTTTGATCTCTCATTGGCATATGCTCAATTTCATCGACGACTAGGTATCTAGGACGTGCTTGAAACAAATAGTCCATCATTCCAGACTTTGTACTTTGACTCCCAACAATAAAGTGCGCACGTTCAAGCTTAATACATTCCAGCATAAAGAGAGTTTTCGCTGAGGCCGGTGGGCCCACCAATAATATATGAACAGGTATATCCGAGGATAAAGATAATTTGAACAGTTTCTTTACGTCGTCGTGACCTATGATAACATTAAATAACTCATTTATAGTCTCGTTAGGAACATTAGAAGCAGAAATGTTAATTCCAATATCAGAGGATTTGTGTGTAGTGGATTTGCTTATCGGAGACCACAATCCGTCGACGTTATCTTCATTCACCATGAATCAGTATTATATGCCGATGTTATAGGTGTTTCTGACTTTCATTCTAGTGAGAACCCATATCCCTCAATAGTGGTCCGATCTGGCAACGAATCCACAGATTCTTCAATAGATATCATTTTATTTGAAGGTCTCAAATTTTCAAGTTTTTCCAATAGCCAAAGTGATATTTTCTCTATCTCTGAACACATGATTTTTAAAACTATCCGGTGGAGATATTGCCTTTCCGTTCACAATAAGATGTACAGGCTTATTGTTCAGATCTAATCCCCATATGCTTAGTAGCTGGCCAAAAGTATAATTTCGATTTACGGTAGATTCAACGTGAATAGTCCCGGTACGATCGTGTGTATGCACAGGTGCAATCTCCGGAGTACTATATTTATCGAGTGAATGATCCTTATAAAGTGATGAATTGATGCCAATGCCTTGTGGGACGGCGGCAGGCTTACCATCGACTGTCATATTAAGATGAGGATGGATATGATATACGATCCTCGCACCCAAACCATGTTCTTGAGCCTGAGTAGCAACAATTACTCCCAGAACAATTACTGCAACACCAATAGGAATTCCAACAATCTTCAAGTACTTATTTCTCTTGCGCCGATTAATAGAGATGTAACTGTCATCTCTTTTCTTCTTATTATCATAATTTTTGTGGCTCATGAGTGCAAAATCGTATGTTATTGCAGCCTATTATAGCTTATCTCGCTATCAATTCATAGAACTTGTCTATCTAGGTTCGGTTGTCTAAATGTCAAAAGTAATAAAAGCATGTCATACCCCTACTCCTTAAATACAAGAAGTTCTCAGCTGTTTTATCATGAGATCGATATGAAGACTAGAAAGCTTGCTTATGCAAGATTATAATATTAGGAAATCCCCAGAACCAATGTTTTTGGTTTACCAAACTGAGTTATAACGTAGCATGTGTATATCTTTTTTATAATGTCCAAGACACTTTGTAAGTTAGCTACTAACGAAGGTGAAGAGGAGATATCTTTTGTGATCATTTTATGATGTCAGGAAAACCGTTCTGAACCTACTTCTTAAAGGAATCGATACTAATAATAGGTCTGAAATAAATGACATATCTTATCATTGAAATATTCGGATAAAATAACCTCACCATCCCAAAATCTTGGCAGATTCTTTGGCAGCATCATTTAGTGCTTGTTTTGGCTGTTTAATACCATGATAAACATCCTCAAGAGCATGCCTTACATTTTCCGCAATTTGCGGATATTCGGATGCTACTGGTCTGCTTTTGCCAAAGGGAATCATCGAGACCATATCGCCATAATAAGGAATGGTTTGATTTAATTCTGTTAATTGAGGACCAGAGCCAATACTCTTCTGTGTTGGAAGGAACCCCGTTTGCTTTAGCCATGGACTCATTTGCCTTGGGTCTACCATTAGTGTAATTAGCTCCCAGGCTAGTTCTTTATTTTTTGAAGTCTGAGGAATAGCGAGTTCCCATCCACCCATCATTGTGGAAGTTCGAATGAGTCCCTTGGGAACTGGAAACAAAGGCATAAATCCAATTTTCTGATCAAAAGTCGACCAGAACTGACGTGGAAAAGCGCCAGGTACCCAGGACCCGCTTTGTAATACAGCGAGCTTTCTATTAATGAACAATTTATCTGGATTAGTGTTCAGTGGTTTAATCCCTGAATTAACCTGTTCTTTGATAAATTCAAGTGCTTTAATACCTGCTGAGCTATTATAAGCTGGAAACCAATAACTTCCCATTCTTGGGTGTCCATTTTTCATCACAAGAATATCACCCCCGAGCATCCACAGATAAGGATACCAAAGATCTGGAGAATAGTTTAGACCAACGAGGGCTGCTCCTAAGATCCCCTTTGGTCCTAAAACAGAATTAATTTTCCTTGCTGATAATATATAGCCATCCCACGTTTTCAGGGAATCAGGATCTACATTAGCCTTATTTAATAAATCCTTCCAGTACCACATTCCCCTAACATCCGTCCATGCCCATATACCATACACTTTGCCTTTATACACCCCCCCATCAAAATTTGTTTGATACCAATCAGAAGATCTACCCCAAATTTTTACGAATTCCGTAAGGTTTGTCAGATATCCTCTTTGAGCAAAATCCCCAAGCCAGATTTGGTCGACTGAGATCAAATCAACAGCACTTTTATTTCCTAATGAATTTAATATATGAGTCCTAGTCTGATTGTAAGGAGTCGTAGTATAGTTTATTTGGATATTTAGGTCTGGATGTCTAGACTTCAACTCCTGTACGGCTGGTCGCAAGAGATCATCCCATTTTATGACATTTCCTAAATTATCAAGCATGGCGGTAATTACGACTTGCTTTTTCTGTTGAGCTACTACAACCGTCGTGCTTGGGCTAACTGTGGAAATTACCATACTCAGAACAAGTCCTACCACAAGAAGTTCATAAACAGCTGAAAATTTAGGCACGGTCAAACGCATCAAAGAACTTAATCCCTATTAACCCTTGCTTCTTATCTGAGACACTATTTGTGATTTACTTTCCTACCAGGATAATCTATTGCAAAGTTATTTCTTTTACTGGATACAGCTAACAAAAATCCTTTTACTTGTCATTCCTATAAAAAGTTATGTTCAGTTCTTTATGATTAAAAGATCTTTAATCTCGAAGGTACAAGGATTGATCAACAGCTACGGTGTACATTGTAGAATCGAGCCCTTGTAATACGATTACGAAAATGGTCGATAGGATAGAGAGTTAATACAAAATCTACGATTTGTAGCCATAGAATGACAAATGTCCTAAGCTATTGATATTACTTTGCAAGTTAAAATTCTCAATAAAAAGCCTTATTATAGGAACACTGAGCTAGTTCTAATTATTAAGAGGATTTCGTAGACATGGACTTGCTTTCCAAAAGAATAAAGGAAATAGGTGTCATTTCTATAATTCTGATTGTCGCATTTTCTCTTGCTTTCGTATTCTATATTCAAAGTATCACCGAACACGATATTAAATCCAATTTACTTTCACAGCAAAAGCAGCGTCAGATAGGATCTACCCTTGATATTTCACTTCATGCTGGTTCAGATTTGAATTTGGTTGTCGGTATGCTTGATGGATTGGCAAATTCTCTGTATTTACAACAGGGGAATCTTTCCGCAGACAAGTCTTCGAAACTAGTTGGCGAAAAGTACACTCAGTTTAGCAAGGTTATAGATAGGCTATTTCTTCTGGATAAAAATAATATTGTAAAGTTAAGCTACTCTCCTGCCGGTTCTGAGGGGGCTATTTTGGGTGCAGATTATTCCCTAAGGGATTGGGTTATGAATACAAGAACTACTCTAAAACCAGTATTTTCTGACGGCTTTGAGAGAGAGGGCATGTACACAATTTTCATATCCTATCCGATTATTAGCAGGGAGACCGGACAGTTTCTTGGGATAATTGCCACGTCAATACCTACAGTCCCCTTTTTTGCCCATTATGGAAATGTTGAGCATATCGAGAAGCCATTTTTGGTTGCGTATAATACAAATGGTACCATGTTGGCAAATGGTGCTAGTCAGACACTAGTGGGACAAAACTTCTTTGGGAATTATACCCAACACTTTATCAATCAAAATTTTATCCTAAATAACCTAACCCATGCATTGTTAGAAGGTAATCCTGGCGTTGCGATCTACGATTATGGTAAAGGCGAACGGTTGACAACAGGCTCTCCCATATTTGTGAATGGCAAACCTATGTACTTCGTTCAAGTAGTAACGCCAATCACGCAAATCTACTCTGATGTAAAGGGCTTGCTTTCTATTGAAGATGAAAAGATGTTTACACTTCTTGGAGGTACTTTTGCGGCGATATCCGTATTAATAATATTACTTTTCAAATGGACCGATAGCTTAAACACAGAGGTGAAAAGACGAACTAAAGAGTTGGATATATCAAACAGCCAACTTGCATTGGCCAACGAAAAACTAAAGGTCCGTGATAAGATGCAGGAGGAATTTATTAATATTGCTGCCCACGAACTACGAACTCCTATCCAACCAATCATTGGCTTGTCTGAAGTTCTTCGTTACAGAAAAACTGAAGCGCAGTTCCAGCAGGATAAAATCTTGGACGTAATAATCAGAAACGCAAAAAGACTGCGAAACCTTTCGGAGGATATCTTGGACGTCACAAGAATAGAGAGTAATTCGCTGACACTCGATAAAGAGAGATTCAATTTAAACCAGCTGATACTGAATGCCGTAACAGATTCCAGGAATTATACTGCTACCAAAAATAAAGATAGCAGTATAAAAATAGAACCAGTCTTCAACGGTACAGAAGATATATACATAAAAGCTGATAAGAACAGAATTAATCAGGTGACTTCAAACCTCTTAGTTAATGCTATTAAATTCACCAAGCAAGGAACCATAACTATTTCAACAGAAACCGTAGAAGGTCACAGTGCTGAACATGATGGTCGTAAAGGTGTAGTTGTTGCCGTAAAAGATAGCGGGACTGGCATAGATCCTGCGATATTGCCTAAGCTTTTCACAAAGTTTGCTTCGAGCTCAGACGGAGGAACTGGATTGGGTTTATTTATATCAAAAAACATTGTTGAAGCTCACGGAGGCAGGATATGGGGTAATAATAATGAAAATGGCAATGGTGCTACCTTTAGCTTCTGGTTACCAATGACAATGTAGGACAAGATTATTTCTACTATATTATACCTCTCACTATATGTGGTAATCTTAAATATTGCCGTATAAATTGTGATCGGTGGCAGGCTGAAAAAAAATTTGGTCCAGCATAATTGGACTCTGCTCTGGCTATTAGTATTCATTTATCAGATTCTGATATGTTAAAAATTCATTACAAACAATTCTTACTACTAGAACGAACCTCGGATGAGGAGAAATTACCTAGAATAGGTCTGGAGTAATCTTAGAGTTTAGATAGATTTTTCCAGTTATTTCGTAACTATATAAGATCTTTTATTTTGGTATCAAGTCTTATGATCAGAATGGGTAAGTGATACGGTTTCATTACAATATCGGAGTCTTCCTGTCATTCATTCACTGTTGTAATTCTTGCTCAATATTTAGACGATACCAATCATCGCTTCCATCTTTTACCATATTCATTTGGTAGAACAAATTCTGGGAGTTCCTTCCGTTTCTTGTGAATTTGCTAAATATTTTAAAGGGTAAACCATCATATTCTAATAAAGATACAAGAGTTGAACCTGAGCATTGTGAGTTTTGGTGCTCTCAAGTCTAACACTCTCAGATTGACCATAAGCCAGGCAATTATGCTTGTTATAATATGAAATTATCAAATGGAGCAATCACGAATTCGTCAACATTACTATCATCCTAATTTTTTTCCAGATATACAGCCTGAGATGATACGAAGCTCAAAAGTGATCAAGTATTCCTAAGACATTTATCATCCTATCATATGGTGTTCATAGAATCAATTACACGGTTTGTCATTAGCGTGTAATATGCTATTACTTTTTCAACGCTTTAAGTCTATACGTTATGAGAAAAATCGTCAACATCGTTGCAAACAAAAGTACCCCAGTAGATAAATGAGCAGCAACTAACAAAGGTTCTAGCTTGGAGTGTACTACTAGCATACCTAAGATGATCTGGATTATAATTATGATGACAGATACGACGGAGAGATTCCTTGCAGCTTTAACTCTTTTCACCGCGTAAAGGGCTGTAACAATCACAATAGCGGAGGTAGTAATGGCAAGCATCCTATGGAAATGCTCAAAGAAATATTTTTCTGGTGGAAAGCTGAACCCGTTTGGACATAGCGGCCAACTCTCGCAAGACAATCCCTGATGAGAGGCGGCAATGTAAACTCCAAAGAGCATAATAACATAAATTAAACCTAGAGAGATAAATGAGAGACCCAACATTTTGTTATTAACGCTCTCTACTTTAACCACGAAATTGAGTCACATTTGGTCAATTATTAATCTTAGTTTCTAGGATTTTGTACTTTGATAGATAGACTAAGTTTCGAAGATATTCTTAATGAATCTTTTAAACCTTTGAATTTCAGGCTGATAGATTAGTTTAATACACCAAAATGAATACATGATAAGTTGCTCTTAATATAGGAGGTTCCATGATGCGATGAATACTAACATAATAGCTATTGTTGCCGTATCATTTATGTCAGTTGGCATAATATGGGCCGTTGGCAATCTAACCCATACAACTATTGAATCGAGAGTAAAGACTGCGAATGGAATACTGCTAATTGCACAAGATAATCGATTTAATGGAACTAATCCCACAATTTATGCAAACACAAATCTTCCAAAAAAACTAATTATACTAAACAAAGATTTTGTAAGACACGACTTCATAGTTGATGGTTTAGGTATTAATACATCTTACCTGTCAGCCGATCAGTCTTTTATAACCGCAATTGCCACAAAAAAGGCCGGAGTGTACGAGTATTATTGCTCTTTGCATCCAGAGACAATGAGAGGAAAAATAGTAGTGAGATCATAGGTAGGAAATATGAATGTGAGGAGGAGGTAAACATCCGGCAATTGACAATCTCGTACTTTATGCATAGAGACATTGATCGCCATTTTGATTTTCATTTAGTATCCATGTATCTACCATTGCTTCATACCAAAGAAAGTCATCTAGATACAATTTGCACAATGTTACCTAACTTTTGGTGCAAATATATAATGTTGTCGAGTGTAACAAGTTAAGCATATTAATGAATATTGGAAATGGGAGAGCTTTTGTTCTGAAAATTATCCATTCGTCATTCTCCCACCTTATGACTGAAATTATTAGACAGGTCAAGGATCGTTATGATAGTGATTCTCTAGATCTGCCTTTGCAGTTTAGTAGTCATTCATTCAGCTTAACATATAACGATCTTGCCAGATGGTTATTCATTACCCTAGCTTTTATGGGCATCTTAGCGACTGGTTGGTTTGGGATACCACTCGCACCTAGATACTTGGCACTTCATCAGGTCGACATTCAAGCTGAAATTTTTACCTTGTTTAGTGCCTTGGGGACAATCTGGGGAGTGATGGCATATCGTGAGCTGACGAAGTCGGCGGACCTAATCATGGATGTAAGAACAATTGCACGTAATCTGGACCCACAGATTGGAACTTACGAGTATCGATCTTATAATCCCGAAACAAAAGAGTATGAAAATGGTTATCTTCCGCTAGGTCCTATCGACTTTTGGGATAAAGAAACTCAGGTGCCCGCATGGCTAGATAAAGGCAAATATTGGCATGTCTTACTAGGGCTCCAGACTGGAGCTAAAGAAATTATTCTTCAGGTTGTGCAGGATAGCGACCTACCTTTTAATGTAGAGAGACGAAATGTTGCTGTTACTTATAAAGAGACGATATCACAATATGGATCTCAGCGTAAAATGCATAAACGCTATAGATACAGGGTAAAGATACCGCAGTGGATAGTTATGAATACTGAACGGGCCAGGCTTATGAATCAAAGAGCTTTGAAGGCTCAGGATACCAACATTGCTACACATATAGCTGAACTTAATAGAAAGCTAGTTCAGGCTTCGGAGGAAATTATAGAGAGAGAAAGACCGAGGATCAAATATCCATGGAAGTTGACAACACTAGGGATTTACATAAATAAGAGCCTGCCTATTAGACTTATCTACAACGAAACCATCAGACATTTGCCTGGTGCTAAAAAACGGACTATCGCATATACTAATGAGAACCTAGCGAATATAAAAGATGACGAGTTAATTTCTGCTATAGTTCAGGTTGCTGAACAAAGAGGAATATCCGACGACAAGATTGCAAGAATTAGAACACTCATAAGGTTCCTTCAAAACGCTTATACATCACAAGGGATTGGCGAGGGATCAAGCGAATATCATAATTTCCATCACACTCTTGAAGTTTCCTATTTAAGTTTACAAATGTTACCCAGGGAATTTCATAATTATAAGTTTAATCCGGTTGACTATGAATTACTTTTAATAGCTGGCCTTTTGCACGATTATGATCCAGCCCAACTGGAGGCCACTCGGAGTCCAGCTGCTAATCCCAAAGGGCCCAGCGTTGTGAGAACCATAAATGAATTACAAAAGACTGGTATCCACGTTGCATATTTTACTATGACTAAATACGAATTTGAAAATTACTTCAGAGAATACAAATCAGCACTCCTACCTCCTATAGAATTTATTACAACCCATCCGGAATATATCAAACCAGAAGACAATACTATAACTGAAGCTAGAATTATTGAAGCCTTGATTTGGAGAACTGATTTTCCATATTTCAAACAGGAGCTTGCTCAGAAAAGATTTGTGGAACACTTAACCTATCTTGAAAACATGGGATCAGATTCAAATAAGATAAAATTAATTGGTGAGATACTATGGCTAGCTGACTTATCTGTTACCTACATGGGTTCGGATCCCATTAGGGCTTGGGACAGAGTTACCAACCTGTATGAAGAACTATATCTTCCTAAGTTTGAAGCGGTGTCGAGAACTGACGAGTTTTTTTCTGACTTTGCCGAAACCGATCTCTTTAAAGAGCTCATTCGGACCCGACAATTTCCGGATATTTTTAGACAAAGATGGAACCTTATATACCAATTTTTTCATGAAGGCAACCCGTCAACTCAGCTCAATAGAACAATTAACAAGGCACGAAGACTATATCTCAAAGTTAATATAGAAATAGAAATGCGAAGAGGAGACATTCTGGAAGAAATCGCAGTAAATAATTGGGCAGAGTATTTCATTGGAATTGGAAAAGATCAGATGGAAGTTTCTAAGGCTAAATCAAGGTTTGCAGATCTGGATCCACCTAATGCCTCGTCATTTTGGGGAGATACTCGCAAACTGGTTCCAAATATTACAAATAGATCCGTCGACAATTTTTTATTGGTTCTGCCTGAACAGCACTTTTCCAAAGGCTTGAACAATAACAAGTCAGAACTGACACAGTTATTCTTCCATATGTCATCAAAATTACGCACAAGGGGTTCCCTCCAGGTTCTAACTGATATTGACAAATCTAATAAGTGCTTTACCGAACTCGAATCTATCGGTACCACGTCTGGCTTTCATATAGAATCTGATAAACCTCAGAAAGAATATTTTTCCAAGAACATACGAGAATCGTATTTCATACCTGGTAGCAAGGTTCAGACTTTAATTTTCAGTGTAGACGAATCTAAGAAATAAAGACTTAATTCGACTGGTGTTGACTAATTGTTAATAATGATACTATCGGAAATAGTTAAACTAATATCTGATGTGCTCAGAACCTATTTGAGGAACAGAATCAGTATTGATCTTAATGACGATATTAGTGGAGTAATTTTTCCAAAGCATCCTTTAGCTTCGGAACAGTTTTGTATTTATCCAGATCATGTGGCATTATCCACTTGTATTCGTCATGTTCCCAGTCTATCTTGATTGACAGTGTATTTGATCTGAACAAGAACGGATGTACAATCCACACAATATTAGGAAGCTGGATATCTCTAGCTTCCAATGGTTCTACACGCCTAAGAAGATCTACTTGACTTTCTGAAAGCCCGCTTTCCTCTCGTATTTCCTTCAGAGCCTGAATTAACGGGTCCTCATTCTCTAAATATCCACTTATTCCGGCCCACATACCTTTCATTGTTCTTACATTCGTGCTGCGTTTGAGAAGTAATATCTTTCCTTCATGTATCAGAAATATTGTGACAACTTTGATTCTATAATCGCCTACAGTCACGAATGATTCTAATTGAGAGTTACTAATAGATTTTACATAGAGCCATTAAACAAACTAGAAGTAAAATATCCACAACAGATCAAATTGATGTCCGAAATAATAATAGCACATCCATTACACGGACAGTATCTCAAGACCAAAATGGCTTATTAGGTTCATTATTCGCCTTCTTTCCTTACCCAGCCCTTTTTTGTCGACTACAATATGAGTTACCTTTTCAATGCTTTTTGCGGACATTTGTTTGAGCATGCTATGATCAATAAGATGTAGGTTATGCTTAGCAGCTATAGTAGCAAGAGCGTATTCTGACTCCAGCAAAAATTTGTTGAATTTCGCTGGGTAATGGGAGCCACCTAGTCCGACGCCTATTTTAACGCAATTCCTGAATCCTAGTGTGATTACCTCAAGCACTGTATCGCAAACAAGTGAGGCAGCTTTAATATCAGTCCACTGATTGTAAGAAGATCCTATTTCCACGAACAAAACTGGGCATAGTAATGATGTTGGTCCGTGATGCGTGGCTTCAATGCTTAATTCGTAACCTGGCACTAAGGATTTCTTATTATTAATTCTTTTCATGAAATTTTTCTGCAGAGACGGATAGCATAAACCAATTTCTTTCGGGTTCCCTCCATAAGCATTATCCAAAAAATTGCCCGTAGAATGACAAGTAAGAGTCGGAATTTTCTTCGTCGATTCGTGTTTGGATAAAAAAATTATTGCCTTTGATCCGTGAATATCTGCATCAATATCTTCTAGAGAAAGAAGTTCAAGTTCAGAGACATAAAGTTTTACATTTTTGTGGATTTTTGATTCAAAGATACCAGAACTGTTCTCGGTGACTTCAAACCCCTTATTATTAATCAAATAGTTTAACATTGTCCTACTTGCCAAATCCGTTTCCGAAGCTATAAGTGTGTAATAACTTTGCACCAAGATGTCTTTACGTACAGATAACACCAATTAATTCTATCTTCAAAAGTAACTTAAGTCTAGGAGAGTTAGTTTCCGGATATGTCTTGAAATTCAGTAAAGTGTATTCCCATATCGCAAATTTTCTCTAAACGTTACTTATGTAAGTTTGGAATCATGATTTGTTATAATATCAAAGGATAGTTGTCTATTTACGTCATAAAAGCACCAAGGATTAGATGTTCATTTCACTAGATGGTATCGTTTGTTGTTGATCTTCCTATTCATAGATTCTTTTGGTTTATTTCTTCGCATCTATCCAATAGTAAATTTAGATATATTACACCCGGTAATTCTATTTGCAGAAGCCGCTCCGAACAGCCTTGTCCGCCTTTGTTCGAGTACGTTATCTAGCTGTATAATCGTACTTTTAATATGATATTTCAGACTCATATGTCTAGAAATTACCAAATAGTCTCTATCATTGCGTATTGTAATATGCTGATTACTACCTGGAAAACATTGCAACGGAGTTATTAATCGTATAAATACATACGGTACTGGCCCTATTCCTAATAGAATATTTAGTGATAAATCTTATTTCCGAACTTATCTATGTACAAAGAGAATTGCCGTATATTTGAGTCAAATAGCGAATTTGTATGATAGAAGTTAAGTAAATTTATAAATTGCGATAGGACTATTAATTAATGAAATAGGAATTATGAACAATTATCTTGAAAAAAGTAAACATTCTGATGATGAGGTTTTAAGTGATTTATCTGATGTAGGAGATAGCAATAAAGAAAATCTGGAAACTATTGAGGATGTCCAAACTCCTGAACAACGTGGGCAGTCGCGTTCACCTATGACTCATGAAGAGGTATCTTCTAACGAAGATTCGAATAGCATCTTACCAGAAGAAAAATTTAAGACAATCGAATCAAAATTTTTTGCTATTAGAACCACCGGAGGACAGGAACGAGTAGTAGCTAATATTCTTCAAAACAAAGTCGCCGCTAAAAAGATTGGGATCTATTCTATACTTGTGCTCGATAGTTTCAAGGGTTATATAATAATCGAAGCTCCTGATTCAATGGTAGCGTTTGAAGCATTGGCAGGTGTTAGACATGTAAGGGGACAAATTCGTGGCGAATTGCCTTTTAAAGATATAGAAGGTTATATTGTCAAGAAACCTGTAGTAGCTGAATTAAGCGTGGATGATACCGTTGAGGTTATCGGAGGGCCTTTCAAATCAATGAAGGCCAAGATAACTAGGGTAGACTATGAAAAACAAGAGGCAACAGTAGTATTGCTCGATTCACCATACCAGATACCTGTTACAGTTGATGCAAATTATTTGAAGAAATCATCACGCTAGTCGTACCCTCAACAACACAGGTTTTTTATAGTCAGAATGAAAGATACAAATGCAAATGCCCGATAATTGGTGCTACTATTGAGTGTTAAATAGAAGCGATAAGAAGAGACTTTTGATATATGCCGGAATTGCTCTTATCGCTAGCGGCATTATCTTAATGATCCTTCTATACAGTCTTGTATATTGGCATTCCATTGAAATTCTGCATTGGGATAACAAGATAAGAATGGTGCAGGATGCATATACTCTACCGAATACAAGTAATGTAGAAATAGTTAGAGCGGTTAACAGCGATTCTAGTTCGGCTAGTACAAAACCCTGTTATGACGAAATAAAGATCACTGAATTGCAGAAATGATAACCATCACTAATATGCCAACAACAGGTTCCTGAGTATACCGAGTCATGTCCAAATGATATTGGTTAATCTCCATCTTATGGTGTTCTTATAATAAGTACTCGTCCACACTCATTTCTACAACTTAGATTCCATATGGCTAATTGAGCCGACCCGAATGGGCCAGTTAAAGCCAAGATTCCATGGTTGATTAAATAGAATTCCTACTTTCGGTGATGTTATATCGATTAAGTTTATCGGTGCATCATCAACGAGGATGTCAAATTGATACATTGCTTTTGGTGTCGCGTCGTACACGAATATAAGATCATCCGAGAAGATATCATAATAATCCAACCAGTTTGCGACATATGGTACGGTTTCTCTCTCCCGTTTTGTGAGAATAGAAATCCTATACCCCTTTTTGTGAATCTGCTTAACAATATTTGCCAAATTGGGCTCGGTCGGAGGTATCTCCTTCCAAAGATGGGTCCATACGTATATAAAAATCCCAGATATCTCCTCCGCAGATATTGGCAGAATTTTAGTAATATCCCAAGAGGTCATCTCATCCTTTGATATTTGAGTTTTATACATATTGCTATATACAGCCGTCCATATTGTCATAGTGTCCGCCAGGACTGAATCGAGATCTATTGCGAGCGTTTTGGTCACACTCTTTTCAACGAGCGTGCGAGTTACATATATGTGACGATGTCAGCTACGGAAATCAGCTTAATTGACTGGTACCTTTGATCAGACAAATGCCCACAAAAGCTCCTGTGAGCATATGGAAAACAGTCAGATTGAGTGTAGTGTGCTATATTATTAAATAGACGAAACATCCGGGTGGGGTCACCTTTGGATTTATCAATACATAAAGCCAAGTCCTCCTTTTCCAACTAATAATCCTCGTTAGTATAATCATTATCAAAGACATTTATATCTAGGTATAGGATTCGTGGAAAATATGACGGATAAGAAATCTATAAGTGCGTTAGTAAGTGGAGGGGAGGCAAGCGCTGGACCGCCACTTGGCCCGGCTTTAGGCCCTATTGGGGTGAATGTACTGCAAGTTGTGAATGCGATTAACGAGAAGACCAAGGATTTTCCTGGCATGAAGGTACCAGTGAAGGTCGAAGTTGATTCAGACACTAAGCAATTTAGTGTTGAAGTAGGAATTCCACCCACTGCAGCCTTGATATTAAAAGAGTCCAGTATAACAAAAGGTTCTGGCACTGCAGGTACAGTGAATGCAGGAAACATCACGATGGATAGTATAATCAAAATTGCAAAAATGAAGATTGACAATTCATATGCTAGTAGGCTAAAAAGTGCCGTTAAGGAAGTCATAGGTTCATGTCTTAGTCTTGGGATCTCAATAGACGACAAAACACCAAAGGAGACCTATGCCGAAATTAAACAGGATAAGTATAAAGAGCTCTTAAGTGATTAATTACTCTGCTACTTTGGTAATAATCCAAACTCCTGGCTGGTCATAATCGTTCATTTTGTTCTGTCATGTGTAATGCGGCATTGATCCTAGATCCCGCTTCTGCCAACTAATTTAGTAAATTTAAAATATCCCACAGTATGCCATCTAGTCTATTAATTTTAGGTGAATATGTGAAATGTCAAATCAAAATGCGGCTGGTGGAGTACCAGTATTAATACTCAAAGAGGGTGCAACTCAGACTAAGGGTAAGGATGCCCAGAAAAATAACATAACGGCGGCCAAATTAATCGCGGAAGTAGTACGATCGAGTCTAGGTCCGAGGGGAATGGACAAGATGCTAGTAGATTCTTTGGGAGACGTAACTGTTACGAATGACGGCGCAACGATCCTGAAGGAAATTGATGTTCAGCATCCTGCAGCGAAGATGATGGTCGAAGTTGCCAAATCTGTAGACAATGAGGTCGGCGACGGTACAACTTCAGCAGTCGTCCTAGCTGGAGCTCTCATAGAGAAAGCAGAGCAGCTGATATCTAAGGATGTACACCCAACTATCATCGTAGATGGTTATCGAAAAAGTGCAACCAAGGTTATTGAAATCTTTAACAATATGGCTCAGAAAGTTAGCAATAATGATAAAGAACAATTGATAAAAATTGCAAGGACATCTATGCAGACTAAATTAGTCTCCAAGGACTCCGAGGCTCTTTCCGAATTAGTAGTGAACGCGATTTTACAAGTTTCTGATCAATCCGATTCTGGTTTTAGAGTCGATATTGATGATGTCAAAGTAGAAAAAAAGGCTGGAGGATCGCTTCGAGATACGAGGATGATCAGGGGAATAGTCCTCGATAAAGAGGTCGTTCATGGGGGTATGCCAAAAAGAATAGAAAAAGGAAAAATTGCACTAATCAACTCTGCCCTGGAAATCGAAAAGACCGAATTTGATGCCAAGATCAATATAAGTTCGCCCGATCAAATGAAAATGTTCTTGGAAGAAGAGAACAAGATGCTAAAAGGTATGGTAGACAAAATAATCGGGATTGGGGCTAATGTGGTCATATGTCAGAAAGGGATTGACGATATTGCTCAGCACTATCTAGCTAAGGCAAATATCTTGACCGTGCGAAGAGTGAAGGAAAGTGACATGACCAAGCTATCTAGAGCTACTGGGGCAAGTATTGTGACCAATATCGAAGATCTTACAGCTAAAGACCTCGGGTTTGCTGATGTTGTAGAAGAGCGCAAGGTTGAGACTGACAAATGGGTTTTCATAGAGGGGTGCAAGCATCCAAAATCTGTGACTATACTAATTAGAGGTGGGTCGCAGAGAGTAGTGG
>C688J18823_10000188_pt1 | contig 34579 bp, 27 predicted proteins | sample HopSoiMetagenom1_FD_18823 | JGI IMG/M metagenome (IMG submission 18823) | reverse complement strand
CACATAATATCACTCCACTTACTCCTTTTTCTTATCTGTTATTCTCTTGCAGATTCTTGATTTTCCTAGAGTTGATACCAGACTAGCTAATAACAATGGATAAATCAATTAATCATTTAGAAGCAGGAAAAAGAATATCACAATATTCTACGTATAATGCTATCTACTTAATACACGGTTACTACCAGACTTAAGTAATATTGCTGTATTAATATGTCGATGGCTACGACCACTAAAAATAATGAAACTGCCATTTTGGTTACTGGCGCAACTGGAACAGTTGGAAGTGAAGTAGTAAAGCGACTTACATCACCATCATCCTCGCTATCTTCAGGTAGTCGAGTTAGAGCAGCCGTTCATTCTAAAGATAAGGCTGATAAACTCAGAAATGAAAATAAAACAATTGAAATTGTTGATGTGGATTATAATAAACCAGAAACCATTGTTGATGCTCTAAACGGAATGAATAAACTCTTCTTATTAACGCTACCCACGCCCAATATGTCTGAATTCGCATTAAGTCTGATAAAAGAAGCAAAGAAAAATGATGTTAAACATATTGTAAAGCTATCTGTATTAGATGCCGATGCTGAGCCCGGAATTATGATAGGGCGAGTTCATCGACAAGAGGAAAAAATCATAGAAGAATCTGGAATACCATACACCTTCTTACGTGCGAGTGCATTTATGCAGAATTTTATAAATTATTTTGGGGAGATAATTAGGACTCAAAATGCAATTTACCATCCTGCTGGAGACGGAAAAGTTAGCTTTGTAGATGTTAGAGATATTGCAGCTGTAGCTACAGAAATACTATCGGCTAAAAATAATGAAATCAAAAACAAACAACAACAACAACATGAATACAAAAAGTATGGCATTACAGGCAACGAGGCATTATCATACAGTCAAGCTGCAGAGATTCTTTCTAACGTTCTTGGTAGGAGAATATCTTATGTAAATATAACAGAAGAAGACGCCCGCAATGCAATGAAGAAAATGGGAATGGAAGACTGGCTTATTGATGCATTATTAGAGCTCTATAGTCTCATTAGATCTGGTAACGCATCACAAACGACTACTGTAGTTGAACAGATTACAGGTCGCAAGCCTATATCACTTGAACAATTTGTCAGGGATTATGCTAATTTCTTTAATTGAATACAATTTATTTCAAAAAAATTGAAACACATTCCACACTACTTTTAATAGTAGAAATAAGCTCTGCATAATTCATAAATGAGTTTAATCATTCGACCCATTGAGCAGAATGATGCAGAGATCTGTGGTAAGATTGGATACCAAGCACATAAAACCATTTCTTCTGCGCATGGTTATCCTTGTGAGCAGCCTTTCGAAGAATTTGGCATAGATCTTATCAGAATGCTTCTTAGCAATCCAAATTCATGGGGTGTTTTAGCAGAGCGACAAGGCAAGATATTAGGAAGTATATTCATCCATAAATTTCCGCCTTCGCCTGTGGCAGTAATAGGCCCACTTACAGTTCATCCTTCCGCGGAAGGCGGCATAGGTCGGAAACTAATGGATGCTGCCCTATTTCAGACTCATAAACAAAACTATGACCAGATTAGATTAGTGCAATCGCCAAGTCACATTCGTTCCTTTGTATTGTATACAAAGTGTGGCTTTATCCTTCGTGAGCCTTTGTTTTTGATGCAAGGGCAGCCATTAAAAAGTGATAATAACATAAACAATCACAGTCTGCGTCTGGTTCACGATGATAACGATATTTCTGTATGCAACGAGCTTTGCAAGTCTGTATACGGATTTTCTAGGGAATTGGAATTGCGTCAAGCAAAGGACCAAGGAATCGCCACTCTGATAGAACTAGACGATGTTGTTACAGGCTACGCAGCAGGTATAGGTATATTAGGTCATGCAGTCGCAAGGTCAAACGATGAACTGAAAATATTGATTGCTAGTGCGCCTACAGTTGTTGGTCCTGGTTTCTTTGCCCCTGCTCGAAATCACCAATTACTTAATTGGCTACTTGAAAAAGGCTTTCAAATTGGTTGGCCAGCAAATCTTATGACTATTGGTCCCTACCAAGAACCAATGACGCCTTTTCTTCCGTCTTTGGCATACTAAGGTCTAGTGAATGATCTCAAAGCATTCTAGATATTTCTGTGACAAGAGAAGATCTATAAAAAATTATCATTTTGGTAATAAAAGTATGGCAAGATTAAAACATTGCATGGATTAATGCATATAATGAATTTATGAAAGCTTGGATGGGTATAATTAAATGCTGAATTAACTGTATGACACATTTAATTTGATAATAATGCTAAAGTTTTGACAGAAATATAAACAATTCAATACTCTTCTACTTTTGAAATGCTAAAGTTTTGACAGAAATATAAACAATTCAATACTCTTCTACTTTTGACGAACAGTATGTCTTTTTTACATTTTCATCAAGAGCCAAATAATTCATCAAGAAATCTTTCAAATTCAATATCACTCATTTGTCTTTTAGCTTCAAATAATTTTTCAGCATCAGCTCCTGCACAATATCTCCAGTTAGGCTTCTGTGCTTTAGCAATTTTAAGAGCTATATCTGCTACTACCTTTGGGTCAGAACCATTTGCAACCGCCGCCTTGGATTTGTCCATAATGCTTTTCGTCATTTCTGCAAAAGATGAGATACTATTATTTTTATTTGATCCTTTAGGTTGCAAATGCTGTTCTTGCTCTTGTTGTTGTATTGCTAATTTTTTTGGAAGATACATGCTATAACTGGCTACTTCTGTCTTGATTGCTCCAGGTTCTATAATGCTTATTCTGATTCCAAAAGGAGCAAGCTCATGCCTCAAAGATTGTGTGAGCCCTTCTAACGCAAACTTTGTTGCTACGTAAGCTGATGCACAAGGGACACCGAAAAAGCCATTAGCCGAGCCAATATTTATAATAGTTCCACCCGTTTTTTGCCTTCTCATTATTGGTGTAGCTTCCCTTATTGTTCTAAAAACGCCAAAGACATTAGTGTCAAATTGTGCTTGAATTTCTTCTGAAGATAGATCTTCTGCTGCTCCTAACATGGTATATGCTGCATTGTTTACAAGTAGATCTATTTGTCTTTCTTTTTTAACTATGAATTGGATTGCTTGTTTTACTGAGACATCATCAGTAACATCTAATTGAACTACTTCTATTGGTAGATTTCTTTTCTTGGCAAGTTCAGAAATACCTGCAGCCTTGTCAATGTTACGAACCGTAGCATAAGTATTAAAGCCGTTTTCTGCCAAAGTCAAAGCAGTTGTAAATCCTATTCCTCTTGAGCTTCCAGTAATTATTGCAATTTTTTTCTGATTTATATATGTCAATTCAATCGATCTATCAATCTACTAATGTCTATAAACTAATTAATTATTCTAGCGGTTTACCTATGTAACCTTCGATAGTGTTTTCGATTTTACTAATTTAAAAATCTGTTAGACTAGTTTGCTTTGTGTTACCAGATGTTCCTCCTGTCTGGATACTTAATATCATTCCATGTTACTTCTGCTACAATTGCTAGATTTAGTCTATCTCTTTGATTTTCTGTAACTCCTCATCATACAAAGAAAAAGATTCTAAAGCGATATACAAATACTCCGCCTTACACACCAAAGGTTAAGATCGGCTATTTAACTACAGATAAACATCGATCTATATATTGGTCTACCTGCTTATCCTGACCTCTATGGATATTATTTTCCCAGGCTAATTTTATGACGTTTATGCAGTCTGTGTTTAGGCTTTGACTTGAATGGCTGCTGCCCCTACTATTCTTATGAATAATATTTTTGATAATAATTATTATCTTCACTATCCCTCCTCCATTGCCGCCATTGCCGCCATTGCCGCCACATACTCTTAACTCTGGATGATCACGACAGACGCTATCCTTACTGTTACATGTGGGAAAATCAGGATTTCTGATAAAGCCAGGTTCACAAGGTGTTGAGTCAGGAATACACCGTCCAGTCTCATCATTTTCATGCGAGTGAAATCCACTAGGACATTTATCGTGTTTTGGGAAGCAGTTCCCGTCCTCGTTTTGGAAAAAACCGTCTGGACACTTACCATTATCACTTTTGCACTTGGATAATGATGGGTTAAAGAGACAATCCTGGTCTGGCGCCTCTCCATTCGTTGGTGGTGTTGGTTGCTGTGGTCGTTGTTCTGGATTACATGGTGGCCCACCCCCTACTACACAAGCACCTGCATTGTCGCCTGTATTACTTGGTGAGCTAGGAGTTACTGGCTTTGCTGTAACAGGTGGATTATCCATAGTAGTCTTCCCATTCTGTTCATCCTTAGGTGGACTAGACTCTGGATTGCTCTTGCCATTACTACTACCACCGCTGCCACTACTACCGCTGCCACTACTAGAATCTGAGCTTTTCTTTGCATATATTGATTGATAACCTGCAGTAAACAAAGCCGATGCGGTTACCATTATAACTGCCAATACTACAACAAACATAGCATTTACTATTGCTTTCATTCCAAACCAATCACTTTAGGACCTAGTTACTGATAATAATATTGGGGATATTGTCGATATGATTGTTCTAGAGACATTACTTTTAGGCCACCTTTACTAGTGATATCGATTTATAAACAATGTTGAAATAACAACATAGTCCTCGATCTCAAATCCTGCCTCGTTTGCACCGCCTTTAATCTCCTCTTCACCAGCCTGCTCAAAAGTCCATAAACTCGTTGTCTTGCAGCTATGCAATCATCCTAGTTCCTTCATACCTCTTTTTTTCGATTAGTATATTATTTCTACCTGGTACGCCGCATGCACCAGAATTCATACTCGGTATGATTGGTATACTGGTTGCACTTATTAGACAGAGGGTTTATAGTATACTGTATAAGTAAATAGTAACGTTAAAAACCATCAAGGTGAGCGACGAAACTCATACGGAGTTAGGCAAGCTGGATGCATGGGGCGAGACGATGGATGATATAATAACCAAATGCATAAAGTCGTATAAGAAGGAGAATAAGATATAATTTGGTGTTTAGATAGATGTCTAAGAATTGCGTCTGGTTAGATTGTCAGAATACAGTCACGTTAGGAGACGAAGAAGCCAAGACGGAGTTTGGCGAGATGTGCCCTTATCACAAGGCAATGATAGTAATGTATAACCGAAGCCCACGAAAGCCAAAAACAGAGGGGGGGTGTTAACTAACTTAACAGTCGCTAGTGATTGTTCAAAATCCGACTAACTCCTTTTAGCACTTATCCCGCTCAGAAATTTAGTAGTATTGTATTTGTCTATTAATAGAAATTAGTAGTTTAGTAGATCTCAATCTCTAACATTTTTACAAAATTCCTGATCTCATATGTGTAATTAGTTGCTTTTATTGTCATCATACAATTAAGTTTCAGAAAAGGATAAAAATATAATCAGTCTGCATCCCACTATTCATGTGGAAGAACTTTATGAATTGGACCATCTACTTTATGAACTAGAAGATCATGGCGGATACTTCAAGGACTTTATAAGTACTGCTGGAATGGAAGCTGGTATCATACTGCTGCATCCTAATGAGGATGATACACAAAAACCGCATTCGGTCGATGAAGTATATTATGTTATCAAAGGAAGTGGGAATATTGAAATAAACGGCAAGGATCATCCGGTTAAACAAGGAATCTTCATTTTTGTACCGGCGGCTACCAAGCATAGATTCCATCACAACAGTCAAGATCTTATTATCTTCTACGTATTAGGAAAATGATAACCTTTATTCCGAGTCTCATAATATGGTCTTGTTCTAGTCTTATTAAATGCCTTCTGCTGAGATATTGAATGAGACTATGGCATCTATGCGATGGGGATCAATAACTGGCACCTTTATATTGGATTCTTACAACATGATTTATTGCCACCAATCATGAGATACATACTTGTATTGATTATTTTATAACATCAAAAATTCTAATTTTTTGCATTCTAGGTTCTGTTCTTTCTTATCGCAATTGCGTCAAATGTATAAGACTAGCTATTGATCAGTACAACAAGAGTGTTACTTCTGAAGAATATCAGTCATTACAGTACTATAGTAATCTTTCCTGATAGCAGAGTCACAGTACCGAACATAGTATCTTCTTGATAGTATAGCATCTCATCTAAAGATGCCAATGTTCTTTTTGAAGTATCTTTTCACAATGCATAGAAGCCACAATCTATAATAGTCTAGAACTTGATACAGATTTAATTCTAATAATGACTTGCCACCAGCTATAAATGGTGGATCGTGAACGACAAAACATTATGTTTGTATAAATCTTGCATAATTTAAAGTTATATCATACCTATTAACATATAGGTTGGGATAAAATCATAATGTTTACAATATGCTCTAGTCGACATAAAATGATTAGATATTTCTATAACATGAAAATTCTAAAGGAGGCACAGAAATCCACCAAGTAGCAATAATTATAATACCAATGAAATCATTTGAGAATACGACAATAAAGTTTAAACGATTATTTAGTATATTTTTTAGCGCATTCATAGTTTTTTTGGTTGTCATTTTTATTGCCATAGTAGCAGATAGAAAGTTAAGTATAGGAATAGCCATTATTCTAATTATAATACCGATTGCTATTCGATATCTCGTATATATATTAGCCAGAATTTAGAAGTATAGAAGTTGAGAATTAGAAGCAAACTCTAGAACTGATATCTAACTCAATTGTAGACATTTCTTTTCTAATTATATTATTGATGGAAGTTGAATCAACTCTAAAGTACAAGTTTTACCACATGTGTTACAGAAATGAATATCGCACATTAAACATCTAACTAAAATTTGGGAATTATAAATTCTAGCAAATACGAAATCATGCCTATAAAAGAAATGATTTGCCATAAAATTTCTGTCGTCATGTAATATATAAAATGCCATACTTGGCTATTGGTTCTAGGTTCTATCCACTTTGTTGATCAACCAATTGTTGAAAATTATGTTACCTAAAAATATAATCACTACATAAAAAAATAGTGTTGCGGCGCTATAGCTATGGGTTTGGTTTAGGTAACGGTGGATTTACCGAATTTGAAGGATTTGTAGTATTTGCCGATGGTGATGGTGATGGTGTAGCTGAAATGCCACATAACTTTGATTCTGTTGAATTGACAAATTTTAAGCGTGGATTATTAGGGTTGCAAAAACTCTTCTTCTCTTCTGCGCTCATTTGTTGGGCTTGGCTTATACTAACTGTCTCAATTTGTGCAATTATTACCGTTATCGTAAGAGCCACAACAACCTTTATCACCGTGGATCTGGTTATCATTTTATTCATTAAGCTATACATTGAGAATATCAAATATTTAAATATCTCTTGTCTAAATTACTATGATCACATATATCTATGGTTATTTATTAGAATTTTCTCTTTATTTTCTTGTCCATTAATTGTGAATAACCCACACATTACCAGCTATTTTATGTCTTAAGAATTTAATATTGAAAAATATAGGTTCGAGGTGGTTGACTAAGCAACAGTTTCAACCTTTGTATCTTCAGAAGTTAAAGATAATGTGGATACGACTTGGAAATAAGTTTTGGATACAATTAACACAGTACTCAAGGAGAGTCTAAACGAAAATTGCAGTTACAATCGTTATTTCAAATTCTAATAATCAAGGAAATGCCTTTAAAGTACTTCTAAATGAAACTACACCTAATTAATTAAAAGCTTCAAAGATCCAAAAATGGAATTTCATATACCTGAGGTCTCGGCTTTCTCTATTTGTATAGTAACAGCATCTCCTACTCTTAGACCGGTGTCTTCGTACTCTCTCATACTCAGCTTGAACGTAGGTGATTCAGAAAGTCCCATGCCTCCCAATCCGCCTCCACCTAGTATATTTGACATCGCTTTGGGTAAATTTTTCATTAAATCTTCTGGCGAGGTGAAAGCAAATGCTTTGGCACCGAATGGACTTTGAGGTTGTTTTTGTAACCTATCTTCACTAGAAGAGTTTGGATCAGTAAAACCAACATAAACGTAAGGGCTTCCATCTTGCGAGGCTTCAATCCTTGATACAATAAATTTTTTTTTCATTTTTCTGTAACAATTATCACAAATGACAATCGCAACTTATATATGTTGATAGGATAAATAGATTTCAACGTTTTAGGTTTAGACATGTCTATGCTAAAGATGATTGAACAAAATACATAATTATTAAGATCCGCAAGTGCATGGGTTTCTTTTCTTTCTTTTTCACCGAAACTTGAACACGACGTAGAATACTACATATATTCTTGCACTAGTTGCACAATGTTATCATCACATAGTTTAATATTCATAGTACTCTTAAAACTGTTATAAAAAATAAGACATATACCTAATTTTTGGTTAGGTCTGTCGAGATTTGGAATAGACAAAAAGCCAGTCAATATAAGACGACTCTTCATATGCTTTTTTTAATTTTATTTTCATCAGTTCCTTCAATTTTTTCCCAAGATTTGCTATTGAAACCTCAGATTATATGGATTTTATAAATCTGCCAGACGTAACAGTATTAATTTTCACCTTAAGTGAAGGAGCGAAATCATCTAAGATGAAAAAGTATTCATTTGGTCCATGGGGAATACGCAAGGAAATAAAATGCAGGATGGATTGAAAGGCCCATTATCTTTTCTGGGCGAATCTTGATTATAATTCGCTTATGATTTGGTTTTCGATAGTAATATTTTCCGATTCCAAGATATCTTTTGGCAAGCCTTTTAAGATGCTCATCTGCACCGTCAGTTGTTTGCCCGATTACTCTTCCTTTTATTGACACCATGTTAAATGGATTGTTCTGTTCAACAACAGATAGGGCTATTCTTTTATCATCTGTTATATGTTTATTTTTTGCCGAAGTTTCAAAGGTATTTATTAAGATCAAATCGTCGACCATCTCTGCCCAAACTGGAGTGATGTGTGGAGAGCCATCTTTTGATAAAGTAGACAAGAACGCCAAATTTCTGCCTTTAAAAAATTGGTATACTTCTTCATTAGTAAGTTGTGTTACACCTGCTGCTAATTCATTTGGTGTAGACGTTGTTACATAACTTTCTGTTTCTATGGGAGGTACATCAACAACCTCTACTGAAGTTATTATTCTTCCGCTATTATCATTATCTTTTTGCATATTGTAAGAAGATTAGATAACTATGTATGTATTAATCATTATGCTATATGATATTTTAATCTTATAATAAAATCCTAATTGGGGCGCAAAATTTGTTCTTTATGTCGCATACGCGTAGATACCTTTATTGCATATTCAGTAAATATCTTCGAAAGCCATCAGATGATAAAATGCAGAAAGATACGGTACTGTAAAAGCATAAGAAGAGCTGAATCCTCTCTCAAGTGCATATCACATGTATTAAAACTAAAAGTCTTTGATTAGTCTAGTTCTTCGCTCATTTTTCACCATTCTTCTTATCCATAAAATAAGAATAAGAGACTTAGGCAATTATGGCAGTAAAGGCGATGCTATTGGAGCCTGAGAATGTAACTAATTTTCCAACGTTATATAACATGATAATATTTGGGGAGTTAATTGTTACCGTATTTCCATTAACTATATCTCTTCCTTGTATGATATTACCTAGGCTAGTAGTGTATAGTGCATCATGTATGGTCAGATCCCTAGCTTTAACTAACGGTAATGGTACTGCTTTGGATAATACCCCTGTTGTGCTTATTTCTCCAACGACAATCTGAATGTTGTTCCCCTTAGGTAGATTAGCAGATATGTGTCCGCCAACAATCCTAAATGGAGAAAAGTCTCCAACGACAATTATGTTATTTGTCCCGATTACTTGAGCCTGATCTAGTTTCATGTTATCTGACTGAATTATAGGACCTTTATTAGCAATAGCCGATTGAATTTGAGGAAGAGTCTGAGTGAGATGTTGCTGATATATGTATTTATTAACTACACTATTATTGCAGGTGACTGCTGCTGAGGATGCAGAGCTAGAATTGTTTGTCGCATCACTAAGTGCTACCGCATTACAATTGCCACTTACGTTCAGCCCGAGTGGCACAGTTCCACTGGGTCCAGTTGTACCATTATTAGCAGGCGGCACTGTCACACCAGGTACAGTTGTACCATTATTAGCAGGCGGCACTGTCACACCAGGTACAGTTGTACCATTATTAGCAGGTCCCTCGACTTGAACTGATTCGCATAATCCGGTGTCTGGATTGCGAATTTGTTCTGATACTGGACATGGTTTATTGACATCAGGTGATTGACCGGTTGTGTCTGTGTTTGGGTTTGGGTTTAAATTGTTTGTAGTTTGTGCCGGACAATTACCATTAGCATCAGGCGTTGATCGATCAGGACAGGTTTCTTGGTTTGTTGGAGCCTGGGCAGGTGGAGTATTACCGGCATCACTACTGCTGCCTCCCCCATTGCTATTGCCGCTACCTTCCTCCGTAGTTGTTCCCCCGCCTCCACCATTATCGCTATTAGAACCCTTATCGCCGCCTTTGTCTTTTTTTGCAAAAACCATGCTAATATTATCTGTAAAGGGAATTGTGGTAATTGATGATACTAATGTCAAAATAACAAATATCAGAAATATTGTAGAACCATATATTTTCAAGGATTTTTGTATCAAAATTGCATCGTCGCTCCTAACTCATAAGAACTTGCCATTACCGGTTTTTATTTAGACTGGATGTAATAATTAAGGTTTTATAGTAACAGTCTTGTGTCCCGAAGAGATATGTGCACCCGCGTTAGATAGTGTCCTACAATGTGACACTTCGACGAATTAGGGATTGATACGCATTACGACGATTCAGTTTGCCGGCATTTGGCACTTGGGCGTTACATATATGTATTAGGTTCCGACAGAACTCCCGTATTCGTAGGGATTCATGAATTATGCAATTCATCTTTGAGACAAACTGCACAACTTAAGAAATATTAGTGAACAGTGTTCTCGTGTAAATACTGAAGCAGTCGCCTTTAGTATGTCTATAGATATTGCATACATACTTATCGCTCTGAGGAGAGTTACAACCATTGTTGGAGCCCTTAACTTAGGTAGAAAGCATATCGAGGTTGACTATTCGTCTTAATATGTTGTTTGAGTATCCTCGCCGGCAAACAAATTCATTTATTACTCAGATCCCTATCTCTATATGCATAATTATGTAACAGAAAATTATTCAGCACCTCGTCTTGGTGGGCTTAAGTGTCGCCATAGTATTACAGAAAAGATAATGCACAGTTCGTTCCCATGAGTCAATAACTGACAAGTTACTGTGCTATAATACATCATTGCTCAGCTATATATAGCGCCAAGAGAATATTGCGAAACAATTTAGTTTTGTTCGCTGGTTTTTTTATGACTGCATGTAAGATCTTCTCCGGTAGACCGGATAACTACATGATAGCACAAATGGCCGGCGAGCATATGCTATGCAAGATGGACGCAAAAAAATGCTGATTATATTAATAGAATAGGTAAGCTTCTGTCTAAAGACATGACAAGAGAAAAAATCCTGCGAACAGTATAAAATAGAAAAACTAAAGGAAAGGTGGATAATACATGAAGTTATTGCCGGCGTCATCAGGATCCCATGTTCAAAGTTATATTCGGCATTATGCACCTCCCTTCAGCCGGCTAAATAATCATCCTTTGATCGTGTTATCACAGGCGGCGTGCTTATCGGTCCAAGATCTTTCTTACTAGGACTCGAACAAACTTATCTTCAGCAAGCGATTGTCATTGGAGCCGATATCATTTCATAATATCCAAGGACACTTTAGCTGCCAAAACACAGCAGACGATCATAACGTTGACCAAGTTTGACTACTCGAACAGCTAGATTGATACCGATTTAATCAGACACAATTGACCTATTTATTTGATCACTGTTCATAAATGAAGAATTATCATGAAGTTGATAGAATCTCGAGGAGAATTAATCACAGAGTGGTCTGTTATACAGGATTATTATAAAACAATATAAGACTGTCTCTGTACAGGTTTTAAGAACGATGCATATGCCAAATCTAGCTTCTTCTCATACCAATTAAAGTATTGATTAGGGTAAAGGAAAGTCTTAATTGTATAGATTTACAACATACAGCAGATTCCTTACTGAATAACTTCTATTGTATTATTCCTAATTCATTATTAAGTAGTAGTAGGAGTAGGTTGCAATAGTAATGTGCCTTCAGAATCTTGTATCTACTTTCAGAGCATTTGCTAGGAAGAATACAAGGGTAAATCCAACGGATCATCATAAGGTTATAACTCCGTTCCTCGTCATGGTAATAATCTTATTATCTCTTGTCACATATAGTCAGAGCGCTTCGTCTTCTGTAACGTATGGCAATAAGTCCACTGACACGAGGATGAATGATAGCCCTTTCAGACTCCCCTTTGGTACAGGATTTACTTCTATTACGACTGCAGCTGCTGATACCTGTCAAAAGATTCCAATAACCAATGCTACAAAAGCGAATTTAATAGATTTAAATAAACCTGCCGCACCAACAAGTATTCCTGTGTTTACATGTACCCCAAATCCTCAATCTCATCCAAATCTGACAGCTGGATCAGTAGCAACAAACCAGATAAAGGCGAGAATGGCTTTCGCGGAAATGGTATCGTATAAGTCATTTGATGTATACTATGCAGCAACGGAAGAAACTATTGAAGACATGACCAATCCATACACTCCTAAGACTGATCCGGCTGGATGGACTAATAATGGTGATTATGAGATATCAGATGCATGTGATGAACATATCTTCATGAATAATGGCAAGCCAAAAACATATCCTAATGGAGCATTTGGATCGCCTTACTACTCGAATTCAGATAAAGAATGTATAATACCTGGACTAGGTAAAGGCGGATATTCAGGAAAGGGAGATTTTCACAATGCTAATAAAATACCTGTTATTCAATCTGCAGACATCTTTATAATATTTTGGGGAGTACCCGGAAGCTGGAACACAAATGCAACAGGTTCTAATACTCTAACTCATATCAGCACAACAATTAACAATCTATTTACTGGGACTGACTATATTAGTGGATTAAAACAATATGGTGTGACTGGTCCAGTGAAGGTAATCGGTAACTATGTAGATACCTCCACACCCATGCCGCATAAGTACAATTGGATAAAGCAGACAACAAAAGTAATACAAAACGCAATTAATACCAGAAATGCACCTACGAAATCAGATCATACGATAATTTATTTAGTAGTAACTGATGCAATAAAAGGAAACAAAAGCAACATGGCCCCAGATTCAGGTGGTCATTCAGAAATAACTATAACAATCCCTGCTTGATTTGATTAGTTCCTAGCTTGTTCTTTAGACTTATGTATAATGATAGCAATATTCGTTCCACCTGTAGACGATTAGAGGTGGTTGCTCATACGTTGGTCTCTGTAAGTCGATAAGGAGGTTAACGAGTTTATTCCTTCATGGGACAAAATATCTAAGATGGTTATGTGATATGGTTAGTTCTGACAAATCCAACTTTTTCCTGAATGTATATTTATTATGAATGCAATAAAGGATACATATGCCTCTAAATCCAAATCATTTGTAATTATGAAATAGAGCAATTTTTAATAATAAAAGTATAGAAAATTATATAAAAGACGAGGCCTAAAGCTAAGAGACATAAAATAAATGTTGTTTAACCAAACTAAAAACTATTGTTTTATCCAATTTTAGACAATGGAATTAGTTCATTTCGTCATGCTTATAATAACAATGCTGGTCGTCCTCAGCAGCAATATCTTTCCGGGTCTTCCTCTCTTACCGATCCTAACTACCTACAAGATCAGGGATCGCGTTTAGATACCATCAAAGAAACGGAAACAAAAGAACAACCACAACCACCATTTATCAAAAGGATACTTCTAGTAGATTATGATCCTGATATTACATTAACTTTCAAAGCTGGTTTAGATGGTTATAATTACGATGATGGTGACAAGAAGAAAAGATTTGAAGTATACACATATAACGATCCTTTATTACTATTGGAAGAATTCAAACCAAATTTTTATGATCTTCTTCTAACTGATATTTATATGCCGAATATGAATGGCTTTCAGCTATGTGAAAAGATATTAGGCTTAGATGTTAATATTAGGGTATGTTTTATGTCTGCATTAGAAGTAAATGTGGAAGCTCTAAGAGAAGTATACCCTAAAGTAAGTTTTGGATGTTTTATCGAAAAGCCAATTACAATAGAATATTTAGTTAAACGATTATCAGCAGAATTAGATTAATCGTAGTAGTAATACCAACAACATCAATAAGACTCATAATCATGTGCTCGTTAAGTATATGCAGCGGTATGTATCATAGTTTGATTCATTTACATTTAGTTTCTGTGAAGCAGATACGATACTGATATGCTTATAGAAGAAAAGGCTAAACAACGTATGATAATTACAAGATAGGAACTCTTGAAATTCTGATCCCATTATGCTGCACTACTATGCCTGTTAGATATCTGAAATTCCGGAGAGGTTTCAGTAGTAAGACATTGGCGAAAAGACTAAAGGAACTTGATGAGTGTGGAATTCTAGAAAGACAAGCATACAACGAGAGCCCGCCGAGAGTAGAATATAGATTAACAAAGAAAGGACAGGAATTGGTTGAATCTGTCATTTACCTATTAAACTGGATGAAAAATGGTCTAAAGACTAGAGGCTAATAAATAGCTCGATTAATCGTCAAATTCGTTAATTCCCTGTTTGCTCGCCTCTATGTTTCCAATAATTGGTAAGCAGTGATTCAGAATGGTGATTTCTCCGATGAAGTTGAATTCTTCACAGCTCGCCGGATTTTGGCCGATTTATGATAGTACTGCCAATAACTTATTGAATCGAAATCTATCTCAAGACCATCTAGGCCGGCGAATAAACCCAGAAATACTATTATCTGGCATATTGATACCGATCACCATATTCGCTAATATACTGATGATAAGATCGCTGGGTTCTGCCGGCGAGCAAATATCTCCTATCTATATACAAATAACGAACCTGTCTTTACGTATCGAGGACTACCTTCGTTCATGGGAATTGCCTACAAGTCAAAAATTATTGCTATACTTATCTAGACAGGCAAATAATAACCCTGTCTGTGATGTTGGAATAGACCTGATATAACTAACCTGATTCATCAATCTGCCTGCCAAATATAGCAGGTCTGGATAGACGTTATACTTCACACAGTTAGACCATAGAGAATATCCATAGACAATCGGCCGGCCGTTATAGAATTCAGCAGTCTTAGGGGATGTGCTTCCTACCTATGACATACACTGAACTCATTTAACGTCCGTCTGCATAACTGAATAGTCAGCGTGCATTTATCAATATTATACGTTATAGAATATAATTATTTAAGTTAATAAGATATTGTCATTGTCTATAATTTATCTCTATTTTTATTATGGAAGTGCAGCTACGTTCAATCTCCACAATATTGTTGATAGCAAACTCCAACGCTTTCGCACTAATGACTTTTCCAATCTCTTACAATCAATATAAAACTATTTATGATAGTCATTGTAGCCAGCAGGCTCAACCACATGAAGGTTCTCTATAAGAGATCGATTCAGATCCGACAACCATGCAAGACAAGATCAGTATATGTGTGACATGATGAGTATAATATCTGATCGATATTACTTGAAAAGCAAGATTGCCGTATGCCTACGGTTTTACCTCATACAGTCAATGCAGAGATCCAAATCTGAAATCCTTCGATATCTGGATTCTCTGTTGTCACAGAAGTCCATTTGTGAATACTAAAGCACTACATGGGTTGCATCGTAACATAATACGTCTAGTCTTGGTTGGCTTCAGCACAGCCATAGAATTACAGAACAAGCAATATACATATCGTTTCCATGATCGATAACTGACAATTTACTAGTATATAGTATACCGTAGCAGAGCTATATATAGCACCAAAAAGAATTTCGTCAGACAGTTTGGTGTGTTCGCCAGTTTTATGACTGCATAGGATGTTCGCCAGTTTTTTTGCCGGCGAACGACAAAATCAAATCCGACGTCGGTCGCAGGATACATACTAAGAAAGAGGAAAATGAAACAAAGATGTAGATATGTCCGTAGAATGTGCCGAAGGATGGATGATGGACAAAATCCGGCAATCAACAGCGTTAGAAATAGAATATAGACAAAGTAAGAAAGATAAAACATATAGATATCATCGGCCTCATATTCAAAGTCTTGTCCAATATTATGCACCTTTGCATTTGGCTGCCTAAAATAATCAGTTTATGTAAGAAACAAATACGAATTGATTATCATGACAGTAACGAAAAGATAATTTTTATTATTTGTTGTAGTGTAGATTGATGACATTCAGATTTATGTCAATTTATTCATATCCAAACCTTAACCAGTAATGACTATTGTTTATTTGTATTTCCTCTTCATTTTGAAGCTCTTCAAGAATTTGATCTCTATAGTGTTTTAAATTGGCATTAAATGCGGCTAATATTTCCAATGCGGTACGCTCACATACAAACCATAATAGGTAGTCGTCGGTCCGAATACGTCTGTGAATAATGATATTTTGCCAGTCATATAATCTTCTTAGAGAATCAGTCTTAAAGAATCGTTCCAAGTGGAGTCTTTCTATTATACTTATTATAATCTTAAGACTAGGAATATCTTTTTTTAGAAAAAAGATTTTGTTATTGCTATATTTGATACTTTTCTTTGTATTGAATATCTCGCTAGTTATGAAAACTTCTAATGCTGATATGAGAAGCGGAAAACCAACAAGTCTTCCCATATTTCCATGTAAAAGCAATACCTTTATCGCAGCAGCTAACAGTTGACGATAATCTGTGTCAGATTGGTATTGATTGAGTGCTGCTTCCTTATTATTAGGATTGACTTCATTACATACTTGTACAAATAGATCATAGTATTGCTTGATTATATTATGGATACTTGCCAGATATCCATGTAAATCTTGATAAGCACTAACAAAATGATTAAATTCTATCCCTTTTTCATGCGTAGCAGTAGCATTCACATAATTGGCATAGTAAGTCTTCAATTCCCTTGACATTTCTATTATCCCTTGAGCAAGCGACCGTAGAGCGGACAGGCTCATGGTCCAGTGAGCATAATAAAACAATATGGGCTCCTGTGAGTGATCATTTTCTAAGTAAAATGCTGCTTTGATTATGGAGGCTGGTTTTAAAAATTGATTGAATGGAATTGATTTATTTTGACTACTTGAAAGGCTCTTTATATTTCTTAAATCTTCTTCAATTATAATATTTATCTCACTTTTTGCCTCTTCAAATTCTTCGGTGATTTGAGTATATCTAACTTCGTCTGGCAAAATGTTTTCGAATTTGGTGTATCTTGGTGTTACGTTTTGGATTCTTGAGTTCACTATATCATATCTACTCTTGAAAAGTAGTAATTAATACTTCCTTTTTTCTCATTTCTTTCTTCGTCATTATTTTTATTTTGGATTATATGATTCATGGTACATAGAATCGTACGATATCCTCTATAATGGACTTGTTTGCAAACAGACATTTGTGTACAAATGATTGCCGATAAGTGCTGGCAGTCTGCATAGATTAATAAGAGATGATGTATTGATAGGAAAGGTGAGTAGCTGCAATTCCATCACATACTATATTTGAATCACTTCTGTGGGGTTTTATTGCTAGTGTTCCGCTTTTTATCGGATCTATAGTTGTATTATTTGTTAGTCTTCCTAAAAGTATTATAGCTGCAGTTATGGCATTTGGCAGTGGAGTCTTAGTGGCAGCATTAACATTTTCTCTTGTAGAGGAAGCCTTCAACCTATCTCAATCAATAGCTCCAGTTGTTATTGGCTTTATTCTTGGAGGAGTGTCCTACAGTGTAGCAAACCATATTCTCGATGAAAAGTCAAAGTCAGGTGTCCACTCCTATGAGGGTACGGATAATGATACCAGTAATAAGAATAATAAAAACAGCGCAGTTAGAAAAAGAAAAAGATCTCATGGCCATAATGCTGGTGGTGGCAAATCGGCATCTGGATTATCACTGCTTGTTGGCTCAGTCATGGATAATATTCCCGAAAATATGGCTCTAGGTATTTCTTTGGTAACAGGAGGAGGAGTAAATATAGTTCTTATTGCTGCAATTTTTATCTCGAACTTTCCAGAAGGATTGGCTTCAACTGAAGGGATGAAATCAAATGGAAGAACCAAAAAGTACATACTTGTATTATGGTCTATAGCCGTAATAATAGGAACTATATCTACGGCTATAGGCTTTGCTGTTCTGTCTAAGGCGAGTCCATTTGTTATAGCCATAGCAATCTCATTTGCAGCAGGAGCAATTCTTGTAATGTTAGCTGAATCAATGATACCCGAAGCATTTGAAGAGGGTGGAAGTAAAATAGGACTTGCAGCTATGGCAGGTTTTGCTATTGCATTTGTATTTGGAAGGTTGGGCGGAGGATAGTGGATGATAATCTAGTATGCGCAAATATATTATTTGATTGTTCCTATAATTCGGATTCAAGTATTATTAAAAATTAGGATAATACATTATACCTGACTATTCAGTAAATGTCTCCAGTATTCTGCTATAGAATTGCAGATGAGTTCCAGTAATTGATCAAAGTCAATATCTGATAACAGCGACAACTTCAATTACGATGTTAATCAATATGGAGTTTCTTAATAGAATTCACGTGATATTATTATCCTCAATCTCCATTTTTCCGATTCTAATGCTAGTTCCTTACGTATTTTTCATAATCAAACAAGATCTTTTCTTGATCTTTTGACTGAATGGACTCACCTCTAATCTTACTTAATCTATTGATAGCCTTATCTGCTGTCATACCATTCTCTTTCTTGATAAGATATGCAGCCAAGAGAATATTGCGAAACAATTTTGGCACTTTTTTTATCATTACGCGTAACATCTTCGCGGGTTTGCCGGCGAACCGCAAGATTATCCAAATGTCTGGCGGGAACATGCTATGCAAGATGGACGCGAAAAATGTGCGAATATATTGATAGAACAGGTAGACTTTCGCCTAAAGACATGAACAAGAGAAAAAATCCGACGAGCAATATAAGATGGAAAACTATAGTAAAGCAAGGCGAATATGAAGTTATCGCCGGCGTCATCAGGATCATGTTCAAAGTTATATTCGGCATTATAGATCCCTTCAGCCGGCTATACCTTATTTTTATTTCATTTTATTTCATTTTATAACGATTAAATAGTTAATCGTCTATTATTTTATTCTTCTAACAATGCGAAACAGGGTTAAAATATCATATGCTTATAATTTAATAAGGGCACTTGTTGGTCTATTCTATCTTGCACGAAAACGGGAATAAGTAAATGAGTAAGCTAGGTTTAGATGTCCCGATATTGCATTTAGAAGTTTTGATTCATTGATATTCTGATCGGATGGGATAAGAGAGTTATTTTCTTTTATATTGTTAACAGGTAATTTTACTCATGTATTTGACGGCTTGTCGCAGAGGGATAGTCTAGATAGCTAGCTGGTTTACTTCACAACCTAGGACAGCATAGTTACTGGCTAACTCCTGGGGGACAGGTCAAAAACGCAGTAATGTCATCGAAGTCAAAAAGACCGCTGCGCAGCCCTTCACTATAAGCCTCTCAAGTAATATTATGAAGAGATTCTTTGATTATGTTATCATTGGCAGCATGATTGAAGTTCTCTTGCTAGGATTCTTATGAGGACAGGCTTATCTTTACAAGTGATTATCATCGGAGCCATGATAATTTTTCATAATATCCAAGACCTTTATTGCAGAACAGCAGCATACATTCAAAAATACTGATTAAATCAGTATTTTTTTGAAAGAATTTTCACGCTGGCAGTATAAGTAAGATGACAATCACCCTATCTTGAATACTTCCATAACGTATGGAGCAAGTTAAACGCTAGCAGAGATTTGATAAATGACTGTAACCTTCCAAGTGTTAACCTCCTCATAGGCATTTGCTCATATGCATCTTGATCAATGCATTCGAACCATAATAGTCACCATTAGCACACGACAGAGGAGTCGATTTGTACTTATCACTTTTTAGCTAGTTACAAATGGATATTCAAGGCTAATCAAAATCTTAATCTGGATTCAGAGATATAATGATAGATAGTATCAGATCGTGCGAGATTATGTTATTAGATGATTATTAGAATAACGAAAACTATAGTCATGCCTATCTATTGCAACCTGATTGAATGTGGATTTAAACCCTGGCAGAGGTTGCGTAGGGATTTTCATGATTTCATATAATAACGTATTCTCGATATCATTATGACATAATAATCTAAACAAAATGCACCGTGGCTGGAATTTGAACGCATTGATAGTCCCCATAAAGGCTATTCTAAAAAACCTGGCTGCACGAACTAAAGAACTTAGATTTCCAATTTGTTGAAATACAAACCTGGCTAATGTATAGTTTAAGCAGCATCTGTAATAATTTAAATATTTATATATAAAACAAATACCTTGTTCATATTTACGTGAAAAGTGAATTCAATGAATATCTCTAGAATGAATGATTAACCTTTGTTACGGTATTTTTGTTTGTGATATGATATTTTCGCTTCGACAATAACTACAAGTGGTAAGGCATTGAACATCAATGCAGATTTAATCTTGATGGAACTCAGCTGGGTTTCAGATAGGTCAATTTCTCTATAACCTAAAGAATATTAACATAACTAATACTGTTATTTTACTGAATTCGTTCCGTCATCGATGGAAGGTCTTTGCTAGATGTAATTTGAATCAAGTATCTTTACAAGTTGCAGCTATTACACACCACATCTCAGGATAGCAATATATTAAATGCTATTCTGGCTCTGCCGATCGATACGATAAAAACAAGTGAAATCATTGCAATGAACAACTACCCAGGATGGTTCAATTTAAATGGCAACCATATCTTTGGCACAGTAGATATCATCACATTGATAAAGTCCTAAACATGGTACTTTATTAGTATATACAGATCAACCTGCAATTCTCTACTATTAATTGAATTGAATCACTATAGCAAATAATTTATTCACTATATATAAATCAGATTGAATCAATTATTAATAGACTAACTATCTTTAACAGATCTTGTTACCTCAGACGTTTACTCGATGTACAATATGTAATATAATATCCATATTTAGTAACTGTAATTTAGGATTTCGAGTAAAGGAGTGTTGGGTGGGCTTACCACACCAATTCGAAGGGCCTGTTGTACTAGGGTTCATGGTTCGAGTATATTCGATAGTGATGACGTAATAACGTTTGGTTAGCTTATACATCAGAACTAAAGATCATGTCTTATCTTCTTGGTTGTTAATATCATAATCCAAAATCTTAGATATAAAAATACTGCTAGTTCTCTAGGCTGAGAGTAGTATTACTAAAGTTATTAGTAATCAATCTAACAAGTGGAAAAATAAAATAAGAATACAAAATAGGCTTTTTTCTTCAGATCTATTTTTCGGAGATTAGTGTAAAAACAGTAGATGAAAAATTAATTGTAACATGTCTCTGACAAAAACCATTGAGAGCATGTAGATGTTCGCAAATCTTAGATATGGACATTTACTGATTTACCGGTGGGTCATGATCTTTTATTTTCGTGCATAAACACAAAAATACTCCAACAAAATGCATGAATTAAATCACCATATTCCTTATTTACACAGATATTAGTTGTCAAATATCTCAGCTTTAAATAAAAGCCAGATTTAGGCATGATAGTAACAATGTAACAAACACTGGGTTGTTGTTAGAGACAGGCCAAAACTGATCAACAGTGGGATGTAATTATTTCTCCTGTCATCGTGGACGTGTAGAGCAATAATATCTGATTGTCCTAGAATTGTTGAATCTATCTTGAAATGTAAACCTTGATTCAAAAGGCATAAGTTTACATAATAGTTATAACCTCTAGCTTGTGAAACCATCAAGAAGTGAGATAAGATCATCCCTTGTTACTGTTCAAATGGTTTATTATTACAGAAAATTTAAAATTGGTCAACTCTTTAATGATATTTTGTCTTTATCAGGTATATTCACCTCTGTTTTCACTGAGAAAATGTAATTTGCAATTGTCCAAGTATTTTCTTTTTAATATCTTATAAAGTAAGTTTTGAAATGCGGTATAAGATCTGATGTGACGTCTTACTTTTCTTTTAAATATTNTATCATCACACATACTGTCAATAATATATGAAGTTAAATCGAACACCGAATTACTAATTGTTCCTCTCTTCAAGATACATTTGTAATATAAGTCGGACATATAGACATATTCTATACAGGATTATAGTGATGTGGGATATCATTGTCGCATATAGTGACTGTGTATATGATATTACAATTTCATACAAACTACCTAAAATAAAAGGCACAACGAAATTACGGATCATTTATTTTCAAACTATATGTAATACCAAAATATTAAGAGATTAAAATCCAGCAGACAGGCTTATGAAAAATATATGCATCATATATCATTCAGACTCTCGGTAACATGCTTATGTTTTTGATTCCAGTGTTCAAGAAATCTAGTAATTAATGGTTGAAAATCATCTGTTTTGTATGTCTTTTTCTCTCTGGATAATTTGCCCATATACTTTCCATATTTTATGCAAATCCAGCACCCTATGAATGGAATAAGTGGTGCGAAATAATAGCCTGCATGTCTTCCAGTAAATCCCCATGCTTCTCCCACCAAGCAGTATTTAGAATCAGAGGAGAGAATTCGTCTGTCCTTGATAGTTAACCCAACTTTAAGCTTAGTAGCCCAGGTAGGGCAAACCTCATCCAAGGTGAGTGTGGAAGAGGATTGCTGCGTAATTGCTCTAGGCTTTCGTTGGCGCATTCCATATTTTTTTGACATTATCATAAGCTCACGTCTCAAATTAGATTTGTTCATAAGTATAGACTATTCAATTGACTTTATTATTGTTTCATGAAATTTCAATCATTGATAAAAAAATCGTTTATTTAGACCGCACTAAAGCGCAATTGACCACATAAACCAATTTAACCTAGTTGATGTCAAAGTATTTGCGTAAGTTCTAGCTTAATTCAATAACGAATCACATCTGCAAATCTGTGTTGTGAAGCCAGGTCGATAACTTTAATCTCATAGGCCCTTCTTTGATCAACAATAATTCACTATTTTCTTGATCGTATGTTTTAGGAATATCAAACAAGATCACGAAAGGTCACTAGACAATATATCCGACTTTAATAAGATGAATCAAAAAAGTGTAGCAAGTTCTTCTTACATCAGCTTTAGGTTAATATATTGTGTCTTCCACTACCGGTGATTTGCCATGTGCTTATATTACTAAAAGCTTATTTATTAAACAGAATGTACGAAACTAGTCGCCTTCTCATGCAGAATTTTTGCAAATTGGTGTATATCAATATCTTTGAAAGGACTGATTTTTTTTAAGGGAAACAGATCCTGTCCTTCATCCAATATTCCTCTTCCACGAAGGTCTTCAATAATTTTTTCTCTCAACTTTGGAGGACAGATCTTGCTATTATATACGCAGCTAAGTGATCCATTAAACATCTCTTTAAGATGATCGTCGCCTTTTTCTTCATGAAAATGGGGGTTCCTTGTTTCGACCTGCATTATTTCTACACCTTTGTCCATAGCATCATAGTTTTCCGTAGGCAATATACCTCCGAATTCCTCTAATATATTTACAATTTCATATGGTTCTACTGAAAAACCTGAAGAGTATGTTAGAAGTTCGGCTAATTTAATTGACATACAGTGTTCACCTGAATTTCCGGTACGCATAACTTCAGTCTCAAATCCGGTATAGTAAGATACCAATGAATTTAGGTACTGGTTTGTTATTTCTGACACTCTTCCCCACTTCGAAAAATACAATCCACTCTCGGAAACCTTAGGCTTATAGATCCATGATATCCGAACCATAGTATACGGTGAGTTGGACATCGCAATGCCTGACGTAAATATTTTTACGTATTCGTTCACAGCTCCTGGTACATAATTATCTGCGTCAATAAAACCGACATAATCCTTTCCTGCCATCTTGGCCAGAAGCATCCCAGTTATCATTCCTTCTGCTTTACCATTTCTAACAATATCATCTGGACCAAATATTGTGGTATGGCCAACTTGTTTCAGAGCTTCAGATAGACCTAAATCTTTTTGATGTAATATTATAGCATTTTTTCCTACAAATCTATTAAACTGTTCTAGGGCTTCTTTTTCTAGTTTGTATCTATCTACGGGCTGTCTAGGACTATTAGATACAATGATAGTCAGACAATCATGAGGAATTCCGCTTAATACCCCTTCCAAGAGCTTTAGACGCTCACCTTTGATCGGTATAACTATTGCCATCTTTTTTTCGATTTCCGAGATTTCCTCGTTTCCAATGCTTTGAACTGTTTCAGAAGTTGTCCTACCGTTATTGAATCCAGAATCTAACTCATATACACGTTGAACTCCGTGAAGGCTTATAGCTCCAAATCTCTCGGTATATCTTGGAAGGTCCAGTTTCATACCTTTAGAAGTGTTATAACTGCTTATAACTATTAGGCGACAAATATGAATTCGCATATAACAATCTCACCATCAAGTAGCAACAAAGTGTAAATATACGATCAGAAATTTTGGTTTTCTAAAATATATAAAAAAATGAAGCGATTAAGTTACTGTCTGTCCGTCTGTCTGCTTATTCCTTGTCTATGAATTCATCGGGGGTTGGAGGCTCCGGATTTAAGCCCTTTCTTTTTCTTATCTCTACTATCAAGTTTTTGAATATCGATTGTGGAACAGGCTGCCATGTCTTAAAATATGTATTCCACATAGCCTTACCCGCAGTACCTCCTCGCATGACTTCTGATAGATCAAATGTTTCAGATGCTGGGACTTCCCCTTGAATGATTGAAACAACTCCTTTTTGTTCCACGTTCAAAAGTTTACCTCGCTTACCAGATAATATACCAGCTACAACACCAATTTGTTCTTGTGGGCATTTGATCTCAATGCCGAGCAGTGGTTCGAGCAGAACTGGATCTGCAATTAATATAGAGCCTAGCATAGCCCTTCTAGTTGCAGGCATTAATTGTGCCAGACCTCTGTGAGCTGGGTCTTCGTGCGGTACAAAGTGATGCAATACAAACTTTACGCCCCTTACAGACTCATGTGCAATAGGGCCTGAATGAAGTACATCATCGAAACCAGATTTGATAGAGTCCATTGATTCTTGGATAAACTGCACACCTTTAGTTTCATCAAGTAGTATGTTCCCGCTTACATCTAACGCAGCAACACTTCTAGCTTCATCTGCAGGCCAACCCTTTTCTCTAAGAATTTTTGCCATTTCTTTTTTATCCATGTCTTCTTTTACATGTCCGGATCTAATCAAATCAACTATATTTTCATCAAGAGGCTCTACCCGCATGAAAATTTTATTATGCTTGTTCGGTGATTTGCTCATTATCGGTCCAGCTTTGGAACGTATAGTTTCTCGATAATTTATTAATGGTTGTGTAGTTGTTATGTCAAGACCTGCCTCTTGTAGTAACGAAGTAGCAATTTCGAGATGCAATACCCCCATTCCTGCCATTAGTGTCTCACCAGTTTCTTCGTTAATCTTAACGATCAAATTTGGATCCTCTACAGTAATCCTTCGTAAGGCTTCAACCAATTTAGGCAAATCTTTTGGATGTTTTGGTTCTACAGCAATTGTAACCACCGGCTCCGAAACATATTTGATTGATTCAAATGCAGGAATACTTTTTACAGTGGAAATGGTCTCACCAGCAACTGCATAATCGAGTCCGAGTAGCGCTGGGATATTCCCTGCTGGTAACATATTTACTACTTCTCTAGTATTACCCATGTATATGTTCACAGATTGAACCTTTCCTAGTCGCTTGGCATCAATTAGACGTATTTCATCACCATCCTTAATCGTACCCGAGAAAAGTCGACCTGTCGCCACTCTTCCAGCCTGTGGATCTACGTTTATTGTTGTTACCATCATAGTTACCGGACCGCTTTCGTCGCACGAAAGAAGAGACTTACCAATTTCTGAATCTAGATCACCTGGCCAAATCTTTGGTATTCTATACTTTTGAGCTACGTGTGGCGGAGGATGATGCTGTACAACCATCCCTAAAACTGCTTCATGTAATGGAGCTCTTTCCGCGAGTGTTTTTATTGCATTGGGATCGCTAGACGTATAGGCATCATAAACATCCTTGAAACTAATCCCTTTTTTCTGGGCAACTTTATAATTAAAACCCCACCGATCTTTTGCTGATCCGAATGCAACACTATTTCCTTGTATGCTAACTTTCCATACTTCTTTCAGTTCAGGCTCTGCGTAAATGTCAATTAGCCTATTGAATTCAGCAATTATGTTTGAAAGCCACTTCTGCATTTCAGCTTGATTTAATCTTAATTCTTTTACTAACCTGTCAATTTTATTTATGTATAAAACTGGCCTTACTCTTTCCTCAAGCGCCTGCCTTGTTACAGTCTCTGTCTGAGTCATAATACCTTCAACAGAATCTGATACGACTACGACGCCGTCAATTGCCCGAAGTGCTCGGGTAACTCTTCCTGTAAAATCAATGTGTCCAGGAGTGTCAATCATGTTAATCACATATTCCTTTCCCTCACTTTCGTAGAATAATGTAACATTTGCACCACGGATTGTCATCTGTCTGTTCTGTTCAAGTTTCATTGAGTCTAAGGCAAGCGCTTGCCCTGCAACTGAAGGAGAAATTATACCAGATGCTGCTAAAAGACTATCACTCATCGTTGTCTTACCATGATCAACGTGTGCAATGACACCAAAATTACGAATTTGGTCTTTATTCCCAACAATTCTAATGATATCCTGAGTCGATTTAAATTTAGGCATTCAATCGGAAAAATTTTCGCTGGAGGTTTATTAAACGTTCCTTATTAACAAGAAAGACATCTATATTCGTGCTATAATAAACCATACAATTATGACAATTACTCGATAATGGTATTAATAATCATGAGAGTTTGCATATTGTTTATAATAAGGTTAGATTACATAATTCCAACTAGAGTCTATCATTGAGTATTGGGTATTAACCATACTAATCATCATCGCCTTAACGATTAATATGACAATGTTTATATATTATCTCTGATCCTTATCTTAAGATTCAGACTACATTAATGTATGATTATACAACATACCTATCTGAAATATCAGAATATAAACAACTAAAACTTGAAGAAGTTGAGAGATCCTTATTATTTAGAGTTATAAATACGTATGAATCTTCGGCCTATAAGATAGCATCTCATATTAGAATAAAACGCCTCTCATCACAATACAAATCTGAATTTCCTGTTATGAAACGACTGCAAGAATATAAGTTTATTAGTGAAGTACAACAGCCATCACTTCTCCGTGATTCAATATATTATAAGTTAACCACTTTTGGACTATTTTATATCTTTTCTAATACACTGAACTATCCACCACAGCTATTGGTATATCATCAAGATAGCTCAATACTAAAAGCCCTGCTCTTTCAATATCTACAGCCCAACACAATTAGACAGTGTACTGGTCGATTCTATGCAACCATAACTCAGTATTTAAAAGACTGTTGTAGAGTAACTATAAATGGCCTAAATAAATCCAAATTGCTCGGTAATATAGAACAAGGTCTAGTACAAATAGAGCAGGATCTGAGACAGGAAGCTAAAATTTTAGTGATTAAGTTAACGATAATGTACAACGAATCAAATCTATTAGCTGACAGTCCTGATACAACAGATGAAAATGCAAGGCTTTCATTGTACGAGCTAGAAAGTAACATGAAAACAATACTATCAAAAGATAATAGATTCCTAGAATTTTTAGAAATAATCTATAGAGAAGTTAGCGAAACTCTTTCAGGACTCTGATAGGAATACTTGGGATTATTCGTCAATACTATTATTGATTATTTGTGACGAGATTTAAGAAATCATTCATAATTATACAACATAACATTGGTCAGTAGTTAACTGGTTTGCAATAATACATGTAAGGATAGAATTTGAAGCAAGGAAAATAATATTTACCATAATTAAGACAATTCTCAATTAGCAGTATCGTTACAGAATATTGGATTCATTCCTCATAGATCTCTGTATCATTATGACGAAAGTGAACATGGCCGCTACTACTAACCATCCGGATAGCCCAAAAAAGTATGACAATATGCGATGCAAATTCAAAACATACTCTGAAGAAGATGATAGCGGTTGGCCAAGGAAAAGATCTCCAGCTGCTCGCATACATAAAGATATAACAATCAAAATTAGGGGGATTTTATTGAGGTTAGTAAAATGTACTATTTTTCCAATTATTGGAGGAAGCATAAGCGGTAAGTATAATGCTATGGTGAGCCCAATGAATCCTATGGCTATGATGTGGATCGCAAGGTCATAAAAAATATAGTATGGACCAACTAAAAAAAATAATAATGCTATTGTAATACCTAGAAGAAGAAGCATAAAAGATAACCTAATATGAACGACGATAAAGTTATAACGAGCCTTTTTTTCTCCACTAATAAGAAGTAGAATCTCACTATTATCAAATCCTCCAAATGCATAAATCGCAATAGCAAATATCAAAACAGATGCAAAAAATGTAAAACTAAAAACCATCGAAAGTAACAATGTATTTAGGAAGATTAAAGATGCAAGACCAGAAATGATGCAGATAGATATCAATATGAATGAAATGAGTGCCAAGGTTTTCCTTGGTCTTATATATCCAAGAAATGATGGCAATGTTTTATACTCAATTCCAAAAATCATGAGTGTCGGAAAAAGTAACCATAATAAAACCTGAGTTAAGGAATTTGAATATCCATTTCGCAATAGATCAATAAGGTTGACAGTTATTAAAGTAATTAGGCAAAGAGCAATAAAATAATCTGATAGCCTCAAGAGCTTGGGTCTAATTCTTAATGTCCAGAACAATAAGATTAGAAAGATTAGAATTCCAACAAGCCTGGAAATCATAATCTCCGTCGATAGATCCTTGTCACTTCTGACTGATTGTATAACCTGGAGGCTCAAAGATACAAGTATCAAAATGAATGAAACGTAGACCAACTTCACAGACACAAGCTGCACATTTCTGAATCTTGGGATTATCATGTAGCCTATTCCCATAATAAGTAACGTTAGAAAACCATCTACCTGTAACATTTTATGAAGTTGAAGTGTGCCATGTAGCCATGATGGAATATTTATGCCGAAGATGGACATCAACCAGATTGATCCGATAAAGGATCCGATGAATAGAAGAATTATAGACGCTATTATAAATGGCCTACTCGCGGTGCTGTAATTGATTGTCTTTGTCAAAAACTTGATCCTTGTAAGAGTTCTTGTTCCAGGTCTATTTTATCCTTACAAAGGATAAGAAATTCTTTGAATGGCTCCATAGCTCTAAATCATATAAGCTTTTTCATTTTTTATCTAGCAATCCAATTTTAGCTTGATTTTCATACAAAGCTCGAACACTTCACTTCACATCGCCAATAGTTAATATGTTATGCAAGATACATGATGTAGGTTGAATCTTGAACAATGGTGTAAAATAGATGAGAGCATTTCAATTGCAGAAAATGATGAACAGTATAAACATTATGCCGGATTTGATTACAACGAAAAGTTGATGGAACATCTAGCAGAATTAAGGCTCAGTAATTCCAAAATCTTTATTGAACATATGGCTAATCCGACTCCACTTCTCCTTGGTGCGATAGAAGAAACTGCTTATTCCAAAACTAAAAGCCTTGAAATAGAACTTCACAACGCAAGGACTAAAATTATAGTGTCATCCAAATACACTTTTGATGGAACTCCGGTCAACTGGAACACATGGAGACAATTCAACAGTAAAGAGAAATCAGATGCAAGTAGAAAAGAAGTATTTGATGAATTTATTAACAAAACTCATAACATCAGCCCTTTAATCGAAAGTAGATTCTCTTCAATAAAAGAAACGTACAAAGAATACGAATTTGCTATTAAAGAGCACTCAACTAATACAAGGCAAAGACTAGATCCTCTTTCAGGGTATCTAAAAAATGAAAACGTAACATATGATGAATTAGTTGAATTTGTAAAGCTTTTAGGACAAAGGGCTAGAAATCCATTCAGGGAAGCATTGAATGAAGTTAGCAAGGTTGTTCTAAATAAGGAAGCAGAATATTACGACGACTTTTATTTTTTCCGAAACAAGATCTACGATGATATCGAATCTAGATTAGCTGTAGATCCACTGTTTGAAGTGAAGAAGATCCTAAGAGCAATGGAGTTTGATTTAAGCAATATTCACTTTGATATAGAAGATAGAAAGAATAAATACCCATCACCAATCTGCTTCTTTGTACAAATACCTCATGATATTAGAGTTCTATACAAAAGCGAAAGTCCCTATTTTGATTTACAAGGATGTTTTCATGAGACAGGTCATGCTATGCATGCAAGCTCAGTCGGCGAAAACAGTCCTTATTGGGATAGGTATAGGATTCCAATGGGAATAGCAGAAATATTTTCGATACTTCTTGAGAGGATAACTAAGAATAGAACATACTTGCAATCACTTCTTGGTCGAGAGAATGAAGCGATTATTAATAAAATCTGCGCAAAAAATAAATTTCTAGAATTATTTTTTGTTACATTTTATGCTGCCAATTCACTAATGAAATTAGAATATTGGAATAAAAATCTAACTGTAGATGAGGCCTGTCAAGTTTATGCGCGGTTAATTAAAGAATATACAGGATTTGATATACCTGGACAATATTGGCTTTTACATCACATACTTCCCGAATCAATAATGTATGTTCCAAGCTACTTACTTGCAGCAGTAAGAGCAGCTGAATTGGATTCACATATGAAGAATAGATTTGGAGATGCCTGGTGGTACAACAGAGAGTCCGGAAAGAGACTTAGAGAGATAATGAATCCAGGGGCTCAAATAGATCTGTCTATATTTTCCAAGTTAGACTCCGAAATCTTCTTAATGGAGATACTAAATTAAACCTTCATATCCATTTTTTATTAATACAATATCAATGTCAAATTGGAATAATTATTATGCTTGGTTACCTTTTCTCATTACGATGCGGGGGATTTCAGTAACTCAATTTGTTTTGTAAATCAGTGCTGATCTTTAACGAATTAAATCGAGAGTGCGAAACGAAAGAAATAGTTAGACGTGTAACTATTCGAACCTTCCGAATTCTTCATAGAAGATGGAAAATGGTTATCATGAAAACAATTTCTTGGAATAATAAAGACATTACCATTATCTTTTCAAGTAGACTATTCTAAGGAGCTCTGAAAAAGTAGGCATTAATAGATTGATCAGCAACAGCTCCGATGTAACGAGAAACTAATAGGAGTTTTTAAAATACTATCTATATACCATGATTAGACGTCAGCGTATTGTGTGTATAGAAAAATGCTCTATTGACCAATTACGCTTGTGGAAATCTCTTCCATTATTAATCTATCCTATAATACCATCTCATAAACCCTGGACTGGAATTACGTTCTCGGTTTGAATTCCCTTCTTCTTAGGATCCCTCAAAATTTTTAACGTACATAAATCAGAGGTTAAGCATCTCTTGTTATGGATTTATCAATAGATAAGTTATTCTTATTAAAAATATGACAATTTTAGACCTAGACCAATCAGGATTGCAAGATACATAGATACAGGCAAAAGTAGAACAATCTTAGGAATTGAGTCACTAAGACTGTGTGCTAGAGTAGATGTGGATATGATGTGATAACAATCAGATCATTTTGTGTCTTTATCAAAAAGGTTACAGTCATGTTGCAATACCATGAATATATAAGGTAGATGCTGCCGTCTAAGGCGACAGTAGTCCAAATAGAATAATTATTGTATTTGATATAATGCACTTATATTAACAATAGTAGTAATTTGTGCATGGACGTCTTACTCTATCCCCTCCCCCCCTATAATACGTATCATATTTTATAAAAGTCACAATATTATAAACTGACTATGAGGAAGAAGAAGACACTACTCCAAATGGAATCTGATCAATTACAGGTTAAAGAAAGTGAAGGGACTAATACTCATACAAACCAATGTGAGATAGACCGTGAAATTGAATGTCCTCGCTGCCATAATATAATGATACTTTCATCTGAATTTGACAGACTCGGCTATTTTTGCGAAGAATGTAGTTTCTTACTATATCTGGCATAAGCTGACAGAACCATGCCTTTGTTTAAGCTAGCACATACAGACCAACAAGGAATAAAAAATAGTTTCGATCTTTGTACATAAATCTGATGTGAGGATTTTAAGATGATAATTGCATCTGGATATCTCTATAATCATGTATAAAACAAATTTGTCCAAGATCAACTTAAGACTGTAAATCTCATCTTGGCATTTTATCAATGTAGAAATCCCCGAATACTACACAACGGTCAGTTAGCTTATGTCAGTTAGCTTATATCAATTCTAGCGTAGGCCATGGCAGCTCGAGATAACGTCATACATTAACAAGATATTTTTACAAAGCTATAATCAATCACTTTCTTGGCCTTTTCTTTTCACTTGCAAACATTCAGCTTATAAACTGTATCCAATCAATCTTCTACCGGCCAGTTACATTTAGTAACGAACTCTACAAGATTGCCTGCCGGATCTCGAAAGTATATAGATCTGCTATCTTGTTTTTCTGCCCAGCTTGCCTCCATCTCGACATAAATTCCATTTTGTTTTAGGATATTTTTCCAGTCATCATAGTCTTCGTCTTCTATTTCTAAAGCAAAATGAATGCATGCAGGAGGAGTTATCGCTCCATGAGCTGGTAATTTCTTATTATTTCCATCTACACTTCTTGTGTTTTCAGGATTAAATATTAATAGCATACTCTTACCAGCCTTTAGGAATACATGTCTTCCTCTTTCTTCAGAAATGAATTCAAGTCCTAGATTTTTAATGTAAAAATCCTTCATAGCTTCCAAGTCAGATGAATAAATGCATGTCTCTACAATCTTCTTGAACTTCATCTGGAACTGGAGATGGCATTACGCATTTATGACTTACTACTAGTAAAATAAAGATGCTCCTCTTATTCTCACATTGTAATTGAAATGAGAATTATTATTCCTAAACTGGCCCTGAATATGGATTAGCGCTCGTCTGATTCGTCGTCATTCTGGTCGTCAACTGCGTCATATTGATTCAGATTCAACATAGCATATCGTATTAACGTAGTTGATATTCATCATACAATATTCCGTTGTTCGGTCGTACAGATCATTTTTCACAGTCGAGATAATGTCTGGTCAGTCATCAACCTCCAATAATTTATCAAGTTGCTAGTATTTATAAACTAGAATAGTTTAATCTATATTTTAAGAATTGTTATAGATATTCGCTACAATCTACGATTAGCATAGGTATAAGCCCTGCTATAATAAGGATACATAATAAGAAACCTCGCCAGTATCAGAATTCTGATGAGGTATAACTAGTCAGCATGAGCATATGATTAGAATAGAACATATTAAAAATAATTTCATGGGAAAACAATTAATTTTATAGCACAACAGTCAGTCAATGTAGAAGTTTGAATAATCTGAATTAATATATCAAAGCAGTCCCTTAATCAAATTTTTATGTAGTGATCAAGAAACATACATTGCTTAGAGTCAATCAACTAATCATCATCGATTATCATGAAGAATCACTTTATAATGGTCCCGAAGCTGTCGGTAACAAAACACCGACTATTGAAGCGATGATCCATATGATTACTGCGACTATTATCGATTTTAACCAGCCCATCTTGTATAACCATTTTAAAGAAATTAGCCATACAATTCCACCAACAATTGCTGCCACCAATCCATTTCCCAGTAGATAATAGATTACTGTGTAAATCACGGCTCCAATAACAGCAGTTATAAAGGCAATTTTGACGCTTTCTCTTTCTCCAAAGAGCCTGGTAACTATAAATATTATTATTGTCGATATAACTAATCCTATCAGGAAAGTAATTATTGTCCAAGGTGTTCCTAATGCCAAGTAAGGTCAATATACAATAGACCTAATATTAACAAACTAACAAACTAATGTTCGATATCCATCATATTAATTCATTATGCCAAGATAGGTCGGTGGAGAAATGCTTCAGATCCTTCTCATCCAACTAATAAATTCTATTTTCAGTCAAAGAGAACAGATACGTTAATTGATCATATATTCATGGTACCGTACTTTCTAGGATCAGATCAGTTTTAGGAGTACAACAAAGCGTCAGGTCAGCGTATTGAACAAAGAAAGTTGGTTGCGACATACGTTCGAGTATTCTCGTATAGATTAGATTAGGCAATATATATTTCAAAGAAACC
>C688J18823_10000187_pt1 | contig 34590 bp, 30 predicted proteins | sample HopSoiMetagenom1_FD_18823 | JGI IMG/M metagenome (IMG submission 18823) | reverse complement strand
CGGCGGTGGCCGCCGGCGCGGCGGGGGTTGCTCCATTGGTGGACGCGCAGGCTGCAAGAACGACGGCGGTTGCGGCAATGAGGCGGCAGGTCACGGGTGCTCCTTGAAGAAGCGCTGCGAAAAGGGCGCGCATTGCACCCCGCCTCGGCGTTGAAATCAAGCACCGAAGCGGCTGGGGCTTGATCGGCCGCACGGAAGTGCGCTTTACCTCCCGGCCGAGGATGCGCTTCTTTGCCGCCGCGGCAGTCATCGTCCTGGGAGCCGGCGCCGCCTCCGCCGAGTGCCTGCGCGTCGCTGCTCCGCACGAGGTACGCTGTCTCCCGATGCGGGGCGGCAGCTTCCAGCTCTCCTGGATCCACTCGGTCGAGCGCACGGAGTGGCGCGAGACCTACCGCGTCGACTCCGGCCAGGTGATCCTGACCGCATCCGAATTCTCTTCCGCCGGCGCCGGGCTGCCCGACTGCCTGCTGCCCGGCGAGGTCTTCCACAACCGGTCGGGCAGGATGTGGATCGATCATCGCCACATCCCCATTCGCGACCTGCGCATCCGCCTGTCCCCGTTGTCCCACCACGTGCTGCACGTGGACGGTCGCGACCTCGACCTGACCGCGCTCTTCGGCGAGTCGGTGGTTTCGATCGGCGTGCAGCGAGAAGGAACCCCCGATGAAACTGCACCGGGCAGCGCCCGCCGTCGCGCTCTGCTGCGCGTTGTCGGCCCTCGCGGCTGACACCAAGTTCATCTCCATCGCCACCGGCGGCACCGGCGGCGCCTACTTTCCCATCGGCGCCGCGCTGGCCGACGTGATCAACAACAAGCTCACCGGCTACAACGCCTCGGCAGAGGTGACCGCCGCCTCGAAGGTCAACTGCATCAACGTCAGCCAGGGCAAGAGCGACCTCGCCTTCGTCCTGGGCGACACGCTCTCCTTCGCCTATACCGGCGACAAGGCGGGCGGCTTCACCGTGCCGCTCAAGAACCTGCGCGCGCTGGCCAACATCTACGCGAACACCATCCAGATCGTGGCGCGCAAGGATTCCGGCATCGTCAAGCTGGCAGACCTGAAAGGAAAGCGCGTCTCGGTGGGTGCGCCCGGGTCGGGAACCGAGATCAACGCGCGCCAGATCCTCGCCGCCGCGGGGATGAGCTACTCCGACTTCGCCAAGACCGACTACCTCAGCTTCTCGGAGAGCGCGGACCAGATGAAGAACCGCGCCATCGACGCCACCCTGATCAGCTCGGGCATGCCCAACCCCGGCATCATGGACATCGCCACCTCGCAGGAGATCACGGTGGTGGCCATCGACGGGCCGGTGCGCGACAAGCTGACCAAGGAGCTGCCCTTCTTCCTCGCCACCACCATTCCCAAGGGCACCTACCGCGGGCAGGACCATGACGTGCACACCGTGGGCGTGGCCAACTTCATCATCGCCCGCGCCGAGATGGACGAGAAGACCGCCTACGAGATGACCAAGGCCATCTTCGAGAACCTGGACCGCCTCTCGCAGGCGCACGCGGCGGCCAAGGACATCAAGCTGGCCAACGCGATGAAGGGCTTGCCGGTGCCTGTGCACCCCGGCGCCGAGAAGTACTACCGCGAAAAGAAACTGCTCAAGTGAGCACGGCGGCGGAGCCGGCGGTCGCCATCGCGGCGCCCGAGGTCATCGAGCAGGAGATCGCCAAGTACGACCCGGAGTTCCGGTTCCGTCACGTCGGCGGCATCTGGAAGTGGATCGTCTTCGCCGTCGCCGCGGGGCTCTCCATTTACCAGCTGCTGACGGCGGGATTCGGGCTGCTCGACGCGATCTTGCAGCGCTCGATCCACCTCGCTTTCGTCCTCGCGCTGGCCTTCCTGCTCTTTCCGGCGCGGCGCGGGAAGATCTCCGCCGGCGTTCCCTGGACCGACGTGCTGCTCGCGCTGGCCGGCGCGGCGGTGGGTCTTTATCTGGTGGCCGATTACGCCGCGCTGGTGCAGCGGGCCGGCATGCCGACCACGCTCGATCTCGCCATCGCGGTAGCGTGCATGCTGCTGGTGATGGAGGCGAGCCGGCGGGTGATCGGCCCGCCCATGGTGATCCTGGCCAGCGTCTTCTTGGCCTATGCGTACTTCGGCCGCTCCATTCCGGGCCTGTTCGCGCACCGCGGCTACGGCATCGAAGACATCGCCGAGTACATGTACCTCACCACCGAGGGCATCTTCGGCATCCCGCTGGGCGTTTCCGCCACCTACATCTTCCTCTTCATCCTGATGGGCGCCTATCTGGAGCAGGCGGGCATCATCTCCTTCTTCTCCGACCTGGCGATGAGCCTGGTGGGGCACACGCTGGGCGGCCCCGCCAAGGTGGCAGTCGTTTCCAGCGCCATCCTCGGCACCGTCAACGGCTCGGCCATCGCCAACGTCGTCACCATCGGCGCCTTCACCATTCCCCTGATGAAGAAGACCGGCTTCCGCGCGGAGTTTGCCGGCGCGGTGGAGGCCGCCTCCTCGATGGGAGCGCAGCTGATGCCGCCGGTGATGGGCGCGGTGGCGTTCATCATGGCCGACACGCTGGGCATCCCCTACGTGGAGATCTGCAAGTCGGCGGCGATCCCCGCCGTGCTCTACTTCCTTGCCGTCGGCGTGATGGTCCACTTCGAGGCGGGGAGGACGGGGCTCAAGGGGCTGCCGCGCGAGCAGTTGCCGAAGTTCAAGCGCGTGTTCGCCAAGGTGGTACCTGCTCACGCCGTTGGTGGTGCTGGTGTATCTGCTCGTCGCCGGCTACACGCCGCTCTTCGCCGGCTTCTACGGCATCATGGTCACCATCGCCGTGATCCTGGTGCAGAAACTCTGGACCACGTACGCGCGGCCGGACTTGCGCGCGGTGATCGCCGCCGCCGTCATGATCGGCGCCGGGCTTGCGTGGAAGTACGGGGTGCCGGGAGTCTTCGCGCTGCACGGGCTGCTCATCGCAGGAGCGCTGGTGAAGCCCGAGACCCGCCACACCGTCTGGGAGCTGCTCGAATCGCTGCAGCGCGGGGCCCGCGGCGCCCTGGGCGTGGCCATCGCCTGCGCGGTGATCGGCATCGTAGTCGGCGTGGCGACCAAGACCGGGTTCGGGGTGAAGCTCTCCAGCGCCATCACAGCGCTCGCGCACGGCAACCTCGCGCTGACGCTGGTCTTCACCATGATCGCGTCGCTGATCCTCGGCATGGGCGTGCCCACCATCCCGACGTACATCATCACCTCCACCATGGCGGCGCCGGCGCTCGCAGTCCACGGCGTGCCACCGCTGGTGGCGCACATGTTCGTCTTCTACTTCGGGCTGCTCGCCGACCTCACGCCGCCGGTGGCGCTGGCCGCCTTCGCCGGCGCGGGCATCGCCAAGGCCGACCCCACCAGGACAGGCTTCATCGCGGTGCGGCTGGCGCTGGCGGGCTTCATCGTCCCCTTCGTCTTCGTCTACGACCACTCGATTCTGCTCCTGAACACCACCTGGCTGGCGGCGGTGGGGAACACGCTGGCCACTTCGGCCGGCATTGTCTTTCTCGGCGCCGGCATCATCGGCTACTTCGTCATCGCCGCGCGCCTGCACGAGCGCGCGCTCTTCATCGCCGGCGCGGCGCTGCTCATCGTGCCCGGCCTGGCCAGCGACGCGGTCGGGCTGGCCCTGGGCGCGCTGGCCATCGGGAGTCAGTTGCTGCGCAGATCGAAGAGCAGGTGAGCCGCGCGGCGCTCAAAGCCCGGCAGGATGCGCGGCATGTACGACCCCAAGCCCGACGTCATTCCGGACCTCTGGTACAAGAACGCCGTCGTCTACAACTGCGACGTCCGGACGTACCTCGACGCCAACGGTGACGGCGTCGGGGATTTTCGCGGGCTCTCGCGCAGGCTCGACTACCTGGACGGGCTGGGCATCAATGCGCTCTGGCTGATGCCCTTCTACGCCTCCCCCGATCGCGACGACGGCTACGACGTCTCCGACTACTACGCGGTCGATCCGCGCTACGGGACGCTGGGCGACTTCGTCGAGTTCACCCACGCCGCCAGCCAGCGCGGCATCCGGGTCATCGCGGATCTGGTGGTGAACCACACCTCCGATCAGCACCCCTGGTTCAAGGAGGCCCGCTCGTCGAAGACGTCGAAGCGGCGCGACTGGTACGTCTGGTCGCCCACGCGCCCGCGCGACTGGAACAAGGGCATGGTCTTTCCCGGCGTGCAGAAGTCGACCTGGTCGCGCGACCGCGAATCGGGCGAGTGGTACTTCCACCGCTTCTACGATTTCCAACCCGACCTGAACACCTCGAACCCCGAGGTGCAGGCGGAGATCCGACGCATCATGGGCTTCTGGCTGGAGCTGGGCGTCTCCGGGTTTCGCATGGACGCGGTCCCGTTCGTGATCGGGAAGAAAGGCCCCGGCGTGAAGCCGCTGGAGCAGTACGACATGCTGCGCGACCTGCGCGCCTTCCTCTCCTGGCGCAGCCGCGACGCGATCCTGCTCGCGGAGGCCAACGTGCAGCCGCGCACCGACTTCGAGTACTTCGGCGAGGCCGGCGAGCGCATGCAGATGATGCTCAATTTCCAGGTCAACCAGCACCTCTTCTACGCGTTGGCGGCCGGCGACGCGCAAGACCTCGCCGCCGCCTTGGAGCGCACCAGGCCGCGGCCCGCCACCGCGCAGTGGGGCGTCTTCTTGCGCAACAACGACGAGCTGGATCTGGGCCGGCTCACCGAAAGGCAGCGGGAGAAGGTCTTCGCCGAATTCGGCCCGGAGAAGTCGATGCAGCTCTACGACCGCGGCATCCGTCGCCGCCTGCCGCCCATGCTCAAGGGCGACCAGCGCCGCCTGCGCATGGCGATGAGCCTGATGTTTTCGCTGCCGGGCACGCCGGTGGTCCGCTACGGCGACGAGCTGGGCATGGGCGACGACTTGAGCCTCCCCGAGCGCAAGTGCGTGCGCACGCCGATGCAGTGGTCGAAGGAGCCACACGGCGGCTTCTCCAAGGCAGAGAAGACCATCCTGCCGGTGATCAGCGAGGGGCCGTGGTCGTACGTGAGCATCAACGCCGCCGACCAGAAGCGCGATCCGGAGTCGATGCTCAACTGGACCGAGCGGATGATCCGCATGCGCAAGGAGTGTCCGGAGGTGGGCTGGGGCGATTTTCGCGTCCTGCCGTGCGGGAACCGCGGCGTGCTGGCGGTGCGCTACGAATGGCGCGAGAACGCGCTGGTCATCCTCCACAACCTGGCAGACGAGCCGGCGGAGGTCACGCTGCGGCTGCGCGAGGACAAGCTCGTCAACCTGCACTCGGAAGCGCACAGCGAGCCCGGGCGCGGAAAGGCGCACAAGATTCCGCTCGAGCCCTACGGCTACCGCTGGTTCCGCGCCGGGGGACTCGACTACCTGCTCAAACGAAGGGACTACTGAGATGCGGCGCGTCTGCTGGCGCCGGGGCCAGCCTTTGCCCGACGACAAGGAATGGCTCGTCACCAACGGGCTGGGCGGCTACGCATCCGGCGCGGTTGCGGGGCCGCCCACGCGCAGGTTCCATGGCGCGCTGATCGCCGCGACGCCGCGCGGGCGCATCCTCGCCGTCTCGGAGCTGCGGGACGGCGCCTCTGAGTTGGAGGAGTTCGCGCTGGAGGACGGGCTGCCGGTCTGGCGCTACGCCAACTTCGAGAGGCGCATCGTGCTGCCGCATGGGCGGAATCTCACGGTCGTCTCCTGGCGCGCGCGTGTGCCCATCGAGCTGGATGTACGCCCGTCCTTCCAGGTGCGGCCGCACGAAGGTCGCCTCGAGCAACCGGCGCGCGCGTACCCGGTGGCCATCGAAGGGCGCGTCTGCGAGGTCGATCGCGGCAGCTCGCTTCCCATCCTCCTCGCCGTCTCGAAAGGCGAGTGGCGCGCCATTGCTCCCGAGACCCGCACGCTGCGCTACCGCATCGAGGAGGAGCGCGGCTACGACTGCGAAGGGGCGCTGGTGACTCCGTGCGCGTGGTCCGTGCACCTTGCCGCCGGCGAGGAAGCGATACTCGCCATCACCACCGACGCGTGGGATCCGGCGCTCGACGTCGAGGCGCTCCGCTCGGAGGAGCTGGTGCGGCGCCGCGCGCTCGTCGGCGCCAGGACGGGGCTCGCCGCTGAGCTGGCGCTCGCCGCCGATCAGTTCCTCTTCCGCAAGCCTACGGGAGGCGCCGACGATCGCTCGGTGATCGCCGGCTACCACTGGTTCACCGACTGGGGCCGCGACACGATGATCAGCCTCGAAGGCCTCTGCCTGGTCAACGGCCGGCACGAGCTGGCGCGGCGCATCTTGAAGACCTTCGCTGCGCACGCGCGCGACGGCCTCATCCCCAACCTGTTTCCCGAGGGCGAGTCGCAGGGCCTCTACCACACCGCCGATGCGACGCCGTGGTTCTTCCATGCCGTCGACCGCTACACGCGCGTCTCGGGAGATGGCTCGCTGGTGGAAGAGCTGCTTCCGCTCTTCCACGAGATCGTCGCACGGCATCTACAAGGCACGCACTTCGGCATCGGCGTCGATCCCCGCGACGGGCTCTTGCGGCAGGGCGCGCCGGGTTACCAGCTCACCTGGATGGACGCCAAGGTGGAGGACTGGGTGGTGACGCCGCGCCGCGGGAAGGCGGTGGAGATCAACGCGCTCTTCTACAACGCGCTCTGCCTGCTCGACGAATGGTCCGGTGGCGATGCCGCGGTTCGCGCAGCGACACAGCGCCTGCGCGCGTCGTTCAACCAACGCTTCTTCTGCGAGGAGCGCGGCCACCTCTACGACGTGGTCGACGCCGAGGAAGGCGGGGACGATCCGTCGCTGCGGCCCAACCAGCTCCTCGCCATCTCGCTGCCGCATCCGGTGCTCGATCGCAACCGCTGGGAGCCGGTGCTGCGCGCGGTCCGGGCGGAGTTGCTGACGCCGGTGGGCCTGCGCTCGCTGGGGCCGCGCGAACCGGCGTATCAGCCGCGCTATGCCGGCAGCCTGCGCTCCCGTGACGCGGCGTACCACCAGGGTACCGTTTGGGCCTGGCTGATCGGACCCTTCGTCGATGCGTGGCGAAAGACATTTCCCACCGACGACGTGCGGCCCTTTCTCCAAGGCTTCGATGCCCACCTCGGCGAGTTCGGGGTGGGGAGCATCGCCGAGATCTTCGACGCCGAGCCGCCGTACTTTCCGCGGGGGTGCATCGCGCAGGCGTGGAGCGTGGCGGAAGTGCTGCGCTGCTTGTCCTAGAAGGTCGCGGTCATCGTCGCGGTGCCGCTAGCGCCGGTGCCGGTGATGGCGGGAAGGGTGGCGTTGAGCGTCCCGTGCACGGTGAGGAAGACTGAGCCGGGCCCGCCGTCGGGGTTGTTGACCTGACTGCCCAGACTGGTGATCGACAGCGTGTAGCTACCCTGGTTGGCGCCAGGCTGTCCGGCCAGCGCCGCCCAGGTCTGGGCGCTGCCGTTCTGGATCACCTCGACGCCGGACTTCGCGCCGCTGTCGGTGTTCGAGTACGTCTTCACGGCAGGCGCGCCGCTGAAACCGACGCCCACCACCAACTGGTAGCCGCTTGGGTTGGTGAAGTTGAAGGCGACGGCGCCGTTGCCGCTCCCGTTGCTGTCGGTCCCGGCCGACGCGATGCAGCTGACGTTCGGCAGGGCGACGGCCCCGGTGACAGCCGCGGTGCAATTGCCTTGTCCGTTGAGGAGGTCCGCGGCGGCTCCACAACCTGTGGCGGCGAGGACGGCGATGGCGAGGACACGCATGGTTCACCTCCGCGCCGGATGATACGCGAGATTCCTACCGCCGCGCCCGGAAGCAGCCCTGGACGTGATCGTCCACCAGCCCGCAGGCCTGCATCAGCGCGTAGCAGATGGTGGAGCCGACGAAGTGGAAGCCCCGCTGCTGGAGATCCTTGCTCAAGGCGTCCGACTCGGGCGTGCTGGCCGGCAGGTCGCTCAGGCTGCGCCTGCGCGTGCGGATGGGCCGGCCGCCGACGAACCGCCACAGATACGCGTCAAAGGAGCCGAACTCCTGCTGCACCGCCAGCACGGCTCGCGCGTTGCCCACCGTGGACTCGATCTTCGCCCGGTTGCGCACGATGCCCGGGTCCTGCATCAGCCGGACGATGCGCGCGGCGTCGAACCGCGCCACCCTGCGAGGGTCGAAGCCGGCGAACGCCTTCCGGTAGGTCTCGCGCTTGCGCAGGATGGTGCTCCAGGACAAGCCCGCCTGCGCGCCCTCCAGCGTCAGGAACTCGAAGAGCACCCGGTCGTCGTGGGCGGGGACGCACCACTCCTCGTCGTGGTAGGCGCGCATCGCCGGATCGGATCCCGCCCACCCGCAGCGCGGCCGCTCGCGCCGTGGAGTCACCGGACCCGGCTCCAGTCCTCGCGGCCGGCGGGAAGCAGCTCGACAGAGTCGCCGGTGCGGATGGAAGCGGCGCGCAGCACCAGGCAGTTCAGCGCCAGCACTCCGCCGAAGCGCACGTGGATGTCGCGCAGCACGCCGACGTCCTGATCGAGCGTGTCCGGGTCGAAGGTGGTCATCACGCAGCGGCGGCGGAGGTCCTCGATTCCAATCAGCGCGTCGCCGACGCGCAGCTCCCGGCCTTCCCACTCGCGCTCGGCCAGCCCTTTCACGCCCTCGATGATCAGGTTGGGACGCAGCCTGCGGCCGTCGCGGCCGAAGGCGGCGATGGCGCCGTCGGTGGCGACGAGGAGAGGCAGCACGTCGAACCGATCGCCCGGATCGGCGCGGACCAGTCCGGCGCCGCCGCCCGCGGCGGCCTCCACCGCGCGCGCCACCCCAGCGGACGCCCAGGGCAGGCCGTCCACCAGCGGCTCTCCGTCGCTTCCCAGGCGCGCCGCGTGGCTCAGCAGCATGGGCCGGGTTCGCGCGGTGACCACCCTGCCGCGGTCGTCGCGCACCAGCAGCGCGCGGTCGCCGGCGATGCCGTCGGAGAGCAGATCGGCGGTCTCGAGCCTCTCTCCCGCCATCGACTTGACCGGATATCGCCAGATCTCCGCCAGCCGCATGGGACATCCGATGCGCGAGCGCGAAAGCGGCTTCCAGGGCCGGCCAGAAACCCTGTTTCTGGTCGATCACTCGGCGCGCAGCGAGACGGCGGGGTCGATGCCCATGGCGCGGCGCCCGGGCAACCAGGTGGCCAGCGTCGCCACCGCGATGAAGAGCAGCGCCACGCCGGCAAAGAGCGGAAGGTCCGCGCCGCCCACCTCGGGCAGTCGCGCCACCAACACGCGGTGGAGGGCCAGCGTGGCGATAAGCCCTAGCGCGACCCCGGCAAGCGCGCGGTGCAGCCCCTCGCGCAGCAGGAGCCGCAGCACGTCGCGCGGGGCCGCGCCCAACGCCATCCGGATGCCGATCTCCCGCTCGCGCCGGGCCACGGCGTAGGCCACCACTCCCGACGTCCCCACCGCGGCCAGCAGCAGGCCCAGCGCGGCGAACATCGACACCATGGCGGCGCCCAGGCGATCGGGGGCCAGGTTTTCAGCGCGCACGCGATCCATCGGGGCGAAGCGCGCCAGCGACAGCAGCGGATCCACTTCCGCCAGGGCCTTGCGCGCCGCGCGCGAGACGGCCTCTTCGCCCAGCGGGCTGCGCAACATGAGGTTCATCTCGGCCGCCGCCGGCGAGCCGGCGTTCTGCGCATAGGGCAGGTACCAGGTTTCATGCACCTCGCCCGAGTCGCGCACGTCGGCGGCGACGCCCACCACCGTCATCCATGGCCGGCCCTCGCGCGCGATGCGCACGCGGCGTCCCAGCGGCTCGAGCCCCGGCCAAAGACGCGCAGCCAGCCGCGCGCTGACGACGACGGCGGGGACCGGTTCCTGGTCGGCGAACTCCCGGCCGCGCAACAGCGGCACGCCCATGGTGGCCAACAGGCCCGGGGTGATCAGCCGGTGGTTGACCATCTCCGTGGCGGCCTCGCGTCCTTCCACCGCGACGGGCGCGGCCCAGGTGGCACGGCGCAGCGGGTTGATGAGCGTGAACCCCGCGGACTCGACGCCCGGAAGCGCGGCGAGGCGCGAGCGCAACTGCTCGACGAGCCGCAGCCGCGACGGTCCGTCCAAGTAGCGCCGATCCGGCAGCACCAGCTCCGCCGTGTAGAGGCCGCGCTCCAGGAGGCCCGTGGGCTTCCGGTAGAGCAGCCGGAAGTTCTCGATCACCAGCCCCGCGCCGCAGAGGAGCAGCACGCCCAGGGCGATCTGCCCGGTGACGAAGGACCCTAAGAGCCGCCGGCGCCGGAGCGGGTCGGCGCCCGGCGCCGCTCCCTTGAGGACTTCCTGCACGTCCGCGCGCGATGCCTGCGCGGCGGGCGCGACGCCGGCGAGGAGCGCGGTCACCANCGCGATGGCGAAGGCGAAGAGCGGAACCCGCGCGTCGAGCGCAGCCTCCTGCATCCCCAGCTGCAGCGAGAGCGTGCCCGGCACCAGAAGCCCGAGCAACGGCGCCGTGTAGAAGGCGAACACGAGGCCGAGCGCGCCGCCGAGAAGAGCCAGGGTGGCGCTCTCGGTGAGGAGCTGCCGTGCTTGCCGCAGCGGCGAGGCGCCCAGCGCGCTGCGGATGGCGAACTCCTTCTGCCGCGCCGCCGAGCGCGCCAAGAGCAGCGTGGCCACGTTGGCGCAGGCGAGGAGCAGGAAGAGGGCCAGCACCGCCAGCAGCGCCACCGCCACGCGGTCGTCGTTGCCGAGCAGGCTCTCGCGCAGCGGCGCGACCTCGACGCCATAGCCCTCGGGAGTGCGGGCGTCTCGCGGCAGGCGCGCGGCGATGGCGTTCAGTTCGGCGCGGGCCTGCGCGAGCGTCGCGCCGGGGGCGAGCCGCGCAAAGACCGCGAAGTCGTCGTTGGAGGCGGAATCGGGCTGGAACGGCATCCACACCTCCGCCTCGTAGGGGAAGCGGTAGGCGGGCGGCATCACGCCGACGATGCGCTGCGGCCGGCCGTCGATGCCGATGACCTGCCCCACGACGGCCGGATCGCCGCCGAACCGTCGCTTCCACAGGGCCGAGCCGATCAGCGCCACGCCGGCGTCCGCGCCGAGACGCTCCTCTTCGGCGGTGAACTCGCGCCCCAGAGCCGGGCGCACGCCGAGCACGCGCAGGCTGCCGGGGGAAAGCAGCGTCGCGTCGATGTGCTCGGGCGGATCGGCGCTGGTCAGCGTGGAGTTGCGGCCCATCTGGGCCGAGATGCCGGAGAGGGTGCGCGCCTGCGCGGCGACGGCCAGGTAGTGGGCGCCCACCATGTTGAAGGCGTTGACGGTTCCCCCTGCCGAGCGCGACGAATCGCGCAGGCGCAGCAGCCGTGTCTCCCCGGCCAGCGGCAGGGGTCGCAGGAAGATGTCGTTCACCACCGAGAAGACGGCCGTGGTGCCGCCGATGCCGAGCGCCAGCGTCAAGAGCGCTGCGGCCCCGAAGCCCGGGTTGTGCCGCAGCGCCCGCAAGGCGAGGCGCAGGTCGTGGAGCAGCAGTTCCATGGGGAGCCCCTCGGGTGACTCCCGGTGCAACAAGCGCGAGCCCGCATCCTTCCCGTAGGATGGCGCCATGGCCATCGAACCAGGGACGGCGGAGCTGGAGCGTTTTCGGGCGGCCGACGACGGCAGGCCGGTGGTCTTGTTCCAGCTGCTCCGGTTCGCGGAGGGCGGCCGCGATGCCTATCTGAAGTACGCCAGCGCGGCGCAGGCCGTCTTGATCAAGCTCGGCGCGCAGGTGCTCTACGCGGGCGAGGCAGGGCCTCCGCTGATGGGGGAGGGTTGGGACGGCATCGTGATCACCCGCTATCCCACGCGCGCCACCTATCTGCAGCTCCTCGCGGATCCGGACTACCAGAGGATCGCGCCGCTCCGGCGCGCAGCGCTGCGCGAGGCAGCGCTGCTGCCGACGAACGACTGGCCGCCGCGGTAGCCTGTTTCAGCGATGACCGGCGTAAAGACGTACGTCGCAGCCAACCAGAGCGCGGCGGCGCTGTCCGCCCATCTGGAATTCTGCCGCGAGGACGGACAACGGCGTTGATCGCGGCGAATCCGCCCGCTCCTCTTCGGCATCTTCGAAAAGATGTCCCTGAGGTCCACTCCGCCGCAGCCCGGACAGGCAGGGGGACGGCTGTGTCCGGCAATGGAGCTGAAAAAGGTGGTTGCAGCCGCAATCGCCGGGCGGTTGAATCGCGCCCGGTCCGCGCGTGCAAGGCGCCGCGCGACTGACTGAGGGGACGCGAGAATGGGAATCCCTGCAGCGCAGATGGCCGCCGTGGCACGATATTTGGTGAAGCAACGGTTGGCGCGCAACGATCGCTACGCGCTGGTGCTGATGCTGGAGCCGCTTTTCCGCTGCAACCTCTCCTGCACCGGTTGCGGCAAGATCCAATACCCGCTGCCCATCCTCAAGAAGCATCTCTCGGTTGCGGACTGCGTGCGCGCCTCCGACGAGTGCGGCGCGCCGGTGGTGAGCATCGCCGGCGGCGAGCCGCTGCTCCATCCCGAGATCTCGCAGATCGCGCGCGCCCTGGTGGACCGCAAGCGCTTCGTCTACCTCTGCACCAACGCACTGCTCCTCGAGCGCAAGCTGGACCTCTTCGAGCCCGACACGCACCTCAGCTTCTCGGTGCACATGGACGGCCCGCAAAAGGAGCACGATCGCTCCGTCTGTCGCGAAGGCGTGTACGACCTGGCCGTCCAGGCCATCCGCGAGGCGGTGAAGCGTGGATTCCGCGTCACCACCAACACCACCGTGTTCGCCGACAGCGATCCCGACCGGATGCGCGGCTTCTTCGACGACATGACGGCGCTGGGCGTGGAAGGGATGATGATCTCTCCCGGCTACTCGTACGAGAAGGCGCCGGACCAGAACAACTTCCTGCACCGGGAGCGATCGAACCGGCTCTTCTCCCGCATGCTGGAGAACGGGAAGAAGAGCTGGAGCTTCAACCAGAGCCCGCTCTTCCTCCAGTTCCTGATGGGCAAGCGCGACTTCGAGTGCACGCCCTGGGGCAGCCCGACCTTCAACATCTTCGGCTGGCAGCGGCCCTGCTACCTGTTGCAAGACGGCTACGCGGGCAGCTACCGCGAGCTGCTCGAGACCACCGAGTGGTCGCAGTACGGCAGGAAGAGCGGCAACCCGCGTTGCCAGGACTGCATGGTGCACTGCGGATACGAGCCCAGCGCCGTGCGCGCGGCCTTCGAATCGGCCAGTGCGATGGGCGCGACGGTCGCCAGCATGGTCACCGGGCGCCTCTGATGGATCCCCACGTCCGCAGCCTGGTGGAGCGCGCCTTCGACTATCGCGGGTACGTGACCATCGTGCGCAACGACGGCTCGCAGCTGGTCGGGTACCTCTACGATCGCAGCGACGCGCACGTGGACCTTTTCGACGAGCGCGCCGAGCAGCGCACGCGGGTGCCTGCCGAGCAGATCGCCGACGTCCGCTTCAGCGGCGAGGACGCCGCGGCCAAATCGCAGGAGATCTGGGAACGGCGCAAAGGTGCGCTGGAGCCTTTGGACACGCCCGCGCACGGCGGGTGGACGCAGACCCTTCCGGCGCTCTTCGTGGTGGCGATGGAGCAGGAGCTGCGCGCCGTCGCGGAGGCGATGGGCGGCCGCGCCCGCGCAGGAGTTGCGCGCGGGCACCTGCACGGGCGCGAAGTCGCCGCCGTCGCCATCGGGATGGGCGGCGATCCGCGCCGCGCCATTGAGGCCGATCGGCCTGCTTGCGTGGTGAGCTGTGGCTTCGGCGGGGCGCTTTCGCCCGATCTGCGCGCCGGCGATCTGGTCCTGGCCTCCGCCGTGCAAGCGCCCGACGGCGAAGTGCTGCCGGCGCCGGACCTGCAAGTCACGCGCGCACTGCCGCGGGCCATCCGCGGCCAGCTGGTCTGCGCGCCGCAAGTGGCGGTCACGCCGGAGGAGAAGCGCAGGCTGGCCAAGGGGGGCGCCATCGCGGTGGATCTGGAATCCGCGCAGGTTGCGCGCGCGGCCGCCCGGGCCGGAGTGCCGTGGCTGGCGCTGCGCGCCATCGTCGACGAGGCGGATGTGACCCTGCCGCCCTTCGCCCGCGAGGCGAGGAGCGACTACGTGCTGCCGGCCCTGCGCCATGCGCTCCGCGGACCCGGCGCCGCGCTTCAACTGCTGCGCCTGGCGCGGGCGGCACGCGCTGCCACAGCCTCGCTCACCGCCGCGGTGCAGTCCATCGGAGCTGCCCTGCCGTGAACGCCCTCGTGACCGGCGCGGGAGGCTTCATCGGCGGTGCCGTGGTCCGGGCGCTCCAGTGCCGCGGAGCGCGCGTGCGCCTGCTGCTCCGGCCCGGCACCGAGCCCAACGTCCCCGACCCGCGAGATCTGGAGATCGTCCGCGCCGACCTGCGCGACGCAGAGGCGGTTCGCGCCGCGGCGCGCGGCTGCGATGCCATCTTCCACGCCGGGGCCATCTACTCCTTCTCCGCGCCGGCAGCCGAGGTGCTGGCGGTGAACGTCGGAGGAACGCGCAACGTCCTCCAGGCCGCGCGCGAAGAGCGGGTGGCGCGCGTGGTCTACACCTCCAGCATCGCCACCGTCGGCGGCATGCGCGACGGACGCCCCGCCAACGAGGGCGACCAGCCGGTGGGGTCGCCGCCCGGGCCCTACAAGAAGAGCAAGTGGATGGCGGAGGCGCTGGTGCGCGAAGAGGCCGGGCGCGGTCTCGACGCGGTCATCGTCAATCCCACCTTTCCGGTGGGCGAGGGCGACGTGAAGCCCACCCCCACGGGGCAGATGATCGCCGATTTCCTCGAGGGCAGGATGCCCGCGTACGTCGACACCGGCATGAACGTGGTCGACGTGGACGACGTCGCGGAAGGGCACGTCCTCGCCTTCGAGCGCGGCGCGCGCGGGGAACGATACCTGCTCGGCAACGCCAACCTGACCATGCGCGCGCTCCTCCAGGAACTCGCCGACATCGCCGGGCGTCCGCCGCCCCGTGTGCGGCTCCCCCATGGTCTGGCTCTGGCGCTGGCGCATGCCGATGCCTTCCTGGAGGGCACGCTCCTGGGCCGCACCCCGCGCGTGCCCCTCGAAGGCGTGCGCACCGCGCGCGAGATCATGTTCGCCGACTGCTCGAAGGCGGTGCGCGAGTTGGGCCTTCCCCAGACGCCGGTGCGCAAGGCGTTGGCCAAGGCGGTGCGCTACTTCCAGGCGCGCTCGGCGAGGAGGGCTTCGTGAGCGTCTCCTACCGGGCGCTGGCGGAGCATTCGGTCGAGATGGCGATCGAGCGCGCCCAAGGCTGGTTCTTCCGCGATCAGAATCCCGACGGCTACTGGTGGGCGGAGCTCGAATCCAACGCCACCATGGACGCCGAATATCTCCTGCTCACGCATTTCCTCGGCGCGCGCGACGACGCCATCTGGCGCGGCATCGCGCAGGACATCCGCAACTACCAGCGCGACGACGGAAGCTGGGCGCTCTACCACGGCGCGCCGGGCGATCTCTCCACCAGCATCGAGTGCTATTTCGCGCTCAAGCTGGCGGGCGATGCCGCCGACGCGCCGCACATGGCGCGGGCGCGGGCGTTCATCCTCTCGCGCGGCGGCCTCTGCCGCGCCCGCACCTTCACCCGCATCTGGCTGGCGCTCTTCGGGCAGTTCCCCTGGGACGAGCTGCCGGTGATGCCGCCCGAGCTGATGCTGCTCCCGCGCTCGGCGCCGCTCAACATCTACAGCTTCTCCTCCTGGGCGCGGGGCACGGTGGTGCCGCTCTTGCTCTTGATGAACGACCGGCCGGTGCGCGCCGTCCCCGAGCACGCGCGGCTCGACGAGCTGCGTATGGGCGAGGCCGGCCCCCCGCTGGACGCCATCGACCGGATCTTCCGCGCCGTCGACCGCGCGCTGCGCGCCTACGAGAAGCTGCCCACCCATCCGCTGCGCGGCCGGGCGCGGGCCGAGGCCGAGCGGTGGATCCTCGAGCACCAGGAAGCCGATGGAAGCTGGGGCGGCATCCAGCCGCCCTGGGTCTACTCGCTGATGGCGCTGCGCAGCCTGGGCCACGGCCTCGACCATCCCGCCATCCGCAAGGGTTTGGATGGCATGCACGATCGCTGGATGATCCGCCGCGCCGACGGCTCGATGCGCGTGCAGGCCTGCCTCTCGCCCGTCTGGGACACCGGCCTCGGGCTCCTCGCCCTGCTGGAATCGGGCGTCGCGCCGGCAAGCGATCCGGTCCAGCGCGCCGCACAATGGCTGCTGCGCGAAGAGATCCGCGTCCCCGGCGACTGGTGCGTGCGGGCGCCGCACGTCGAGCCGAGCGGCTGGGCATTCGAGTTCGAGAACGACCTCTATCCCGACATCGACGACACCGCGGTGGTGCTGCTCGCGCTCTCCAAGGCCGGCGCCCTGGACCAGGCCACCCGCCTGCGCGCCCTGCGCTGGATCTTCGCCATGCAGAGCGGGGGCGGCGGCTGGGCTGCCTTCGACAAGGACAACACTTCCCGGCTGCCCTCCTTCCTGCCTTTCTGCGACTTCGGCGAGGTGATCGATCCGCCCAGCGCCGACGTCACCGCGCACGTGCTGGAGCTTCTCGGTGCCCTGGGCATGGGCCGCGCGCAGCCTGCCGTCCGCCGCGGCGTGCGCTGGCTTTTGGGACAACAAGAAAAGGAAGGGTCCTGGTTTGGCCGCTGGGGCGTGAACCACATCTACGGCGTGGGCGCGGTGCTGCCGGCGCTGGCCGCCCTGCGCGAGGATCTCGATTCCCTCCCCGTCCATCGCGCGCTTCGCTGGCTGGAGGAGCGGCAGAACGCGGACGGCGGCTTCGGCGAGAGCTGTGCGTCCTACGTCGATCGCGCGCAGCGAGGGCGCGGCGAGAGCACCGCCTCGCAGACGGCATGGGGACTGCTCGCGCTGGTGGCCGGAGGACGCGCCCGCGGCGAGAGCGCGCGCCGCGCCGCCGCCTGGCTCTGCGAGCGGCAGCGCGCCGACGGCGCCTGGGACGAGGAGGCGTTCACCGGCTGCGGCTTCCCCGGCTACGGCACCGGGGAGGAGAAGGGGGCGCGCATCCGCGAAGGGACGGAGCTCTGTGCAGGATTCATGATCCGTTACCACCTCTACCGCAACTGCTTCCCGCTGCTCGCGCTGGGCCGGCTCCGCGCGGCGCTGCGGTCGTGATCGGGAGGACGACGTGCAGGACGGCAGCTTCTACCAGCGCCATCTCGATGCGGTGAGCCGCAGCTTCGCCTTCTGCATCCCGCAGCTCGAGCAGCCGTTCCGCGAGCGCGTGGCGCTCTCCTATCTGCTCTTCCGCGTGCTCGACACGGTGGAGGACGCGCCGTTCGCCGACCGCGAGGAGCAGCAGCGCCTCTTCGAACGTTTCCGGCGCCTGCTGCGCGAGCGGCCCGCAAAGGGCGCCGCTGCGGAGCTGGCGCGCGCCTTTCCCGCCCGGCTCACTCCCGCCGAGTCGGGCCTGTTCGAGGTGGCCGACGTGCTGGTGGAAGACGGTTGGGAGCTGCCGGAGGAAGCGCGCGGCATCCTCTTCGGCGCCCTCGACCGCATGGCCCAGGGGATGGCGGCGTACGCGCGGCGCGGGCCGGCGCTGCGGCTCGTCGACCTCGAGGACGTCTGCCGCTACTGCTGCTTCGTGGCCGGCGTGGTGGGAGAGCTGCTCACGCGGCTGTGGGCGCTGGGCGGGGGCAGTGCGCCTTCGATGCTCTCCGCCTATCGCTTCGGGCTCTTCTTGCAGAAGGTCAACATCCTCAAGGACCGCCGCGAGGACGAGGCGGCGGGGCGCTTCCTCGTGCCCGACCGCGAGGCGCTGCTCGCCAGCCTGCGCGACGACGGCCGCGGCGCGCTGGAGTATCTCACTTCGCTGCCGCGCGCCGAGCGGGGCTACCGCACGTTCTGCGCCTGGTCGCTGATGCTGGGCGCCACCTCGCTTTCGCAGCTCGACGCGCCGCCGCAGAGCCGGCGGGCGGAGACGATGGCGCTGCTCGGCCGCACCGCGGAGATCGTGCAGGACGATGCCGCTCTCACCAACCTCTTCCGCGAATTGCTGCCGCCTCTCCCCGGGCCGCGCGCCTCGCCGCCGGCGCGCAAACCGGAGACGGCGGAGTGGTTCGCGCGCACGCTGAGCGCCCCGCTCTCGCCCTCGGAGCTGGCCGCGCTGGGCCCGGTGGCTCAGTAAGGATAACCCAGCTCGACGTAGACCTTGACGCCCTCGCCGCCGGTGGCCACGTCCACGCGACCCACCACGTTGGGATGCACGAAGGCGCGGAAGCCCACGCCTCCGGTGAACTTGGGATTGGAAAGGACGCCCTGTCCGCTGCCATAGACCTGCCCGGCGCCGACGAACACGTCCATGCGCCAGTCGGCGACCACGCCATAGATGTGCGTCTGCAAGACGCGCACGCGCTGCTCCAGCTCCACCGTCCAGGCCGCCCGGTCGATGAACCGATCCTCGGTGAACCCGCGCATGAAGAACGATCCGCCCAGCGTGCTCTGGTCGTAGAAGGGCGCGTTTCCCGAGGAGACGGCGCTCCAGAAGGCGCGGGCGGCGCCGCCCACCCGGCGAGCTCGGGCCAGAGCGCCCGGACGTCCACGCGCCCCTGGACGTACGCGGGCGAGTTGGAGATCCCTTCCACCACGCCCGCGAGCACCTGCGCGTAGACGCCGCGGTCGGAGTATTCGCCGTGCGCCCGGGTGTCGTAACGCGCGTCGATGGACTGGCCCGCGGTGGTCGAGCCCTCCATCCCTGGCGTGCCGGGAAAGGCCTCTGTGCTGAGCGGCAGGCCGGGCACGCCCAGCGGCTGTACCAGGTCGCGCCGGATGAAGGCGGAGAGGCCCAGGTTGAAGGCGCCCAGATTGATGCCGCGCCGCGCCTCGAGCAGCGCGCGGACGCGCGTGTAGCTGCTCTCGTCCTCGACATCGGTGTCGGGCCCGATGCCGAAGAATCGGTAGAAGACGCTGCGCTGGAACCGGGCGGTGACCTCGGTGGTGGAGCGGCCGTTGGCGGTCGGCCGGTCCTGCCAGATGGCCAGGATCCCGGAATTGATCCGCGTGCTCAGCGTGCCCACCAGCGTGAGCGTCTGCTCGTCGGTGGGGAAGTAGAACCAGCGGAACGACCCGGTCCACTGGATCACGTCGTTGTAGGTGATGCTCGGGGCGATGATCGACTCGGTCCGCTTGCTCTCGTCGCAGACGCGCAGGAACACCGGCATGAAACCAAAGGTGCTGCCCTCGTTGGGTAGCGTGGCGTAGACGGGCAGCGGCACCAGCCGTGTGGAGAGTCCGCTGCCGCACACCTGCGCCGCCGCGGCGGGGGCGAAGAGCAGCGCGGCGAGCGACGCAAGGCGGACGGGCACCGGCCGCGTCTACGGTGCGGCCGGGAAAAACGCAACGAAAGAGCGCGCCGGGCATCTCCCCGGCTGCCGAGATGATGGCCATCGTCGCACAGACAACCCCGTGGCTGCTTCCCTCGCGCACCATGCGGCGGCGCGCCTGGCCGGTGCTGGTGGGCCTCGCCTATATCGGCGCGGTGGGCCTTCTCGGCGGCCTGCGCGCCGACCACGTGTTGATCGGGCTGCTCGGTCTGCTCGACCTCTACAACGAGAAGACGCGCAGCTTCCTCGCCCACTTCTGGCCCTTCATCCTCGCCGGCGTCGCCTTCGACTCCATGCGCTACTTCTACTGGCAGGGGATCGCCGGCCGGGTCCACGTGGCGGAGCCGTATCGCAACGAGCTGGCCTGGTTCGGCNTCGGCGGNCGGACTCCCAACGAGTGGCTGCTGGCGCATCCGGAGGCTGCGCTCGATCTGCTCTGCGGCCTGGCCTATCTGATCTACGTGGGCGAGTACCTCGTCCTGGCCTTCCTGCTCTTCTTCCGCGGGCGCTTCGACCTGGTCGACGCCATGGCCTGGGCCTTCCTGATCGTGAACCTGCTCGGGTTCGCCACCTACTTCGCCTATCCCGCCGCGCCGCCCTGGTACGTCAGCGCCTTCGGGCTGGGACCAGCGCGCATGGATGTCCATCCCGCCGCGGCCGGCGCGAGCCGCTTCGACCAGATCCTCGGCACGCACTTCTTCGATGAGATGTACGGCCGCGGCGTGGACGTCTACGGCGCGTACCCTTCGCTGCACGTGTCGTATCCATTGATGGCCGTCTGGGCGTCGTTCCGCGCGCCGGAGCTGCGCTGGGCGCGGCTGCCGGCGGTGGCCTTCTTCTTCCTCATGTGCTTCGCGGCCGTCTACCTGCAGCACCACTACGTCACCGACGTGGTGCTGGGCATCGCCTACGCCGTGGTCACCGTGGCGGTGGTCGCGCGCATGGTTCAGCGCAGCCCCGCGCGCGCGTCTTCCGCCCAGCCGGGCGCGTCGGGATCGTCGGAGGCGGTGGCCAGCGATAGGGCGCGCTCGTAGGCGGCGCGTCCGTCCTTGCCGTTCTTGCGCAGCGCCTCGCCGAGCGCCAGCTGGTTGGGCGCGTACTTCGGCGCGATGCGCACGGCGGCTTGCGCTTCCGGCAGCGCCGCCTCCGCGTCGCCCGGTCCCACCGGCCAACCCGGCGCGCGTAGCATCACGATGGCGAGCAGCCGGTGCGGCCCACCGGAGTCGATGCGCTCGTCGCCGCCGGCGGCGCGCCGGAGCAGCTCCACCATGTGCGAGAGCGCGTCCTTGGCGGCCGCGTGGCGCTCGCGCGCCAGGAGGCCCAGCGCGGCGGCCAACCAGTAGTCGCAAGGGGCCGCGGCCGGATGGGCCTGCTCGCAAAGCTGCCCCACCTCCACCGCCGACTGCGCCAGCGCGCCCTTGCGCGCGGCGTCCCGCTCGCGCCCGAGGCGGAACGACTTCGCCCGGACGGCGCCGGCAAAGCCGTGGACGCTGCCGGCGCGCGCCGCTTCCAGGTAGAGCTCCTCGGCCGCCTCCGCGTCGCGCGGCCGCCGCGCCCAGGCGGCGTCGGCTGCGGCGAGCAGCCCTGCGGCATCGGCCGCCGGTGTCTTCGCCACCGATTCGATGGGAGGCGGCTGGTGCAGGGCGTGCGCGCATGCCACCGCGCAGAGCGCGATCGCGGCGCGCTTCACGGGTGCAGCGCCGCCAGCGCCGCCGCGTCCACCGCCACGAATCCGGACAGCTGGGCGCCGGCCAGCGCCGCGCGTCCCTCGTCGGACTGCGAGAGGCGCTGGAATGCCTGGAGCAGCGCCTGTGCCCGCTTGCGGTCGAGCCGCGCTGCCACCACCGACACCAGCGCGCCCGGCACCTTGGGGGATGTCTGCACGGTCTCGAGCTGCGCGGCGAAGGGAAGCTTCCCCAGCGCTGCCGACTGCGCGCCGTCGAGCAACACCGCCACCTTCTCGCCGTTGGCCGCGCGGCGCAGCGCGGTGAGCACGTTGGCGGTCTGCTCCACCTTGCCTTCCCTGGGCAGCGCGGGCGCCACCGCGTGCACGAACTGCGGCGCATATCCCGAAGTCGAGAGCGCCGCGTATCCTTCCAGCGATGCGGGGTGCCCCTTGCCGGCGACCAGCGACCATTGCTCCAGCGGCGCGCCGCCCTGCGGCACCGCCGTCAGCTTCGCGTCCAGCTTCAGCTTCGTCCGATGCGTGAACCAGAAGGGAAGCGGCGAGAGCAGGAGCGCAGCGTCCTTGCGCGAGAGCCGCTCGAGCCCTTTGGCCTCGGCCTCTTCGTAGACGGCCTGGATCTCCTGGCCCGACGCGCGCGACAGCGCCCGGGCCAGCGCGTCCATGGTGGGCTGCGCCTCCGCGCGCGAGCCTGGATATCCCGGAGCGCAGACCACCAACGTCACCACACCGAGCGCGAACATGCCGCTCTTGTAGTCGAAGACGCGCTACCTTGCGACGATGGACTGGCAGTCGCGCGCGCTTTCCCGCATCGTCTCGCTGCGCATCCCCATCGCCGCCGCCTTCGCGGTGCTGGTGCCGCTGGCCGCGCTGCGCGCCGCACGCATCCCGTCTCAAGGAGGTATCGAGCGGCTGATCGTCCGCACCGATCCCGACGCGGTGGCCACGGGCGCCTTCGAGCACCTCTTTCCCGATTCGCCCACCGCGGTGCTGCTCTTCGAGTCGGACGATCCCTGGTCGCCCGCGTCGCTCGAGCGCGTCGAGGCTGCCGAGCGCGAGGTCCGCAACGTGCCGCACGTGTCGGCGTTCTCGGTGCTCGACGCCGTCCGGCGCGCGCGGCCCGGCGCGCCGGGGGAGACCCTGCGCAAGCTCGCCGATCTGCCCTTCTTCCGCGAGCAGGGCCTCCTGGGCGACCGCTTCCTCTCGGTGATGGCCGATCTCGACGTCAAAAGCCCGGGCGATCGCGACGGCGCGCTGCGCGGCATCGACGCGGCGCTCGAACGCGCAGGAGCCGGCCAGGTGCGCAAGGTGGGCTCGCCCTACGTCGAGGCCTGGCTGGAGCAGCAGTCGGGCGCGGCCTCCGCGCGCTACATGCCCTTCTTCGGCGCGCTGGTGGTGGCGGTGTCGCTGCTGCTCTACCGGTCGGTGCGCGCCCTCTTCGCCTTGATCCTCGCGCTCGGCGCCGCGGTGGCGTTGGGCGTCGCGGCCGGCGGGCTCTGCGGCTTCTCCTTCACCATCGTCTCGGTGCTGGTGCCCCTCACCATCCTGGTCACGACGCTCGCCAACCTCGTCTATCTCCACTCGCGTTTCGTCGACCGGCCTGCCGAGGTCCCCGTGGCCGAGCACCAGATCCACGCGCTGCGCAACAAGCTGTTGCCGGTGAGCGTATCCACCTTCGCCGCGGTGCTGGGGTTCGGGGCGTTGGCCATCTCTCCCATCAGGCCCGTCCGAGAGCTGGGCACCTGGACCGCGCTGGGGCTGGCCATCTCCTGGGTGGTTTCGTTCACGCTCTTTCCGGCGCTGCAGTCGCTCTTGCGCACGCCCACCCGGCCCGCGCGCGAGGAGCAAATCCCCGCCTTCGCCGCCGCCATCCCCCGCTTCACCTTCCGCCACCGCAAGCTGTTGGTCGCGACCGCCCTCGTGCTCAGCGCGGCGGGGGCGGTGGCGACGTTCGGGATCCCCGGTCGGCTTCCGCCGATGTCGGTGGTCACGGACACGCTCTCGTACATCGACCCGTCGCTGCAGCTGCGCCAGGACCTGGTCTGGTTTCGCGAGCACGCCGGCGATCTGAACGTGGCGCACGTCTGGGTCCACCTCTCCTCGCCCTCCGCCACCGACCCGCGCGTGCTGCAGGCGGTGGACCGGTTCCAGGGCGCCGTGGAAGGGTTGCCCCGGGTGCGCAGCGTGGTAGGTCCCACCACCTTCCTGCACCTGCGGCGCCTGTTCGCGGGCCAGGACGATCGACTTCCTTCCGATCCGGCGCAGTTCGCCCGCGCCGCCGCCGATCTGGAGCAACTGCTCCTCGCGGAAACCGGACTGCGCGGCTACATCGACCCCAACGGGCTGGCCGATCTGCAGCTCACCGTCATCTTCGAGCAGGGCGACGCGGCCGGTTACGCCGCTCTCTCGCGGAGCATCGGCGAGGCGTGGACGGCCCAGCCGCTGCCCGGCGCCCAGATGAAGGTCGTAGGCCGGTCCCTGCTTCAGACCAAGGTCGGGGCGAGCCTCGTGCCCACGCTGGCACAGAGTTTCCTGCTCACCGCCGTGCTCATCTTCGCCGTCTTCCTCTTCGTCTTCCGCAGCGGGACGGCGCGGGCCTTGGCGATGATTCCCTCGGTTTTTGCCATTCTGGTCACGTTTCTTTGCATGCGCCTCTTTGGCGCCTCCCTCAACCTCGCCACCGTGCTGATTGCCACCATCGTTTTGGGAACCACTGAGAACGATCAGATCCACTTCTTCCACCACCTGCACGAGCGGCACGGCGCGCCGCTGGGCCAGGCGATGGAGCACGCGCTGGCGGTGGCGGGGCGCGCGATGGCCTTTGCCACTCTCGTCAACATGGCGGGATTCCTGGCGCTTTCGTTCTCCAGCTTCCCGCCGTTGCGCCAGTTCGGGCTGGTGACCAGCGGCGCCTTCCTGCTGGCGCTGGCGGCCGATTTCACCGCGCTGCCGGCGGGGCTCTGGCTCCTGCGGCGGCAATTGCGGGGGGTCGGAGCCACCGCGGACATCGATCGGCAATGATTGCCATAGACCCGCGGGTTCGTGGTGTTGCCAAACGGAGATCGCTGGCCCGACCGGCCGCCCTTCCTGTACTGTTCAACTTTCGAACTCACGGAGGAGCGTACGGCAGTGGCGGCCGAAGAACCTCCGGATTCCACGCCGTTTGGACCACCCCCGGTGCTCGCGGACCGGTATGTGCTCGGCCCAGTCCTCGGCAGCGGTGGGATGGGGCAGGTCTATGTGGCGCGCGATCGCAAGCTCGAGCGCGAGGTGGCGGTCAAGCTGCTCACCTCGGCATCGCCGGAGCGCGAGGCGCTGCGAAGGTTCCAGCGCGAAGCGCTGGCGGCAGGGTCTTTGCAGCACCCCAACATCGTGGCCGTGTTCGATACGGGCGAGGAGGCCGGGCGACCCTTCCTCGTCACCGAGCTTTTGCGAGGCAAGACGCTGCGGCAGCGGCTGCTCGAAGGTGCGCTGCCCGTGCCGGAGGCGTTGCGCATCACCCGGCAGGTCGCCTCGGGCCTCGCGGCCGCCCACGACAAGGGCCTCACGCACCGCGACCTCAAGCCGGAGAACGTCTTCGTCACCGACGACGGCTGGGTGAAGATCCTCGACTTCGGCCTGGTCAAGTTGGCCGAGGCACTGCAGGCGCCCCAGGCGGCGGACGACGACAACCAGTCGGCGTCCACTGCGGCGGGCCGCATGCTCGGGACGGTGGGGTACATGGCGCCCGAGCAGGTGCGCGGCAAGCCCGTGGATCCGCGGGCCGATCTGTTCAACCTGGGCCTGCTCCTCCACGAGATGCTCTCGGGCAAGCGGGCGTTCCAGGGTGGGTCCGCCACCGAGATCGGCTACGCCACGCTCTTCCGCCCTCCCGACCCGCTGCCGTCGCACGTCCCGCGACAGGTGCGGCAGGTGCTGGGCCGCTGCCTGGAGAAGGATCGCGACCAGCGCATCGGATCGGCGCGCGAGCTCCTCACCACGCTGGAGACGCTGGACCTGAGGCCCCCCCGCCCTGCGCTTCCCCAACGGGGACGCAGGTTGCTGCTCGCGGCGCTTTCGCTCGCCGCAATCGTGGCGATTGCCGTCTTCGCGTGGCGCCTCCGTCCGCGACCGCCGCCCGACTTCCGGCGGCAGCCGCCGTCGGGAACGGTCGCCATCTTTCCCTTCAGCTCGCGGGACGCCACCCACTTCGCCTACCTCGGGGAGGGCGTGGTCGACTTGCTGGGCCGCGATCTCGAGGGCACCGAGCTGCGCGCATTGGACTCCGCGAGCGTGCTTCGCGCGCTCCGCGGCGACGCGACCGCCGACCTGGACAATGCCCGCCGAGCAGCGGCCCTGCTTGGCGCGAAGTACTTCATCTTCGGCCGCATCGAGGAGCGCCGCGGCAAGCTGGTGCTCGAGGCGGTGCTGCATACCGGAGAGGGAGGGATACCAGTGACGCAGGGTGTAGCCGAGGGGGATCCGCCGGAGCTGCTGAATCTGGTGCGGAAGCTGTCCGATCAGATCCAGGCCCGCGCGCTGCCGAGGCAGGAGTTCGAGAGCCGGGTGCTGCGCCTCGCCCGTCAAAGCAGCATGTCGCTGCCGGCGCTGCAGGCCTGGCTGGAGGGCGAGCAGCTCCTGCGCCGCGGCCACTGGACGGAGGTGCTGGGAGCGCTCCAGCGCGCCGTGTCCGCCGACCCCGGCTTCGCGCTCGCGCATTACCGGCTCGGGGTGGTGGCCAGCATCATCGAGCCGGGTCTCGCAGAGGACGCCCTGCAGCGCGCGCTGCGGAACAGCGATCGGCTGAGCCCACTGGAGCAAAATCTGGTGCAGGGTCGATTGGCCCTCCAGCAGGGCCGGTTTGCCGATGCAGAGCGCGCCTTCCAGGAAGCGACGCGGAAACATCCCGACGAAGCCGGGGCCTGGATGGAGCTGGGTGAGCTCTATTTCCATTCCAATCCGCTGCGGGGGCGTTCGCAGCAGGAGTCGGCCAATGCCTTCCAGCACGTGCTGGTGCTCGATACGGTCAACACGGAGGCGATGTCGCACCTCGCCGATCTGGCCCAGATGCGCGGGGAACGTTCGATGGTGGCGAAGCTCGCCGACCGGCTGTTGGCGCTGACGGATGACGCCCGCTGGACCACCGTCTACAGCCTCGCGCGCGCCTGGGCGCTGAACGATCGCGCGGAACGCGACAAGATCATCGCCGGGCTCCGGGCGCCCGGCCTCGACCCCTCGCTGGTGAAAGAGGCGTTCGTCCGCGCCCAGTGGGACGCGGAGGACTTCGCCGCCGCGCAGGCGATCGCCGATCAGATGTCGCAACGGCCGGCGCCGGCGGACCGATCGTCCGGGCTGTTTGAAGCGGGCCTTGTGGAACTGCGCCGCGGACGGCCCGATGCGGCGCGCGCGCTGATCATCCGAGCGGCGGAGGTCGATCCTTCCAGCCATGCGGCCTTTTTCGTCCCCTTCATCGACACTCTCGACTTCGTGGCGGTGACGCCGGCGCAGCTGCCCGCCGCCCGGGCGGCCGCAGCGGCGCTGGACCTGTCGCGGCAGCCCTCGCTCGAGGCGGCCAAGCAGTTTCTGATCGGCGCACTGGCGGTGCGGGCCGCCGACACGGCGGCAGCCACGGCCTCCGTGCGCGCGCTGGAGCGGATGCAGCCACTGGAGTCGTCGAGCATCACCACCGATCTTGCGCTGGCGCTGCGGGCGAGGATGCTCGCCGATCGCCATGACGCGGCCGGCGCGCTCGCGCTCCTCGACAAGCAGCAGCTTCGCGTGCCCGTCCGGTACGCCGCTGCCTACGCCCGCATCGCGGAGAGCAAGCTGAGGGCCGCGCTTCTCGAGCAGTCCGGCCGCCCGCGTGACGCGCTGCCTTTCCTCGACACCTTGAACATCTACAGCGGCACCGATCCGGTCCTTTTCGCGGCGTCCCAGCTCGCCAAGGGCAGGCTCTTCGACCAACTCGGCGAAGCGGAAGCGGCCATCGAGCATTACGAGCGCTTTGCCGCGCTATGGAAGGATTGCGAACCTGCGCAGCGCCCGGCAGTGGAACAAGCTCTTGCGCGGCTGGCGAAACTGAGGCACAGAAAGGCGTTTAAAGGCAAGTAAAACGGGGGGAACCAATGGCAAAGAAGAAGGCGGTTCGCAAGGGCAAAGCGACCGGGCGAAAGGGTCCGGCCCGGCGCAAGAGTTCGTCCACGCGCAAGGCTTCGTCCACCCGCAAGACTCCTCTGGCGGCTTTCTTGATGAAGCTCTGGAGTGATCCGGACCTGAAGGACCGGTTCAAGCAAGGCCGCGCGGCGCGCGAGCAGGTGGTCCGCGAAGCGAACCTCTCGGAGCACCATGGCAAGTTGGTGGTGGACGGATGCGTCACCCACATCATGGCCGAGCTCGCCGGCATGGACACCACGGCCAACACCAACGGCACCATCCAGATCGCCGACATGGTGGATTGCGGCCATCCCCAATGCCAGGCCTTCATGAACGCGCTCAAGCCGAGCTGATTCCCATGCCACGCCGCAAGGGCAGTCTCGTCGTGGTGGGGACCGGCATCGAAGCGCTCGGCCAGATGACCGAGGACGCGCGGNGGGAGATCCGTCGCGCGGAGCGGCTCTTCTTCATCGCCGACGCGCTGGGAGAGCGGACCATCCGCTCTCTCAACAAGCGGGGGCGCTCGCTGTTCGACCTCTACGCGGCGGGCAAGCACCGGCTCAAGACCTATGCGCAGATGGTGGAGCGCGTGCTCGCGGAAGTCCGCCTCGGGCATCGCGTCTGCCTGGCCCTGTACGGCCATCCCGGGGTGTTCGCGATGCCGGCGCACGCAGCGGTGAGAATCGCGCGGCAGGAAGGGTACCCGGCTGAAATGCTCCCTGGCGTCTCCGCCGATGCCTGCCTGATCGCCGATCTGGGCGTCGATCCCGGCGCCACGGGCTGGCAGAGTTACGAGGCCACCGACTACCTCCTGCGCCACCGGCGTGCCGATCCGGCGGTGGGGCTGGTCCTCTGGCAGGTGGGCGTGGTGGGGCGCCTCGATTTTGCCGAGGGGCCCGTCGACCGGGCCAAGCTCGAAGTGCTCACCGAAGCGCTGCTGGAGATCCATCCCCGCAACCACCTCGCCACGGTCTACGAGGCCTCTACCCTGCCGGGCTTCCCACCCTCCATCCACAAGATCCGCATCGGCTCCGTGCATCTCGCGGAGGTGTCGCGGGCGACTACCCTGTACGTGCCGCCGTCGAGGGAAACGCCCATCGATCCCGCCATGCTGGCGCGGCTCGGCATCCGACCCGAGGACCGGATTCACTGCCTGCGGTGAGCGCCGCTACCTGAACGTCGCCGGCTGGATGTGGTACCTGCGCATCCAGCGCTGCACCTGCACGCGCGCCTTGCCCAGCACGCGCGCCACCGCGGTGACGTTGCCGCGGTGCTCGCGCAAGAGCGCCAGCAGCTCTTCGCGGCGCTGCGCTTCCTCGGGCGGCAACTCTGGCGCCGGGCCCTGCGGAACGGCTGCCGGCGCCGCGGCGCGCACCTCGGGCGGGAGGTGGGGCAAGTCGACGAGCCCGTCGGTTGAGAGCGCCAGCGCCAGTGCCAGCGCCTTTTCCAACTCGCGCACGTTGAGCGGCCAGCGATGGCCGAACAGCGCCCGCGCCGCGGGCACGGTGAAACGGATGGAGCCCTTGCGCTCCGGCGCCAGCCTCTCCAGCAATGCGCTCACCAGCGTGCCCAGGTCCTCCATCCTCTCGCGCAAGGGCGGCAGCGTGATGGACAGGCCGCTCATTCGGGCGAGCAGGTCGGGGCGGAACTGGCCTGCCGCCACCATCCGCTCCAGATCGCGGTGCGTGGCCACCACCAGGCGGAAGTCCACCGGCAGCGCGCGGGTGCCGCCCACCGGCAGCACTTCCGATTCCTGCAGCACGCGCAAGAGCGCCCCCTGCGCCGGCAGCGGCAGGTCGCCGATCTCATCGAGGAAGAGCGTGCCCTTGTCGGCGCTGCGCACCAAGCCGGGCCGGTCCTCGATCGCTCCGGAAAACGCTCCCTTGCGATAGCCGAACAGCTCGGACTCGATCAGCGCTGGGGACAGCGCCGCGCAGTTGATGGCCTGGAACGCGCCCGTCCGGCCCGAGCGCCGGTGGACGGTGCGCGCGAGCACTTCCTTTCCGGTGCCCGTCTCGCCGCGGATGATCACCGGCAGCGAGGTGGCGGCGGCCCGCTCCAGCGCCCGCAGCTGGGCGGCGAAGGCGGGCTGCAGCGACCCCGGCCAGGCGTCGCCCGCAGCCACCGGCTGCTGGTCCAGCGGCGCGGACGCCCGGAAGACGAAGTAGCTGTGCCCGATCTCGAAGACGGCGCCGTCCTGCAACTCGTAGCGCTCGACGCGGGCGCCGTCGACATAGGTGCCGTTGCGGGAGCCCTGGTCCTCGAGCAGCCAGCGCCCGAGGATGCGCTGCAGCGAGGCGTGGGCCGAGGAGAGGAAGCGGTCCGGCAGCTCGATGCGCAGGTGCTGCTCGGAACCAGCGACCACGCGCTCCGCCCGGCCGGCGCCGCGGCCGCGGCCCAGCCACACCGCGTCGACGCCTGCGAGCAGCGCCCACACCGGCGCCTCGCAGGGCTGCTCGGCCTGGAACGCCGCCGTCAGAGCAGCCGAGTGGTTCTTGTCGGCGATCCGCGGCCCAGGCTCGTCGGCGGTGACGTCCGAAGGGTGGTTCCCGGGCGCCTGCATGAGGCGAGTATCGGCCACCGTCCTCCGGAGGTGCAACAGGAAGCGCTACAGGGGCAGCCCTGTTGCGCCTCCTGTCTCCCGGCGTGCCTCCAGCAGGGGAGGGGGCTGGCACGTTCCGTGCTCCTGGTCCGGCTCGATGAGGCTCTTCGCCGCCACTGTTGCCGTCGTCGTTTCCTGCGCAGCCCAGCCGGTCCTCGCGGGGGAGTGGACCGAGCGCTTTTTCGGGGTGGGCAGCGACGGCAACCGTGTTTCCGCTTGCGAGCAGGCGCGCGATCACGCGCAGGGCAACTCGTTCCATGCCTGCATGGAGAAGCGCGGCCGCAGGGGCGACACGTCGTACACCGACTGCGTCTGCACGCAAGCGAGCGAGGCGCTGCACATCTGCAACGTGAATCTCAAGGTTTCATGTTTCGGCACGATCGCTTCGTCCGGGGTGAGCGATTCGACGGGCCGAAGGGGGGCACCAAAGGGCCGGGCCGACCGCCGGCGCGCCACGTCTTCAGGAACGCGGCGTGCTGTTTACGATCGGCTCGGCCCCGAGGTCATGGCGGAGCGTCTGGCCGCAAACTGATCGCGTTCATCGACCTGCGGGGCTGCCCGCCGCAGGGGCGAGCTGCGAGAGGAGGAACGCGTAGTCGAAAGCGGTCTCGCGCAGGCGATCGTAACGGCCGGACGCTCCGCCATGTCCTGCGGGCTCCATGTTGATCTTGAAGAGCAAGGCGTTCGCGTCGGTCTTGCTGGCGCGCAGCCGCGCCACCCACTTGGCCGGCTCCCAGTACATCACCTGCGAGTCGTTGTACGACGACTTCACCAGCATGGCTGGGTACGCCTTGGCGGCGACGTTGTCGTAGGGCGAGTACTGCCGCATGTACTTGAACTCGGCGGCGTTCTTGGGGTTGCCCCACTCCTCGAACTCGCCGGTCGTCAACGGCAGCGACTCGTCGAGCATGGTGTTGAGCACGTCGACGAAAGGCACCCAGGCGACCACAGCGTGGAACAGATCGGGACGCAGGTTGGTGACCGCACCCATCAAGAGGCCGCCCGCGCTGCCGCCCCCGATGGCGAGCCGGTCCTTGCCGGTGTAGCCCTGCGCGACCAGGTGCTCGGCGCAGGCGATGAAGTCGGTGAAGGTGTTCATCTTGTTCATCATGCGGCCCTGGTCGTGCCACCTCTTGCCCAACTCGCCGCCGCCGCGGATGTGCGCGATGGCGAAGGTGACGCCGCGGTCGATCAAGCTGAACCGGCGCGAGTCGAAGGTGTCGGGATACGAGACCCCGTAGGAGCCGTAGGCGTAGAGGAAGAGCGGCGCGCTCCCGTCGCGCGGCGCTCCCTTGCGGTGGATCACCGCGACCGGCACCCGCACGCCGTCCCCCGCCGTGGCCTGGATGCGCTCCACCTCGTACTTCGCCGCGTCGTAGTTGGGCACCGGATCGCGCTTCACCAGCTTCCATTCGCCTGAGCCGAGATCGACGTCGTATTCGCTCCTCGGTGTGACCGGGGATTGGTAGGCGATGCGCAGCGCCGCCGGATCCCACTCCTCGTTCTGCCCCGGCCTCACGTCGTAGTCCGACTCGGGAAAGGAGAGCCTGCGTGCCTTGCCCGTGCGCAGATCGGTGACGGCGATCTGCGGAAGCCCGCCTTCGCGCTCGGTCAGGACCAGGTTGTTGGCGAAGAGGTCGACGTCGAGCAGCATCACCTCCTCGCGGTGCGGCACCACCTCGGTCCAGTTCTCCTTGCGCGGCGCCCAGACCGGCGCGGTGACCAGCCGGAAGTTGCGGCCGCCCGAGTTGGTGCGGATGTAGAGCAGCCCGCCGCGGTGATCGACGTAGTACTCGTGGCCCGCCTCGCGCGGCTGCACCAGCATGGGCGTGGCGAAGGGATCGCTCGCGGCGAAGAAGCGCACCTCGCTGGTGGTGTGCGAGGAGGAGGTGACGAAGATGAAGTCGCGCGACCGGGAGCGGCGCACCTCCAGGTCGAACCTGTCGTCCTTTTCCTCCAGCATGAGGTCGTCCTTGGCCGCGCCCACCGCGTGTCGCCAGAGCTGGAAGGGGCGCTTGGCCACCGGATCCTCGACCACGTAGAAGAGCCAGCCGCCGCCGCGCGACCAGGCCACGCTGTCGACGCGGGCCACGTTGTCCGGTCCGTCGTTCCCGGTGCGCAGGTCGCGCAGGTGGAGGCCGTATTGCCGGAAGCCCGTCTCGTCGGTGGTGTAGGCCAGCAGGTTGCCGTCGTCGCTCACCTCCCAGGTGCCCAGCGCCATGAACTTCTTTCCCTGGGAGAGCTGGTTGAGATCGAGGAGAACCTGCTCGGGCCCCTCCATCGATCCCTTGCGGCGGCAGAGGATCACGTACTGCTTCCCCTGCTCGGTGCGGGTGTAATACCAGTACCCGTCCTTGCGGAAGGGGGCCGCGGCGTCGGTCTCCTGCACGCGCGAGAGCATCTCGCCGTAGAGCCGCTGCTGCAGCGGCTCGGTGGGCCTCATCATCGCGTCGGCGTAGGCAGCCTCCGCGCGCAGGTACTCCTCCACCTCCGGCGTGCCCTTCTGCCGCAGCCAGAAGTAGTCGTCCTCCAGCGTCTCGCCGTGCAGCGCGGTGGCGTGCGGGACCTTCCGGGCCACCGGCGGCTGCGGCTGGGGCGCAGCGGCGGGCTTCTGCGCGGAAGCGCACGCGACGAGGGCGAGGACGAGGGCGAGGCGCTTCATGCGGGGGCTCCGGCAATGCGCGCGAGGGCTGCGCGGATGGGTTCGGGAATGGGCACCGGCTTGCGGTTTTCGCGATCGACGAAGACGTGGACGAAGGATCCGAGCGCGCAGAGCAGCTCGCCGCGGAAGACCCCGATCTGGTACTGGACGCTGCTGTTGCCGAGCCTGGTCACGCGCAGCCCGGCGTGGACCACGTCGGGGAAGGCGAAGGAAGCCTTGAACGTGCACTGCGATTCGACGCAGACCCCGATGGCGGGACCGCGCGCGATGTCCAGGCCGGCGTCGATCAGATAGCGGTTGATGACCGTGTCGAAGTACGCGTAGTAGACCACGTTGTTGACGTGGCCGTAGACGTCGTTGTCGTGCCAGCGGGTCTGGATCTCGAGCAGGTGCGGAAAGTCCGCGCGCGTGGCCTCAGCGGCGGACCGTGCAGTCATAGGCCTTGGCGTCGACGGTGATCACGTCGGGCGATACCGATTCGGAGGTATAGGCGAAGTCGGTGGCGCCCGCAGCGGCGCACTTGGCCTTCGCCTCACCGCGCGCCTGGGCCAGGCCAGGGTCGCCCACCTGGGTGGAGGATCCCCTGAACTTCCCCAGCGGTTTGCACCCTTTCAGCGCGTCTTCCTCGTCGGCTTCGCGCATGGCGGCCAGCCGCTCGGGCGGCACCTTGGGTACGGTGGTGCAGCCGAGGAGCAGCAGCAGCGCGAGGCAACGCATGCGATGCCTGTACGTCATCGCCGCGCCGCCGTCCACGGGGGGTGGATGTCGCGTCTAGTGGCGCTGGAACACAGCACCACCTGCTTGACGCATGTTCAGGAACTCGGTTAGACACTTTAGATCTTGAGCCGGCTGCCCATCTCGGCCCCCCCCAGCGACCCCGCTCCGACCATCGCCCGCGCCCTCCACCGGCGCCTTCCCGATCGCATTCGGGGGGCCGGCACCCTCTACCTCTGGCTGCGGCCGGGCCGCACGGCGCTGCTGGTGGCGAGGACCCTGCGCGAGGCGCACCGCGATCACGAGTTCATCGATGCCTGCGTGCGCATCCCGCTGCGTGAGAGCGAGGTGCAGCTCTGCACGGCCGAGCTGATCGACGCCCTCTCCGAGTCGGAGGCGCTGGAGACGCGCGCTCTCTTCCTGCCCGGCGAGCAGCCGCCCCGGCTGCCGGACTTCGCGCGCATGACCACGCTGCACTCGCTCGACGTGCTGGCGCGGTCGGGCTGGCTGCTCGACCAGCTCGCCGAGGGCCGCTTCACCAGCTTCTTCCACCCCATCGTGCACGCCCTCGACACCACCCGCGTCTTCGCCCACGAGGCGCTCTTGCGCGGCGTGGAGCGGGACGGTTCCTTGGTGGCACCCCAGCCCATCCTCACCCTTGCGCGCGAGGCGGGGCTGCTCTTCGAGGTGGACTCGGCGGCCTGCCGCAGCGCCATCCGCGAGGCGGCGCGGCATTCGCCCGGGATGTGCGTGTTCATCAACTTCTCTCCGGCCGCCGTGCAGGATCCCGAGGCCAGCCTCAACGCCATCCTCGAGGCCATCGCCGAGGCGCGCCTGCCGCGCGACCGGGTGGTGTTCGAGGTGGTGGAGGCCGACCGCTTCGACGACACCGCGCTGCTGGAGGCGGTGCTGCGGACCTACCGCCGCGCCGGCTTCCGCGTCGCGCTCGACGACCTCGGCGCGGGCTGGTCCACGCTCAACCTGGTCCACCGCCTGCGCCCTGATTTCATCAAGCTGGACGGCGGGCTGATCCGCGGCGTCCATCAGGACCCTGTGAAGGCGCTGATCGCGGCCAAGCTGCTCGAGATCGGCCGCGGCATGGGCATCGGCACCATCGTCGAGGGGATCGAGGAGGAGGCCGAGCTCTCCTGGGTGCGCGAGCACGGCGCCGATTTCGTGCAGGGCTTCCTGATGGGGAAGCCTGCGCCGGCGGCAAGGAGCTGAAGCGTGCATCCGCGCCTCCGCCAGAAGATCGCTGCGCTGGGAGGGGAGCTCACGCCCGCGGTGCGCCAGCTGCTGGCCGCCGTGGACGCGGCCTACCGCGAGGTGGACGAGGAGCGGGAGGAGCTGGAGGAGTCCATCACCTCGCTCTCGGCGCTCCTCCACCGCACCCAGGAGAAGCTGCAGGAGGAGCGCAAGGGCAAGACCGGGCGGCGTGCCCGGGGCGACCGCGCGCGGGCGCGGCTGGCCAGGCTGCTGGAG
>C688J18823_10000185_pt1 | contig 34649 bp, 25 predicted proteins | sample HopSoiMetagenom1_FD_18823 | JGI IMG/M metagenome (IMG submission 18823) | reverse complement strand
GACATAACATTAGTAACCATCCTGAGGCTTCCTAAGCGCTTTTTAATGCGCTCCTGGCATTGAGTTGAGATAACGTATCGGCAACGAGGTGTCAGAATGAGCGATGCCCTTCCGGGTGCATTTTCCAGTCGTTTGAAGGAAATCTCAAGCGAATTACGAGAGATAGATCTAGCGTTGAAAGCCGGATCAACTCCAGAGCTGCTGCAACTACAGGAGTTTCGCCATGTGCTGGACAATGCCCGACTAACAGCTTGGACTGTCAGCGAATTGCTCAGTGCTGTCGAATCACAAAAGGACCCAGCCAACGTCTTGTCTTTTATAGCGGCAGAGCGCATGCGCCGCTCCAATCAGATGCTGAAAGACCTCTGTACCGATATTGATCATCAAGGCGTTACCTGGCAGACAAATGGGGTCCAATCACTCTTTGATACCGTGAACACTCTCCAGGTGCAGCTCCGCAAATTGGTGGAAGAGCATCGTGGACGGTTCGAGCGAGTGGGCGACAGAGCCGGAAGATAAGAGTAATAAAATCAATATGATAGAGCTAGGTAGGATTTTCTTCCAAAATAACTAAAGAATTAGTTACTATTTTATTTCTTGCGCGTCTATATAAATAGCAGGGAATCTCTCAGAGAAGCGAAGGAGCAAAAGGTCCGTGCCGCCAAAGAAATCGCCTACTCTAACAGAAGCTGAACTTCGCCTCATGGAAGTGCTGTGGCAGGTTGGTCCGGCGACGGTCCATCAAGTGATGGAAGCACTGCCGGCCAAGGTTCCGCTGGCCTATAACTCCGTGCTCACCACCATCCGCATTCTGGAAAAAAAAGGCTATTTGCAGCACGTGAAAGAAGGCCGAGCGCACGTCTATGCGCCCCTGGTAGGGAAGCAGGAAGCTACGCGGTTCGAAATCAAAAATTTGGTCGGGCGATTCTTTAAGGACTCCCACGAGCTACTGGTATTAAACATTCTTGAAGATAAGAGCATTAATGCGGACGAACTCAAGCGTCTAGGCGAGCTACTGCAAGAGCAGAGGGGGAAATCATGATGGTTGATTTCCATGGCGTAGCTACAGTTGTTTCACAGCGTTTGCTTTTCAGCGCCGTGGGCGGCACCTTGCTTGCCGCTGCGGTTTGGGTGCTGTTGCAGTTATTTCCCAGAAGAGATTCCCGGACCAACTTTGCCGTGTGGTTCTCAACCTTATTGGCAACTGCCTTTTTGCCGCTTTTTAGTTTTTACCTGGAGAGCAGACCTGCTGCGGCAGGCAATCCGCATGCGGTGTTCACGGTTTCGACTTCGGTTGCATGGTACATATTCATTGTGTGGGCAGTGATTGCTTTGGCGGGTTTGGCGCGTGTGGTGCTGGCAACATTCCAGCTGCGCAAGCTGCGCTTGCATGCAGAGCCGTTGGCGATGGAGTCATTGCCTGCCGATATGCGTTCCTTAATTGAGGACGCCCAGAAGGTCCGGCCGGTTTCAGTGCTTGTCTCAGACCAGCTCGAAGTGCCGACCGCAATTGGCTTCCACAACCCTGCGGTGATCCTTCCCGCGTGGATGGTGGAGAGCACTCCGGCGGAAGAACTGAAATATATCCTGCTGCATGAACTGGCTCACTTGCGCCGGCGCGACGATTGGACGAACCTGGCGCAAAAAATATTGAAAGCATTGCTGTTCTTCCTGCCCAGCGTGTGGTGGATTGAGCGCAGGCTCTCGCTCGATCGCGAAATGGCCTGCGACGATGCTGTTTTGGTGCATTCCGGAACGCCAGTAGGCTATGCGGAATGCCTGGCCCATGTGGCGGAAAGAAGTTTCCTGCGGAAGCAGATTGCCTTAGCTCAGGCGGCGGTAGGTCGTGTGCGCCAACTCACTGAGCGTGTTACCAGAATTTTGGATCCCGAGCGTCCGCGTGCCACGCAATTGTGGAAGCCCGCAGTGCCAGTGGTGATGGTTACCGCGCTGCTCTGCGCCATACCAGCTTCATTCACGCCGGAACTGGTTGGCTTTGCGGATAACACTGCTACGACGAACGCTGCGGTGAGTGGCCAGCACAAATTAAACATCGCTCAAACAAGCGCCGCTAATACCAGGGCAGATGCTCCGGAATTCCACATGGTTCCGGCGAGTTTGAAGACTGGTAGTGAAGAGATCGCACCTGGAAAAGCGAAAGCGCAGCTAGCACCTTCAAACCTCGCACATCGAACCAATGTAGGTCATGCGCGTCCGGCAAACCGTCGCAAGAGCTTACAACCGCTGGTTGTGATGGCCAAGAGTCAATCTCCGGTACCGGAGCAGTACGTCACGGTGCGGGAAGAGATGTTTTTCGTAGTAACCCAACGCACCGCTTCCGGCGAGCAGCAGAGCTGGCAGGTGCATATGTGGCAGGTAAGCTTGCAGCCGCAATCCAAGGCCATACAAAAACCCCGAAAGATTTAGAAAATTTTTCTTAGCGCCAGAGGGCAGCAAGTTGAACTTTGGCCTTTAAAACTAAATAACTAGTTGTAAAAATCATTCGCAATTAAATTACATGGAGAAACGTAACAGATGAAAACGCAAATACAGCAATGGAAGAATCTCCTGAAAGGCAAGACGTTAGCAGCAGCATTGATGCTAGCTCTTACCGCCAGCTTTGGAGGTTATGAATTTCTTAAACCTGCGCCGGCGAACGCTGCCAGTGTTGCGCCCGCAGCCGCGGCCCTTGACGACAACAGCGTAAGCGCGATTTCCGCGCTTGACCATGCCATGGAAACTCTGGCAGCCCACGTGACGCCCGCAGTGGTGAACGTGACCGTGACTTCGCGCGCCAAGCAACAGCAGCTTTCCGATCGCGATCAGGACGAAATGCAGCGGTTTTTTGGACCGTTTGGTTTTGGACAGCAGATGCCGCAAGGACGCCAAGGCCCTCGCGTGGAGCACGGACTCGGCAGCGGAATCTTTATTTCGCCCGAAGGATATATTGTGACGAACAATCACGTCATCGACGGCGCCACGGACATTCGTGTCACGCTGAATGACCGCCGCGTTCTGCCGGCAAAGTTGATCGGCGCCGATCCTATGACGGACCTGGCGGTAATCAAAGTGAACGGCAGTGGTTTTCCCAGCCTGCCTTGGGGCGACTCCACCGCGCTTAAGCCCGGACAGACCGTTCTGGCCTTCGGCAACCCGTTTAATTTCCGATTCACCGTGACTCGCGGCATCGTGAGCGCGCTGAACCGTCCCAATCCTTACAGTGATGACGCGCGCAAGCCCGGCGAATTCATCCAGACCGATGCAGCCATCAATCCTGGCAATTCCGGCGGCCCGCTGGTGAATGGTCATGGTGAAGTGATTGGCATCAACACGTTCCTGATTTCGCCTTCGGGCAGCTTCGCCGGCATGGGATTTGCGATTCCCACGCAGATTGCGCGGCCCGTGGTCGACACGCTGATCAAAGACGGCAAGATTGAGCACGCACGCATGGGCATTGGCATCAACGACGTAACTCCGGAAAACGCGACGTTTTTCCACCTGAACAACGCCAGCGGCGCATTAATCAGCCAGGTTGAACCCGATTCTCCTGCCGCCAAGGCTGGAGCAAAAGTCGGTGACGTGATTACCGAACTCAACGGCAAGAAAATGGAAAATGCCGGCCAGTTACAGGCTGCTATCAGCTCGCAGCGTCCGGGAAACAAAGTGGATCTCACCGTGATGCGTGACGGCAAGAGCCTCAATCTTCCAGTAACGCTGGAAAGCATCAACAAAAAGTCTGACGAAATTGCATCCAACTCCGGCGGAACGCACGGCAAAGCGCGCTGGGGCGTGGCGCTGGAAAACCTCAATGCCGATCTCCGCGAGCAACTGCAGCTGCCTTCTGACGTGAAGGGCGTAGTGGTAACAGACGTCCAACCCGGAAGCCCGGCAGATAATGCCGGCATCAGCCGGGGCGACGTGATCCTGGAAGTCAATCGCAAGCCGGTGCAGAGCGCAGAAGACGTAAAGCGCGAACTGGGGAACGTGCCCAGCGGCAAAGACGCAATGGTACTTGTCTGGGCCAACGGTGGAAGCTCGTTCCGCGTGATGCACGCAGCTGAGTCAGGCTCTGAACAGAACGGCGATTAAACCCTTAACCTAAACAAAGAAGCGCACCCTATAAAGGGGTGCGCTTCTTTTTGGCTTAAGACATTGCCACGACAGAAAAATCCGGCCCGAGTTTTGCTCAGGCCGGATGTGAGTTTGTGCCGTACCGTGCGCTACTGAACGTTCAGAGTGGCGGTCGTTGAGTGACTCACAGTGTTACCAATGCCAGTGATGGTAATGGTCCGAGCGCCTTTGCCTGCGTTATTGGCAGCCTGCACTGACAGGGTTGAAGTTCCCGATCCGCTGACGGACGCGGGGTTAAAGCTTGCAGTCACGCGTGAGCCCAGTCCGCTAACACTCAGGCTTACCGTGCCGGTGAATCCATTTACCGCTCCGATCGTCACCGTATAATTCCCCGTATTTCCACGGCTCACGTTGAGGCTGGCGGGCGAAACGGAAATGGTGAAGTCCGGTACGCCGCCCACTGGATTTACTACCAGACTGACAGTGGTGGAGTGGCTCAGAGTGCCGCTGGTTCCCGTGACGGTCAGTGTGTAAGTGCCGGCCGGAGTGGTAGTGCTGGTGCTCACGGAAAGCGTTGAAGAGCCAGAGCCGGTCACCGAAGTCGGGTTAAAGCTGGCGCTGGCGCCGGTTGGCAGTCCACTGACGCTCAAAGCAACAACGCCGGTAAATCCTCCGGATGCAGTGACGGTCGTGGTGTATGAAGTGCCCGCGCCCGCAGTAACCGTTTGCGATGCCGGTGCTGCCGCAATGGAGAAGTTCGGCGTCGGCGCTCCGGCTGGCGGCAGCACGCAATTATTCGCAGCATTGGAAAATTCCAGCTGGATGGTGTACGTGGTGCCGTTGGCGACATAGGAACCTTGCTGGCCGTTGCAGATATCGCCAATTTCGCCATTGACCATGTCATACCAGGCCAGCGGAGGAGCAAAGGTGGCCGCGATGCCTACGTCCGCGTCTGTAATTGCTTCCGTCAATTCATGGCTGGTAACAGACGTGTAATTGCCAAACACTCCGCCATTGCCGCATCCGCCGGTCGAGCAAAGACCGCTCTGCATATCCGGCATTACACCGTAAAGAACATTCTTCCCGTTAAGCAGGGTTGAAGTGGTGCCGTGATATGCGCAGAACCCGCCCGCCACGCAGCTTGACGATCCGCCTTGCGTAATGGTCTTTCCCGGCGGGAAGAAGATCATGTAAAGCGTGTTCACGTTCCCCGCGGCGTCAAGGATGGGCGCTGGCAGATGCCCCGCGGTGATCTGGGCCAGCAGTTCCGACTGGATCTGCGCATCGCTGATGGTCGAGCCGTTGTTGCCGGCCGAGGGAACAATCTGAAACAGTCCATCAAACGTTCCGTTCCCGATCGTCTGATTGGTGCCGCCTGAAGCCGGCGTATTGTACTGCGTCAGCAAACTGGTGTAGCCGCTGTTGGCGCCCGTAAGGTCGCCATAGAAATTGCCCATGGTCGGGCTGGTGGTGCCTGCAACCTGTGCGTTATAGCTGCCGCTTCCATACAGCACCTGCACCACGTGGACGTTCGAAATCACCGGTCCGCCAAAGTAGCTCAGGTGCGCGCCTGCGGGGGCGGCAGGGGCTACAGCGGTGCTATTGGGATCCCGCACCGGCATTGTGTGCACCCGCTGCACCGCCACGATTGGCAGTTGCGGCGCTGCTGCATTTGTGCCGCGGGCAGCGTTAGCGGGTGCTACCTGCGCCAAGGCAGAGAGGGCACTGAAAAGCACCAGGGTTGCTAGACAAAGAAACATCCACGCGGGGTGACGTGTTCGCTGAAACATTCATGATCTCCTAAGCCGTAATTTCGTAAAAGTGATAAGGCCGGATGTTGCTAGTGAATATGAATGCCCGATCTCAGTATGAATGTTATGAATGCCAGCGCCACGAACCAGTGTGTCTGCTGAGTTTACTACGAGTCATGAGGGACTGGAACCAATCTTTTTTCTACGAGCGGCGCTCTCCGATCAGTGTCATCAGCGTTTAATCAGTGGTAAGTTTGTTTTTCCGATCGCTGGCCTTCGTTGTTCTCCACGCTCCGCGCCTCCGTGGTAGATGTTCTTTTTGCTTGCGGCTCCGCCGCGCTGCGCAAATACACGGCAACAAAAAAGCGCCCATCTCGCGATGGGCGCTTCCACCAAAGTTATACAGTTACTCGTTAACGGCGGGATGTTTTTTGAACTGGCGCGGGATAGCAAAGCCGATTTCAGTCGCCATCCACTCCGGTTCGCCACTACCCTGGCAGGTACCCCAAAGAGCCATCGGTTCGTTGCCGTAGCGAATCATGCCGCTATGGCTGGCCTTGTTTTTGTCAACTTCCGGATCGGGATCGGCAAAGCCGACAGCATGGCGAAGCATGTCCATGGTCTGCGGATCGCCGGTTAGGAATGTCCAGTACTTGTCACGGATTCCGTGCATCTTCGCGTATTCCCTGAGCTTGGCTGGAGTATCTTCCTCCGGCTTGACAGTCATGGAATAGATGAAGATCTCGTGGTTGATCTGCTCGCGCAGAATTTTCTGCACGCGCTTCAGATTGGCTGTGATCGTGGGGCAGACGCCCTGGCAATCGGCATACATCATATTGAGAATGACGATCTTATCTTTCAGAACATCATCGTAAAACTTCACCTTTTTGCCAGTGTGCGTGACCAGCTCCACATTCGGAAAATAACGGCGGCGCAGCATTTCGCGTCCGGAGAGACGGGGCGCGAACTTGTGCTGCGGGGCGGGTAATGCGGGAGATTCATCGCCGTGCGCGGCCAGAGCTCCTGCAAACGGCAGGAGTGCCAACCCGGCGAACATCTTTCTTCTGCTGACTTCTGACATTTCCAAACTCCTTTCGAGTTGTTGGGACAGCAGCACGCTTGCCGACAGGCTGCTGTCTGCCGGGTTTACGGGTTGGTATTCGTGTCGCCGGTTGTGCCCACATCAAAGCGAAGCATCATCGCGTGGTCTTCATGGATTACGTTATGGCAGTGCATCGGATACCTGCCCAGCCAGTCACGGAAACGCATTCTGATGGTTGCATTGGCCCTTGGAACCAGGCGAACAGTATCCTTGCGCGACAGGTTGACTCCGGTGGGCGCATTGGTCGTACAGCCTGACCAGCAGTACTGGTTGCTGTACCTGCTGTAATCCCATGAATCGTCACTGTTGCTGCCATATAGGCCCGGGGCGCCCTGCGTGACCTGGTGTTCTTCCAGGTGCACGTGGATGGGGTGCGACCAGTTCCAGCCGTTCTGGAGGTTCCACTGTTCCAGGCTGTTCTGCTTCACGGTGAAGCGTGGTGTTGTACAGCTGAACAGGCCGCCGTTAATGGTCCATTGCCCATTGCGCCCCTGGTCAAAGTTAAAGTTGCGGCTCACAAGCGGAGTACCACTGACGCTTGGCAGAGAGTAGAAGCTCGGCAGCGTTGCCGGATCCACGCTATTGTCCTGCGCAGCCGGCTGATCCACCACGATTTGCAACACCAGGAAGCCCTGGCCGGGAGCAGCAACAGAACCGGACGGGCCGCCCTGACCATTCGGCTGGAGCAGACGATTTTCGATGTAGATCGTCTTGCCCGCGTACTTGGAGAAATCGATGATCACGTCTGCGCGCTCCGCCACGCCCAGCGCAACCGCCGGAACCTGAACCGGTTTCGGCAGCAGATTGCCGTCATTCGAAATCTGCCAGAACGGCTGCGAAGTTGTGAGGGCATTCAGGTCTGTCAGGTAGAGCTGCAGGAACCGCGACGGGCCGGTATTGACCCAGCGGAAACGATATCGCCGTGGGCTCACATGCAGCACCGGCTGGAGCGCTCCATTCACCAGGAACTTGTCACCCAGAATACCGTCCGTGTTGAAGGTATCGAACACAAGATCGCCAGTGGTTGCATCAAAGCAGCGGTCGGCGAACATCATCGGAATGTCATAGGTGGGGAACGTAGGCAAACGGAACCCGGTGGTTTCATTGCCGGTATCGTAGTTGTTGAAGAGAATGTAGTGTCCCACCAGGCCTTTATAGACGTTCTGCGAAGTGAAGCCTTCTTTATGGTCGTGATACCACAGCGTGCTCAGCGATTCGTTGATGTCGCCATTCGAGGAAACGTGATCGGAGAGGAAGCCCGCGAGCTGGTTCGGATAGTACTGGTCATAGTACTGGCCGGATGCGAAGTAGTCGCAGGGGAAGCCGTCACTTTCTGAAGGATTGTGCGCGTTGTGCAGGTGGGTGGAAACCGAGTTGATTCCGAATCCGCCATTGTCAGCAGGAAGATTGTTGTAGTTGCGGATCAGAATCGGCGTGCCGTAATGGCTGACATAAGTCGGCCCGGGGCTCATGCCGTCAAAGGTCCAGAGCCGCTGCATCGGCAGATCGGGCGACATGCTCACGTTCGCCACTTGCTGATTGACCTGGTAGACCGTCGCTGCGGGAAATGGGAGATTGCCGTTGCTGCCGATCGGCGACTGGTGCGCACGCGTGCGGCCTTCATAAGCGATGCCGGTAGCAGGATTGATCGCGGTGTTCGGCGCAATCGTCGGTGCGGGGCCAGTCAGCGCTGAAAGAGGGGTGGGCTGCTTCACTGTTGGTATTGGCATGTTCATTACCCACGGACGCGTGGTTGGGCTGGCGCAGGTTCCGCAGCCGCTGGTTCCGGATCGGCAATTGCCGCTGCCCCATGTGTCGGCCCAGGCGCGGGAGCTGAGGCCATTTTTGGCGATCAGCATTCCGCCCGCGGTCAGCAGCCCCATCCTCATCAGGTCACGCCGGCTGGTGAGACCGGCCTTTACCAACTCCTGCCGGTTCTTGAAGGCGTTGTACAGCTCTTTCCATCGTGCTCGCGAGACTTTCTCGCCGTTCGCGTTGTAATACATAACAGGCTCCTCTGTTTTGTCGTTGCTATTTTCCTGCAGTCCGTCGAGCATCCATTTCACAAAGCGCCTGCTTACAGGATTGAAAAAGACACAGCTCCGCCAGACCTTGGTGCCGGCCTTTTATCCGTCGAAATCAGCCAAGGTTGAAGAGTGCCGCCAAAGCCAAAATCCGGCTTCAGCCCTGCTTCTGAACGCTCTTGAAATAGTTTTGGTATGTCGCTGTCAAAGCTAGACATGCCAGCGCATGGTTGGGGTCCGGAAGTTATAAGCCAGGTAGTCTGAAAGCATGAGCCTCAGCGCAGCGCACTGAATCCGTCGATCTTCTTCGAGTACTCCTGGGTTATCCGTCGACTGTCGCAAAAAAAGACGCCAGCCATCTTGGCCACGGCGGCCAAGTAAGCTCAAAGTCTTTTAATGTGTGCTATCGATTGCTCGGGGGTAGCAAAGTATCTAAATCGTAGCTCCAGCATCAGCAATCGTCAATAAAAATGTGAAGATTTTAATGTCTTACTTCTTGAGATTTAAGGGCTGACGTCGCTCTGTTGGTTTAGAAAAATGGATTGGTTGCCCATGATCCCCACTCGTTTCTTGGACTCGTCAAGTTCGGAGGGCCGTAAACACCCCTGGCTTCCGGCAACCAAATATTTCTCTCTTTGCCAGCCTCAGCCTCGGCATTTTGGCATCGAGTGATGTATCCTCTTAAGAGCGCCAATTACAAGACCCATCAAGAACAACTTTGGCACGGAGGAATAGCTTGGCAGAAGTCCGATTACAGGAAGGCGAGCCGCTGGAAAACGCGCTGCGCCGGTTTAAACGTAAAGTCCAGACCGAAGACATTATTAAAGAGGTAAAGCGCCACTCGTATTATCTGAAGCCGGGCGAGAAGAAGCGTGTAAAACAGGCCCTGGCGCGCAAGCGGGCAAAGAAAAAGATCCGCAAAGACCGCGACTCCCGTTCTGACCGCGACTAGCGTTTCTCCCGCCGCATGCGGAAGCGCGGCATAGCTCGATCCCGAAATCTTATTGATGCCCTCTCTCCTGGCCCTTCGCGAATCACACAAGCGAAGGGCACGGGCGCATTTGTGCGCGCGTACAACTCTTAATCTGCTGGACAAATTCCCGTTGGCTAAAGAAATATAATCAAGGCCATGACACCTGCCGCCAAGGATCGAGTAAACAACCAGGCTGTGGAGAGCCGGATCGACGACTTGCGCCAGACGATCCGCCATCACGAGCATCTTTATTACGTCCTAGACGCGCCCGAACTCCCCGACGCCGAGTTTGATCGCCTGATGCAGGAGCTGAAAAAGCTGGAAGCGGCGCATCCCGAGTTGATTACCCGCGATTCGCCCAGCCAGCGGGTTGGCGGCAAGCCGCTGGAAGGCTTTCCCAAGGTGGTGCACTCGCGGCCCATGCTCTCACTGGACAACGCGTACAACGAACAGGAACTGCGGGACTGGGACCGGCGCGTTCGCGAATCGGCCGGCAGCGAAAAACTGGAATATGTATGCGAACTCAAATTGGACGGAATGTCGTTGGCGCTTACGTATAAGGGTGGCCATCTGCTTAAGGGCGCCACGCGCGGCGATGGCTCGATTGGAGAAGACGTAACTTCAAATGTGAGGACGATGCGATCGGTTCCGCTTTCAGTTCCGGCCAGTATTTTAAAAAAGGCCGGCGTTCCTGCTGAATTTGAGGTCCGTGGTGAAGTCATTATGCCGTTGCTGTCTTTTGAGCGCATGAATGAAGATCGAGAGCGGCAGGAGCTGAGCAAGTTTGCCAATCCGCGCAACGCGGCTGCTGGGACGATCCGTGTTTTAGAACCAAATATTGTTGCGCAACGGCGGCTCGATTTTTACGCTTACTTCCTGTTGGTCGATGGCCAATTCTATCCAGAGCACCACGATGATTCGCTGAAGGCGCTTCATGCGCTGGGATTCAAAGTAAATTCAAATCACCGGCTGGCGCGCGATATCGATCAGGTGCTGGAATTTATTGCCAGGTGCGAACAATTACGGGACAAATTGCCGTATGAAATTGATGGCGTGGTGATCAAGGTAAACTCCACGCGAACGCAGCAGCGGCTTGGCTTTACCGGAAAAGCTCCGCGCTGGGCCATCGCTTACAAGTATGCCGCGCGTAGCGGCGTTACCAGGATTGAAGACATTCTTGTCCAAGTAGGCCGCACCGGTAAACTCACGCCGGTGGCCGCGCTCAAGCCAGTATTCATTGGCGGCACCACGGTGACGCGGGCCACGCTTCACAATCAGGATGAGATCGACCGGCTGGAAGTGAAGATCGGCGACTGGGTAATGATCGAGCGCGGCGGCGACGTGATTCCAAAAGTAGTGAAAGTCATTTCAGATAAAGACCATCCGCGCGGACACAAGATATTCCACATGCCGGAGCGCTGCCCTGAATGTGGCGGCCATGTAGTGCGTGTGGAAGGTGAAGCCGATCATCGCTGCGTGAATACGGCGTGCCCCGCAAAGCTGCGTGAAAGCATTTTGCATTTTGCTGCGCGCTCCGTGATGAACATTGAAGGCATGGGCGAGTCCATGGTCAACCAGCTTTCAAGCCGTGGACTGGTGAAAGACCTGGCTGACATCTATGAACTAAATGAGGAGAAACTGCTCAGCCTGGAGCGCGTGGGAGAAAAATCTGCGGCGAACCTGCTGCGTGAAATCGAACAATCACGCAAGCTGCCACTGGAACGCGTGATCTATGGCCTGGGAATCCGGTTTGTCGGCGAGCGCACGGCCAAATTTCTATCAGAGCATTTCGGGTCGATGGATGCGTTGATGAACGCGTCTGCCGAATCATTGCAGGAAGTGGACGAGGTAGGTCCGCGCATCGCCAACAGCATTCAGGAATTTTTTGTCGAGCCTCGCAATCGCGATCTGGTGAAGCGCCTGAGCAAGTATCTAAACTTTAAAGGAGAAAAGAAGCAGCGTGGCACCGCCCTGGCAGGAAAAACGTTTGTCATCACCGGTACGCTGGCCAATTATTCCCGTGACTCCGCGAAGAAGTTGGTGGAAGATGCCGGCGGCAAAGTTTCCAGCGCCGTCAGCAAGAAGACAGATTATGTGATCGCCGGCGACGATCCCGGCTCAAAGCTGGACAAGGCGCGCGAACTGGGAGTGCAGGTCATCGACGAGAAGCAGATGGAGCAGCTGGCCAAAGCGAAATAGATTACGCAAATTCGCTGCGCAATGCCGTCAGGTAAAATCGAGCACGCTGTTGGAAAGCCCGCTTGAATCGCGGGGGACAGGCTGGAATGAGCAAAAAAGCTTTGATCACCGGAGTCACAGGACAAGATGGCGCCTACCTTTCGAAACTCCTTTTGGAAAAAGATTACAAGGTGTATGGCCTTCTGGCCCGGAGGTCCTCTGATACGCAATGGCGTCTGCGCCATCTGGGCATTGAGAATGAAGTGGATTTGATGGAAGGCGACTTAACTGATTTATCGTCGCTGACGCGTCTGCTTTCTTCAATTACCGCCAATGAAGTTTACAACCTTGGGGCGCAGAGCTTTGTGGCGACATCCTGGATGCAGCCTGTCTTAACCGGGATGACGACCGGCATTGGAGCCGTGAATTTGCTGGAAGCAATCCGGCTCACCGATCCTGCGATTCGCTTTTATCAGGCTTCCAGCAGTGAGATGTTTGGAAAGATTCAGGAACCCATCCAGTCGGAGCGTACACCTTTTTATCCGCGAAGCCCGTACGGCGTGGCCAAACTCTATGCCCACTGGATGACCGTGAACTATCGCGAGAGCTTTAACACATTTGCGTGCAGCGGAATTTTGTTCAATCACGAATCTCCATTGCGTGGGATTGAATTTGTCACGCGGAAGATCAGCGACGGCGTAGCGAGGATAAAGCTTGGTTTGCAGAGCGAGCTGCGGCTGGGCAATCTGGAAGCGAAGCGCGACTGGGGCTATGCTGCCGATTACGTTGAAGCCATGTGGCTGATGCTGCAGCAAGATACAGCCGCTGACTACGTAGTTGCGACCGGCCGCTGCACAAGTGTTCGCGAATTCTGCCGGCTCGCTTTCCGGCATGTTGGTCTTGATTATGAAAAGTACGTTGTGACTGACAAAAAATTTGAGCGTCCAGCCGAGGTGGATGTGCTGGTAGGAAATGCGGCAAAAGCCAAAGCGGTGTTGGGCTGGAAACCCAAAACAAGTCTGGAAGAGCTTGTCGCCATGATGGTAGACGCAGACCTGGCGCGAGTGGCGTCAGAAGCTCAACTCGCTTCTTCAATAAGCTCAGGGTAAGCAGAAGGCTTCGCGTATCGAGCGAAGAAATATTCCGGTGCTGCAAAAATGGTAGGCCCGGCCCGATTCGAACGGGCGACCCTCTGCTTAGAAGGCAGACGGTTGAGCTGATCTAAAATCAGCTGTCGTTCCGTTAGGCGTGCTTCATCTAAGTAGCGCGCGAGATCGGTCTTTTTGGCAGGCAGTTTTTCAATCGGCCTGCTCGTTTCAGTCCGTAAGCACCGCTTTCACCAGAGATCGGGGATGATCGACGTCATTTCCACGGAGGAGAGCGATATCATGGGCCAGCAGCTGCAGGGGAACAATTTCCAGGATAGGCAGCAGTAATTCGGAAGCATCAGGGATATAGAGGACGTCGTCAGCAATCCCGGCGACTTGTATGTCTCCGTGATTTGCCACCATGATAAGACGCCCTCCGCGGTCTTTGATTTCTTTCGCGCCGGATAAGGTCTTCTCATAGCGCATGACGGACTCTGAATTATTCCGGTCGCAGGTAGCGAGAATTACGCTAACCACCATCTCGTCAAGTAACGCCAGAGGGCCATGCTTTACTTCTCCTAAGGGATAGCCTTCGGCGTGCACGTAAGCAACTTCCTTTAGTTTCAAAGCTCCATCCAGCGCAATGGGATAGTGAATGCCGCGGCCGGCAAAAATAAAATCATCCACGCCGGCGTATTTCTCGCTGATTTCAGATACCTGGGGTTTCGATTCCAGCACTCGGCTGAGTTTTTCCGGAATTTTCAGAAGCTCTGCAACGCTGGAACGTGCCTGACCACGTGAGATCGTGCCGATCTGTTCGCCTATCCAAAGGGAAAACAGAAAAAGCGCCGCCAATTGGGCCGTAAAAGCTTTGGTGGAAGGAATTGCCAGTTCTTTCCCGGCCCGCGTTTCAATGCGCGCGTCGGCTTCACGCATGATAGAAGAGTCAATAACATTGGCGACAGCCATCACCGTGGCTCCACTCGCTTTGGCCTTACGCAAAGACCCCAAGGTATCAGCCGTTTCACCGGACTGGGTAATTACCATCACTAGTGTTTCAGGACCTGTAACTGCCGGAGAGTGCTGGAATTCACTGGCATACTCCACTTCCACAGGAATGGTGGTCATCGATTCCAACATTTGTTTACCGGCTATGCCGGCGTGACGGCTGGTGCCGGAAGCCGCAATGACAATTCGTTTCACGCCACGCAATGCCGCGGCAACCTTGCCCACACCATCAAAACCGCTATAGCCTGCATCTGCGGAGTGCATCGCCAGTACCGTGTGCAGCACCGCCTCGGGTTGCTCGAAGATTTCCCTGAGCATGTGGCTGCGAAATTTTGGGCTCTGTGACATGGATTTAGTTCTGTCCCGCTTCAGCGAGGGACTGTTTCGCTCTCGGCACCGGATCTGCCAAGAAGAGCGCGGCCGAACCAGCAATGCCGGAGTCCGCTCCATATTCAGCTGGCACCAGCGGAATTTCATGGGCGCGTGTGTTGATTGTCCAGCGACGAAGGCCCGCAGCAATCTTCGGGAGCCACGGCGTTAGGCCCCCGCCAACTCCGCCGCCAAGAATAATCACTTCTGGCTCCAGCAAATCAATTACATTCCCCAGCCAGACTGCTAGTAGCTCCACAATCTCCTGCAGCACGGCTGTTGCTACCGGATCTCCGGCTTCGGCAGCGGCGAAGACCATCTCCGCGGTCATACCGCGGTCACCCGCCATCGTTCTTAAGATTGTTCCGCTGGAGAGATCGTGTTCGAGCCTGGCTTGCGCCCGCGCTGCAAGCGCCGGACCAGAGGCCATGCTTTCCACGCAGCCGCGCTTGCCACATCCGCAAGCCACTGGAGCGTGCAGATCAATGGTCATGTGCCCGCCTTCGGCAGCCGCACCCGTACGCCCGTGATAAATGCGCTTCTCCAAAATGATGGCTGTACCTATTCCCGTGCCGAGGGTGACATAAAAAACGGAATCAAGATTCCGGCCTGCGCCCCAAAGGGTTTCCGCTAGTCCGGCAGCATTGGCGTCATTGTCGAGCCGGACCGGCAAACCATAAGTTTGTTCGATCTCCGCCATGAGCGCGAAATCTCGCCAGCAGGGCAGGTTCGGCGAATTAATAATGATTCCGCGCCTGGGATCGAGCGGGCCGGGTGACGATATGCCAATGCCTTCCACTGGCTCCACGCTCGATTTCATCGCCGCCTCGATTACGCGATTCACACAATCCATGGCGGTCTGCGCAGAGCCCTTGGCAACCATGGGAACGCGCGTTTTGGAGAGGATCTTGCCGGCTTCATTCACCACGCCGGCGGCGACCTTGGTACCGCCGATATCCACGCCCAAAACTAATCTTCCCATTTCTCGCACCTATTCCCCGGGGGCATCGAACGAGAGGTTCTTACGGAAGCCGTTGGTCTTATACAGTCCATAGGCAATGCCCACGGCTAACCAGATAACGCCTGCCAATTTGGCTTGCCAGCGAAGGTTCAGCCAGATAAAAAGACAAATAGAAAAGCCCAGCACCGGCATTAAGAAGCTCCACAAATTCTTTTCCTTCTGCCGCACAAAATAGTGGACGAACGCGGCGGCATTCACTCCCATAAACGCAATAAATGCGCCGAAATTCAGCAATTCCGCTCCCAATTGATAGCTGAGAAGCAGTGCTCCCAGCAGTGCCACCACCGCAACAAAGATCACGTTGTTGCGCGGGATGCCGCGCTTGGGTTCAATCTTGCCAAAAAAAGATTTGGGAATGGCATCATCGCGCCCCATTCCGTAGAGGAGGCGGGCGGCACCCAGGTGGGCAGCCATGCCGGAACCGACATTCGCAACCAACAGGGTGATATTGACGATTTGGAACAGCAGGGCGCCACCGGCTCGACCCGCAACATACACGTAAGCGGTATCCACGTCAGGGAAATCGGAAGATGGCCAAACAAGTTGGGCGACGTAAACCTCAACCGATGCCAGAATGCCGGTAATAAGGCAAACGAGCACAGTAGCCAGAAGGATGTTACGGCGCGGATTTTCCGCCTCTTCTGAGAGCGTTGAAATTCCATCAAAGCCGAGATACGTAAGCACGGCAATCGATGTCCCGGTAAACACCGCTGGAGCGGAAAATGTTTTTGGATCGTAGAACGGGTGGAGAAAGAACCCAGGTCCTGGGTGAGGTGTTCGCAGCAAATAGCGAATCGCGGCGACAAGGAACAGCACGATTACCACCGCCATCCCCGCGGCAAGACCTTCATTGATTCGCGCAGTGGTCTTAACTCCGCGCAGGTTCAGAAACGTGAACAGCGCCGCGAATCCTACAGCCCAGACAACGTACGGCACCTCCGGCACCACGTTGCCCGCTGCCTTGCTGCACCAGATGATGCAGATGAGAGGATTCAGCAGGTAATCCATGGTCATGCTCCAACCGGTGAGATAACCGAGTGAAGGATGCAGTTCCCGCCCGACGTATGTATATGCCGATCCAGCGCTGGGATAAACGCGCGCCATCCGGCCGTAACTCACGGCCGTAAACAGCATCGCAACCATGGCAATAAGAATCGCCGTGATCACATGGCCATGCGCTTCTTTGCTGATGACGCCGAAACTTGGCATCGGCGCGGTTGGCTGCACTACGATGATGCCGTAGATGATCAGGTTCCAGAGAGTCAATGTTCTCCGGAGCTGACCGGTCTGCGAGGGCCCGTTACTGGTTTGTGTGCTAGCCATTCGCTGGTCACTTTTTAGCGACTGAACTCCTGCATTCGACGATCAGAAATTCAATTTGAGTCCCAGTTGCACTATGCGCGGGTTGTGTGTGCCAACCACCTGGCCAAACGTGCTGCTGAACAAATTGGTATCAATATCCTGGAAATTTGTGTGATTGAAAATGTTGAATGATTCCAGGCGGAATTGCATACCCACAGCTTCTGACAGCTTCATGTTCTTGAAGAGAGACAAATCATAACGTTGGATCCCGGGGCCTTTAATGCTGCCCGGACGCGCATTGCCGGGCCGGAGATTGGTGGGATCAACATCAACAAATGCAGCAGTATTGAACCACTGGGCGGCCGTATGCGGTGCTCCCTTGTTGGCATCAGCGATCTGGTCAGGACGCGCGGCAGCGTTCGTATTTGGGTCAAGCAGTCCCAGACCTGCGGGATCAGATGAAATCCCTGTGACAGTCAAAGGCAATCCGGAGTTGTAGGTAACGATTCCAGAGAGCTCCCATCCGCCGAAGGTATGACCTACGAAGCCCTTTTCGTCCTTCAACCACGGCATCACCCACACAAAATTGGCATTGAAGATGTGACGGCGATCAAAAGTTGCTGGGCCGTAGTCCGACCGGATGTTGGAATTGTTTTGCGGAGTAGAGAAATCGCTGCCGGCGTCAGTCAGCGCGTGCGACCAGGTGTAATTTATGTTGAAAAGCGACCCGCCTTTGAGGCGCTTTTGCAGGCTCATTTGTAATGAATGGTAATTGGAATCGAAGACCGGGGAAGAGAGATTGATGGCACCGTAGCCCTTGAATGGGCGCACAAAATTCAGCTGAGTGATCGCGTCAGGATTGTTATTGCCCGGCACCGGGATGCCTGCGCCAAGATAAGCGCCCGGCGCCGGCTGGTTAATATCAACAATGCCGAGCAGATGGTGTCCGGCAGACCCATAGTAGCCAATATCGAACAAGAATTGATCCGGCAGTTGCTGTTGAATGTCCAGGCTCCACTGCTCGGTATAAGGGAGCTTCCAGTTTGCTTGTACCCCTTTGAGCGCCTGAGGCGACAAATCGACATCGGCAGGAGTTGCCGCCGGATTGTCCATCGTCGTACTCGAAATGGTGACATTGCCAACGAACGGCGGGTTGGAAAAAAGATTGTTTTCCACAAACCCTACGGCAGGCGAATCGTAGAAAATCCCGAAGCCGGTGCGGATAGAGGTCTTTCCTGCCCCAAACGGGTCCCACGCAACACCCACACGAGGAGCAACATTGAGGAACTGCTGGTCGGCAACTGCCCGGCCAAAAGGCGAGTTCTGTCCGGAGATGATTACTCCATTCAGCGGAACACCGGTGCCAGCTACGATCAGGCCCGAGGCTGGATCAATCTGCTGTGCCTTGGCGGGATCGTAGACTGCGGGGAAAAAGCTGGTATTGCGGTTTTCCGCGTCAAATGGCTGGCCGTAATGCGTGAAGCGGGCTCCATATGTCAGCGTGAGATTGGGATGGATACGGTATTCGTCCTGACCGTAAAAATCGAAGGAGCGCTGGCGGATTTTGGTGGCAATATCCAGTTTCGTCTGGCGGAATTGGCTCACGTTGCCCAGCAGGAAGCTGGCCCACTCCTGCTGAAACGTCTGATCTCCATTGGGATCTGTGCCAAAGAAGGTGAATTGCCCGTTACTGGGATTCGCGCCTGCATCGTTCTCGTTTTTTTGATAACGGTGATAACTGAAGCCGTACTTCATGGTGTGGTGGCCATGAATCCACGTGAGATTGTCGAACCAGTTGTGATTACGATTCTCATCCACATAGGGACCAAAGCCAAACAGTCCGGCTCCGTTGCCGTTCTGGAAGTTCAGGTTAGGAATCCTTTTCAATGTCGAGGCGAATGGCAGCGTGATCGCGGCAGCCACATCAGGAGAATTCGCAAACGTATTGAAGCCAATCGGCGTAGACAGCAGTGCGCCATACGACCAGGCATATCCGGCTTCATTGAACAAGTGCGCTGAGGCAGCGATCGTTCCCTTGACCAGAAGGTTTTTGCCCGGTGAGCGCGTGTTAGTGGTGGCGTAGCCCGGAACGTTCGCCTGGCTGAACAAGCCGGCAGGATTGATCGTAGGAATCGAATCGTTAATCCACCGCCCCAGCAGACTCACTTTCTGGTTCACAATGTGATCGATCCGGATGATCTCCTGGCGGTAGTTAAACTGATTTCTGCCGCTCACCACCAATTGGTCCGTCGTGGGATCCTGCGGCAGAGGGAATTTCGAAAATACGTCTTTGATGTACGCGGCTGCTGCTGGATTAAATGTTGCCGGACTGATCGTCGTGGCCTGTGCCGCGCAGTTCCCGCTGCTGTCAAAACTTGTGCACACAGGATTGGCGAAAATTCCCTGGCGTTCGTTCTGGTTAGGAACAGTGGTGTTGAATGTGGTGAAGGTTACAATCCTGCGGATCTCTTCTGAATAAAAAAAGAACGTCTTATTTCTGAATTCATTGTAGACATGGGGAATGAAGACCGGGCCGCCCAGGGTCCATCCAAAGTCGTTGTAGCGAAGTGGATCACGTGGAATGCCAGCCTGATTGTTGATGAACGAGTTGGCATTCAGCTTGTCATTGCGGAGAAACTCATACAATCCGCCGTGAAATTTGTTATTTCCAGACCGTGTTACTACGTCGATCTCGCCGCCTGCCCCGCGGCCTGATTCTGCACCGTAGAGGCTTCGCAGGATTTTAAATTCTGCGATAGCATCCACGCTGGGATAATTCAACAGACTGAAATTGCCTCCGCGGTCGACGTTGTCAGCGCCGTCAATGGTCCAGTTGTTCTGTGAGAAGCGGTTGCCATTAATTGAAAAGTCTATTTCGTTGGTGCCTCCGCCCGGAGTCTCAACGCCGACGAAGATATTGTCAGACACTCCTGAAGAAACACCCGGCGTTAAAGCCACCAATTCTTCATAGTTCCGCTGACTGAGGGAAAGTTCGCGAATCTGCGTGCCGTTAATCAAGCCAGATGCTGTAGGGGAGAGTGTATCTACCTGGAGCGCATCGGCTTCAACGGTCACATTTTCCGTAATGCTGCCGGGTGAGAGTATTGCGTCAACCCGATATTGATCACGGATATTCAGTTCAATATTGCTTTTGGTGAAAGCCCTGAATCCTTTCGACTCTACTTTGACTGAATAATGGCCGAGCGGCAGAAGGGGCGCGGTAAAGCTGCCATCCTTGCCACTGTTTACCGTCCGTATCACGGCATTCTTGTCCGTGTTGGTAATGGAGATAGTGGCGCCGGGCACGACTGCGCCGGATGAATCCGTTACCGCGCCCAGGATGGTGCCGGTGGTTTCCTGGCCTGCTACCGGGAACACAACGCAAAGTAGGAAAAGAATCGCAAGCACAGCAGCTTTTCGTGTCATAGGGTTTCCTCCTGGCGGCGGCCGCCAAGCCGAGTAAAACCTTTTAAAACGTTTTAATAGGCGTTGTCAAGTGCTTTCGCAGAAGGCTAAGATTTGGTTTTACGCGGGAGGGCGAGTAGATTCCCGTACCACCAACTCTGGGGACATTTTGCGGCTCTTCACTTCTGAGTCAGAAGATTCTGGGCCGGCCCGGAGCCAATCAACAATCAGAGCTGCGGCAACATCTCCCATCGCCTCCATCGGCTGCCGAATGGTGGTGAGAGCTGGAACCATGAGGCTGGCCGGTGCGACATCGTCGAACCCGATCACTGAACATTTCTCGGGAACTTTAATGCCGGCAACAGTCAAGGTCCGTATGCAACCCATGGCAGTCATATCATCAAATGCCATAATCGCGGTGAATGGATGGCGGCGACGCAGCAGTTCCTCAGCCGCCTTAATGCCTGCCTCAAAACCGGAATTAGGCGTGCGCAGGTCAGGCAAGTCCACTACCAAGCGAGCGTCAATTTGCAGGTTCACGCTACGCGCAAACGAGCGCACTCCCTTCCAGCGCCTGCCGCTATCCGGCAGCAACTTGGGACCACGTATGAACGCGATTTTCCGGTGACCGAGAGCATGCAAGTGTTGCAGAGCTAAAAATCCACCGGCTTCATTGTCAACGAGCACCGAATGGATAGAAGCTCGTTGCAGTTCTCGACCAATGATGACCGTAGGGATATCATGTTTTTCCACGTCGGCCAGCAAGTTGATGTCTGCCAATATCCAATTGGCAATCACGATCAGGCCTTCCACTCGCTGTCCGAGCAGAATTTCCAAGTGGCGTTCAAAACGTGTCCATTCGCTCTGCGCATCGGCAAGGACGGCCAGGTATGAAGCCTGATAGACGGTGTTCTCGATCCCCTTCAATATTGGCGTGCAAAAAGGATCGGAAAGATCAAATACCAGTACTCCGAGAACATGATTTCTCTTGCTCCGCAGCGAGCGCGCTAAAAGATTGGGATGGTAGCCGAGTTTCTTTGCCGCCTGCTCAATGTGGGTGCGTGTCTGCTCAGGAATATAACGGGCCAGTGGCGCCTGATTGAGAACAATCGATACTGTAGCGGAAGAAAAGCCGCTCAATCGGGCAACGTCCCGCAGTGTGGTGTTTCTATCGTTTTGCTTCCGCATGCGCATGTTCAGGTCGACCGCCGAAAGTTAATCAGCAATCTGTCATTGGCGGCTGGCTTGTAGCTCCGAACGTGATTGTAGCGTTGATCCCCAATTTTCCTCAGACATTTTCACGCTTGACAACCCATTGAGAAATGTTCTTAACTAAAACGTTTTAATAGAGCCCACGGCAGGCGCAGCTTCGTCTGTCCTGGCTGCCGTCTCCCGGGATTCACATGCATCGCTTATGCACTTGGGCACTTTTTTTTCTCACATCCGCGGCTGTGCTCTGCGCTGGTCAGACGGCCAAACGTGCGTCCAACATAGAAAAGGTGCTTCTTCGACAGAACTGGCAACTGCAATCTGCGTGTAAAGTCAGCGCCAAGGGCGAGCAAATTTCCATAGCCGCCTTCAGGCCGCAAGGCTGGCACAGCGTGCAAGTGCCGAGCACCGTTGTGGCTGCTTTGGTCGCGGATAAGACATTTCCCGATCCTTATTTTGGAATGAATCTCCGCTCTATTCCGGGCACAACGTATCCGATCGCAACAAACTTTGCCCATGAGCGGATGCCCGATGACAGTCCATTTAAATGCTCCTGGTGGTACCGGACAGCATTTGTGCTGCCTTCACAATTTCATGGCAAGAATGTTTGGCTGCACTTTGCCGGCATCAACTATCGTGCAAACGTCTGGTTAAACGGCAAGAAGATTTCAGGTTCCGGTGAGATGGCCGGCGCTTATCGCGTTTTCGAATTCAATATCAGTAGCGCGTTGAAACCCGGCGGAAAGAACGTGCTGGCGGTTGAAACATTCGCTCCCGAACCCCAGGATCTGGCCGTGAACTGGGTGGATTGGAATCCCATGCCGCCTGACAAGGACATGGGAATATGGAAGGATGTCTATCTCACGGCGAGCGGCCCGGTCACGTTGCGACACGGATTTGTAAGCAGCAAAGTTGATCCTGGGCTGGATAAGGCAGTTCTCACCGCATCGGTGCAGGTTTCCAACGTTGCCGACCATGGCGTCAAAGGCATTCTCAAGGCGTCTTTCGGGAATGTGCGCGTGCAACAGGCGGTCGAGCTAAATGCGAACGAGACAAAGATCGTGAGTTTTACGGCGGATCATTTTCCCGAGCTGAATCTATCCCATCCTCGTTTGTGGTGGCCATATCAGATGGGCACGCCGCAACTCCAGCAACTCCACTGGACATTTGAGGCGGGCGGACGGATTTCTGATTCGGTAAGCACTCGTTTCGGCATTCGCGAGATCACATCTGAGCTCGATGAGCAGAAGAACCGCCTTTTCAAGATCAACGGAAAAAAGCTCCTGATCCGTGGCGGCGGCTGGTCACCAGATATGCTTTTGCGCCAACCCAAAGAGCGTCTGCGACAGGAGTTTGAATATGTGAGGCACCTACATCTGAATACAATCCGTCTTGAGGGAAAGATGGAGACCGAAGATTTCTTCGGCCTCGCTGATGAACAGGGCATCCTGGTTATGGCTGGATGGTGCTGTTGCGACATTTGGGAGGAATGGGACAAGTGGCAGCCAGAAAATCATCGCGTGGCCATTGAGTCACTGCGCAGTCAATCTCTCCGTCTGCGTGGCCGTCCCAGCCTCCTGGTTTGGCTCTACGGCAGCGATAATCCTCCGCCGCCGCAAGTGGAGCGAGAATACCTGCAGGTGCTTAAAGAAACCGAGTGGCCGAATCCGGCGATCTCCTCAGCATCTGGAACTCCAACGGAGGTGACCGGACCTTCAGGCGTGAAGATGACAGGACCTTACCAATATGTTCCTCCATCATATTGGCTGAACTCGACAGCAGCGACGGCAAAGTTTGGCGGCGCTTTCGGCTTCAATACTGAGACCAGCCCCGGCCCGGCGGTGCCCACGCTGGATTCGCTCAAGAAGATGTTGCCCAAAGACCACCTTTGGCCCATGGACGATGTTTGGAATTTTCATGCCGGCAGTCAGGAGTTCAAGGACCTCTCAATCTATAACAGCGCCATGGACGACATATATGGACCGCCTGCTGACTTGCGTGACTATCTCAAAAAATCACAGGCCATGGCCTATGAGGGTGAGCGTGCGATGTTTGAGGCTTATCGCCGCAATCACTACAGCGCCACGGGCGTGATCCAGTGGATGCTGAACAATGCATGGCCTTCCACAATCTGGCACCTCTACGATTATTATCTTGAACCGGCTGGCGGTTATTTTGGCACGCGCAAAGCCAATGAGCCAATCCACATTCAGTTTTCTTATGACGACCGCAGCGTTGTGCTGGTGAATTCTTCACCGGAGCCTATGAAGGGACTGAGGGTTGTAGCGGAACTCTATAACTTCGGTTTGCAGAAGAAGTTTTCTACTGAGGTTCAGGCGGACGCCCCCGAAGATAGCAGCCAGTGGCTGTTCAAGATTCCTGAAGCCGAAGATACTGGAGTGTCTTTCGTCTCTCTCGAGGTGCAGAACGCCGGGGGCGCCATCGTGAGCTCAAATTTTTATTGGTTACCGGCTAAATTCGCTACCTTTGATTGGGCGGCAAGTACTTTCTATTACACGCCCTCGCCATCTTACGAAGACCTGACGCAGCTTTCTCAGTTACCTGAGGTCCAGCTTGGTATGGCTGCAAAGAAGATTGCGGCAGGGAACAAGCAAACTATCCAGGTGACGCTGAAAAATCCAACGCAGCATCTGGCCTTTCAGGTGAGCGTGAGGGCGTTCAACAAAAAAGATGGACATGACATTTTGCCCGTTTTGTGGGATGACAACTATTTCGCGCTGATGCCTGGTGAATCCAGGACTGTTATTGCTTCATATGACGCGCAACAACTTTACAATGTGGAACCAATAGTCGAGGTGAGCGGGTGGAACATCGTGGAGCAAACGCAGGCGCTTACAACCGCGCCCAGGAAGCGGCGATAAGAAGCGCGCTACGCAAAATTGTATTGTGGTTGAGCTTTCCCGTCCTCGTAGCGTGCGCGGCTGCAGCACAGACTGCGCAAATGCCACCACAGAGTGCGAATCCACCTCTGCCACCCCTCCGGCCCACCGTACAGGAGCGATTGGGCTATCCCAGGAACGCGCGTCTATTAATCATTCATGCAGACGACCTCGGCATGTCCCATTCAGTAAATCGGGCCACGTTTGAAGCGCTTGAGAAAGGTTGGATCACATCCAGCAGCATTCTTGTCCCCTGCCCCTGGTTTCCAGAGGTTGTGCGTTTTGCTCAATCGCATCCCGATGCTGATCTGGGAATCCATCTGGCCCTGAACAGTGAGTGGACAGATTACCGATGGGTGCCCCTCAGTGCGAAAGAGAAAGTCCCCAGCCTGCTGGACGATCAAGGATATTTAGTCAACGATGAAACTATTGTCGCAAAGCAAGCCAAGGCCACTGAGGCCAGCGTGGAGCTGCAAGCGCAGATTGATCGCGCCTTGAAATCGGGAATAAAGCTTTCTCATTTGGATACCCATATGACTGCTTTGGTCGGATCACTGGAACTGTTTCGCGTGTATCAGGCCCTGGGCTCGAAATATAGCCTGCCGATCCTGGTGGGCGACTATAAGATTCCAACTGGTGTCACTCTCGCCCCTTCGGAGAGTCTGGTGCAGCGGGTGATTGGAATAGATCCGGGCATCTCCCCCGCGAATTGGGCAGACTGGTATGAGAGGACGCTGGCAGCTCTGCCGCCAGGCGTTTACGAGATGATTGTGCACCTGGCCTACGATGATGAAGAAATGCGCGGCGCAACCCAGGACCATCCTGATTGGGGTGCTGCGTGGCGGCAACTGGATTTCAATCTGGTCAAAAGTCCGGATTTCCAGAAGTTCCTGCGCGATCAAGGATTCGTTTTGGTTACATGGAAAACTCTGATTAGAGCTGGCCAGAATGTCACTCTTCCTTTAGGTCGAGATTTACCACATTGAGCCACCAGATTCTGCCTTAAATGCGGGGCGCGAGCCATTTCTTAATTGGCAGTCAGACTAGGCCATTACCTCATTAAGGAATTGCTTGGTGAAAGATGGGACCATTCCCGGATGCAGAAGACAGACCGCGTTCCACAATCATCTGATTGTGGAATGGGGATTCCCGGATCTTCGCTCGTTAAGATTCAGCCTCTTACGAAGCCCGATCCAGCAGAGTTTTTGGAACACAACCGCACGCAAGGTACGATCAAGCTGATACGCCAACTCAAGCTGGTTCATAACCCGCATTAATATGCGAGTGTATAGCGGTTGCGAAAAAGATAGACTCTGGTTGGCGCGACTCTCCGGCAAAGCGAAAGGAAAGCCGTAGCGCAATCAGTTGCCAGCCAGATCTTCATAGTAGATATTTGACATCTAAAATATTTAAACCTAGCATTTGTTCAGCTTGGCGGCGCGATCGTCTATCGTGGAAAACCTGCGGTGCGCACCTGGCAAAGCTTGCACCTTACCTCGGGAGGCGGACTGTGAGAATCGTTTGCCTGGGCGGCGGCCCCGCCGGCCTCTATCTCTCCATCCTGCTCAAGAAAGCCAATCCCTCGTGGAACGTGACTGTGGTCGAGCGTAATCGCCCGACTGATACGTTCGGATGGGGCATTGTTTTCTCTGACAAGACGATGGACGGGTTCCGCAGCGTGGATGAGGAAACACACACAGAGATTACGCGTTCCTTCCGTCACTGGGACGATATTGATGTCTTCTTCAAAGGCACCAAAATCACTTCTGGAGGCCACGGCTTCTGCGGGATTGCCCGCATCCGGTTGCTGCAGATCCTGCAAGAGCGGGCGGCCGGTCTGGGCGTGAAACTGAAGTTCCAGACCGAAGTCGCTGATCCCGATGAATACGCCGCTCGATACGATCTTGTGATCGCTTCTGACGGTGCTTCTTCGATTTCACGAAGAACCCATGAAGACATTTTCAAGCCCAACATTCAGGTCCGTCGCAACCGCTTTGTCTGGCTGGGCAGCCGCAAAAAGCTTGATGCGTTTACCTTTGATTTCAGAGAAACGGAGTGGGGCTGGTTCAATCTGCATGCCTACCGGTTCGATGACGAGTGGTCCACCTTTATCGTTGAAACTCCGGAAGAGAACTGGCGAGCCGCAGGGATTGACAGAATGGAGCAGGAAGAATCAATCGCCCTCTGCGAGAAATTGTTTGCCGAACGGCTGGAGGGCGCTCCTCTCATCTCGAATGCAAGTCATCTGCCCGGCCCCGCCATCTGGCTCAAGTTCAACCGTATTCTGTGCGAAAAATGGTTTCACAAAAACATTGTGCTGATCGGTGACGCTGCACATACGGCACATTTCAGCATTGGCTCCGGGACCAAACTAGCAATGGAAGATGCCATCGCGCTGGCGCGCGTGCTCTCAACCGGTAACGGTGACGTGGAAGGCGCTCTCAAGCGCTACCAGGAAGAGCGGGAAATCGAGGCGCTGAAACTACAGAGCGCGGCGCGCAATCGCATGGAGTGGTTCGAAGAAGTTGAACGCTATGTCCATCAGGAGCCGGAGCAGTTCGCTTACGGGCTCCTTACTGGCAGCCAGCGCATCGGTCATGCCAACCTGAAGTTGCGCGACTCTGACTATGTGAATCGTGTGGAGAAGTGGTTCGCTGCACGCAGCGGACTTGACCGATCGCTGCCTCCGATGTTCACACCGGTATCAATCCGCGGCGTCACCCTCAAGAATCGGGTCATCTGTTCTCCCATGGCCACGTATATGGCTCAGGACGGCGTGCCCAATGACTTTCATCTCGTACATCTATCGGCGCGAGCAATGGGAGGCGCCGCCATGGTGGTTACGGAGATGACGTGCGTCTCCCCTGAAGCGCGCATTACCCCGGGCTGTCCTGGGATGTGGAATAACGAGCAGATGAATGCGTGGAAGCGCGTCGTGGACTTCGTGCATACGCACACCGACGCGAAGATCGCCTTTCAGGTAGGGCACGCCGGGCGCAAAGGTTCCACCCGAGTGGGATGGGACGCTATCGATCAGCCGCTGCAATCGGGAAACTGGCCCCTGGTCTCGGCTTCGCCGCTTCCCTATATCGAAGATATTTCACAGATCCCACAGGAAGCCACGCAGGCGGATATGTGCCGCATTAAGGCCGAATTTGTCTCGGCTACCGAGCGCGCGTCCGCGGCCGGCTTTGACTGGCTGGAATTCCATTGCGCTCACGGCTATCTGATGTCCAGCTTCATCTCCCCTCTCACCAACTTGCGCGGCGATGAGTATGGGGGTTCCCTGGAGAACCGCTGCCGCTATCCACTAGAAGTTTTTCGCGCGATGCGCGCGGTCTGGCCGCCCGATCGTCCTATGAGTGTACGTATCTCTGCACATGATTGGGTGCCCGGCGGTCTTACGCCGCAAGATGCTGCCGAAGTCGCGCGACTCTTCAAGAACGCGGGTGCTGACGTGATCGACTGCTCCTCCGGGCAGGTGAGCAAAGCGGAGAAGCCGGTGTATGGACGCATGTTTCAAGTACCGTTTGCCGACAAGATTCGCAATGAAGTAGGAATTCCAACCATTGCCGTCGGTAACATTTTTGAAGGCGACCATGTGAATACCATTATCGCTGCAGGGCGGGCAGACCTGTGCGCAGTGGCACGGCCTCACCTCGCCGATCCGGCATGGACCCTGCATGAGGCGGCGAAGCAGGGATTTAGCGACATCACCTGGCCTAAACAGTATCTGAGCGGAAAGGAGCAGCTGGAGAGAAACCTGGCTCGCGCCCAACTGATTTTACAGGTGTGACCGCTTGGGGCGGCGAACCGTGAGAAGGACGGGCACTTACAGTAAGCCCCTGTGATTTGCAGGCGGCCAAACATCTGAGGAAAATAAATGGGAACTACTTCCAGCATACGGAAAAACAATAACGGCTCAGGCCCTATCGAAAGCGTGGTTCTTGATCTTGAGACGCGTGCCCGGAAGGGCGATCATCAGGCCCTGCGTTTGTGGCTGCGTCTCTTGTCGTGCACGGTGCACATCGAACGGAATGTTCGTCTGGGCCTGCGGCAGGAGTTTAACATGACGTTGCCGCGATTTGATTTGATGGCCCAGTTGGAACGAAGTGATGGCGGACTGCGCATGAGCGAGCTATCCAAGCGTCTGATGGTGTCGGGAGGCAACGTAACCGGGATCACCATCAGCTCGAACGGAAAGGCTTTGTAACGCGCGAAGATTGTCCCGGAGATCGCCGCGCTTTTACTGTCAGGTTGACATTCAGCGGATTAAAGCTTTTTCGAGAAATGGCCGTGCGGCATGAGCAGTGGATCATCGAACTGCTGGCCGGTCTTACCCGGGACGAGAAACAATCCATGATAGACGCGCTGGGAAGAATGAAGACGTGCATCCACAATACTGGTGCCGACAGCGGGTCGGTCCGACGAGCGCAACGGAGAGGCGCACGATGAAGCAAACGACAAAAGCAGCACACCCAGCCTCCACCGGTCGCATGCTGGCAGGGTATTCAGCGCAACATTTCAGTTACACGTTCAAGGACGCTGTAGCCTGCGTAACGCTGGACCGGCCCGAGCGCAAGAATTCTTTGACGTTTGATTCGTACGCCGAGCTGCGCGAATTGTTCCACGCCATGTCCAGGGCAACCGACGTCAAGGCCGTGGTCCTGACCGGAGCTGGCGGGAATTTCTGCTCTGGCGGCGACGTGCATGAGATCATCGGCCCGCTCACGGAGCTTGACATGCCCGGCCTGCTCGCCTTCACGCGTATGACCGGCGACTTGGTGAAGGCCATGCGCGCCTGCCCGCAGCCGATCATCGCAGCCGTCGATGGCGCTTGCGCCGGAGCAGGTGCAATTCTGGCTATGGCGTCTGATATTCGTCTTGGCACCGCGCGTAGCAAGACTGCCTTTCTCTTTACCCGCGTAGGTCTCGCCGGCTGTGACATGGGAGCGTGCGCTATATTGCCCAGGATCATCGGACAGGGCCGTGCTGCCGAGCTGTTGTTTACGGGCCGCAGCATGACCGGTGAAGAGGCCGAACGCTGGGGCTTTCTCAATCGCTTGTGTGCACCAGAGGAATTGCTCCCCGCCGCGGCGGGCCTGGCAGCCGAACTCGCGGCCGGTCCGACCTTTGCTCATGGAATGACCAAGAAGATGCTGCACCAGGAATGGAACATGGCGCTCGACGAAGCCATTGAAGCCGAAGCACAGGCGCAGGCCATTTGCATGGCGACCAACGATTTTGAGCGCGCGTACCAGGCCTTTATCGCCAAACAAAAACCGCTATTCAAGGGAGACTGAGGATGATTAACAGCAGTCACCTGGACTGGCCGTTTCTGGAGTCCCGGCACAGGGTACTGGCAACAGACCTGGAACTCTGGGCCGGACGTGTGCTGTCGGAGGAACCTCATGATGGCCAATCTGTGGACGCGGTTGATGACGCTTGCCGCAAACTGGTACGCCAGTTGGGAGAGGCGGGTTGGCTGAAGTATGCCATCGGCGGTGTCACCTACGGAGCTTCCGCCGACACCATTGACACACGTGCCGTCTGCCTTATACGCGAGACGCTGGCCCGCCATTCCGCCCTAGTCGATTTCGCCTTTGCCATGCAAGGACTAGGCTCAGGGGCCATTTCCAATTTCGGCAGCCATGAGCACAAGCAACGATATCTTCCAGGTGTGGCCAAAGGCTCCGCCATCGCAGCGTTCGCTATATCGGAACCGGATGCTGGATCCGATGTCGCTGCTCTGCAATGCAAGGCGGTAAACGATGGCGATTCCTACGTGATCAATGGAGAAAAAACCTGGATATCGAATGGCGGCATTGCCGATTTCTACGTTGTATTTGCGAGGACAGGTAAAGAACCGGGAGCAAAAGGAATCTCGGCATTCATCGTCGACGCCAACACGCCCGGCCTTGAGATAGCGGAGCGCATCAAGGTGATGGCGCCGCATCCACTCGCCCGCCTGACGTTCAGAGAGTGTCGCATTCCCCTGGTCCAGCGCCTTGGCGAGTCCGGCCAGGGATTCAAAATCGCAATGTCCACACTCGATATTTTTCGTTCGTCCGTCGCCGCAGCCGCTCTAGGCTTGGCCCGGCGGGCCCTGCAGGAGGCGTTGTTGCGTTCCACCACGCGCAAAGTGTTCGGCCAGGTGCTGGCCGATTTTCAGTTGACGCAAGCCAAGTTGGCCAAGATGGCGACGGATATCGACTCTGCGGCGCTTCTGACCTATCGCGCGGCCTGGCTCAAGGACATGGGGCAACCCGTGACCGTTGAAGCCGCCATGGCCAAGATGACCGCCACTGAGGTAGCGCAACGTGCTATTGACTCCACTGTGCAGATCTTCGGCGCTCTCGGGGTAGTGAGCGGGCAGATGGTAGAACGCCTGTACCGTGAGATCAGGCCATTACGAATTTATGAAGGTGCTACTGAGGTGCAGCAATTGATCATTGCGCGAGGCATTATCAAGGCATACAAAGCAAGCGAGGGCCAATGATGAAATTTCTGCAACCACCCAATTGGCCGCGCCCCAGCGGTTACGCCAATGGTGTGGCGACCCGGGGCAGCATGGTGTTTCTGAGCGGTATCGTCGGCTGGGACGCGCAGGGACATTTTGTCGGTCTGGACTTTGCGCCGCAAGTTCGCCAGGCTTTGCTGAACATTGTTGAAATTCTGGCTCAGGCAAAGGCCAAACCTGAACACATCGCGCGCATGACCTGGTACGTCGTTGACAAGAAAGAGTATTTGGCTGCGACAAAGGAAACAGCCGCCGCTTACCGTGAGATCATCGGCCGCCACTATCCCGCCATGACGGTGGTCCAAGTATCCGGGCTACTCGAAGACAACGCTCGGGTGGAGATTGAGGTTACGGCGATCGTACCCGACTAAAGTCTCGAACGTTGTAATGATGCTCATGACGCCGGGTGTTGCTTCCGGCGTTCTTGTTGGCGGAGACGAGAGCGCTGAAGTTTGCCCGTGGATGTGCGCGGCAATTCGGTCACAAACTCAATAGCACGCGGATACTTATAAGGAGCAATCTGGGACTTTACGTAGTCCTGCAGTTCGCAACGCAGCGCGTCATTCGCGGCCACCCCTCTCGTGAGAACGACAACCGCTTTCACGATCTCCCCACGTTCTTCACTCGGAGCCCCGATCACCGCGCACTCCGCTACCTTCGGATGGGCCATGAGCGTGGCCTCGATCTCAACCGCCGAAATCTTGTAACCTGAACTCACAATCAGGTCGTCGGTGCGTCCTTCATACCAAAAATAACCGTCATCATCGATTCGGTAGGAATCGCCGGTGATGTTCCATCCGTTTTGCACATATCGGCGCTGCAGTTCAGGCGAATCGAGGTAGCGGCAGCCGGTTGGCCCCCGGACAGCCAAGCGTCCCACTGTATTCACGGGCAGTGGCTGGCCGGTTTCATCCACCACCATGGCCTCGTATCCGGGTACCGGCTTTCCCGTGCTACCGGCCCGGATTTCCTTGCCGGAAGCAGAAATGAAAATATGCAGCATCTCTGTTGCCCCAATACCATCGATAATGGAAAGCCCGCTGGCTTTGCGCCACGCGTCAAACACCGCCAAGGGCAGGTGTTCTCCCGCTGAAACACAGCTCTTGAGGGATGTCAGGTTAAATCGCGGCACAAGTTCGAGCATGCTACGGTAGAGCGTGGGCGCAGTAAAACAGATTGTGCACCGGTGCCGCTCAATTGAGCGAAGCAGGCTTTCCGCCGTAACCTTCGGCAAAAGCAGCGTGGAGGCGCCCACGCGCATGGGAAAGAGTAACAAGCCACCCAGACCAAAGGTGAATGCCAGCGGTGGGCTGCCGCAGAAGATATCTTCCGCTTCCGGCTTAAGTATGTGCTTCGAAAACGTGTCACAGACAGCCAGGAGATCGCGATGGAAATGAACGGTCGCTTTGGGTTCGCCGGTTGTTCCCGAACTGAAGGCAATCAGCGCAACGTCATCTGGAGATGTGGAAACGTTGGTGAAATCAGCATTGAACTGCGCGAGAAGCGCGGACAAATCCGCGCCACAAGAATCGTCGTACAGAATGATTTTCTCCAGCTCTGGCGCCTTCTGTTGTGCCTTTTCGAGCTCTGCCGAGTGCTCGCGGGCGCAGAGCGCGTACTTAACCCTCGCCTTGATCGCCATGGCGGCGAGTTCCTGAGCGCGAAGTTGTGGCATCGTGGTTACGGCAATGCCGCCCGCTTTAATCACCGCAAACCAGCATGCCGCCAGCATCGGACTGTTGGCGCCCCGCAACAGCACGCGCTCCCCCGGCACCAACCCGTGACTCACCAGCAGATGGGCTAGACGGTTGGCATATTCCAACAGTGTTCGATAACTCCATACCTCGCTATCGGTGCGCAAACACGGCCACGAACCAAAGCCGGCGTCAATGTTGCGATCAAGCAGTTCTGCCGCCGCATTGAGTCGTGAGGGGTATACAAGGCCTCCCATACCCCGAGCCTGGATCACGGGCCACAATTTTTTGGGTGGCAAACGTTTCGTGGCGAAGGTATCAACATGCGCACTGGAAAAAAGCGTACCGCGTTCGGCGTCATTATGCGCGGTGCGGATTTTCGGGTTAGACAACGCGCTGTCTCGAGTTTTTGACATGGCTCATCGGCCGCCCGTGGATCGGTGGCGCCAATTCCAGCATACGATTCTTACATCGCAACCGGAATAGGTGACGCCTGGACATTCTCCCTTGCACTCTTGCGCGTTCGCTTTCGGACTGGATCGATGTTCGGGCCTGGCTCATTCACCGGCAGCCGCACTCTTAAAGGATAGCCTACCAGACACTGCTTGGACCGCCGAATGCGTAAAAGGCGCGTTGCCTCACAGCAAAGGCCGCACGATTTAACTTGATATGATATTCGTTAGTGCCCGTCGAAGAGCGCCTGCGCCTCACTGGAACTAGTCACAATTTGATCGCGTCGATTGTTCAAGGAGTAGATGTTCATGGTAAATCAGTTTCATAAGCCCATTCTTGAAGGCAGGGGCGCTACCGATTACGAACGCTATCTACGCACCGACGAGCTGCTCTCATTGCAAACGGTCTCAGACAAACTTTCGCATCCCGACGAGCTTACTTTTCAGGTTGTGCATCAGTCTTCCGAGTTACTGATGAAGGGAGCATGCTGGGAGTTGGAGCGGGCCCGCATAGCGCTCATTGACGGCAACCATCCCAACTCTGCTCGTCTCATGCGCCGCGCCAATGCCATGCTGCAATACCCAATCTCACTGCTGCATATTCTGGAAACCATCACGCCCTATGATTACCACATCATTCGCTCAGGTCTGGGACACGGCAGTGGCCTGGATTCGCCCGGGTTTCTCTCCTTGCTGCACATCGCCCCCAGAATCGGAGACGCATTCCAGGAACAACTGGCCAGCCAGGGTCTCACGGCTGACGATATTTATCGCCGGCATGAAGAGTTCTTTGGTTTGCACGATGTAGCGGAACGCATGCTTGACTTTGATGAGACCATGCAGCTATTCCGCGTTCATCACCTTAAACTCGCGCAACGCATTATTGGCGGCGGTGTGATCGGGACGAGCGGAACGCCGGTTGAGGTTCTGCAGCAACGCATGCAACACATCGCCTATCGTGAGCTCTGGGATTTGAGAAACCAGATCACCGCAAAGGTAAACAGCTCGGGCTGATCTCGCCGAAATTTGTGGATTACGCTTAGCGAAAAATGATTGCTGCACAGCTTCATTCAATCTCGATGCGGGAATTTTGACTCCGAGCTGAGCATAACTAGGGTGTGCCTTGAGGTCGCGCACTCGCCAAGGCACGACATGGATGGAAGCAGGTGTGACAAGCGGGGGATGATTACTTTCTTGATCTGATCTGTGCTGTGACTGCTGTTGAGAATGCCCGTCAGTGCTTAGGTAATTGTGAGATTCAGCCATGCCCACTCGGCCCTCGTCACGGACACGTCAAGGATGTTCCGGAGTGTTGTGAGCCATCCCCAAAGGTAATCGCAGCCCTCTAGGCAAGGTAACGGCGACTTCGGAGTGTGCCGTAAATATGCCATACGGCTACAACTGGCCGTCAACTTTCAGCCACTTCTGCAACCCTGACAATACCTTCCGTGCGAGCGTATTTTGTGGGTAACTTATTGGTTTGAATGGTAGGCCCGGCCCGATTCGAACGGGCGACCCTCTGCTTAGAAGGCAGATGCTCTATCCAACTGAGCTACGGGCCCGTGCGTTTATTTTATCAGCG
>C688J18823_10000184_pt1 | contig 34702 bp, 30 predicted proteins | sample HopSoiMetagenom1_FD_18823 | JGI IMG/M metagenome (IMG submission 18823) | reverse complement strand
CTGAAGAGCGAAGTAACTACCCCCGGCGGATGTACGGTCGAAGGATTGCTTGAATTAGAGACAGGCAGCATTCGCGCTACGCTTATTCGCGCCATCGATACAACAACCCGTAAGGCAAGCACATTAGCTCGCCCCGCGAGCAATGGTGGAGCGGACATTGAACCGTGGCCAAAGGCAGAGTCAGCGCATGCGGTGGGGACGGGAGATGGCCGGCGAGTATAAGGAGCAGAAACGGGTACACTGTCGCCGTTTCACTGGTCGAAGCGACTGTCATCCCAAACTCGGTCTCGACGCAGGATGAGACTCTAGAGTCTATTGAGCGGGGCGAGGGATCTGCTGTTGATGTACGGATTCACGTCGTCTCGTAATCTTCCCTCACGCCAGTTTGAGCCTCACTGCGTGGTTGCTTATGAGCGTTGCCACACATCTCGGGATTGACCTCGCTGAGTACGATGTGCGGATTCGCACGTTCATTCCTCACTATGAAGAGATGCTGGATATCGCCGCTGCGGCCATGAGCCCTCAATCGCGGTTGATTGTCGAGCTGGGAATTGGCACGGGAGCGTTAGCGGACCGGTGCTTGCGTGTTTCGACGGGGGCAAACATCTTGGGAATTGATGCAGACGCCGCGATACTGAGAGCGGCTGCGCAACGTCTGCCACCTACTGCGACGTTTATCTGCAGTTCTTTTTTGAAGGCGCCGATTCCCGCGTGTGACGCTGTCGTCGCATCGTTTGCTCTGCATCACGTTCGCACGCGTGCCGCCAAGGCCAGGCTTTACACGCGCGCTCGACAGGCACTGCGGCAGGGTGGGCATATGGTGACCGTGGACTGTCATCCTGCGGGCAATGCGACGCTTGCACGCCGGCAGCTTGAGGCATGGAAGGCGCACCTGATGCGGTCATACTTAGCAGCTGAAGCTGACGGTTATCTCAAGACCTGGTCTCAGGAGGACACGTATGTGCCTCTCGAGGCCGAAATGGAACTGATGGAGAAGGCGGGATTCAGCGTGGAAGTTCTCTGGCGAAAGGACGCGTTCGCAGTGCTGCAGGGCAAGCGCTAACCAATTTGCGCCATTTCGGAGCCGGCTTCGTTCATCGTTTTTGAGGCCGTCCAGTGCGCCAATACCAACCCAACGGCGATCATCAACGGGGCTTGGCTCATCGCGGAGAGCACCAGAGCTATGGCATCGGCGGCGTAATAGCTGAACTTTGTGGGCGGGACATTGAGATAAACCAACGTCCAGGAAGGCAACATTAATGTCAAATATCCGGCAACTTCAGATTCCAAAATCAGCAGCCAAAGTGCGAGAGCTCGGTTGTCGGTCATGTGATCACTCTCTGCCAGAGCTCTGCGGAACCGTAATCCTTGCAGGGTTGTGAGAGGCACGGCAAAATCCAACGAACCAGGACCGCAGACACTAACGCTATGGCGATGAACGCAACCAACGGGCTTTCCCACCTCGGGACTGCAAGGCCAATTCGTATTTGTACCTGGGTGATGCCGATAATGATCACCATCATCATCCCAAATGCAATTACTAGCATGCCGAAGAATAGCGTGGCGGATTTGAGGAATCGTCCCGGATGTTCCCGAATAGGAGTGAAAACGCTTCCGTTGTCGGTTGTTTGGTTCTTGAGATCTGCAACCAACGTGCAAATGCCAACGAGTGCGAAGCAATAAACCGTCCATAGACACCACTGTTTCAGCAAATGTACAGCCTGCATGGGAATCATCAGCCGCTCAAATCCCAAGATCCCAATGCGGCGCATGAGTAGTGCCGAATTTCCGGTCACGACGCGGCCGTATAAAGCGTGCATCTGGTCCTGCAGAAAAATCGCAATCATGTAAGCAACAACAGTGGGAGGAAGGAGGGTTTTGGCGACTCCTGCGGAATGTTCCCCATAAAAATGGACTGCCTGTTTCCACAGAGATATGGCTGTTGGCGCTGACGGATCTGACAATTCCATTGTTGTTGGACAAAGGTCAAAAATGGCTGCTCATTCGATGATGAGCTTCATCTCGTTTGTCGCCTCAAAGCCGAGCGATTCGTAGAGTGTGCGGCCATACTTGCTGGCGTGCAGCCACAGAACCTTGAAACCTTCACTCCGGCACCACTCGATGCTTTTCTCAGTAAGTGCGCGCGCCAGGCCGCACTTGCGAAATTCGGGATAGGTATACACGTTCAGGAGGTAGGCGCGATGGACATTGTCCGGATTCAATGGCCCGCTCACCAGCGCAGTGATGAGAATGCCAGCCCCTGCGGCCACACGACCGTTGGGAGCAATAGCGAACCATCCGCGATACGAGCCCTCCGCGAGGTACTTCTCCACACAAGGTCTTGAGCTTCGCACCAAGGCGTCCAACACGGCTTCGTCTTGATGGCCCATGTCGTAGAACATGAGCCGACGATGACGGAGGATTTCTTCCAGATCTCCTACATTAGTGGGACGAATTGTGATATCCGCGCGCGGCCTAGGAGCGTGCATTTTGCAGCTGAAGTTGTTAGCTGTCGACTTTGGATGTTACTTCGCGACTGCCGGTCGCACCATTTCCGCTGGGGACAGCCTGGATGTTTGGAGTTCCGGAGCCAACCAGCCGCAGGCGTGGCTCTTGACCCAAAGCGTTGAGAAGCTCACGGGTGATGCGGTCGTCGATCTCAGCGGCATTGTCCAGCTCGACTGGGTACCGGATCACTACTTCCAGCCCACTTTGCGCAAGCCTGAGCCTACTTACCGGTTTGGGAGCAACCGCGCGAACGTTCAGCTGAGTCTGCATCTGGCGATACTCCTGCTCGATGCGGTCCTTATATTGTGCGTAAATCTTCTCCACTGCTCCCAGCAGCCGGGACTCAGCCATTTGAATATCGCTGTCCGGCGCCAAGGTAAGTGAGACTTCATGCCAGAGAAAGTTCGTTCCGGGAATCTGTTTGTAGAAGCTCGCAGTGGGCTGGAAGACGATGGAGTTAGAGAAGACAACGACACGGCCAGTGGGCTGCATGTAATTTCCGCTGCCGCTCATCTCCATCAGGTGAATACGCACTAGACCGATATCGAGCACGTCGCCGGTAACTCCTGAGATTTGCACCCGGTCGCCTACGCGAACGCCATATCGGCCGATCAGGAAAAAGTAGCCAGCGACGGCGAGAATAACATTCTGCAGAGCGACCGCGATTCCAGCGGTAATCAGTCCGGCAAATGTCGCCAGCGATCCAATCTCAGTGGCAAGCGCGAAGGCTATGGTGATAGCAATGACGAACCACAAAAGGATGCGTCGCAAAAGCAGGAACTGGTAGCGGCGGCGGAAATCGTGGACGTAACGGAAGGTGGCACGCTTCCAGACCTCGCCGAGCGCCAGAAACGTGCCTAATACGAGCGTGAGCACCATCAGGCGCAGTCCGAGATTCTTGAGATCGACCTGGTATTGCGTCTTGACGGCGCCCCGCCAGCGTGTGAGATTGCTCTTGTAAAGGTCGAACAGGACCGTCTGTTTACTGAGCGGCAGCATCATGCTCGACGTTTGCTTGAACTGAGCGGTGAGCGCGTCCAGCTCGCGCTTCTGCTGTTGCAGCCCAGCGACGTCGCTGGTGTCAGCTTGCTGGGCAAGGACATTGCCGCGCTGCACCAGGGTCGAAACATTTTCCCTCAGTGGCGTGCGCAGGTTTTGTGCAGTCTGCGCGAGTGACTCGGTGGTGATGATGCTTTCGTCAATCGTGTGAACCTTGCGCGTGAGCGAGAACAGATCTGTCACCAAGGCAAGCAGACCTGAAGGCTGTTGCCGGCGCGGGTTTGCAGGCGCTCCGGTCGCTGCGGTCGTCGCCGCTGCTTTGTTTTGCGCGTCGGCTGCCGCCGCTCCCGAGGCGGTTACAGTCACTTCCGGCACTGAGCGTTGCAGCTCTTGCACTTGTGCCACCAAGTTGCCGGACGACTTTGCTGTGGAACCCGCATTCGTGAATTGCAGGATGTTGTGAAGAGCCTCGCTACGTGCTTGCGCCAACGCAAGCTCCGATTGGAGCTCTTCGAGTGTCACTTGCGACATTTGGTGTTCGCGTCCGCGAGCCCTGTCGAGCTTGTTCCTGACTTGGTCAATTTCGGCTTGTGTCTGACGAATGAGGTCGTCGGTGCGGGCGGCGGCCTGCAGCAAGTTTTGAAACCTCGAGTTGCTGGGAGCCTGGCTGGCAGGCGGGGTTGTCTGAGTCGCGAGAACCTGAGCAGCGGCGCGCCCGAAATCAAAAGAGAGACGAACGATCTGGTTCGCTGTCTGCCGATCGTCATTGACGAACAGAATGTCGGTTGGGTCGGTTGCGATGTCCTCTTCCGCAGGAAGATGACGGTACCAGTCGATGCTCTGGTTCAGATACCCGATGACATCGTCGCCCGTGATGCGGATGGAAGCCGGCGGAGCATCAGCCGCGAGCACGCCGCCGAGAGCGACTGCTACCAGCGCGAGTGGTGCAAGTCTGGTTATGGTAGGAAATCGAATTGCTGTTTTCCTGGCGTAGGATCTGAGGTGGAGCAAGTCCCAGTTTAAATGGTGTGCTGCGCTTGCCATCGTCCATTTGAGGGCTGCGACTCGGCGTGATTATTTCGAGGAGCGGGGGCATCTGCAGTACAAGCTGCTTTCTGCACGACTGCGAAACACAGCCGAGTACGGCTGCGCCACGCCTGTGTGGCTGATGACCAGCGGTCATTTTTGGTAGTTACCCTCGGCTTCCACGATTGGTCATTTATGACCCAGGTAACTACCTCCCCTAGTTCGCAGAGGGGCATCATTCCGCCATGAAGATTCGTATCTGCTTCCTGGTGATGATGCTGGCGCCGTTGTTCTACTACGGCGCGATTCAGTTGGCGCCCGCAGGACGCGCCGCGACTGTGTCGACCGGCTTTCGTCGGCTTGGTCAGGCGGCGTTGGCCAAGATTGAGAGCGCTCAAGACGCGCAATCTGAGCCCGACAGCGTCTATGATTCGCGCATTGTGGAGGCGGAAAGCGCGTTAGCGATCGCCAACACGGCTGCGGTGAGCGCGGCTGACCGTCGCGACTATACCCGGCTGGTCACCTACCTGCATGACGTGAAGCAAGATCGCATCCTGATGCAGGCCAGCAGCGATCCTGGGTCAGTGGATCATGAGCAGGCGAATGCCGCCCGCGAGAGCGCAGAGCGAACCTTCAAGTAACCGCTACTACTGACGCCGCACACTCTCTCATACGGGTTCGGCCTTTTTTTGGCGTACAATCAACCGCCCATCGCAATCGCGATGGAACGGAGACAGCGGATGCCAGATGACCAAAAGCCACAATCGAACCCCAATCCATTTACCGAAGTTGCGAAGACCGTAGGTTCAACCTTGGGAAGCGCAGCAGGCCGCGTTGAGGAGATGCTGCGCGCAGCAGTACCTAAAAAATCATCCGCCAAAAAACGAGCTGGCGCGAAGAAGAAATCGGCCGGGCGCGGGCGCGCGGCGAAAAAAGCAGGAACAGCGAAGGGCAGCGCTCGGAAGAAACAGGGTGCAAAAAAGACCGCGCGGAAGAAGACCTCGCGGAAAAAGAGCTCGCGCTCTGCACGTAAATCCAAATAGACCAAAGGCGCTTCGAGCTGATTGCTGCAGCTGACGTGTCGCTCGCCTTAGCGGATCAGTGGTGGAAGCTGATAGTTATGTGCGTATCTGTCTCAACCGGTTTTCCACCCAACAAATAAGGCGAATAGCGCCACTGTTTGGCAGCGGTGATGGCTTCCTCGCGAAGCAGCGGGCTCCCGCTGGTAACTCTCAGATTATGCAGAGCCCCATCAGTTCCAATGATGGCTGCAATGATGACATCCCCCGAGACTCCCGCTCGTCGTGCCATTTCGGGATACCGCGGCATCACCTTCTTGAGCAACCTGCCCGGAGTTACCCCCTGCGATTGCGTCAGCTGCACTTCAGGATTTGAGAACTTCGCCGTGACGATTGCAGCAGGCAACGGCTCGGGAGCGCGAGTGCCCAACGCGCTGATTGAGACTGGTTCTGGTGCGCTGTCAGGGGCGGGCGTCACTCCAAGAGTATGGCCCTGGATGACCTTTAACTCCGGCGCGGTAGCATTCTCCTTTGGGCCGGTTTGGGTCGTGGTGGTCCGAGCCGGTGTAGTGCGGGCCGGCTTAGCTGCGGTGCTCGGAACAGAAGCTGCAGAGTTGTTGTAAACGGGTGTTGGCTCCGGAGAACCGGCGGCAGGCTCTCGCACGGGAGCGCCCGGAGCAACAGCGCGAGTCGCTGACTTAGTTGACGCGGCCGAGTTCCGGAGGAAGTAGTAACTGGAACCGACCGACGCGATCACAAGCAATCCAATCAGGATCGCTGTTGGCAAAAGGCGCCAACTGATGCTCAACCGTTGAACTCCCGTGGGAGAAGAAATTTTTCTCTCGACCACGTACGGTGCAGCAGCCGCCTTTCTTGTAACAGGGAAGGCGGTTGGCGGCTGGGGCCGGGGAACCTCGCGCACAACGCTGCGAGGCGGCGCCAAATGACGACTTTGCGGTATAGACACTTCCCGCGGCTGAACTGGGACTTCGGAAATCGCGGGTTTCACAGCTGGTGCCTGCGCTGCCGCAACGCTGGCGATCAGGTCAGTGAGGAAGCTTAGGACGAGAACGTCGCCGCCTTCGAAGTTGCGCACCTTGGGCGAGAGCACTTCAGCGATGCCAATAGGGGCGTTGTCGTTATTAATAGGCAAGATCAGCAGGGAACGGAAATCCAATTGACGGCAGATTGCCGGGTCCACTCTCGCATCGTTTTCCGAATCCTCGAGCAACACGACATTGCCAGTACGCAAGCATTCCCCGGAAAGGGAACTCGAGGACAGCTTAACGCCGACATCAGGAGCATTGCCGCTGCTGGCTCGACACACAACATCCTGACCTTCGCGTAATGCGATTGCCGCGCCAGTGGCGCGCGTCAGTTCGGCCATGCGGCGAACGATAAGGTCAAGTGCTGCGGCGGGTTCGAGTTGCTCGGAAGAGATGATTGCCTGCAGGTCGGCAACTTCGCGGAGACTTGCTACCTTGCCGGCGAGCTCGGCGTCGGTCACCGGCAAATCTGAGCTCGCGGGCCGTTCGCTTGCTCCGGAATCGAGCCAGCGTCGAAGCGCAGCCGTCACGTTCGGTTCAACCCGAGTGAAGCGGAACCCGGAGCGGCCAGACTGATTCGTCCAGACCACAACGCCGGCAGCATCGATGATGGCATTCGCCTCAGAAAGCTCGAAGCGGAACGACGTCGCGGTTCCCAACTCCAGCGGCGAAGTGCTTGAGACGCTAAGCCCGCCTTCTCCCAAATCGTGCAGCCAAGCTTCTTTGCCTGGCGGCAACTCAATCGCAATCTGTTCGGAAATTACTTTCCGCTCAGATTGGCGCTGTTCGCTGGGCGCTGACTCATCACGCCCAATTGGAGTGGCAGAAGTACCCATCTACATTCCTCAGCGAAGTTTATGGGAATTGTTTGGCAGAGGCCCAAGCGGCGGGGGTAGCAACGGGCTGTGCAGGTTGTGGTTTCGGCGCTGAGGAGTTGTACGCCGGGGCCGAATGGGAAGAGGCGGCAATCGGCGACGGCCGCCCGCTCTCCTCAAGGAGCTTTGCGCTCAAACGCAAAGCGTCAATTTCGCGTTGAATGCGATCCAAATCGGCTTCCTTCTGCCGAATCAGTTCGTAGATGTCCTTCATTAGTTGCTCTCTTGATAGTAGTAGTGATTGGCGGGGGTGTAATGCGAATCATTACCCAGCATTGCTGGAAAAGCAATAGTAAATCGCACGCCTGGAGCGTCAACTACAGCCGATTTGTCCTGGTCACCTCCTTTGATTACCACCCTGCAAGTCTTACTGGGTCCGCATGATAGAACTACCTCCGTGGCGTACTTTCTCGGCATCGATGGCGGTGGAACTAAGACGGAGTGCGTAATCGGGGACGAGCAACGCATCCTGGCCTCCAGCCTTGGCAGCACCATCAAGATCAAGAAAGTCGGTGAAGATGCCGCCGCAGTGGCGCTCGAAGCCGCTATTGAAGGAGCCTGCAAACAGGCAAAGATCACGCCACGCGAACTTGCGCGTACCTGCATCGGCATAGCTGGTTCGACCATCCCCGAAGTGACTGATTGGACCTACAGCATCCTCAGGCAACTTCTTTCAGGCGAGGTAGTGGTACTAGATGACGCGCGCATCGCGCATCATGCCGCGTTTCATGGCACAGCCGGGGTCCTAGTGATTGCCGGGACGGGATCGAATGTTCTTGGCATCAATGATCGAGGAGACATTGGTCGTGCGGGCGGCTGGGGGCCCATGATCTCCGACGAGGGTTCGGGCTTTTGGATTGGTCGGAGGGCGGTCGCGCAAGCTATGCGGGCACATGACGCCCATCGTCAAACCCATCTGCTCACCGCCGTGATGCAGGCGTGGGACTTGAAAACGAAGGAGGAATTGGTCTCTACTGCAAACTCCAATCCGCCCCCGGATTTCTCTTCGCTGTTACCTGAGATTCTTCGTTGCGCCGACACGGGCGATGAGTTGGCAGTCAACATTCTGGGCGCGGCAGCCGATGAACTCGCAGAACTCGCCCGGATTGTGATTCGAAAGCTCTGGCCTGCTCCTGCAACAGTTGCTGTGGCGCTTACCGGAGGAGTTTTCGTCCACTCACCCTTCATTCGGCAGCGGTTCGCGGACTCGATTCACCACGAGTGTGTTGGGATCAGGGTAAACACCGAGCCGGTGCATCCTGTAATGGGCGCGTTAGCGCTGGCTAGGAAGGCCCCTTCGTAAGAATTTCTTGGAGTAGCTGTGTTTTAGGCTGGTTGCCGTTTCATAAAGCTGCTTAAATTTGCCAAAAATGGATACCTCTCGTCCTGCTGCTGCAAACTCCGGACCTTTATCACGCGAAGATCCTGCGGCGAGACTTGAGCACCTGATCGAGAGTCCCTTTGCGGAAGACCTCATTGTGGCCGCTGCTCACGGTTCACTAACTGAAGACCTAGCATTGGCGATGTTGCGGCGGAGCGATCTGCCTGCAACCGCAATCGAAGCGCTGAATCGCAACCAACTGGTTTTGAAGCACCGCAAAGTGCTGCTCCAGCTGATCCAGCATCCGCATACCCCGAGGCATATCTCGTTGCCGATGCTCAGGCGTCTGTTTACTTTTGAACTGATGGACGTCGCTCTCGCGTCGGTAGTTGCTGCGGATGTGAAGCAGGTTGCGGAGGAACTTCTTATCGGAAAGTTAAAGACAATTTCGCTTGGCGAGCGTATTGCTCTCGCCCGCCGAGCGTCCGCTGGTGTTGCCGGCGTTCTGCTGCTTCACGCGCAGGGAGCGGTAATCCAGGCCGCGTTGGAAAATCCGCGGATGACTGAATCGAGCATCATGAAGTCGCTCGCGAAGCCTGCGACGCCACTGCTGTTGCTGACTATGCTGGCGGCTAATCCCAAGTGGTCGTTGCGGCGGGACATCCAGATCGGGATTCTGCGACGCTCAGAAGCGAGTGAAGCGCTCGTATACCAAATAGCGGCCAAGCTCCCAAAACCCGCCATTTACGAGCTTCTCAAGCACGCGAGTCTGCCGGCGGGCCGCAGAGAGCTGCTGCAAAGAGTCCTCCTGCAACGCTGAGGTTTTGTGGCACCCGCGCGCGCGAATGCCACAAAATTCCCGACACTAATATCGACGGCTAGGCAGCCACCCTCGGCGCCAGAGGTTCAAGCTTTACCTTGATCCAACCTGGCTGGCGGGTGTCGAAGGCTTTATATGCCTCGATGACACTGGTCATGGGCTCGACATTGGTGAGTATCTTTTCAGGGTCGAGCACCCCGCTCTTAACCTTTTCCAGAAGCATGGGAATGTACTTACGATGATTACAGTTTCCCATCTTCAATGAGAGGTTTTTATTCATTGCTTCCCCAATTGGGAAGCTTTGCGCGGTTTGAGGATAGACGCCGATGATAGAAATGATTCCGGCTTTGGCCACAGCCTGTGTGGCCCAACTTAGCACTTGGGACGGAGCGTCGCCAGGATGCCAGTTGCCGTTTTGCGGATTAGTCTTGGGCGCGGCCATCTTGCGCTCAACGATCTGCTTGGGGGTCTTCAGCCATGACTTCTTCGCCGCTGGCCCATCATGTGGACGGGTCGCGTCCACTCCTACGGCATCGATCACACGGTCGACTCCGATGCCGCTGGTGAATCCCTTCAGAGCTTCAATTGGATCCTCTTCGTTGAAGTCGATGATCTCCGCGCCTTGCTCCTGTGCCATTTCGAGACGTGACTTGATGGTGTCGATGGCGAAGATTCGTCCCGCATTTAGCAGCTTTGCGCTCGCGATCACGAATTGTCCGACTGGGCCGCACCCAAAAACCGCGACGGTGCTGCCGGGGTGAATGCAGGCGATCTCCGCTGCCATCCACCCGGTTGGAGCGATGTCTGACAGCAGGATGGCGTGGTCATCCGAGATGCCGTCCGGTACCTTAACCATTCCGATATTCGCGAAGGGAATGCGTGCGTACTCCGCTTGCAGACCATCAAACGGACCGCTGGTCAGGGGCCCTCCGAAAAAGGCTGTGCCCGCGTCGGGACCATTCGGGTTGGCCTTGTCGCATTGCGCGTAATAGCCATCACGACAATACGAGCAGTTGCCGCAGGCGATCGTCGAGGGAATTACAACGCGATCGCCAGGCTTAAAGTTGCGCACTGCGCGACCAACTTCCTGGACGATGCCGACGCCTTCATGTCCCAAAATGGTACCTGGCTTCATGGGGGCCATGGTGCCGCGGACCATGTGGAGATCTGTGCCGCAAATCGCGCTGGAGGTAAGCCGTACAATTGCGTCATTCGGCTTTTCGAGTTCCGGGTCGGGCACCGAGTCCAGCCGGATGTCGCCAATGCCGTGAAATACAACCGCTTTCATGGAAAGCTCCTTTCGTAATAGGACGATTGAAGATTAGGCACACCTGCAGCTGCGCAGCTTGCCTGCGTTGATCGTTAATGTAGGTTGGAAGTCAGGGAGTGTCGGCAGGTTGACCTGCCAATTGCCGTGCCTCAGCTAGATGTCCTTCGATCGTGTGTTGCAGATCTGCCATGCCCTGCAGTTGAGCAGCTCTGCGTGCGCCGCTCTCGAATGACGCCAGAGCCTTAGTGAATTGGCGGTTCTCCAGCTGAATGACGCCGACTGTGTCGAGTACCTGTGGACTGCCGGGATTCAACTCCAGCGCGTGCTGTGCAAGCTGGAGCGCTCGGTCCAGGTGCTTGCCTTGCTGGGCATACAGCCACGCAAGATTATTGCTGGCAATTCCATCGGGATCTCCCGCGCGCACCACGGTTTCGTATTGCCGAATAGCTTCCGCTTGGTCGCGCCTCTGGTCTGCGCGAAGTGCCCCAATCAGCGCCGATCGGGCTTGCCCGAAAAGGAAATCCTGCATGTCGCGGTCGACGATTAGACCGCCTCTAGTGGCTATGTCATCAGCATAGAGACTTCCAAGTGCCAGCTTGGCTGATTGACGCCCAGGATCCATTTCTGCCGCGCGGCGGAGACACCGCTTCGCGTCGGCTTCCATATGCAGCGACGCGTAAAGCCGCCCTGTGATTTCCATCAGCCGGGAAGAAGGCGCTCCGCTTACAGCCAATTTTTCAAGCTTGTGGAGCAAAGTCCTGCCGGCGCCGCCTTTCTGATACACGGCTGTGAGCCCTTTGATTGCGTCTTCTGATTGTGGTTCTAACAGCATCGCCTTTTCATATTGCAGAAGCGCCATCGCGAGCTGATGTTGCTGCAGCGCGATGTCACCGAGCAGAAGCGCAGCTCCGGAATTATTGCGATCGGCGGCGAGAACTCGACCGCAAAGCGCACGCGCTGAGTCATACCGCTTCGCAAGAAGCAATGCGCGAGCGTAGAGCAGAAGAGCATCGACGTTGGCTGGCTCGTCGCGAACAACGTCGATCACGTACTCTTCTGCCTTGCTGCCATCGTGCCGTTTAATGGCGTCCTCAGCCAAGAGGAGACGCGCAGGAACATAGCTGTCATCTGCAGCAAGGGCGGCCCGCCAATGATTCACCGCATCCGCATGTTGTCCCCGACGCACGGCTATCGTTCCAAGTAGATAGTGCGCTTGCGCTATGCCGGGGTGTTGCTGCGCTGCTTCGTTTAGCACTCGTTCGGCCGCAGGCAAATCGCCCGCTGCTATATCGATCTCTGCGGCCAGCAGACTGCGAGTAGAGGGGGCGAGCTGGGCGTCGTGCTCCAGCTGCTTACGTGCGGCCATGACTCCCGACGGATCGCCGGCCGATGCGAGCACCAGCTCGGCTTCCACCATTCGCGCGGCGAGCCCTTGAAGGATCTGGGAATCGGAGGATGCGGCCGAGGAACCTGAGTTCGTCAATTGCCCAAATGCGGACTGATAAGCACGCAGGGCCTCGCGCGTGTGTCCAATTTGGAATTGCAAATCGGCGTGGGCGGAGGGCGACGCCGCATCCACGCGATCGGCTGGCGCAAGGACGGCTTCCGCCTCAGCAATCCGCCCATTGCGTTCCAGAAACTGTGCGAATCGTTGACAATTCTCCGCCGTATGTTCCAGGGCAACTGCTTCGCGGTAGCTTTTTTCGGCTGCGGCAGCATCCCCTTCAATTTCTTGTAACCGCGCCAGGGAAAGTAACAGCCGAGATTTGTGTGGGCTTTTTTCTGCCGCACGCGCGAGAACGTCTCTGGCTTTGTCGCGTTTATCTTGGCGAAGATAGAGATCTGAGAGGCGTTGGGCTACGCGATTGCGATCAGTGCTCACGGCGAGCGCGTGCAGAAGGTCGCGTTCGGCAAGGCGATCGCGGCCTTCCGCAGCGTACATCGCTCCGCGTAGCTCAAGCAGCTGCGGATTACGGGGCTGGAGCGCTGCCACATACTGAATGTGTGGCTCCGACTGTTGCGGCACGCCGGCAGCAATAAAGAGCTGCGCGAGACGCAAATGGGCGTTCACGTTAGCAGAATCGAGAGCCAATGCCTTTTCAAGCTCGACGAGCGCATCGGTGCCCCGACCGAGCTCGATCAAGCAGTGGCCGATTCGGCCATGAATTTCGGCTAGCTGAATTGTAAGGCTCGGATTCATTGCGGTGAGCGCGCGATTGTAAGCGACGACAGCGTCCTTCCAGTGCTCGCTTCCTTCAAGCTGTCGAGCATGCTCAAGCTGTGCTTGGGAACCCGCGCAGGAAGTCAGGCATGCGAGGAAGAAGAGGCACACAACGAGAGGCAAGACGGTTACAGCTCGTCGCAGCGACAACCGAGGCATAGCAGGTCAGTTGCGAGCGCGACTTGAGCAGTTGCTCTGTCGCTTCACAATTGAAGTCCGCAGCGCCGGCGTTTCGCAGGAACTTCTGCTTCCCATTTGCAAGCGCTCGGAGCACCTGGTGTGCGGTCGGAATTCAACTACTCTGAGTGCAACACCTTAAGCATTCACTACTTCGACTTTCCACAACCTAACTCCTTGTCTACATGAACTGGATCCCTCGGAGTTCGCGGCCTATGCCTTTGGTAATCTTCGAGGAAACGGGGCAGGTGACTATTATTCTCACCATGGCCACTGCTACCTCTGCCCAGCCTTCCATTGGCTTCACGCGCAAGCGCCGCTGGGACCGAAAAACGATCGACGTTCCTATTCGCCTCATTTTCTGGAATTCTCTGCATACGGCCAAGATCGTCGAAGCCCGCGGACGCGACATGAGCGAGGGCGGAATAGCAGTGTTTGCAGGAGTCGAGCTGCGCATCGGAGACATCGTCGAGATCGAATTCACACCAGCTTATTCAGGACAGCCGCTACGAGTAAAAGCCGAGGTCCGCAATCGCCGTGGCTATTCCTATGGGGTTGAGTACCTTAACGATTCCGCGGCCGAGCAGACCCAAGCGGCGCGCTTGCGTGAACTGCTGATTTCCGCTAGTGGCAACACAAGCGCCTAAGAACATTTAGAGGCATTCGCAAAAGCCGCCCAGTTCGGGCGGCTTTTCTGTTATGCTGCCGCCGCTTCACGCAAGGAGCCACTTATGCTTCGAGGCTTCAAGAAGTTCCTCTTTCGCGGAAACGTGGTTGATCTGGCCGTGGCCGTCGTGATCGGCGCAGCGTTTGGCGCCGTAATCGCATCATTCGTCGCCAACATTCTCACCCCATTGATCGCGGCGGTAATCGGCAAGCCTGACTTTTCGGACCTCAGCATCACTGTCAATAACAGTAAGCTCCTGTACGGGACGTTTCTCAATTCGCTGATCGCTTTCGTGCTGGTCGCGGCTGCGGTCTATTTCTTCGTAGTTGCCCCAATGAACGCCTACATCGAGCGTCGGAGGAGAGGTGAAGCCCCAGCGGATCCCACCACGAAGAAATGTCCGGAGTGCCTGAGCGAAATTCCCATTGCTGCCCGGCGGTGCGCGTTCTGCACGAGTGTTGTAGGAGGCATCTCATCGGCGGGGACGGCGGACTGAGGTTCTTCACCTACCCACCCAAAACGTCAGGTGTAGCCGGCAGACGTCCGCCGCGCCGCTTCGAACGACAGCCAAGACAATATTGGTAGCTGCGATAAACTGGAATCGGGGCCCTGTAGCTCAGATGGATAGAGCAGCGGTTTCCTAAACCGTTGGTCGGGTGTTCGAGTCACCCCAGGGCTACCAATTGGACGGCCTCTTGAGTACGAGCCAAGTACGGTCGTGCTAGTGCAGGCTCCTATACAGTGCGAACCCCAAGCAGCTCAGCGTGAGTAGTAGAAAAAAGAGGTCAAGCACGACCCTGGCCCTCTGCATAGCTTTTCGGTTGGAAGTCGAAACATTATCGAAACCGGTCACAGAGTGGGTCCCCTTTTTACCTTGCGTGCATAATCGCCTGCAGTAGGAACGCAGAGCGCTCGATCCCAAGACAGAATTGAAGGAAGCCGTTTCCATCAAGAGCTTCTCAGCCGCCCTCACGCTGCCCAGTATTAGGCCAGCGGCTATTTGCTGCAATGTACGGGGGTAACGTTTCTTCCGTAATAAAGCAGCAACGCACGGAGGGTAAATATGGCATCCAAGGACACTTCTGTGCGAGGGTGGGTCGGCGTTTCGGCTATTACCCCAGTTATCTAGTGCAGTGTCAAAGGAGTGCAGTACACTTCGGCCATGATCATCTGGGAAGACGATTTCGAAGCAGTTACCGAGACGTTCCTTTGCAGATTGTTTCCGCTCCTATAACCGTTCCCTGATCAGTCCGCCTCAGAACGCCTCGACGGAACTTATCAAATGCGCGCCGCGCACCACGAACAATCCCAGCGAGAAACGCGTCGCTGAAGCTGTTCTGCGAATGGCTGCGACTTGCGTCTCCGACCGATGAACGGCCCCTGTACAATGCACTGCGATTTTGGATCTTCCATCGTAGATGCTCTCGCTACCCATTGCCGCAAAAGTCCTGCGCGATCTCGGTCCTGCATGGGTTCTGAAACGAATCGCATTCGCAGCACAGAATCGCGCTGGCTTACTGAAGCGGCGAATGCCCGCCGGTGATTGGAACTTCGACTCGGTCCCCTTGCTTTCGGATCTCACTGCAGATCCGGAGGCGTTCAAGTCCGCTGTACGTGAGCAATCGAGGTTCTTCTTTTCTGCAGACCAGCTTCCATCTCCTATGCATGCGGGTGAGGTTTGCCAGCAGGCCGAGCGTGTTCTAAACGGCGAGTGGCCGTACTTCGCCCACACTTGGCTGCGCGTGGGCGTTCCGCCAGATTGGCACTTTAACGCGCTCAATGGAACGAGGGTCGCTGATAGCGATCACTGGTCCGACATAGAGCTGTACTCCATTCACGACGTGAAGTTTGTTTGGGAGCCGAGCCGCTTCGCGGTGGTGTACTTGCTGGTGCGGGCATATGCCGCAAGGACAGACGACCGTTATGCGGAAGGATTTTGGCGGCTCGTTGAAGACTGGGCAGACAAGAACCCGCCGAACAGAGGCGTGAATTGGGCGAGTGGGCAGGAGTTGGCTTTGCGTGTGATGGCCTGGTGCTTTGGCTTGCACGCATTCCTAAATTCACCAACGACAACGGCTCAACGTCTCGGCCGCCTCATTTGCATGATCGAGCGACATGGCGAGCGCATCGCAGCGTTTATTGACTATGCGCTTTCGCAGCGCAATAACCACGGCATAAGCGAAGCTGTGGGGCTGTTCACGATTGGAACGCTATTCCCGCATTTGTCGCGTGCTTCCCAATGGAGGAAGAAAGGACGCGGGCTGATCATTGCGCAGGCGCCGCGGCAAGTTTATGAAGACGGCAGCTACGTCCAGCACTCGTTCAACTACGAGCGCGTCCTCATCGATAACCTAGTTTGGGCAACCCGGCTGGGGGAAGTGAACGACTGCTGGTTTCCCGATGAGACCTACGAGTGTTTGGGCACCGCAGTGCAATTCATGCTGCGGTTCTGCGACCCGGAGAGCGGCAGGATGCCGAACTATGGTTCAAATGATGGCAGCTTGGTGCTGCCGCTGACCTCGTGCGACTTTACGGATTACCGCCCCGCCCTTCAGGCGGCTAACTTCCTTGTATATGGGCAATTCTGTTTCGGGAACGGGGGTTGGAATGAGCAACTGGAATGGCTCTTTGCAAATCCTGAACTAGAACACGAGTCCAAAAGTCCACGTATCCGAGCCATGTTGGTAGGGCCTGAAGGTAAGCCTCGTTCACCGTCCGGATATAACAGGCTTACAGCCCGCGAGAGCTATGTGATGCTACGGGCCGCAACGCTCATCGATAGACCCGTGCAAGCTGACCAGTTGCACCTCGACTTATGGTGGCGTGGAGAGAACATAGCTTGCGATGCCGGAACATACCTCTACAATGGGGCGCCTCCGTGGGACAACGGCTTGGCACATACAGCAGTCCACAACAGCGTCACTGTCGGAGAACGCGATCAGATGACGCGTGTGGATCGATTTCTTTGGGTGGACTGGGCGCAAGCTCAGTCCTTTAGGTATCAAATTGGTAGCTTCGGCCGGGTGCTCGAGGCTTGTCACGACGGCTATGCCAAGGCGACTGCAAAACACAAACGATCAGTGCTCTATTGCGAGTGCGAAGACTTTTGGATCGTTATTGACGATGTGGTAGGTGCGTCTTGCCTTCCGACGCGTTTGCACTGGCTCTTTGCGAACTTCCCTTATGAATGGAGTCCGAACGAACTTCAATTGAGTCTGCATTCAGGCGTCGGTCGGTTTCGATGCACGGTCTGCGCACCGCGTGCGTCGACAGCTACCCTAGTGAGAGCCGGTAAAGTGGTCGGGACCACCGGTGCAACTCTTAACGAACCTGTGCATGAAATTCTCGGGTGGAGAGCGGCGTATTACGGTGAAAAGGAACCGGCGCTTTCTTTGGCCATCCAGACACGATCGCGATTACCTGTCCGGTTCGTGACAATCCTCGCGCCGGACGACGTCAGTGCCTTCGCCAATACAAGTAGGATCCAACTGGCACGCGCGGGAGTCGCGTACAGCGTAGTTTTGAATGAGCCCGGAGCAGAACGAACCTTTTCCAAATTGGAGCGTTCAGTTCATGGAGAGGCCCAGGTTGTGACCGCGAAGAGCAAAGCGACCGCTCACCAAACCTGATCGCCTGTTTCTAGCATTTGTTCTTCGCGAACTAGTGGTAATTCCATCCACCCCTGGGCAGGTAGAGAATCAATCGGAAGCTGTTCGCGGAAGATGGTGAAACGCAATAGCAGCGTGTCGCCGGCGCGTGCACCTAACCTAGACAGTGGCAGCTTGGCTCGCAGAACCTTTTCGAAACTGGCCTCGAGTGGTGTGGCTTGTTTGGGACTGCGATTTCCGTTTCCAACGCTGCCCTCTTGTACAAGGAATTCGCTGCTTAGCAATCTTCCATTGGACAGCCGAAATGCAGCAAGGTATGCCTCTCTTGTTTGCTCCACGCTGGCAGGTAGCACTTCCAGGCGCATCTCGACTTCGTAATCACCCTGCAGTTCCGCAGTTGGATCGAGCCTCACGAAGAGATCATCTTGATTGATCCCCGCATAGGCTCGCTCAAGGAGGAACCTCTTTCCATGCATAGCCGAGCTGCGCCGGTCAGCCGTGAAGCTGGCCGCTCCTAGCCAATCGAAGTACCCGATGTTCGGAGCCGTAATCCGCGGAGAAATAAAGGCGGTTTGTGGCACAGTTCGCGCCTTGCCGATGAATTCGGTTGAGATGGGATGTTGCAGATAATCTGGCGGATTGGCGCCCAGCAGCCTGTAAACATTCGAAAGATGGCTGCGGTACAATGCATCGAAATCGCGATCATTGGCGGAATGGTGTTCCGGGCCGTACCACCAGTTCCAATCGCTTCCTTCTGCTATCAGGAGTTCCTCATAGGCGAGTTGCTTATCGCCATCGGCGACATTGTTGGATTGACGCGAGTAGAAGTCGCGAGCTTCAGCGAGATAATCCCATGCCAGATTGTCTTCGGGAGCGCCGATCCAGACGTTGAAGTTCGCGTTGATCCACGAACCTGGCACCAGTGACGCAAGCGGAGTCGCGTCGGGAGTGCGGGCCAGCGCCTCGGAAATTGTAAGAGGTTCAATTTGGGGATCGGATTGGATTGCGTGGTATAGACGCCGCAGAAACTCGCGTCCCGAAGCGGGAAAATGCTCCCAGGCATTCTCGCCATCAAGAATAATGGGCACGATGGCATGCCGCCCCGCCGCGAGCACGGGCTGTGCCGAACTCTTGATGCTCTTTAGGAAATGTGCTGCAGCGTCTTTGGCCGACATTCCAGAGTAGACAAAACCAATGAGGTCAGAGAGGTTGTGGTCGCGGAAGAGCAGCGAAACCGAATCGTCACCTTGACCGTGGCGATAAACACGATATAGCCGCTGGGCTGAGTCAGGGGTGAGATCGCCCGCTGCATTGCGTTCGAAGAAGGTGCGCGTGGAGCGTCCGAGCACGCCTTCATCAGTAGCCAGCCATTTGAGGCCAAGCTGACGCGTCAACGCAAGCACCTCGTCCGATACGCTGCCTTCCGATGGCCACATTCCTGCTGGTCGACTACCGAATGTCTGCTGATGGAAATCGACCGCACGGCGCATCTGTTCGAGCGCGTCATTCGGTTGCAAAAAGCGGCGACGGGGAAGCGGTAGGCCAGGGCTGCTTATTCGACCGTTGTTGGTGTCGCAGAGGAGCGGCAGAATGGGGTGGTAGAACGGCGTCGTCGACAATTCAATGCCACCGCGGTCAGATGCGGCGCGATAAGCCGGAATGACGCTGCCAAGGAGTCGGGCTTCGCTTCTGAGCAGCGCTTCTTTGTCAGCAGCCGTGAAACCGCGTCCTTTTTCGACGAGCGCTGCCACTTCGGGTTGATCGAGAAAAAACTCGTCAAACCAGGCGAGCTGCGATAAAACCTGCAAGTCAGCGAAGTCTTCTTGCTTGAAGCCCTCCGCAATGTGATCAGTCGATTTGTTCGCCGCTCGTTTATCGAGGAGCTCGAGATAACGTGGATACCTAGCGATCTGATTTGTCTGGTTCGCCTGAAATAGATAGGTCACCGCAAACGTTTTTTCTTGCTGGGTCAAATCGTTCGCGGGTTTCCTGATCACATCGCGCCAAGCGTCTTTTGCATTCCCTGCAACGTAGTCATCAATCTGCGTGATTAGTGAGGGAACCAGGTTGAAGTTCTGATGGACCAGTGGAAATTCGTCCAGCAGTTTCACCATGCCGTAGTAATCCTTCAGAGCATGCATGCGCACCCAGGGAAGGCGATACTCACCTGTGACCAGGTCCTTATAAAAAGGCTGATGCATGTGCCAGAGAAAGACCAGCCGAATGGAGGGCATCACTGCTTAGTGTAATTAAGCTGCTACGCGTGCAGTGCTGCAACCTTGGGGCAAGCCGATGCTAGACTGGCATAGAACTGCAACATGCGGATCCTGACTCGCTACATCCTGTGGGAAGTGTTCTCACATGGCGTAATCGGCGCAGCGCTGTTTACGTTTGTCATCTTCATGCGCGATGTCAGCCGGATCCTGGAGTTGGTGGTGCGCAACAGCGCGCCGATTCCCAGCGTGGCGGAGATCTTTTTCCTCACGATCCCCACGGCACTTACGTTCACGCTACCCATGGGTGTGTTGGTGGGCATTCTCATTGGTCTGTCGCGAATGGCGGCTGACAGCGAGGTTACTGCTCTCCGCGCCAGCGGCGTTGGGGCGTGGAGATTCGTCGGGATCATCAGCATCTTCGCTGTCGGAGCGCTCTCGTTGGCGATGCTGAACAACATCATCGTCGCTCCCCGGTCAGCAGCGGCACTGGCTGACCTGCAAAACTCGCTCAAGAGCTCACAGATTTCTTTTGAGGTTCAGCCTCGCGTTTTTTACGAGGATTTGAAAGGCTATGTCCTTTATGTGCAGGATGTGGAGCCCGCTTCTGGCGCGGCGCTGTGGAGGAACGTCTTTCTTGCAGACGTGAGTAACCCTGCGGCCCCGAAGGTGACTCTCGCGCAGCGCGCCGTAGTCGTCACCGACAATGACGTGTTGCGGCTCCATCTCGAGAACGGCAGCCAGCACGAAACGGATCCTGCAAGTGCCGACCAATACACAATTTCCACTTTCGAACAAACGGATATCCCAATTGCGTTGCCTCCAGCCGAGCCGCGTCCGCCGCGCGATTTGCTTCCAGCAGCGGAATTGAAGAGCAGCGAACTTTTGGAACGCGCAAAGAACGATGCTCCAGCGAAAGCTAGATGGTATTGGATCGAATTTAATCGCCGATTGGCTCTCGCCACTTCGTGCCTGGTGCTGATGCTCGTAGGCATTCCGCTGGGCCTCTCGTCGAAAAAGGGCGGCAAGTCGACCGGGTTTGTACTCACCATCTTGCTGGTCTTCCTTTACTACTTTTGTTTGAGCGCTGGCATTGCGTTCGCCAGACAGGGAAAACTCCCGCCGGCTCTGGGCGTTTGGAGTGCGGACATCGTGTTTGCTCTGGCTGGTTTGCTGCTGTTGTGGCGTGTGCAGCACTCCAGCATCGACGTGATTTCGTTCCGCTTGATGTGGAAGGACATCGCGCAGAAGTTCCGAAGAGCCGAGTCACAGACGGAAGCTACCGCCGGCGGCTCTTTCTTACGTAGGGGCGGCTCGCGCTTTCCCCGCATCCTCGATGACTACGTTCTGCGTCAATTTCTTGAATATCTTGGACTGGTGCTCTGTACATTTGTCGTCCTCACGCTGGTCTTCACATTTTTCGAGCTGCTGGGCGACATCATCCGCAATCGCGTTGCGCTGATCACGGTCGGAGAGTACTTGGTGAACGTGATTCCGTCGATGTTGTACCTGATGACCCCGCTGAGCGTATTAATCGGGGTGCTGGTTACCTTTGGGCTGCTGCAGAAATCCAATGAGCTCACGGCGATGAAGGCGACCGGCATTAGCCTCTATCGGCTGATCGTGCCGGTGGTCACCCTCGCTGCGATGCTCTCGCTGGCTCTGTTTGTTTTCGATCAGTTCTACCTGCCGCACGCGAATAAGCGACAGGACGCGCTCCGTAATGAAATCAAGGGCAAGCCTGCGCAGACTTATTTGAATCCGCAGCGCAAGTGGATTTTCGGCGCTCACCGTGAGATTTACTATTACGAATTTTTCGATGGCGAACGGAACCAGTTTGCAAATCTCTCCGTGTTCACTCTCGATCCGCAGGCGTTCGCTCTAGCTGCGCGCACGTTTGCTTCGCGGGTATTCTGGAATGAGTCCTTACATAAATGGGTTTTTGAACAGGGATGGATGCGAACGCTTACGGCGACTCAAGTTCGGGATTATAGGAGGTTCGATGTGACCACCTTCTCAGAGGTCGACGAGCCGCCAAACTACTTTAAGAAAGAAGTGAAACAGTCTTCGGAGATGAACTTCGACGAGCTGAAGGCTTACATTCGAGAGCTGGAACAGGGTGGCTTTGATGTAGTTCGGTTGAAAGTCCAGCTTTACCGAAAGCTGTCGTTCCCATTGATCACGCTGGTGATGTCAATTCTAGCGATTCCTTTCGCAGTGTCCGCGGGACGGCAGGGCGCACTGCGTGGAGTTGCCACGGCGATCGGCATCGCCGTGGTGTACTGGCTCACTAGCGGCTTGTTCGAGGCTATGGGCAACGTGAACCAGTTGCCCGCCGCATTGGCAGCCTGGTCGCCCGATGTGATCTTTGCTCTCGCTGGAGGATATTTCATACTACGAGTTTCAACGTAGTTTCAGTGAAGCGAATTCTCGGTAAGAACGTCTAAGTTGTTACATGTTCAAGAAGCTCGATCCTCTCAAGCCGTATTTGTACAAGTACCGTATCCAGTTCTTCTGGGGCGGACTTGTACTCCTCTTGAACAATGCTATCTGGGTATTTTTTCCTCAGGTCATCGGACGCGCGATTAACGATCTGAACAGCGGGGTCACACAGCACAAGATCGTCACCTACTCGCTCGCGCTGGTAGCTATTGCCCTAACAAAGGGAGTGTTCCAATTCCTGATGCGCTGGATTCTCATCGGCATCTCGCGCGAGATCGAGTTCGATCTACGTAATGACCTGTTCCGACACCTCGAGTCGCTGTCCTATTCCTATTACCAGCAGACGCGAGTGGGCGACATCATGGCCCGCGCGACAAACGATCTCAATGCTGTCCGCATGTTGCTAGGCCCTGCGATCATGTACACCGCCAACACCGTCGTGTTTACCGCGGGTGCTTTGGCGTTCATGTTGAAGATAAGTCCGCGGCTGACGATGTTCGCCTTTTTGCCTTTACCTGCCGCAAGCATCCTGGTGCAATACTTCGGCAGGCGCATTCACGAGCGCTTTGAACGTATTCAGGCGACCTTTTCCGATATCTCTGCGCGAGTGCAAGAAAACTTCTCGGGTGCGCGGTTGGTGAGGGCCTATGTACAGGAAGAGCCGGAGATAACGCTTTTTGAGGCTGCCAATCGCGAATACATTGCGCGCAGCCTGAAGCTGGTTCGCCTCATTGGCATGCTCTGGCCCACTCTGGAGATGCTGCTCGGCCTAGCTATCATTCTGGTGCTATGGCTCGGCGGTAGAGAAGTGCTGCTACATCGCATGGACGTGGGTGAGTTCGTGGCCTACAACACATATATGGTGCAGCTCACGTGGCCGGTGATCGCGCTGGGATGGGTCATCAACATCTTTCAACGTGGCACCGCTTCCCTCGGACGAATCAATGAAATCTTCTCCGAAAAGCCAGCTATTACAGACGCTGGAGTTGCTCCCGACCTGAAGAATGTCTCCACCATTCATGGCGATATCGAGTTCCGCGATTTGACCTTTGCATACTCCGGCGGTGGAGAAGTCTTGAGTGGGATAAACCTCCGTATTCCTGCTGGAACGAGTCTTGCGATTGTCGGTCCGACCGGGTCGGGCAAGAGCACTTTGATGAGTCTGATTCCCCGCATTTATGACTCTTCTGTGGGTACAGTATTGATCGACGGCCGCAACATCACTGACTTTCCTCTCTCAACGTTGAGAAAGAACATTGGCTTTGTACCTCAGGAAACATTTCTCTTTAGCAGCAGTATTCGAGACAACATCGCGTTCGGTACGGAGCACAGCAGCGACGAGCAAGTGGAAGCTGCGGCGCAGGCGGCAAGCATCGCGCAGGAAATTAACGCATTCCCGCAACGCTATGGGACCGTGGTTGGCGAGCGTGGTTTGACGCTATCGGGCGGTCAGAAGCAGCGAACTGCCATTGCCCGCGCCCTCATTCGCAACCCGCGGATTCTAATTCTGGATGACGCCCTCTCGAGTGTCGATACATACACAGAGGAACGCATCCTGAACCATCTGCGCGAGATGATGCAAGGGCGTACGACAATCTTTATCTCACATCGAGTCTCGACAGTGCGGGCGGCCGATCAGATTGCCGTACTGCACGGCGGCAGCATCGTTGAAATCGGCACCCACGAAGAGCTGCTGTCGCTCAACGGCTACTACGCCGATCTGTATAACAAACAGTTGCTGGAAGAAGAGCTCGCGAAAGTATAGGCGAGCATGAAGCGCGTGGTTATTCCCGAGTTGCTGGATGACGACTTGGGTACTCCCGATGAGATTCAAAACTCACTTCGGGATCTTCGCGACATAAACCGCAACTTCGGCGGCTTCCGCAGTATGGCCGCAATGCTTCGAAGCGTCGCTCACAAAAGCACGACCAGCCCCCTGACTTTCCTGGATGTTGCAGGCGGTAACGGCGCGCTCGCCAAGCATGTGAGTCGGGCATTGTCGGGCGACGGCTTTATCATCCAGGCCACGGTTCTTGATCGAGCTATTGCGCACATGAGTAGGCATAGCTTGGGCCTCCACAGGGTCGTAGGGGATGCTCTTGCATTACCGTTTGCAAACGACAGTTTTGACGTGGTCGCATGCAATCTCTTCTGTCATCATCTTGAGTCTCAGGAAATGATGAGTTTTTTCAACGAAGCTTTGCGAGTTGCACGCACGTGTGTGATCGCGAGCGATCTGCGGCGCAACCTCTTTCATTGGATTGCCGCTTACGCAGGACACCTGGTTTATCGCAGTCGGCTCACCCGGCATGACGCACCCGCATCTGTCCGCCGAGCCTACACAGTCGCCGAGATACGTGCGATTGCTCGGGGGACTGCAGCGGCGCGACTGGAGATACGACGTTACTACTTTCAGCGATTCGGACTGACTTTGTGGAAGACAGCGTGAGCAGACTGTTCGATCTCGCAGTCATCGGTGGTGGACCGGCGGGCACTTCGGCTGCGATCACGGTCGCAAGATTGGGATTTGATGTCTTGCTGCTGGAGGCCGGAACATTTCCCCGCCATAAAGTGTGCGGCGAATTTGTCTCCGGGGAAGCAGTGTCGATGCTCGACCAATTGCTAGGTACTAGCTGCCTAGCGACTGATGTTCCTCGCATCAGCCGTGCTCGCGTATTTCTCGACGACCGCGTGGCAGAATTTCCGCTCGCACCCGCGGCGGCGAGTCTCACCAGACACGCGCTTGATCTCGCACTGTGGCTAGCTGCTGCACGTGAAGGGGTCGTAGCGCAAGATCGTTCGCGGGTCAAAGCTGTACGTTGGGAGAATGATCGTTTTGCCGTTGAGATCGAGGGACAACAATTTTCGGCCCGCACAACGATGAATGCGACCGGCCGATGGTCGAACATCACCGCAGAGAAATCGCCTTCTGGCGATCACTGCATCGGCATGAAAAGACATTTCATCGAGTCGGACCCGTCACCATCATGCGATCTGTATTTCTTTGACGGTGGTTATTGCGGAGTTCAGCCCATCGGCCGCGATCGAGTGAACGCAGCTGCGGTAGTCCGCGCGGACATCGCGCGAGATCTTCCGGCAGTGTTCCAAGCCAATCGATTCCTTGCGGGGCGCTCCCGACGATGGCAGCCGACAATGGAGCCGGTCAGCACCGCGCCGCTGCTCTTTCGTCCACCACGAACCTCCCGGGATCGGATGGTGTTTGTAGGCGACGCTGCAGCGTTCATCGATCCTTTTGCCGGGTATGGCATTTCGATGGCATTGCACACCGGGCAGTTAGCGGCATTGGCGCTCGTGAGGTATTTGCATCGTGAATGTTCGCTCGATGCAGCATTGCGCACCTACGATCTTGCTCATAAGGCACTCATTCAGCCAACTTTGAGAAATGCCGCACGACTCCGACAACTGGCGCAGCTCCCAAGAGCATTCCGAGTCGCCGCAATGTCTTTGCTTGGGTTTCCTGCACTCGCCCGGCTTGCAGTGGAGCGAACACGCCTCCAAAAAGCCAGCTGAGGATCTTTATCGGCCGCGATTGGCCGATCGAACAGAGCCTCGGAATTCGGGCATCATGGTGTGACCAGATTGGGTAATTCCATTGCGTTTTAAAACTCGTATTACAGCAAGGCAGAGGATTTTCAAATCGAACCCAAAGCTCTGGTGGTCGACATACCACAAATCTCTCGAAAACCGCTGCTCCCATGACACCGCATTGCGGCCATTTACTTGCGCCCATCCTATGATTCCGGGCAAGACGAGGTGTCGTCGGGACTGCTGAGGAGAATATCGGTCGAGGTATTCCATTAGCAGAGGTCGGGGTCCGACGACGCTCATGTCACCACGCAGCACATTCCAAAGTTGTGGGAGTTCGTCCAGGCCCGTTCGCCTCAAGAATCCACCAAAACGAGTAATTCGCTGCTGGTCGACCGTGTCAATGGAGGCCTCCCCGAGTCTCATCGTACGAAATTTGTAAATTGTGAATGGCCGGCCGCCGAGTCCCGGTCGTCGCTGCCGAAATAGAACCGGAGAGCCGACACTGGCGCGTACGCATAGCGCGATCACCAGCATCGCTGGGACGGTGACCAGCAGTGCGATAACGGCAATGAACAGGTCGAAACTGCGCTTCCACCGCGGGATTCGGCGTCTACCCATAGCTTAACTCGTCGCGCGTCTTGACATCGTGTATTCCGGCTGCGCAGGAGCTTCGCATAAAATCATTCCACGCGCCAGCATTCCCGATTTGCCGGTGAAGGCCATGTACAAAGCATTTTGTTTAATTCTCGTGCTGCCACTCGTCTGTGTCGCCCAGGTTCAACCCCCCGCGGCACCGAATCCGACTGTCAACTCTCAGGACACTAACGCGAATACGCAAAAAGCAGAGATCCTAGGTCAGGTCTTTGATGCGACTACTGGCCAGCCACTCAAAAAAGCTTGGGTGACCGCGCGATCCGCCGACCGGGGCGGCCGAGGCGGCTCTACGGCAGTCACCAACGCAGAGGGGCGCTTCGTCCTGCGAGACTTAGACGCAGGGCGCTACCTGCTCTCGTCCCAGCGCAATGGGTACGTGAGCCAAAGCTATGGTCAGAAGAACGCAGGCGAGCAGGGAACTACCATCTCACTGAATGCCGGCCAGAAGCTGACCGATATCACCTTCCGTTTAATCCAGGGTGGCGTGATCTCGGGTCGCGTGGTTGACGAAGACTCTGAGCCTTTATCGCGCGTTCAAGTACAGGCACTCCAATTCAGATATATGCAGGGCCGCCGTCGCTTGCTGCCAGCAGGAATGGCCCTGAGCGACGATCGCGGCGAATACCGGATTTTCGGAGTGCGTCCCGGACAAGTGTATGTCCGCGCGATGCTGCGGGGCTTAAACATAAGCGGGCCCGGAGAGGCGGTGGATCCCACCGCGCCCACAGAGACAACTTCCTATCCACCAGTTTTCTATCCTGGTGTGCAGGATGCCAGCCAGGCCTCGACGCTGACCGTGCGTGGCGGAGACGAGATGCGCGTCGATTTCTCCCTGACTCCGCAGCGCTCCTATTCAGTAAGCGGGCGCGTCGTTGGTGGAGTACAGGGGACGTCGGGACGAGGCGCGTGGTTAATGTTGGTCAAACGCGGAGAGGGTGAGTTCGCCTTCGGTCCTGGCATCAACACTACCGTCCGCGACGATAACACTTTCAGCTTAAGGCAGGTATTACCCGGTTCCTATAACCTCATCGCCCAACAGCAAGATGACAAGTTATCTGCTAGTGCCAGAGTTGAAGTAGATGTTCGCGAAGGGAATGTTCAAGGCCTGATAGTTTCATTGTCCCCTAAAGTGGACGTCAGCGGACGGGTGACTTTAGACAGCAGCAATCCTGCCGCAAGGCCAAGCGACATTCGAATATCGCTTTCGCCCGAAGATACTCAGGACTTTATGCGTGGAGCGTACGCTCAGACGAAAGAGGATGGAACATTTACGTTTCAAGCTGCGCCGGATGAGCGATACAAGCTTTCAGTTTTTGGTAGTCCACCGGATATGTATCTTAAATCGGCGACTGACGGACGCCAGGATGTGCTGGAAAAAGGATTCAGTACCTCGAGCAGTCGAAGGCTCGATCTGGTATTCGCGACCGGCGCAAAGGTGGCAGGCACAATCGCGAGTACAGACAACAACCCGGAACCGGGCGTGACGGTGGTGCTTGCGCCCGAGAAACGATTTGCTTTCTTGGCTGATCCCTTTCGGACTGCGACGACAGACCAGAACGGCAGATATCAGATTCAGGGTCTTCGACCTGGTAGTTACCGGGTCTATGCCTTTGAGCACCTCGAACCCGGCGCTTACGAAGACGAGGATTGGCTAAAGGGCTTTGCTGATCGCGCACAAACATTACGGATTTCCGAAGCGACACAGGAAACACTCGATCTCAAACCGATCACTGCAGGGACAGAAGGACAGCAGTAATTGCCGGGATCGGGCATTTTGACGGTGTAAATTCCTCAACTCCATCGCTATAATCTGGATCAGCATGTCGAAGTACTCAATTGTCGTGCCTTTTCACAACGAGCAGGAGAATGTCACCGTTCTCTATGATCGGCTGAAAGGGGTGATGGAAGCGCAGTCAGAGAGCTTCGAATTAGTCTTTGTGGATGACGGCAGCGCCGATCTTACTTTCCATCTCCTCAGTGAAATAGCGGCTATCGACAGCCGAGTCACAGTGATCAAGCTGCGCAGAAACTTCGGTCAAACCTCCGCCTTGGCTGCAGGATTCGATCACGCGTCCGGTGAATACATCATCGCCATGGATGGGGATCTGCAGCACGATCCTAACGACATTCCGGTTTTTCTGGAGAAGATCGGCGAAGGCTATGACATTGTTAGCGGCTGGCGCAAAGAGCGAATCGACAACTTCGTCATGCGACGCTTTCCGTCTCGCTGTGCAAACTGGCTCATGGCCAAACTCAGTGGCGTAGATATCCACGACTTCGGCACTACCTTCAAAGCCTATCGCCGCGAGATCATCAACCAAGTGCCACTTTACGGCGAACTGCACCGCTTCATTCCAGCACTGGCGTCCTGGTATGGCGCTTCCATTTGCGAGATCCCGATCCGCAATATCCACCGCGAACGCGGCGCGTCGCATTACGGGATTTCTAGGACGTTCCGCGTCTTCTTTGATCTGATTACGATTCGCTTTCTGCTGCGATATCTTTCACGGCCTCTGCACTTCTTTGGAACATTCGGAGCAGGCGGCATTCTTTCGGGATCGGCGATCGCGCTATGGCTCGCGTTCCAAAAGGTCGCTCACAATGCCAACGTAATGGACGATCACGGACCGCTGCTGGTGTTTGCGGCTGTGCTCATCGTCGCGGGAGTCCAGCTTCTCGCGTTGGGCTTGTTGGGCGAGATGCAAGTCCGTCACTACCACGAGCCGGCTCGCCGGGCTCCGTATTCAGTGGACCGAATCCTCCGGTCTCATACCGGCGAGACGGTTACCGACTGATCTTCATCGTCCGCTCGCTTGATGCCAGCCAAGGTGGTCACCACAAGGAAACGCGGTTCCGGCCATCCCAGAGTGGAAGGCTGTCTCGATTAAGGATAGATTGTAAAGCTCCAACACGTTGTTTATCGCGTAAAGATGTCTTTGATCGCCTGCTTCATCACTTGTCCACTCACCTCTGAAATGGCATTGGTAAGGGGTATCTCTTTCGGGCAAATCTCGACACAATTCTGGGCATAACCGCATTCCTGGATTCCGCCATCGCCCATTAGCGCGTGGAGACGATCTTCCTTCAAAGCCGCACCGGTGGGATGGGTGTTGAAGAGCCTGACCTGCGCGATTGTCGCCGCCCCTACGAAGTTTGTTTTCTCGTTGAACTGGGGACAAACCTCCATGCAGCAGCAGCAGGAGATACAGCGCGAAAGCGGATAGGCTTCCTCCTGTTGGCGAGGCGTTTGCCGAGGTCCGGAACCGAGATCATATGTGCCGTCGACCGGCACCCACGCTTTGACGCGTTTCAAGTTCTCGAACAGAACGGAACGATCGACCGCCAAATCGCGGATGACTGGGAACTTTGAAAGCGGCTCGAGAGTGATCGGCTGCTCCAGTTTATCGATCAGTGCAGAGCATGCCATACGCGCGCGTCCATTGATGCGCATGGCGCAGGAACCGCAGACCTCTTCGAGGCAGTTCGAGTCATACGTGATCGGTCTCGAAGCGTTACCGTCGCGCGTCACAGGATTGGCAGCTATATCCATCATGGCGGAGATGACATTCATGCCCGGCTTCCAAGGCAGTGAGAACTCCTCCCAATACGGCTGTGATTTGGGCGCGGCTTGCCGCCTAATTTTTATGATTACTACCTTGCCGTCTTGCGCCATTTTCCTTCCGGTTACTGGAGACTATTCAGTGCACCGCCAGAGCTCAATATTTGCGGGGTCGCGGCTTTATTAGTGACGTATCCACTGGCTCGAATTCGAAGCGCGGTTCGTCCACATCAGGCGCGAAGTAGGCTTTCGTCGTCTTAAGGAAGTTCACATCATCGCGCTCGGGGAACTCCGGTTTGTAATGTGCTCCACGAGATTCATTCCGCAGCGCGGCCCCTTGCGTGATCACCCTGGCAAGCTGCAGCATGTTGTAAAGTTGCCGGGTAAAAACAAACGATGTGTTTGCCCACATCTCCTTGTCGCTCAAATTGATGCGTTGATAACGTTCAAGGAGTTCCACAATCTTTCCATCGGTCTTGGCCAGAGCTCCGTTATAGCGAATCACGGTCACGTCTCTCGTCATGATCTCGCCCAATTCACGCCAGATGCGGAACGGGTTCTCGCTTCCTTCAGAACTCATCAGGCGTTGGTTGATTTCCTGCTGCCGCTTGCGTTCTGAATCGAAAGCTCCGTTGGCGGACGCGGACTGAGTCCGATTTCTGGCATACGCAACTGCCTGAGGGCCAGCTACGAAGCCTCCGTAGATGCATGACACGAGTGAGTTCGCGCCCAGCCGGTTCGCTCCGTGGTAGCTGTACTCACATTCGCCACAGGCGAAAACGCCGGGAATGCTAGTCGCCTGCTTAAAATCCACCCAGAGCCCGCCCATGGTGTAGTGCATGCCCGGGAATATCTTCATGGGTGTTTCTCGGGGATCATCGCCCACGAACTTCTCGTAGATCTCGAGAATGCCTTCCAGCTTGCGGTCGAGGGTTGACCGATCGATGTGTGTGAGGTCGAGATAAACCATGGGCTGGCCGTCGATGCCGAGCCCAAGCTCGTAGACCACTTTGTGGATAGCGCGTGTGGCGACGTCCCGGGGGACGAGGTTGCCATATTTCGGGTACCACTCTTCCAGAAAGTACCAGCGCTCGGATTCGGGAATGCTGCGTGCCTCGCGCTTGTCGCCCGCTGCCTTGGGCACCCACACACGGCCACCCTCTCCGCGCGCCGACTCTGACATCAGGCGCAGCTTGTCGTCGCCCGGAATCGACGTTGGATGCACTTGTATGAACTCGCCGTTGGCGTAGTAGGCGCCCTGCTGATAAAGCGCAGATTGCGCAGACCCGGTACACACCACTGAGTTCGTGGATTTGCCAAAGATCGCCCCGATCCCCCCGGTTGCTATGATCACAGCGTCGGCAGGGAAAGTGCGTACTTCCATCGAACGAAGATCCAGGGCACAGATCCCGCGACAGCCACCCTGAGCATCTAGAACGGCCGAAAGAAATTCCCAGGTTTCAAATTTGCTGACGCGACCTTCAGATTCATAGCGCCGAACCTGCTCATCGAGGGCATAGAGCAACTGCTGACCGGTGGTTGCGCCAGCGAACGCGGTGCGATGGTACAGGGTTCCGCCAAAACGCCGGAAATCGAGCAGTCCCTCAGGTGTGCGGTTGAATGGAACACCCATGCGATCGAGGAGATCGATAATTCCGGGCGCAGCTTCGCACATCGCTTTCACGGGAGGCTGGTTTGCAAGGAAGTCGCCGCCGTAAATGGTGTCATCGAAGTGTTGCCACGGAGTGTCTCCCTCTCCCTTGAGGTTCTTGGCAGCATTGATTCCACCCTGCGCGCAGACCGAGTGTGACCGCTTCACGGGAACTACGGAGAATAAGTCAACATTGCCGCCGCCTTCCGCGATCTTGATGGTGGCAGAGAGTCCTGCCAGTCCTCCACCTACGACGATGATCTTAGGATTCGCCATTCAACTCTCTATCCAGGATCGAAGATCGTTTCACCACGGAGTCACGGGCAACACGGAGAACAACAATTGGTAACTGTGTAACGGGTATTTGGGAATTCCTTCCAGCGCAGCAAAATCCCGATCCGTCGTCCCCGTTCTTTGGATTACTCCGTGTGCTCTGTGTCTGTTGTAAATGCGCGCTTGCCTCGTCACTTTGCCGGTTCCGCTTCCACTCGTTTTGCGGTCGCCGGATCCGTGCCAACGTGGCTCCATGACGGGTCCTTCGGCGCAACGAATGCCTTTACAGTTACGAGTCCCACAACTACAAACAGCAAGCCAATGCCGAAACAAACCACGCCGGACCTGCGGCGCGCCCGTTCTCCTTGTGTAATTCCCCACTTCGCACAAAACAGCCATATTCCATAGGCGAAGTGCCACGAGGCACATACGATTGCTACAACATAAAAGGCGAGCATCCACGGATTCGCCAACTCCTGCTGTACCTTGCCAAATCCCGCTCCGGGGTACTGCACCAGATGTACTCCGCTGAATCGCAAGTGATACACGTGCTGGATCATGTACGCGAAGGCCACGATCCCGGTCCAACGTTGCGACGTGTACAGCCAATTGCCCTGCCAGGAATAGGCGATGACGTTGGAGTCGCCGCGATACCAGATGTAGATCCCGTATAGGGCGTGATACAGAATGGGAATGTAAATGAACCCCCATTCCAAAAAAGGTACGAATGGTAAGGAGTTCAGGAACTTGATCTGTGTGGCGTAAGCATGCGGACCGTTGGTGGCGTAAGCGTTGGAGACGAAATGTTCGACGAAGAAAGCACCAATCGGTACGATTCCGCTTAGAGAATGCAGGCGTCGCAGCAGGAATGAGCGACCCTCTCCGGCACGCAGCGGCTTTACCCCATTCCATTGATCCTGCTCATAGTTCGCGCTCGGAGGTGCTGCCGTTGCCATCGTGTCGCCAATCTCCTCTGTTACTTCCGGACGCTTGCAGCAAACTTTTTATTATGTGGTTCAGCCGATAGCGAGGTCAAATGAATGTGTTCACATCTTCAATGGCGGAGCCCGATTAGTTGTCGATTTTTGCGGGGTAACTGGGTAAATTGAAGTTGCGCTGAGGAGAGCCATCGGTGGCATCATCGGTACTACCATTTAATCAGCTGGCGGAACAGTGCCAGGCCGCTGGATTGACCGTAGAAAATGCGGCCAAAATCGCGGCGGAGTTGTCGCGCAGTTTCCGCGTTCATGACGATGAAGTCGCTATCCTTAAGCTGGAGCAAGCACAACTGAAATTCATCTATCCACCGCAATTGTCCAATGTTGGCATGATCCCTCTTAGCCACGCCAATTCGGTGGCGGCACGCACCGCAACTACAAAACGTCCCGAGGCCATCAACAATCTTTCGCAGATGAGACATGCCAGCATCTTCGAGTCAGTGCCTGTAGTCTCAAAGAGCCGGAGCAAAAAGCTCGACAGGAATGCGATGGTGATTCAGAAGATGATGAGCGTCCCGGTGGTCGGACCTAAAGGAGTGTTGGGAGTGGTTCAGATTAGCCGGAAGGGCGTGACGCAACAGTCCGCAGGACCAGACTTTCAGCCAGGTGATCTGACCCGGCTGGCTTCCGCAGCCGCGGCCCTCGCGAAATGTTTCAAGTAATTCACGAGCTTTTGAATATCACCTCCATCCAATCCAAGAACATCTGGAACGCTGCACCGCGATGGCTCACCTTCAGCTTCTCCGCTCGCGAGAGTTCGGCGAACGACTTGCCCAGGCTCGGAAAGTAGAACAATGGATCGTAGCCGAATCCATTGCTCCCTCTGGCTTCCCGCAACAGCGTGCCTCGCGCTTCAGCCCTGAAAGTTTGCAGGGTCTTGCCGTTGCGGGCGGCAGCAATCACGCAAACGAACGCGCAGCAGCGCTGGCCATCCGGGACGCCCTCCATTCGTTGAAGTAGCAGACCGTTGTTGGCTTGATCCACCTCCGGAGCGATCAGTCCCGCGTCTTCGGCATACCGCGCTGAGCGCACGCCCGGTTCACCGCCTAACGCATTCACCACCAGCCCGGAGTCGTCCACGACAACAATTTCTCCCGGCACTTTTTGGCTGTAGTAGTCCGCTTTAAGGCGTGCATTTTCTTCAAACGTGCTCCCACTCTCTTCAGGAGGCGAGATCTGCCCCATGTTAGGGAGAGCTGAGATTTCGATGCCATGGGATTCGGCAGCGCTTGCGAAATCAGCGAGCTTTCCCGGATTGGACGTGGCGACGTAAATTCGCGGCACAGTCGTTGATGATAATTTCTCGATGTCGTGCTCAGTTATTGCCATGGACCACGGGTTTTACGCAGCTTACGACGAGGTTCGGCAGGCGAAGAAGTGCTTCCATCAATGAAGAACCTCTTACGAGACTGCTTCGATTCCGGCTCTGCCTTCTTCGCTACACTGCTGGAATGACCGTCATCGTAAATGGCGAACTTAAGGAGTGCCCACAAAGCCAGTCGTTGAAGGCTTTCATCGAGGGAATAGGGCTTAAAGCTGATCGCATAGCAGTTGAATTGAATCATGAAATCATCCCGCGAAAGCGTTGGAATGAGATCAACTTGTCAGCTGGAGATCGTCTAGAGATCGTGCATTTTGTTGGCGGAGGAAGCTCTGAGCTTGTGCCTTTCACCAGCACGCATCATGAAAGACCTAGGAGGAGGCTCCCGTCGAGGTGCTTGACCTTCCGCGCGGCCGCATGTTGAATACCTCCTCAAACCATGAAACTCCTTGAATGCACTTTTGTATTAGGGGCCCTCATCGCTG
>C688J18823_10000183_pt1 | contig 34703 bp, 35 predicted proteins | sample HopSoiMetagenom1_FD_18823 | JGI IMG/M metagenome (IMG submission 18823) | reverse complement strand
ACTCTGAACCGCATGCCCATTCTCCTCTGGGAAAAACTGGTGCTTTCCTTCATGGTGATCTTCGCCATGCCATCAGTGATGGTCGCTAGCAGCCTTTTGCTCCTGGATCGGCTCGTGGGTACGCATTTCTTCAACCATTCCGAAGGCGGTGACGTGCTGCTCTATCAGCATCTGTTCTGGTTCTTCGGACACCCTGAGGTGTACATCATCTTTCTCCCGGGAGCGGCGATCATCTCGACGCTAGTTCCGGCATTTACGCGACGGCGAATTCTAGGACACACGCCCATCGTGCTCTCGGTGGTTGCCACTGGGTTCATCGGCTTCGGTGTGTGGGTGCACCACATGTTTGCAACCGGCTTGCCCCAGCTCAGCGAAAGCTTTTTTACGGCCGCCAGCCTGATGATCGTCATACCAACGGCGGTGCAGTTCTTCTTTTGGGTCGCCACCATGTGGAACGGTCGCATCTGGTTGCGGCTGCCGATGCTGTGGTGCTTTGGATTCTTCTTCGTCTTCCTCATCGGAGGGCTTTCGGGAGTCATGCTCGCTTCGGTGCCGCTCGATACACAAGTTCATGACACCTACTTCATCGTCGCGCACTTCCACTACGTTCTGATTGGTGGCGCGTTGTTCCCGATGTTTGCGGGAATCTACTTCTGGTTTCCCAAGATGGTCGGGCGTATGGCGGACGAGACGCTCGGAAAATGGCACTTCTGGCTGTTTTTCATCGGCTTCAACATGACCTTCTTCACCATGCATTTCCTGGGACTGCGCGGGATGACACGGCGCGTTTACACCTACCTTCCCGAGATGCACTGGGGACCGCTGAGCGCGCTGGCTACCGCTGGGGTTGTATTCATGACCGCGGGGATTCTGGTATTCCTGGTGAACATCCTTCGCAGCATGCGGATGGGCAAGATTGCAGGCGACAATCCATGGGGAGACTTCAGCCTGGAGTGGGCCACCTCCTCACCGCCACCGTCGTACAACTTCGTTCATATTCCGATGGTGAATGGCCGCAACCCACTTTGGGACGGTCCGATCGACCAGCCGCTCATCGTGGGGCTGCGCGACGACATTCGCGAAACTTTGGTGACCCACAGCCTCGACACGGAACCGCAGCACAAGGATGAAGATCCCGGGCCAAGCATCTGGCCATTCCTTACCGCACTCACAGTGTCCGCGGCATTTATTGGATCGATATTCACGCCCTGGGCTGTGCCGATCGGAGCCCCACCCGTAGTCGTCACTTTGATTGGATGGTTGTGGCCCCGAGGACATTCTCCAGCGCCGCTGCCCGGAAGGGAGTCATGGCAGCACTGAACGAGACAACTCGCGAGCGCATGACCATCGACGTGTCTACGCTGCCCAGTGTTGCCTTCGGGCACAGCAACACGACGTGGCTAGCGAATGTGCTGTACATGACGATCGAGGGCACGATGTTCGCCCTCATCTTCGCGACGTACTTCTACCTGCGGACGCGGTCGTCGAGCTGGCCTCCGGGGCACTATCCCCCGGCTCTGACCTTCGGGATCATCAATGCGGCAATCTTCATCGTAAGTGTCATTCCGGCTCGGTGGGTCCAGAGACGCGCGCCATCGGGAGATCGCGGTGCAATCCGAAACGGGCTCCTGATCCTTTCGCTCTTCGCGTTAGCCGCAACTGCGGTTCGCGTGTTTGAGTTCACGACCCTGAACTGCCGCTGGTCTGATGATGCGTATTCGTCAACAATCTGGGTGCTGATTGGTTTGCATTCTGGCCATCTGGTTACGGAACTGATTGAGACTGTGGTGCTGTTGTTTGTGGCTCTTACTCCGAAGATGGAAGGCACCCGCCTCGCGGACGCCGCGATCAACTCCGATTATTGGTACTTCGTTGTAGTTACAGGATTGCTTACGGATTTTATGATTTATGGTACGACGCGGTTGCTCTGACATGGCTCAATTCGAACACAGCATCGAGGTGGGAAGAACCCCGTGGGGAATGTGGTGGAGCCTTGTTGCCGGATTCCTAGGCTTTGCCATCGACGAAAGCTTCAGCTATGTGCTCGATCAGCACAGTTGCTCGACCGGCCACTACTATGTGCTGCACGTGATCTCGCTTGTGTGCTTCGCGATTGCTATGAGCGGTTTCTTTACCGGGTATTCCGACTTCAGACGGTTCGGCAAAGATACCAGCGAAGAAGGTGGCAGCCGCTTCAGTCGTGCCTATTTCCAGGCGCTGCTCGGGATGGGATTCAGTCTTTCCTTTGCCGTGGTGATTGTGGCGGAATCAGTGCCGCGTTGGATTTTGACTCCGTGTGAGTGATGCCTTGAGGCGCGCGTTCAAATACGTTGGAGCCGCTGTCCTGGCGCTTACAACCGCGCCCGCCTGGTGCGCCAGTGAGAGCGCACGTGATGCGCTTACGGAATGGACTTGGCCCCCTCTGGTGGTCCTCGCGCTCCTTCTGACCGGTGTTCTCTATGCCCTGGGGATTTCGAAGATGTCCCGACGCGGCGCGGCACTCGCTATCGGTTGCAAGTCAGTGCTCTGCTTTGCTGCCGGATGGATATCGCTGGTGATCGCGCTCGACTCGCCGATCCACGAATTGGGTGAGCAACTGTTCTGGGTGCACATGACCCAGCATGAGCTGCTGATGCTGATATGCGCACCGCTTCTGGTTCTCGGCAGGCCGCTCGTCCCGCTTCTTTTCGCACTTCCGGAGTCATGGCGAGCAGCTGCCGCTAGCGTTAGCCGCACAAAACCCTTCAGAACTGCTTGGTCCTCATTGTCCTCTGCAATGTCGGCGTGGTTCCTGTCAGCGCTGGGTCTATGGATCTGGCACGCACCCTCTCTCTTTGACCAGACGCTGCATAGCGACTTTATGCACGCCGCGCAGCACACTACATTCCTCGTCACGGCATTGCTTTTCTGGTGGCCCTTGGTGAACCACACCCGCGCGCTCGGGTACGGCAGCGGCATCGCGTATGTTTTCACAACGGCTCTTCACACGAGCATTCTCGGCGCGTTGCTGACATTCGCACCTCGGCCCTGGTACAGCTCATATTCCGCGACGGCTCCCGTCTGGCATCTGACTGCTCTTCAGGATCAGCAACTGGGCGGACTGATTATGTGGATCCCGGCAGGGACCCTGCTGCTGATTATCACGTTGGTCTTGCTCTTCAAGTGGATGAACGAGTCCCAAACGCGGTGGGAGTACACGCGGGCGGCGGAAGTCGTTCGGCTCGTGAACGGAGGAATTCGATGAAGATTGCACTCGTCGCCTTCCTTCTCCTCTCGCTGCTGACCCTGGGCTGCGATCGACTCACAGAAAAAGACGTGAAGTACGCGTCCACGTTGACCGGAGGCGGCAATGCCCGCGTAGGACGAACCACAATTCGAAAATATGGATGCTACGCATGTCACGAGATCCAAGGTGTTCCCGGAGCCCAAGGCCTGATTGGGCCGCCTCTCAATGGAGTTTCACAGCGTTACTACATCGCCGGAGAAATCGCGAACACGCCCGACAATCTCATGTTGTGGATCCAACATCCGCACCAGATCGAGCCCCATACGGCCATGCCCGAGATGGGCGTGACGGAGCAGGACAGTCGCGACATAGCCGCATATCTATACACCCTGAGGTAAGAGACCAGGAGATCTTATGAAATCGTTTGCAGCGCTACGCAGCATTTGCCTCGGAGTTCTCGCGTTTCTATCGTCGCTCACGTTCGCACAGAGTCCGACCGACTGTTCAAAGCTGCCCGACTACAACAAGCTGAAGACCGCGTTGACGAATACAGTGAAGGAAGGCAAAGGAGCGAACGGCGGTCTAGGCAACCAGGAGTGGGGCACCGTCGTGAATCGTGACGGCATTGTGTGCGCCGTCGTCTTCACCGGACCGAATCGCGGTACCGAATGGCCCGGCAGCCGCCTGATCTCCGCTGAGAAAGCCAACACAGCCAACGCATTCAGCACCGACAACTTTGCGCTATCCACCGGGAACGTCTATTCCGCCGCGCAACCCGGGCAGTCGCTCTACAGCATCGTTACCGGACCCGATCCGAATACGGCATTCGCGGGCGATCCGCAAAAGTTCGGCCAGCCCGATGATCCTCTCGTGGGCAAGCCGATCGGAGGCGTTATCGTGTTCGGCGGCGGCTTGGCTCTATACAGCAAGGAAGGCAAGATCGTCGGAGCTCTCGGCGTCAGCGGCGATACGTCCTGCGCCGATCATGTGATCGCGTGGAAGACCCGTCACTCTCTCGGACTTGACGCGGTTCCCATGGGTGTCGCGCCCGGATCCAGTGACAATCTCATATTCGACATCCAGAACGGTGCAAGCGCGAGCGGTTTCGGCCACCCACCCTGCAAAGGTGGCAATCCAAGCGAGGAGATCATCAAGAAGCTGACCGAATCCATGCCTACCGGACCGCACCGTTAAGGCAGCTATTCGGCGACAACAGGCTCAAGACTCGTTCGCATCTGACCTGAACAAAATCTCGCAGGAACTTTGGGGACACAGATGGCGATACAGAAAACACCGCACACACAGACGCAGCAGAATGTAGATCCCGAACAGAGTGATTTCGAGGCGGGGCAGACGCCAGAGGAATCCACCTCGGAAGCCGAACAGCACATGTACGACCATATGGAGGGCGCTGAAACAGGCACCAACCGCGCACCTCGCGAGGTACAAACCCGCTCCAAGAGTCACGATACCAAGCCTCAGCCTGTCGCATACGAGGGATCACTCTCGACCAGAACGCCCGACGATCCCCGTCAGGGAATTACATCGCACTCCGCCGAGGAAGAGTCCAGCCGCCAGAAGAAAGTAGTCAAAGATCGCTCGGATGCTCAGGCTGGCGTCAATAGGTCAGGAAACCCCGGGCGCAAGCGCTCCGCGTAAGCGGCCACTCATTCCAGTACATCGGGGCATTACCAGAAACTTGGTATTGTGGCAATTGATCTCAAACCTAGACTGAAACTGAAGAGCACAAATCGTAAGATACGAATTCTTTGTAGGAGCTTTGTAAATGGCAAACGAAACTCGACCTTTTGCAGTTATTACCGGTGCCTCGATGGGCATCGGCTTTCATCTGGCGAATGTATTCGCGCAACATGGATACGATCTTCTGATTACCTCCGGAAGCGAAAAGATCGAAGAAGCCGGGCGCGAATTCGAAGCGTCAAACGTGCAGGTTCAAACTGTCGAGGCGGACCTGCGGACGTATGAAGGTGTTGAGAAGCTCTGGGAAGCCGTTAGGGCCACAGGAAGGCAGGTCGACGTTGTCGCCCTGAATGCCGGCGTCGGAGTGGGCGGCGATTTCGCCCGCGAGACCGATCTGCAGCAGGAACTCGAGCTTATCGCGCTGAACGTGACATCCACGGTGCACCTGGCGAAGTTGGCTTTGCAAGAAATGGTCGCTCGCGGCGACGGAGCGCTGCTGTTCACATCCTCAATCGCCGGAGGCATGCCGGCGCCCCTCGAGGCAGTGTACGGTGCCTCGAAAGCCTTCGTTCTTTCGTTCGCCCGATCGCTGCGCAACGAGTTGAAAGACACGCAGATCAAGATTACTGCCCTGCAACCCGGCCCCACCGACACCAACTTCTTCCATCGCGCAGGCATGGACGACACCAAGGTTGGCTCCGAGGGCAAATACACCAACGATCCCGCGGAAGTTGCTCGGCAGGGATATGAAGCACTCATGGACAACAAAGATCATGTGTTCGCGTCTTCACTGATCACCAAGATCGAAGGTGAAGTCGGCAAGTTCGTTCCGGAATCGCTGAAAGCAGAACAGCATCGCAAGCAAGCCGAAAGAAAAGCCTCGTGAGCTAGGCAGACATCCTGCTCGGTCTCTGCCCCGTGCGGCCCGTTTGTTTCTTCATCGGACTGCGAGTATTGGCCGGTCGGATCGGCTCAACTCGCGGTCCGTTTTCTTTTGCGATCTGCGCGAGAGCTTCGCTGGGACTGTAATAGCGCGTCAGCCATTGCGTCAGGCCGTCCAGTCCGGGAAAAAGAATGCGCTCGTGAATATTGGCCTGGTCCAGCTTGTCGCGAATTTCCCTCTTAAGAACCGGGGGAATCACGATTCGGTGAAACAGATCTTTGCGTTGTGATAGCCATTCTCCCAAATCCATATTCGCGCGAGAGGTCACCGAAAACAGCGCTGCCTGATTGATGATCCGATCATCCAGCGACGGAGGCTCGAAGAATGCTACAAATGGCACGCTCGACAAGCGCTCGAATGCCTTCAGTGTAGGCGCGACCTCATCCAGCATCTCAACCGTGAGAACGTCGGAGTCCTCCCTCTTCAGGCGCGCGCGCAGTTTTGCCGGAAGACTGTTCTTGATCTTCACGCAATCTACACACCAGATAGCCGCCGGAAACTGCCAATCCGCGGTATTTACCGTCGCGAAATGCAACGCTACATAAGGAGAGAAAGTCCAGTCCAGCAGGCGCGTCGGCAACCCATGATGCTGGGCCAGAGCGATCCAGTTCCACGCCGAATCCGCTTCGAACGCGTCCCGGTGCGCATACTTGCGGAAATTTCTGAGTAAGGACTGCTCTCTTCTCTGGAAGTCGCCCCCAAGCCGGATCAACGTCGTCTCGGGCTCGCATGCAGCGTCTGAGACACCGCGAAACGCAAAAGGAGAGCGGAACCTCCTCAGATTCCCCTGCCAGGAGCCCTCGTACAACTTGGACTGCAGTTCGCTCCATGTCGAGACCCGTACGTCGTTCGCGTAAGAAGCCATGTCGGCGAGGTCCTCGAACTATCCCACTACGCGGCTGCAGCCTTCTTCCGTTTCACAGCCTTCCGGATCATCTGGATGGCTTCTTTAGGGCCGCAGTGCCCAATTACCTTGAACTTCTTGCCCGATTGCTTGTTGTAATTCACGAAGAAGTTATCGACCTCCCGCAGAAGGTCCGGATTCAAGTCCCTGATGTCCTTCAGATTCGAATGTGTGTGGCTGGGATTGGCGACACCGACGATCCGGTCGTTCCGGACTCGTTTGCCGTCTTCCGATTGCTCGCCGCAGATTGCTCCGATCACGCGGCACTCGACCAGGCAACCGGTACAGCCCGGCTCATCCATCAGCACGAGCACGTCCAGAGGATCCCCGTCCTCTGCGACGGTCGACGGAACGAATCCAAAGTCGTAGGGGAAACTCATGCCCTCGGGCAGAACTTTCTTGAGCCGGAAGACGTTCAGTTCCTCGTCAAAGGAGAACTTGTTTCGGCTGCCTTTTTCGGTTTCGATGATGACGTGCACCGCATCTTTCTCGCCATTGAAAGGTGAGAGGCGCGTCGGATTGGCGATCCATCTCTTGCTCATATCCGGTCAACTCCCGCGGTTCAACATTCCATCTTGTTGGATGGCCGAAATCCGCCAAACCCAGATACGGTTGATTCCCTAGGGAGCGCAGGATGCAGCCTTGCCATCGAAATCCCAACCTTTTTACGAGCCGTGCTCATCGAAGCGGTAATAAGTATCCGCCCGTCTCCAAACCCGTAACGCAAGCGAGCCGCGCAGGTTACACGCAACGGCCGCTCCAGCCGATTTCGATGAAGGAATCGTAACTACACCACCCGAAAGCTGTATGGCAACGAATATTGGATCCGGATTAGCTCGTCAGGCAGAAATTGATATTGGCTATGACTACGAGTTTGAGCATAAGTGGGCCGCTTCGAACGCGGCGTGTGGCTGGCCTTCAGTCTGTTGATCCTCGCCGGACTTCTGGGCCTGTTCGGCAGGGGCCCTCTGAACACGTAAAGAGAACGTTGCCCGACGGAACCGTGCTGCAGTACTCCCGCGTCGTGCGCTTCAAGAGTCCATCGGCAATGACCTTCAACCTTCCGCTGCAGAATGGGACCGCGACCCTTCAGGCAGGCAATGCTGTTGTCGAGAAACTTGGTTCGCAATCCCTGTTTCCGCGGCCAAGCCAGAACCTGGGATCTCCTCAGGTCGTCCCTTTTCGGTTCCAGGCTGCGTCTCCCGAAGCCCAAAGCGCATTCGTTCAGATGACCATACAGCCGAGCGGCATCGGTCCCGTAACGTCCACCTATTCCATCAATGGACTGACCAGCGTATCCATCAAGCAATTCATCGTGCCATAGGAGCTCATACAGATGGCCACAATTCTTCGAGCCGCAATCGCGTACTGGGCGCTTCTGTTCACGCTGCGAGTCATTGGGCGAAGAGCCGTAAACCAGATGACGCCGTTCGAGTTTATTCTGCTTTTCCTCATCGGCGGTATGACGATCCAGGCAATTGTTTACGACGATCGCTCCCTGACCAATGCCTTGCTTGCAGTCGTCACGATCGCGCTGAACCACGTACTCGTCGCTTGGCTGAAAGAGAAATACGTCACTTTCCGCAAACTCGCCGACGGAACGCCGATCATCATCGTGGAAAATGGACATTGGCACCGTCATCGCATGTCTCGCATGCGCCTGCAGCAGCAGGATGTGATGTCCGTCGCGCGGCAGGGCGGGATCTATCACCTCGACGAGATTGCGACGGCGGTGGTCGAGCGCAACGGCGCCATCAGCATCTATAAGCAACGCGACACGGATGGCCAGTGATGCAGGAAGGCGCTCGTTTTCAGACTGACGTCCCGATGCGCCTCGATCGGCTTCCCTGGAGTCGTTGGCACTGGCTGGTCGTCATTGGGCTGGGCATCACTTGGGTGCTGGACGGACTCGAAGTCACCCTCGCCGGCGCGGTTGGAGGTGTACTGAAAGAAAGTCTGCACATGAGCGATGCGCAGGTCGGCACCAGCGCAACGTTTTACCTGATCGGGGCGGTCATCGGCGCAATCGGCTTCGGTTACGCCACCGATCGTTTGGGCCGCAAGAAACTGTTCACCGTTACACTGCTCGTCTACCTCATCGCTACCGCATGCTCAGCGCTTGCCTGGGGCTTCTGGAGCTTCGCATTCTTCCGATTTGTCACGGGAACAGGCATCGGCGGTGAGTATGCCGCCATTAATTCCGCCATTGATGAATTGATCCCGGCGCGAGTACGCGGGCAGGTCGATCTCATTATCAACGCCACGTATTGGGTGGGAGCCGCGCTCGGGGCGCTTGCCACGATTCTGCTGCTCAACACGCATTTGATTCCTGCCACCAAAGGCTGGCGCTTCGCATTCCTCATCGGCGCGAGCCTCGGCGTCGTCATTATCTTCATTCGGCACTATGTTCCGGAATCTCCGCGTTGGCTCATGACTCACGGCGAGAAAGACGAAGCCGAGCGAGTCGTCCTTATGGTCGAAAAGAACGTTGACGAGACCAGCGAGAAGAAGCTAACCAAACCCGAGGGCAAGCTGCTTACCATGACGGTTCGCCGTCATACTCCATGGAAAGAAATCTGGAATGCCATGGTGCACACGCACGGAAAGCGTTCACTGCTGGGTCTCTCACTGATGATCGCACAGGCGTTCTTCTACAACGCGATCTTCTTCACTTATGCGCTACTGCTGGTGAAGTTCTATAAGATCCCCGCGGAGCGCGTCGGCTACTATCTGCTGCCGTTTGCGTTGAGCAATGTGATGGGGCCGCTGCTTTTGGGAAAGCTGTTCGATACCATCGGCCGCAAGCCCATGATCATCGCAACCTATGGCACCTCCGGAGTGCTCCTCGCCATCACCGGGTGGATGTTTCAGCATGGCATCCTCACCGTTGTCACTCAGACGATCTGCTGGACGGTTATCTTCTTCATCGCGAGTTGCGCCGCCAGCTCCGCATACCTCACCGTCAGTGAAGTGTTCCCGCTCGAAATCCGGGCCATGGCGATCTCCATCTTCTACGCTGCTGGCACTTTGGCTGGAGGAGTCGGCGCTCCCGCATTGTTCGGTGTCCTGATCGGGACGGGATCGCGGACGAATATGTTCTGGGGATATCTCCTCGGCGCAGCCCTGATGGTCTTCGCCGCGGGAATGGAATGGAAACTCGGTGTCAAGGCCGAAGGCCAGTCGCTCGAGAACATAAGCCCACCGCTAGCCAGTGCTAGTTGATCACTATTCTGGCGGCTGTTGTACCGAACTCACCGCCTGCAATCCTTCAGCGATCTCGGGAATGATTCCAATCTGCGCATAAATGGGCCGGACCAACTGCCGGATTGCTGGTAACTGCAATCCAAACAAGAGGGCGCCGACAACGCAGAGTGCTCCTCCGATCATCAGCGTGTATGGCGCTCCGATCCGGCCGGCGGCCGCGCCCGCGATCAGGCTTCCAAAAGGCGCCACACCCTGGAACGCCATCGAGTAGAAACTCATGACTCGCCCGCGCATCTCATTCTCCACAATCGTCTGGAGAATCGTATTGCTGGATGCCATCTGCTGCATGAAGCAGAATCCAGTCACCACAAGCAGCAGGAGCGAGAGCCAGATCTGACGCGACGCTGCAAACGCGACCAATGACGCGCCGAACCCAGCCGCTGTCATGGGAATCACTCGTCCAAGGCCCAGAACCGTTTGCCTCGCCGCCAGCCTGATTGCTCCAACCAGCGCGCCGATGCCAACCGCCGCCATCAGGAACCCCAGCGTGTGCGCGCCCCCGTGCAAAATGTTTCCCGCAAAAATCGGCATGAGCGCGGTGTATGGCATTCCCACCAGGCTGATCACAGTGAGCAGGAGCAGGATCGAGGCGATGGGCTGGAATCCTCGAACGTAGGCCCAGCCTTCCCGAAGCTCCGACAGAACGCTCTCCCGTTCACGCCTGACCGGCCTTGCCATGACGATCATCGCCAGTAACGAGATGATGACGGCGATGTAACTGACCCCGTCGATCAGGAAGCAGTAGCCTTCTCCGACCACCGCAATCAGCAGTCCGGCAACGGAGGGCCCGATCAGACGGGCGGCATTGACCAGGGAAGAATTCAATGCGATCGCGTTTCCGAGATCGGCTGGATCTTCCACCATCTCGATCACGAACGCCTGCCGGGCCGGGATATCGAACGCGTTCACAGCGCCCTGGAATAGATTGAGCCAAATGACTTCATTGACCGTGATAAGGTGCGCAAGAGCCAGACCAGCCAGAGCGAAAGACTGCAGCATCGAAAGTATTTGGGTGATCACGAGCACCCGGTGCCGGTTCAGCCGGTCCACCCAGACCCCGGCAAACGGTCCGAGAAACAGGATTGGGATCTGCCCGGCGAAGCTGACCAGTCCAAGAAGGAACGCCGACCCGGTAAGCCGGTACACCAGCCACCCCGTGGCTACCCGCGTCATCCAGGTGCCGATCAGGGAAATGCCCTGTCCCCCAAAGAACAGACGGTAGTTCCGGTGCCGCAGCGCCCGCAGAACAACCTGCCAGCTAATGCCACCTCGTCTTTGCCCCGGTCTTTCTCGTGCCATGCGTGCTTGCTATCGTCTGGAACACTCCTTGGATGCCGCAGGTCAACCGATCGGAGCTAATGCCAGCCTGATCTCTGCACCACGTTTAAGGCACTTGCCTTGCCAAAACACGCCAGAGGCCTGTTCCCTGATGTTCTGTTTCCCTCTAAATCTTTGCTGCAGAATGACCTAGGGTGTCCAGAAATATGCTGTAGCCCCTATAATCATTGCTCACGGTTTACCTGATTCTCCGTCTATTCCTGTGCAAGCCCGGGAGACACTAAGGCCGGGCGGTAGAGGACAACGACGCGATGCCGGCCGGTGTTTGGGCAGTTTCACTTGCGGTTGGCGGACGGGCCCACTCGAGAGAGAGTGAGTTAGAAGAGAGAGTCAGCAAGAACCAGAACCCCACGCGGGGTTGCATGGCTGGGCAAGAACGCCGAATCGACGACACGATGCTGATCCGGGAGGCGCAGCGCGGGAACCGCGCCGCTTTCGAGGAACTCGTGCGCCATTACGATCAGGCGGTTCTTCGGCTCGCTCTCCATCTCACCGGAACTGAGCAGGACGCTCAGGACGTTTACCAGGATGCATTTCTCAAGGCCTACAAGAACATCGGCAGCTTCCGCTTCGAGTGCTCCTTCTACACCTGGATTTACCGCATCGTGACGAATCTTTGTCTCGATCATTTACGCAAAAAAAGCGTGCGCAAGGAAGATGCACCGGTAGCCAAGGATTCAGATGGTGGCGAGTACGATGTGCTCGATCAGGTCCCAGATGCGCGGGCCGGAGCCAATCCGGAAAAAGACTTAATGCGGCGACAACTCGGATCCCGCATTGCTGGAGCCCTGGACAAGCTTACGCCCCGCGAGCGGATGGTTTTCGAGCTGAAGCACTATCACGGATTGAAGCTGCGAACCGTAGGAGAGATTTTGCATACGACGGAAGAGACCGCCAAGAACACTCTCTTCCGCGCCACGCAGAAGCTGCGTGGTGCACTGGCGGACATGAGATGACCACGATGCCTGTGGGGACAGCCGCCTCGGCTGTCCAGCCGGACGAAAATCCGGCTGCAGGATGGAGACGATGAGGGTGGAAACATATGAAGTGTGAATGGGTCCGAGAAAATATCGTGCTTCATGTTTATGGCGAGCTGGCAGATGATGCCCGTCATGAAATGGAGCAGCATGTGTCCCGCTGCGCCGAGTGCGCAGGTGAGCTGAAAGCGGAGCAGGGTTTCCATGCGCTGCTTTCGGAGGATCGCGTTGCAGATCCGTCGCCAAATCTGCTCGCCTCCTCGCGCATGCACCTGCAGGAAGCACTCGAGACTGCCCCACAGGGTCACTGGTGGTCGCGGCTGGCATTCGATCCCGCTGACTGGCTGCGTCAGGTTCGCTTTTCGCCCGCACTGGCTGCTGCAATCCTCATCGTCGGTTTTGCAGGCGGAGTTGGGGGCACGTACAAGTTTTATGAAGGCCGCAATGCTTTGAACGGTGTCACGACCATCGCAAACAATGGCCAGACCGGAAATCCAGCCGACACCTCGATCGCGGGCATTGACTCCATAACCCCCATCCCAGGAACCGATCAGGTCACGATCAAGTACAACACGCTTTCCACGCAACAGAAGCAGGGACCGTTAAGCAGTCAGGATATCCAGCAACTGCTCCTGTATGCTGCCCGCAACAACTACAACTCTGGCGTGCGCGTCGATTCGGTTGATCTGCTCGCGCAAAGATCCGGTGACCTACAGGTCCGCGAAGCGCTGATTTACGCGCTGCAAAACGACACCAATCCTGGCGTGCGGCTGAAGTCGCTCACAGCACTCGGGAATTACGTCAAGAGCGATACGAACGTCCGCGATGCCGTGTTGCGCGCTCTGGTGAACGATGACAATTCCGGCGTGCGCATCGAAGCGCTGCGCCTGATCGAGCCGGTGAAGGCCGACGGCAGCGTCCGAGGAGTCCTGATGGCGTTGGCCGCGAAGGATCAGAGCCAGTACATCAAGTCGCAGGCCCGCACCATGCTTGCGCAGTTGCCAGAGATTGATTAGTCGAGTGGGTCCGGGGAGAAAAGGGGTGTTTACGTTGAGAAGAGCGTCACAAATCGTCGGGCTGGCCGTAGCGCTGGCCGTAGCCGCACCGCTGAGCTTTGTCTCGCCCAGTGTTGCGCAGGAATCGCGAGTTTCCCGCGAAGGAGGAGCCTGGGCCCAGGAAATCACCGGCTCGCTTTCAGCGGTCAAGAATCTCAGAATCAAAGTAGATATGGGCTCCGTTGTAGTCCGTGGCGGGCAGCAACAAGGCATCAACTACGTCGTTCATACAAAGCTAGGCAATTCTTCAGAGCAGGACGCCCGCCGCGAATTTGAGCAGTTTAAAGTCACCGCTTACGTCAAGGGAGATACAGCTTGGATCGTCGGCGACTGGCAAGGAGATCGCAGGCCACGCCATTTTTCGGGTGAATTCAAGGTCAACGTCCCTCGCGAAATGGCCTTAGTGAAGCTCGAAACAGATGGAGGTAGCCTCGATACCAGCGGCATCGCAGGACGTGTTGAAGCCGAGACCGGCGGAGGCGGTATTCATCTCGACGACATCGGCGGCGGAGTCAGCGCAGAAACAGGCGGCGGATCCATCGAGGTGGGCACCGTCAGCGGCGATCTTGGACTGCAGACCGGGGGCGGTTCCATCGTGATTCATCGCGCCAATGGCCGAGTCAGCGCCGAAACCGGTGGTGGCGGAGTTCGCATCGACTCAGGATCGCAGGAAGCGGTGGTTGAAACCGGCGGCGGCAGCATCGAAGTGCGCCAGTGTTCCGGCCGCGTGAAAGTATCCACCGGTGGCGGCAGCGTCGATCTCAGCGATATCGGCGGCCCCGCGGAGATCGAGACCGGAGGAGGCAGCATCCGCCTCACATCCGCAAAGGGACATGTTCACGCAGAGACGGGCGGCGGAGGTATCGAGCTGTACGGTGTCCCCTCTGCCGGAGCGGAAACCGGTGCAGGTGGGATCACCGTCAAGCTGGTCAATACCGGCGGCGAGCGGCGCGACTCCGACCTGGAGACCGCCGCAGGAGATATCACCGTCTACATCGCCTCCGATGTTGCGGTCAACTTGCGTGCAAGCGTGGATATGGGCAACGGACATCGCATTACGTCCGATTTCCCCGAGATTCACGTCCGCAGCGAAGGTGATCAATGGAACAAGAGCCTTACCGCTGACGGCGCGCTGAACGGTGGCGGACCGCTGGTCAAGGTGCACACTTCCACCGGAGACATCTGCATCAAGCGAGCGAGTCGCTAATAAAACACGGGGCGCGCATGGCGAGATGCGCCCTTATGAATCGCTGTCGAGGAAATTACCATGCGCAAATACATTTTGACGGCAATTGCGATTTGTCCCCTGCTGCTGAGCTTCTCTTATGCAGCCCAGAATTACTCGGTAGACCAGCCCGGGCAGCCATTCGTCTTCTCCAGCGAAGAAGGCGGGACAAGCTCATACCTCGGTGTCGACATCGCCGATGTGAGCACCGAACGTCTCAGCGCTCTGAAGCTCAAGGAAGAGAAGGGCGTCGAAGTGACGATGGTCGATCAGGATGCTCCAGCTGGCAAGGCAGGCATCAAGGAGCATGATGTCATCCTCACGATGAACGGAAATGGCATTGAAAGTGGCGCGCAGCTTCGCCGGATGATCCACGAGACCCCGCCGGGCCGCGTAATCACGTTGGGCCTGAGCCGCGACGGCCAGCCGATGCAACTGAAAGTGCAGCTGGCCGACAAGCACAAGGAATTCGCGTTCGTAGCGCCAAAGGCAAAGGAATTCAACTTTAATATGCCGGAGATCCACGTGCCCGATATCGATATTCCGGCGATGAACATGGTAGTCGTAACGTCGTCGGCGCGCAGTGGCTTGATGGTCGAGAACATCACTCCGCAGTTGGGCGAGTTCTTCGGAGTAAAGAACGGAAACGGTGTGCTGGTTCGTGCAGTGGAAAAAGGCAGCCGTGCCGAGAAAGCCGGCTTTCGCGCTGGGGATGTCATCACAAAGGTCAATGATCAGCAGGTGAACGATACCAGCGATTTCACCCATGCAGTGCGCTCTCGCAGCGGCAATTCGATCAAAGTGGCTGTGATGCGCGATAAGAAGGAGCAGAGTTTCACCCTTTCCCTTCCGCCAAAAAAGGAGTCCGGAGATCTTCTGGAAGAGGAGAGCTTCTCTACCGAGCCTCTCATGCAGGCGCAGACAGCCGTGGAACTCACGAAGGTTCGCTCAGATCTAGTCGCGAAACTCTGTCCTGAAATGGAGCTGGCGCGGGAGAACTCTCGTAGAGCCGCGGCCCAATTACGTGAAGCGCTGCGCAACCAGCAACTGGAGCTTCGCCAGCGCACCCAGAAGCAAAGGGAGCAACTCCGCAAGGACATGGAGTGCCTGCGCAAGCAGCTCCAACAGATGAAGCAGGAGTGGATCTAGGGCGCGCGCCTCGCTGCAACAGTGTGGTGATGCACGCTTTAATCCGTCTCCCGGGCGAAGAGCCAGGCAGCGGGCTACCGCCATCTTCGTGCCGTGCGGATCAGCCCGTACGCTACCAGGCAGAACCAGAAATCCAGCACCATCCCCAGATCGATGCGAGAAGGACGATGCCGCGCCATCGGAGGCAACGAGGGTACCAGAAGAAAATAGACCACATTGCCCAGAATGATCGCGAACAGCGCCTGCATAAAGTTCAGGAGCACTGACTGTTTAGACACCACGGCGCCCCCCGCCGGTAGGGATCCACGTATCGCGACGTTCAGCTGTGCCTTCACCCATTCCCGCGTACAACGTCCTGTTCTGCACCATGCGGCTCTTCGCCTCGTCCTGCTATCCTTTTCGGTGCCCCATCCTTTCTGATGGTTGCGAGAGGATGATTTCCTCCAGGATTGCGTATGCTCGAACTCGTCACCCCGGTCCAGTACGTCAAGGGCGTCGGTCCGCGCATCGCTGAGGTGCTCGCGGGGAAAGGGATTCACACCGTCGGCGACCTTCTTCACTATCTTCCTTTTCGCTACGAAGACCGCCTGAACCCTCGTGGTATTTCGGAACTCCGCCCCGGCGAGATGGCCACCATCGTCGGAGAAGTCCGTAACTCCGGGCTCTTCCGCACACGGAGCATGCCCATCTTCCAGCTCACCGTCGGTCAAGGGCGCGCCAAACTGCGTTGTCTCTGGTTCAATGCGACTTATCTTAAAGATAAGTTCGTTCCCGGGCAGATGATCGCCCTCTACGGAAAAGTGGAAGAAGACCAGCGTAGTCGCGAGTTGCAAATTGTTCAGCCGCAGTTCGAAGTACTCGGCGATCCAGCGGACTCCAGCGAAGATGGTCCCGAGAGGAAAGCGGCAGAGTCGCTGGAGATCGGGCGGATTGTCCCAATCTACGAAGCCACTGGACGGCTAACCGCGAAATGGTTTCGCAGGATCATTCGCACGGCGCTCGACAACCTCACTCCTGACCTGCCGGATCCTATCCCCGCCACCGTGCGCGCGCACCTCGGCCTCATCTCTCCGCGTGCTGCGTTGTGGAGCGTGCATTGGCCCGATCCCGGCGAGAGCATGCACGACCTGCTGTCGTCGCGAACACCGGCGCACATCCGCATGATCTTTGACGAACTCTTCTTTGTGGAACTCGGACTTGAGTTAAAGAAGCGGCAGTTACGCGCTCAGACGGGAATTGCATTCCAACTCGACGATCGCGTCCGCGGAGCCATTAAGAAAATCCTGCCATTCCATCCCACGGCCGCGCAGAAGCGCGTGCTGAAAGAGATCGCCGCTGATATGGAAAAGCGTTATCCCATGCGCCGTCTGCTGCAGGGAGACGTGGGCTCCGGCAAGACCATCGTGGCCTTCGAGGCGGCGATCATCGCGATCGAGAATGGGTATCAAGTCGCTCTGATGGCCCCGACTGAAATCCTCGCGCAGCAGCACTACTTTTCCGCGCGGCGCATTCTCGAGAATGCCGGCTATCGCATAGTTCTGCTGACCGGCTCATTGGAAAGCGACCGCAAGCGCGAGATTCGCCGGCATATTGCCCAAGGGTCGGCTCAGCTCGTAATCGGCACTCACGCTCTCCTCGAAGAGAAGGTGGAGTTTGCCAAACCTGGGCTGGTCATTGTCGATGAGCAACATCGCTTTGGCGTATTGCAGCGGCTGAAGCTGATGAAGAAGTCCGGCGAAGCGGAGGAACTCGCAGAGCCCGACGTCCTCGTCATGACGGCCACTCCCATCCCGCGCACTCTGGCGCTTACGCTGTACGGCGATCTGGACTTGAGCGTCCTTGACGAGCTGCCGCCCGGACGAACTCCCATCCTCACCAGGAGCGTGACCGATGACCAATCGCCCAAGGTATGGGATTTCGTGCGCAAACAGGTCCTCGCCGGACATCAAGCTTACGTGGTCTATCCGGTGATCGCCGAGAATGAAGAGAGCGAGCTCAAAGCCGCGATCAAAATGTACCGCGAGCTCAGCGGGAAAGTATTTGCGGATTTGAAAGTAGGACTCCTGCACGGCCGCCTTGACGCTGACCTCAAAGACCAGGTCATGCGCAGGTTCCAGAAAGGCGAGTTGCAGATCCTGGTTGCGACAACGGTGATCGAAGTCGGCGTTGACGTACCCAATGCCACCATCATGGTCATCGAGCATGCCGAGCGTTTTGGATTGTCGCAGCTCCATCAACTGCGCGGCAGAATAGGCCGTGGTGCGGCCAAGTCCTATTGCGTTCTGATGACCGGCGGGAAAATCACAGAAGAAGGACAGAGACGGCTCAAGGCAATGACCGATACCAACGACGGATTTAAGATCGCGGAGCTGGATCTCGAACTCCGCGGCCCCGGAGAGTTTTTTGGAACGCGCCAAGCTGGGGTCCCGAGCTTCCGCATAGCGAACATCATCCGCGATGCGCAATTGCTTGAAGCAGCGAAGCGCGAAGCTGCTGCTGTGCTTGCCGGGCCCAACTCAGAAGTTTCTTCCGAAGAAATCAGCCGCGCTCTCGTACACATGCGTTCAAAATGGCAGCACACCTACGGACTGGTCGAAGTGGGCTAGCGGAACGTTCGGGACACTCAGCGGACTCGGCGAATCCGCAGTCGAGAAGATAGATTCTGCTGAATATACATTTTGCTGTCGAATTTCTTTCCGGTGCTCGCTCCTGACATGTAGCGGATCTGACCGAAGATTGGCCGCTCAAACCACGGACGGTCGAATTTACCGACAATTGCCCACGCGATTCCGGCGTAACCGTTCGGGTCTCGTCCATCCAGAAAGTATTTGTCATTCAGGTAAACGGCGGCACGATATGCGTCGGCTGGCGAGCGGCTCCACTCCAGAATCTTCTTGGCCCAGTACATGCGCATGTAGTTGTGCATCCACCCGGTGCTCACCATTTGCATTTGCGCGGCATTCCACAGTGCGTCGTGAGTCTCTGCACTCTCAAGTTGTGCTTGCGTGTATAGCAGCGTGCGCGGATCACTCGCGTGCTGCGCCAGAGTTTTGTGCGCCCACGCCTCGCCACACTCGAAACTGTCGTACTCTGAATTGAATCGGACGAGATTTATCGCCAACTCGCGCCAGACGAGGATCTCATTCAAGAACGCCTCTTTGTCCACCTTCGGCGCGTCGGCGTTCTGGACAGCCAGCACTGCTGCAATCGGGCTGATCTGCCCAAAATGCAAGTATGGCGAGAGCCGGCTCGTGCGATCAAGTTCAGGCTTGTTGCGTTCGACCGCATAATGCCGAAGGTTGTGCGAGACAAATCCGTTCAGCAGACGCATTCCCGCTGCTGTTCCTCCGCGCCAGCTCGTCACGGGAGATACGGATCGGTCCAGCTTCCATTCCTCGGTAATGTCCACGTCAGCACGCAGAGAGCAGAGCCCTTTCCGCGTCTTCCATTCCGCTTTGGCTCGCGGATTGCGCGAGGGAATGAGAAACGTTTTCAGACGTGCCTGCAGCCTGGGACGAATCGTGTGCGCCGCGTATTGTGCCTTCTCCAGCAACTTCGAGGGAACGATTACATCGGCATCCACGGTCCAGAGCGGAATCTTCAGCTTCTTGTTGACGGTCCGCCGCCAGCCCTCCGGCTCGCGCATCGGATTCTCATCGCCCACAACCAGAGCCGGCCTGACTTCTTCGCAGAACTTCAGCAGACTGTGTTCGGGATATCGTCGCAGTATGAATCCGACACTTCGCTTGGCTAAGGCTCTTGCGATGTCGGGAATACCTTCATTCAAGAAACGGTAATGCCTGAGGTTTGCGTGCGGATAAAACGGCACCGGAGCGAAGAAGACCACAACCGGTTTCTCCAGCGCATTCGCTGCCTCAACAGCGACATCAAGCGCTGGATTATCGATGCCTCGCTGTGCGCGCTGCATCCAGTAAACGACGCAAGTCCCCTGTGAATCAGGTGCACCTGCGCTCCTGACTGTTACACGAGGATCTCCTGCGATTGTGCTCAACCAGTCCATCCGGAAAAGAACACCTTCTTATATTGTGAGGCCGCTCGAGCGTGGAATGTTGCCGCAGTCGTATCGATCGGATTCCGAGAGTATCCAGCGGATCAAAGGGGTGCGAATAATTTGCGTGAGAAGAAAAGGCAAACGTTAGTTTGCCTGCAAGATCGCGTCAGCGACTCGCGCAGCTTCTGCGGATGCCTTCACATCATGCGTCCGTACGATGTGCGCTCCTTTCAGAATCAATGCTGTTTCTGTCGCAAGAGTCCCGTATAGCCGATCGGATGGCGGTGCTCCTTTTGCGTGTCCAACAGTGCGCCCAATGAACGACTTTCGGGAAGCGCCGGCTAACAGAGGAAAGCCGAGTGCGCGCAGTTCGTCGAAGTGCGCGATCAACGGATAGTTCTGATCGAAGCTTTTGCCAAATCCGAATCCCGGATCGAGGACAATCTTTTCACGCCGAATGCCCGCGTGCAGCGCATTCTGGGCCCATCCTTTCAGCTCGTCCCTGACGAGTTGGACAACGTCATCCGGCGGCGTCAGGCTGCGCCACTCCTCCGGACGTCCCCGCATGTGCATGAGCACCGCGCCGCACTGCAACTCCGCAATGGTTCGAGCCATGTGCGCGTCCCAGCGAAAGCCGCTCACGTCGTTAACAATTTCCGCTCCAGCACTCATCGCCTGACGTGCGACTGATGACTTGTAAGTATCCACGGAGATCACGACTGCAGGATGTCTCTTCTTCAGCTCGGAAACCACCGGGAGAACTCGCCGGAGTTCTTCGTCCTCGGTCACCGCAGCACTTCGCCCTGCACTGATATCTACACGAGTGGTTTCCGATGCGGGGCTGACTCGCGCACCGGGCCGCGTGGACTCTCCGCCGATGTCGATGATGTCAGCGCCTTCGGCAAGTAGTCGCTCGGCGTGCTCGACCGCACCGTTAGAATCCAGGAATTGTCCGCCATCGGAAAAAGAATCGGGCGTGACATTGACGATGCCCATGATGAGCGTTCGCCTGCCAAGCTCCAAAGACCGCGAGCCGATGTTCCATTCAAAGGCGGGCCTCATGCGAACATGATTGTATTGGACTCCACCCGGCGGTTCACCTACGCCGAATGGCGGACTTGCGCTCGCGGGCGCCATACGCTCCGGCTGGGCCTGTGCCCTTGGGTGGTTTGCGCACGCCATCCAGAAGTTCCTTCAGCACCGCGGCATTGTTGCGCGTTTCATTTTTCGACGCGTAGAGCAGTGTCAGGCGCTTCTTCTTGCGGGCTAATTCGTAGAGTCGCTGCAGGGATTCCTGATACCCAGGTTGGGTCAATTCCTTCAAATACTTGCTTCGAAACGACGGCCATTGCTCGGTATGAGTGTGATACCAGCGCCTGAGTTCATTCGAAGGGGCGAGATCCCGCAACCACTCGTCAACCTTGGCCTGCTCTTTCGTCAATCCGCGAGGCCAAAGTCGATCGACTAAAATCCGCGACCGATCTGCTTCGGACGGCGGCTCATAGACGCGCTTGATCGCAATCGTCATGGCAATGCAATGTATGCTCTATCATTGTAAAGCGGCGAGCAACGCCGCGCATCGCGTATTTCGAAGGAAGGCAATGCGATCGATTCACGGCGGCTTGAGCAAAGCATCAGGGCACGCAACATTCCTGGTAGTTCTCATCTGTCTAGCAGCTCTGATGGTGCTTACGACTTTGGGCTGCAATGTCGAACGGCGCAAGTCCGACGCTGAGTTGGGGCTTAATACCCAGCAGGCCGCGGGACGCAAAATTTACGACGCCGAATGCGACCGTTGCCACGAGCCGTATTCGACCACAGGCAAGAAGGGTCCTGGCCTCAAAGGAGTCTTTCAGCGCAAATATCTATCTCTAAGCGGGCTGCCGGCGAACGATGAACGCGTGACCGACATCATCCGGCTGGGTCGAGGCGAAATGCCAGGGTACGCACAGAAACTCAGCTCGCAGGACGTTCAAGACCTGCTGGCATACTTGCATACGTTATAGCGCGAACAGTGGGATAATCCGCCGCATGAAAAGCGTCAAATCCGATCTGTACCGCGAACTGCCATCGATAGACGAATCGCTGCGAACACCGTGCGTTTCCGCGCTCATCGCGGCGCAGGGAAACGCGGCGGTGACTGATGCGGCGCGCGCGGTGATCGCGGGGCTGCGCAACGAGATCACTTCGGGGCTGCTCGATCGCGCCGGACTTCGCCTCGCCATTGATGGAATTGCGGGCGCGATCGAGACCCAACTTCGCCGCTCGCTGGCCCATTCACTTCGTCCTGTGATCAACGCAACCGGCGTGATACTACATACGAACCTGGGCCGTGCGCCGTTGTCTGCTCTTGCCATGGATCAACTTCGTGAAACTGCGATCGCGTACAGCAATCTGGAATGCGACATTGAAACCGGAGAGCGCGGTAAACGCGACGTGCACGTCGATCGACTCTTTCGGAAGCTGCTTGCGGAATCCCAAGCGGGAGGCGATGTCTCAACCATCGTCGTCAACAACAACGCTGCCGCGGTCCTGCTTGCGCTGAATACGCTTGCGGACGGAGGAGAGGTCATCGTCTCGCGCGGCGAGCTGGTCGAGATCGGCGGATCGTTCCGCATCCCTGATGTGATGGGCAAGTCAGGCGCTGTGTTGTGCGAAGTAGGCACGACCAACAGGACCCGCGTCTCCGATTACGAGAATGCAATCAGCGAGCGAACGCGGGTGCTCTTGCGCGTGCACCGCTCGAACTTTGAGATCACCGGGTTCACCGAGCAGCCCTCGACGGAAGAATTGGTGAAGCTCGCACGAAAACGGAACGTCCCGCTGATGGAGGACCTCGGCAGCGGCGCTCTCGTGGACCTGCAGAATTTTGGAATCAACGGAGAACCCAGCGTTCTCGACAGTCTTCGCGCCGGCGTCGATGTTGTCACATACAGCGGCGACAAGTTGCTTGGCGGTCCTCAGGCTGGGCTGCTGAGTGGACGCTCCGATCTGATTGCCAAAATGCGCGCCAACTCGCTGTTTCGAGCGTTACGCGTGGATAAGCTCACGTATGCAACGCTGGAAGCAACCCTCCTCGCCTACATCAAACACAGCTATGAAGAAATCCCGACGTTGAAGATGATGAGCTTAAGCAAGGCAGAGATCGACGCGCGTGCTCAAGCTCTAGTAGAGACGCAGCTGGCTGCGTCTCTCCCGCCACGAAGACTGAAGCTGGAGATCGTCGATGGCGAGTCAGTCATCGGAGGAGGCGCGGCTCCATCGTCAGTGCTTCCGACACGTCTTCTAGCTGTGACGCATGATGCTCTCAGTGCAAACGAGATTGCAACGCGTCTGCGCAACTCCGATCTGCCGATCATCGCCCGCGTCGAGGACGCGAGAGTGCTGCTCGACCTTCGTACAGTCTTTCCCGATCAGGATGCAACGATCGCTGAGGCGCTGCGTCGCATCCATTAGAAGCAGTGGCCACGCTCTATACCGTCGGACACTCCACTCGCACGATTGAAGAGCTGATCCGCGTCCTGAAGGCGCACGACATTCAAGTGCTGGTGGACATCCGGGCTTTCCCGATGTCGCGCCGCCTGCCGCAGTTCAATCGCGACTCTCTGGAGCAGACATTGCCCACCGCAGGGATTCGTTACCTGTGCATGAAAGCGCTCGGCGGATACCGCAAGAAGAGCCTCGACGATTCGCCGAACATCGCGCTGCGCAACCAGAGCTTCCGAAATTATGCAGACCACATGCTGAGTCCGGAGTTCGATCAGGCGATATCGGAACTGGTGGCGTTGGCCGAAGAGGTTCGCACGGCTTATATGTGCGCCGAACGCGTGTACTTCCGCTGCCATCGAATGCTGGTTTCCGATTGGCTGGTCGCACATGGACACGAAGTCCTGCACATTGATGCTGAAGGCCCGACGAGAGCGCACAAGCTGACGGCCGAAGCCCGAATGATCGATGGACGCCTGATCTATCGCGGTGATTGGCTGCTGTAGGCTGTCGAGCACTCTGGATCGGCTTTGCGTCTCGGGGAGCTAGAATATTGGTTCCAAAGTACTTGCTGGACTCGGCGTATCGAAACCATCCCCAAAATATTGGAATTAAAGTACTTACTCACAAAATATTGCTATTTAAGGACTTAGGTTCAGCGGCAGCGTTTCGGCCAGCGAGCCCTGATCGGCGCTTTTTGGATCGAAGCCTCAAAATCTTGATTTAAAAGAGCTTAGCTGCGTTGATCTCCGATTGTGCTCGCAAAATCTTGACCGCGTGAGACTTACACGCAAAATATTGCGGAATAAGTACTTAGCTCATGCCGTCGATCCATCGGAGATCGCTGCCATGCCTTTTGGCTGTGGCGATGATCGGATATTTTGCCTGTGGATGACAAGGGCAGATGTCACAGCATTGATTGCCGTGCCTGTGGAAAACCGAAGATTCTATTCGGCACGAACGCGTCCCCGAAGGCAGCCCACAACCAATGGCCGGCGCAGAGCTGATACGGCGTCATCTCACCCGCTCGAAGGGAAATCCATTTAGCAGAACGGTCCTCGCCTGGCCATTCGGAGCATTGTCGATTACGCAGGCAATGGCCTGAGTGAAGCCGTTCGCAAAATACAGGATCATGCTGCCTTTGCGGACCTCATAGGTGCCGGAGCCGCGTTCCGGAAACGCCGGGTTGACCAGGCTGCCTCCCATGGTGACGTTGACTCCGTCTCCAATGAAGGTGCCGTCTTTCCGCAAGACAATCGCCTGGGACTGGAGCCCCGCTTCCATCTTCCGTACGAAAGTGCCTTCCAGGAGATCGCCGTCCGGAAGGTGGAAGGGGGTCCATTTTTCACCTCTTGCTTCGAGGTTATCGCCGTTCTTCGCCAGGTCCGTCGGAGCTCCGATGTTCCACTGGATATGGACTGCATTCGCGTCCTCGGTCCAACGGCCGAAGGGCGCTCCGCTGACGGCGGCCGGATTCGCGACGTCCATGGTGGCAAATCCTTCCGCCTGATACTTGCCGGCAAGGTTACCTCCGCGAAGGTCAGTTTTCGCAGCGACTCCATTCGCGAATAAGAGCAGAAGTTGCTGCACCGCCTGCTGTCCCCACGTCATGGTCGTGCCCACGCCGCCGTACGAGGCGCCGTAAGCAAAGCCCACAAACACATAAACTCCTTTCAACGGAACGTCGCGTTCTTTGGGAATGATGGCCTTGGCGTGATAGGTGAGGTCAATATCGGTGCGCCCAAAGGGCGTGATGTATTGACCATGATTCGCCGGAGCAGCGGCAGCCGGCGCAGTCTGCCTGAGCGGCAGCTCGAACCTTTCTGCGGCGAGCTCCTGCACGTAACGATTGGCTGTTTCCAGCTGCGGATCCTTGTCGCCGACTGCGGGCGGGATTGTCAGGACCGCTACGCCGATACCGTGGGCGACGGGATATCCGTAGAACACCTGGCGCAGCTTTACGTGATTCTGGTTCTCCACCTGGACGGCACGGACAAGGATTCCCGGTTTCGGCTCCATCACCTCTGTGGTACCCGTTGGCCGTCCGGCGGCCTGCGCGAGCGCCAGTACCTGTCGCGCGAACCAGGCTTTGGTCTCGCCGATCGGCCGTCCCGGTGGAAGGAGAGTGAGCGCAACCTGCGCGGAGGGATCCTCGCCTGCGGATCTCATGACGATGGCGTTACCAGTGTTCTGACTCGTCCATCCGGCAGGAGGCGCAAGCTGGGCGTAGAGAGGAGCGGCGAGCATTGGAAGTAAGAGCAGTCTGAAGATACGCATCGATCCCCCTAGCGTCTTGGATGGACGAGAGAATGATTCTTAGTCTGATAGGCGAATTGTGGGGGCGGATCGGGTCAGCGGAAATGCGGGTGCCAGGCGTTTGACCGAAAGACGGATGCGGCGTTCGCGTGCGTTGTGATCAGGATGGTCGCCGCGATGAAATCTGCTGACAAGAGCGGAAGCTCTTCCGAGCCGTCGCGAAGCAGGTTCCTCGCGCGATGAAGCTGCTCTGCGGAAATGACAACGGTCAATTTGCTGCATGCATTCGGCAAACCACTTGCCCGTTCTCGATGCGTCACACTTCTCGCAGTGCAACAGGTCCCGGTAACTTCGGCGCTCGCCGAACTTCGGTAACCTTTACAGCTGGGTATGGACACACGTAAATAAAGGTGAGGTCTATGGCCACCCCCACTACCATGCCATGGCGCAGTCCGCGTGTGCGCCTTGAGGACGCTGCGCCGGCCATTCTGCGCGCCCCGGGCGGGCTGCAGCAACGCGGGAAACTCGAGGTGCTGTCCCTTAACGGCGGCCTGCTGCAGATGTCGAGCACGCTCGAGCAGGGATCCCGGCTCAACTTATTGTTTGTGACGCAGACCGGACCGGTTCTGGGGGCGGTTGAGATGCTGCCTCCGATTTCTGCCGAGCGCCAGCCGTTCCGGTTCGTCGGCATCGAAAAAGCGGATCAGGGCCGCTTGCGGGCGACAGTACAGTCGTTCTTGCCGGCTGTTCAAGAAGCGTGGATCGAGAAGTACAGGGCCGCGACGGCCAAGCGGCGTCCTGAGCGGCGAGGCTTCTTCAGTTTCCTGCTGCGATCTTTTCTGTTGCTGGCGCTGTAAGTGCGTTGCTGGGATAGAAAAGCAGATTCCTCGCGTCCTCTCCGCGCTTACGCGCGTCTGCGGACGCTCGGAATGACAAGTTTTGATTTGCTGCATGCAACATCGCCATGACAGCAGACATTCTTTGTCGGACTGACGCACTGCGTCTCCCAGGTTTGCGGCGGTAACTGCACCTGCTTTGTACGTCGGTAATTTGAAAGAACGCGCGATCGGATCGAGACTGAGGTTGCCCACCACTTCGTAATCCACAGCGGTAGCTTGCTCGTGAAGCGCTCGCGGAGCACGACTTTTTTGGACACGCATGCTCGTTGTCCGAAGGCTGCTTTGGCCGAGGCAGCAGGATCCGTGAGGCACTGAGCGAAGCGAACGCAGCGAGCGCCGCGCAATGGAGATGAGATGGAAACAATATCAGCCCTCCCCCCTCGAAGTACGCGACGATGGCCGCGCTACCAGGTCGATCTGCCGGTCCGCGTCATTGCCGTCAACGGAATCCTGACCACGCCAGTTATGGCCCGGGGTAGCGACATCAGCCGGGCGGGAATGGCTCTGAATGCGAAGCTCAGCTTGGACCCCGGCGACCTGATGCGGCTGCAATTTCCCACGACGGAACCGTCGTGCGTAAACGCGATCGTGCGGCACCGTAGTGGCAATCGGCTGGGACTGGAGTTTCTGAGCCAGCTGCCTCCGGATGCCGAGACGAAAACCCAGATGGGATCTCTGCTCAGCCCAGGTGCCCGAGTTCCGTCGAAATCTGCGAAGGCGTTGACGGTCTCGTGTACACCGCAGGCTCTATTCGCGGGACTACGACGGAAGCAGGAAGAGCTGAGGCAATTGAAGAGAGAGATCGAATTACTGAGCGTAGCGATTCTGCTGCTGGCAGAAGATGAAAACGAGATTGGTCCACTGCCGGTGCCGGCCAGACCGCAATTGGAGAGCAGGCCGTGGCCGCAGGCCTGAGCCGCCGGAGCGTCGCGCTCAACCTCTACATCAGGGCCAGCATCGTCGTAGAGCTCCCGGCGCGATTATGCCTGTTCGGCGTCCGCAATCGGCGACTCATCTGCTCGACATTAGGGGACAAGATCCCAGAGCGGTACAGAATGCGACCGCGCGTAGCCAGGGAGCAGCGGCTTCGGTGGGCTTACTCCTGTGGCGAGTGAACTTATGTAGAGAGTAGTAGCTTGCGTCCACCGCAGTGTCACACATGGCGATATCCCAAGATCCCGAAGCTGGCGGGCTCACTTCGGATGCACGCCGTCCTAAGTCATAGCAAATAAGCAAGGTACGCCAGGGAACAACTAAGTAAGCTCGCGGGAATATCCCCGCCATTGCCTGTCGGTCGTGCATAAGACACAGTGCCCCCAAGTCATTCTGTGGGGCATATGACAGACTTTTTCTTGCGCTTCCCCAATCGGTTTCGAACGGAACACTCGTGCTCTGTTTTTGCTCTGGTGCGTTGTGTCGACCTGGGGACGTCCTGAGCCGTGAAGGCGGCACCTCGCTGCAGTGTCAAAAGAATCTCGAGTTTAACTTAGCTACGCCTTAGTGGAGGGTTATCGCAATGAGCTCGTATGGCCGGGTGCGTCCGTTATGCAAAATGATTTGCGCGTTATTGCTATTCACCTTGGGATTTGCCGGAAGCGCCGTTTCCGGGGACGATCACGGACGGCGTGGGAAGAATCACTCGCCGCAGACCCTTTACATCTGGACGGGAGATCAGGCGCGCATCGCGCCAGATTTTCTGGCAGTCATTAACTTCGATGAAAGGTCCCATGACTACGGGAAGGTCATCGGGACGGTTCCGATTCCGGGGCCGGGCAACGTGGGAAATGAGCCGCATCATTGCCATCTTTCCGCCGACAAGAACATCCTTGCGTGTGGGGGCTTGCTAAGCCTATTGCGCGGGCAGAATGGCATCTTCTTCTTCGATGTATCGGATGCGCGGCACCCCAAGTTTCTTTCCTCGGCCAACGGTTCCCGCTCGAGCATCACCGATGATTTCTTGCCGCTGCCGTCGGGTGGATTTCTGGTTACACAGATGGGCTCGCATGAAGGGGGAACTCCGGGCCGCGTGGCGGAGTTTGACGCTCATCTTCAAATGATTGGGGAATGGCCGTTGCAACCTCCGCACCACGGGTTCAATCCACATGGAATCTCGGCGCGCCCCGAGATCAATCTCATGGTGACGTCGGATTTCATCATGCCCGCGAGCACGCTCGATATCTTTCCGGGCGATCCGATGCTTCGCGGTTCGATTCGTGTGTGGAATTATCGAAAGAGAGAGGTCGTGAATTCGATCCACATCCCCCAAGCGATCGGCACAATGGATGTCAAATTGATCCCTGGTGATCCCGAAGCCCGCGCGTTCACGGCGGGTATGTTTGACGGCCTCGTGTACCTGGTGAGCACGAAGGATGGAACCTATCGGCCTGTGTTTGACTGCGAGGATATCGTTCCGCATGTCGAAGTCCCGACGCCCGGAGGCATGGTGCAGTTACTGGCCATGCCGCGTAGTGGCGACCGGCTGCTGTTCGCATCATTTCAAGCCGGACAGGTTGGCATGCTCGACGTGAGCGACCCGGAACATCCGTTCCAGACAGGGATTGTGAACCTGGGCATGAATGCGGGTCCGCACGCGATTGCACTCAGCGATGACGACAAGCGGCTGGTGGTCAGTGACTACTTCCTCAACGAAGACAACTTCGGAAAGATTCATTTCGAGGGCGATCACCACGTTCACGCGATCAAAGTATTCAAAAATCATCTGGAACTGGATCCGCGGTTTGATGTGGACTTCAACGCCGCATTCCCCACGGGACCGGCGCGGCCTCACGGGATTGCCATGAAGTAGTCCGCGCGGGGCGGAATGATCAATTGTGATTGAGGCCGACGTTCTCGACCAGTATCTGGAACCGCACGTTGGCCCGGAGGACATCAAAATCGGGTTCGGCATTCAGAGTCACCATGGATGAGCAACGCTGTGCGTAGCACTGCTCAAGGAGGTCCAGCGCTTCGCTTTGTTGACCGAGCTGGGCATAGCACCGCGCGGATTCCACCAGGGATCCACCGCGTTTGAATGCCTCGGCATTCTCGTGCAGGAGACCACTGAATCCGGCAGTTTTGACTGTTCGAGCGATGACTTGTGCCCTATCCGGGGCGGCTACGGAGAGCCTTAACTGCACTGCTTCCTTAAAGAGATTCTTGTGACGCAGCGCGCCTTCCAACCAGAACAAGGCAACGCCGAAGGTCGGGTCCATTCGAAGGGTGGTTCGTGCCTGGACGATGGCCTCGTCGTAGCGGCGGGCCCAGTAGAGCGAACGCGCAAGATTAGTATTGATGATCAGCGAGAACGGATCGAGTTCCCGCGCCAGTTCGTGCTCATCGACCGCTTCCTTGTGCTTACCTCGAAGCGAGAGATAGCCGCCGTACCAATTGCGGCCTAAAGAATCGTTCGGATCCAGCGCGAGAGCCTGCCGAAATTCCTTCTCTGCATTGGTCCAATCCCAGTCGTACCACGTATATGCCGTGGCTAAAGCATAGTGTGCGCTCGCCAGATTGCTATCCAACTCAAGCGCCTTCGCAGCCGATGACTTCCCTTTTGCCAAGGCGTCCTGGGTGGGAATGGCGCCGTACGCTCCAGCGACGATATAGACGTCGGCGAGCCCGGAATATGCAGGGGCGAATTTCGGATCGCTTTCGATCGCCTGGTTGAATTGTTCAATCGCTTTTCGCCATCCGTCGCTCGTGTATTGGTAAAAGAAATAACGTCCTTTCAAGTACGAGCCATACGCCTGCGGATTTACGATGCGCGGATGGTCCAGAGGCCTGACGAGAACGTCAATGCGGCGGGCAATATCGGTTGCAACATCGTTCTGCAGACTGAGGACCTCGCCCACGGCTCGTTCGTACTGCTCGGCCCACAGGTGCATATCGGTTGCTACCTGGATCAATTGGGCGGTAATGCGCACGTGGTCGCCTGATTGCGTGACGGTACCTTCGACAACTGCGTCGACGTTCAGTTCACGACCTATCTCCTGGATGGTCTTCTTCGTTCCCTTGTAGTGCATCACCGAGGTTCTGGAGGTGACGCGAAGACTTCCCATCCTGGCCAGGTTCGTGATGAGGGCATCGGTCATGCCTTCCGCAAAATAGGCCTGCTCGGGATCGCCGGAAAGATTTTCCAAGGGCAGCACAGCGAGAGATGCAATTTGCACTCGTGAAGGTTTTGGAGAGTTTAGAGGGGCGTCTTTCCGTCGCAGCAGATTGATGGCGAATAACAATCCAAGCACCGCAGCGCCGGTGATGATCGCAGCCACGTACCGCGATTTCGAGCGGCTCGTCCTGGGGACAGGAACCGGGGTCGCCAGCTTTTCTTCTGAGCTCTTATCTTTTGGGCCATTGCCGTTCGTGAGCGTTCCGATGAAGCGGTATCCTTTACGAGGAAGAGTCTCAATGAACTGGGGATGTTCGGCGGAGTCCTTCAGGATCTCGCGCAGTTTGTTTACCGCCTTGTTCAGACCACGCTCATAGTCGACAAACGTCCCCGCGGGCCACAGCCTGCCAGTAAGTTCTTCTCGGGTGACGAGTTCGCCGGGGCGTTCTAAGAGGGCGAGCAGGAGATTTAACGGCTGTTCCTGGATCAGAGTCTTGCGGTCTTCGCTGGTAAGCTCACCGGTTCGCGGATCCAGTTCGAATCCCCCGAAGCGGAAACGCTGGGCTGGGATTGGCCTTTCCATCGAAATGCCCCAATGAAAAAATTGAGGTTGAGTCTATCACTGCGGATCGAGTTCGGTCTTCAACAACAGAATCATCTTTGGATGGGCCGGCCCAGGCTGTGGGGCATCTACGAGTTTCACGTAGCCGGCTAGGGTGAAGGGCTTGCACGCATAAAAAGAGCTTGCTGTTGGCGTGAGTCTACGCTGCTTTCCGCAGGTTAAGTTCCCAAGTCTCAGCCGTAAGATCTTTGCCGAAGCTGCGATGCTTTTGCTCGCGGACGACTTTGAACCCTTCGTTCTTGTAGATGTGCCGCGCCGCGGCGAGAATACTCTGGGTCCAGAGCGTCATCTTCTGATATCCAGCTTGGCGGGCGAATCGGACGCATTCGGTAACGAGGCGCTTACCGATGCCGAGGCCTCGCGCTTCCCGTTCCACGTGAAGCAGCCGCAGCTTTGCGATTTCCTTGGATTCTTTGGCAACGAACACGGCACCAATCCTCTCTCCGTCTTTTTCGGCGACCCAGGCGCGTTCGCGTTTCGGATCGAAGTTCTTGATGAAGTGCGCGACGATCTCGGAGGCCAGCGCCTCATACGTGTCGTCCCATCCGTACTCTTCGGCATAAAGAATGGCCTGGCGGTGGACGATCCAGCCCATATCTCCCGGCTGGTGCGGTCGAAGCAAATAGGGAGTTCCTGGTTCCGCAGTGTCGCCTAGCAGCCTGCGGACGGTTTGCACGGCGTCGACCATTTGCTTCCGTCCGGCAGGCGACAGGTCTTTGAGCAATGCGGCCACGTCGCGGTCCGAACGCGCGTCAACCGGCGCGAACGCTTTCTGCCCCTTGGTGGTGAGCGAAAGAAATCTTTGGCGTTCGTCGTTTTTGGACTGCTCCCGCGTCACCAGCTTGCGACGCTCGAAATCGCGGAGGATGCGGCTGAGGTATCCGGCATCCAGCCCAAGCTGCTTGCGGATGTCGGTGGCTGTGGGCTGGTCCCGGTGCGCGATTTCGTACAGCACGCGGGCCTCGGCAAGAGAAAAGGGGCTGCTTGCGATTCCATCGAGGACGCCAATTTTGCGGGTGTAGAAGCGGTTGAACGCGCGAATGGCGCTCACCTGTTGACCAAGGCCAGGTTGGGGCATGGGTGCCTCCAGGAAAGTTGACGATAGCATGGAGATAGTTGTCTTTGTCAAGTATCTAGTGACGCCGATGCCAGCCAGCTTTTTCTGCAGCTAGCGTTGTTCTTGCCCGCGCGTGTTCAAAACGGTCGACTCAGAGATCGAAGTCAGGGCTGTTGGGCGCCTTCGGTCCCTACATAGACTGCGTAGAGTGACTGGCTGGCGGCCATGAAGAGGCGATTCTTCTTCGCCCCGCCGAAGCATACATTGGCGCAGGTTTCCGGGAGATGGATTTTGCCGATCAGAGTTCCGTCGGGGGCAAAGACGTGGACGCCGTTGAAACCTTCCGCGCCCCATCCGGCGGCGGACCAGACATTGCCGTCTACATCGCAGCGAATGCCGTCGGATGAACCGGGAGCCAGGTTCGCGAACTGGCGTCCATTCTTGAGGCGGGCGTTGTTTTCGACGTCGTACACGCGAATGGGCCGGGGATCGTTCGGACGCTTCGGCTCTCCGGTGTCAACGACGTAGAGTTTCTTCTCGTCGGGAGAGAAGCAGAGCCCGTTGGGCTTGTCGAGGTCGGCGATGACGACCGTGGCTTCGCGCGTGTTCGAGTCGAGGCGGTAGACGTTGGCGGGTAGTTCGAACGCGGCCTTGTGTCCTTCGTAGTTGGACATGATGCCGTATCCGGGATCGGTGAACCAGATTGCGCCGTCAGAATGCACGACGATGTCGTTGGGCGCATTGAGCGGCTTGCCCTGGTAGTGATCCATCAGGATGGTGAGTGTGCCGTCGTGCTCGGTGCGGGTGATGCGACGCGTGTCGTGTTCGCAGGAGAGCAGGCGTCCCTGGCGATCGCGAGTGTGTCCATTGCTGTAGCTGGCGGGGCCAGGGAAAACGCTGACTTCGCCGGTGTCTTCGAGCCAGCGTAGGATTCGGTTGTTTGGAATGTCACTGAAGAGAAGATAGCGCCCGTCGCCAAACCAGACGGGGCCCTCGGCCCAACGCGTCCCGGTATAGAGGCGCTCGACGGCGGCACTTTGGATTCTGTATTTCCCGAAGCGCGGATCGACGACTTCAATCGCGGGGTCGGGATAGGCGACCGGAGTCTTGGTCTGCTCCGCTTTGGCGGGCGCGAATGGATCGAGAGCGAGCGCGGTGACTGCGCCGGCGGTCATGTTCATGAAGGTGCGTCGTTGCATCGGTCGGAGGCTCCGGGAGGAATTCTGGTCGGAGGCAAGTTATCACGTTCGGGTTGGGGAGTGGAATGGGCGTGAGCGGCAAAACTGCGATGGAGAGGTGAGTGTAATGGCCTCTTAATGACAGCTAGGGCTCTTTGGCCTCGGGCGAGACGGTCTATCGCCAACTTCACCGATGCGCTTCAGTTCTTATGCAACCAGATGCCGGTGCCCGAATCAGGGTCTCCGACGACCCAGTACAACTTATAAGGCTTGAAGTGACCAGCTAGTTCAAGAAATGGATAGGAACCAGATGCACAAGAGCCGGGCGACCCACTGAAACGATCTCAAGCTTGATGTTTTGGTCTTCGTCCGGGCCGGTCCACGATCCTTTTCCCTCTAGAACGCAGGAACTGGTGCCGAACTCGTAGCGCAGGTTATTCACGATCATTGAACCATCAGCCTCTAAGGCAAGGGTTGCTGAGGATAGGCGACCCTGATCCAAGTGTCGCTCAGATTCCGAATATTTGCCTACGACGTCCGAACGCGGTGGAGAACTCCAAGTCCTGTTCCAGATCGCCGGAGGTCCGAAAACCGCTCCGGCGAGATTATTCAGCACAAACGAACCCGTTAGCAGCAGAGGCAAAGTGAAGAATAATAATGGCGGAATAGAAAGCAGCCACCAATTCGAGAAGTTTCTGCCTAGGATTCGCACTTCAAAAGTCTACCGCAACTATATGGGAATCCGCCCAACACCGCGCTTTGGAGGCTGGAGCCTGCCTCATTTGGCGAAAGATCCCCATTTCACGAACCATGCCTTGCGCGAAATGGGATAATGGCGGCGGAGAACATCCCCTTGCCGCCCTACCAAGAGCAGTTTCCTCTGGGAAGCCGAGTTCGTGTAAAAGCGCGTCCCTTTCTGGAACAATTCCAACGAGAGTGGAGGTACCACCATTCCGATTTCCGCCGATCAAGTCGATGCCGTTGGGGGACGGATACAATCAAAGGCGTTGGCTTCTATCACGGAGGCGACGTTCTTTACGAACTTTCACAGATTCCCGGTACTTGGCACGAAGTGTGTCTAGAATCTGCTACGTAGAGCGAGGCCGGGTTCTCAACTGTCGAGAAATCGCCATCTCTAACAATGTCTGCGGTGTCAAGCACGTTTTCGAGCACAGTTCGGTATGCACTCATAGAAGAGCGCCATTTCGCTCTCGTTGTGGTTTGCGCGTTTCCAACCTGGGCTCGCTTTGAATCGTCAGGGTCAGGAACTCGGTCCGACCCAGCCATCTCTTCGATCACTTAC
>C688J18823_10000182_pt1 | contig 34751 bp, 36 predicted proteins | sample HopSoiMetagenom1_FD_18823 | JGI IMG/M metagenome (IMG submission 18823) | reverse complement strand
TACAAATGTATCATATGGCGGAACATATAACTGGACACACTCTCCTCTTTTTGATACGCAAAAAGGAGTTCATAAAGATACACTCGGAAATATAATTACAAATTCCCAAAGCGTGAAATGGAGCGGACAACTTACAATGACCACGCTTTACAATAAAGTGCCGTACTTAAAAAGGGTAAATCTAAATCAGAAACCCAAAAAAGCACCTGTAGATCCAAAGGCGCCGGTAGCGCCAACAGACTCTGCGAAGAAGAAAAAAATAGATTTTGATATCATGCAACGTGTTGCACGATTCGCAATGGCATTGAAAACAGTATCGGTTAATTATACGACAACGGAAGGTACTGTCTTGCCTGGTTATAGCAAGGATATGCAATTGTTTGGAATGGATGAACATTTTGCAGGTCCTACATTTGGATTTACGGTGGGCAGTCAGAATGATATACGAGACCAAGCGGAGGCAAACGGATGGCTAATAAAATCAACGGTTTTAAATGTACCTTATCAGCGTACGAAGAACGAAGACTTAAAAATACGCGCAAATATAGAACCAATCAAGGATTTAAAAATTGACTTGAATGCAGGCCGTACACGTTCTTTGATAAAAAGCCAGCTGTTCCGTTGGGTTGATTCGGTAAAGGATTATGTGTATGATCCAGCTGTTGTTTCAGGAGCTTTCAATATGTCGTTCTTTACCTTACGAACATCTTTCCAAAAAGGAGATGCCATTTTCCAGAAATTTTTAGATGATCGGGTTGTTATTTCAGGACGATTGGGCGAGAAAAATAAAAACTCAGATGCTGTGATTGATAACTATTCAAAGGGATACAACTCCACCTCACAAGATGTTTTGATTCCGGCCTTTCTAGCAGCATATTCTGGGAAAAGTGCAGATCATGTGACGTTAAGTGGTTTTCCAACAGTTCCAAAACCTAACTGGAGAGCAACCTATGATGGCTTGGGTAAGAAAGAAAAAATAAAAAAATATTTTAAATCCATTATACTTGCTAATGGTTATACCTCCACGTACTCTGTTGGTGGGTTTACACATAACCCTTTGCACCGCAAGGATTTCGATGGTTTCACAAATGTTTTTGAAGAGGTGTCATCCATTTCGAAAAACCCCAACTTCATCCCCGAGAATTTAATATCAACGGTTACGATTTCAGAACAATGGAGCCCTTTCCTTAAAATTGACGTAACGCTATTGAATAGTCTGGCATTTAATATTGAGTATAAAAAGGATAGAACCTTATCTTTAGGATTAAGCAGCAGAACGATCACAGAGGTTTCAGGGCGAGAAATTGTTGGTGGAACGGGGTATAGAATTAAGAATGTCAAATTGGGCAATAGCATCAAAATAAAGGGCAAACCGATTAAAAGTGATGTGAACTTAAACCTGAATATGTCTTTCCGTAAAAATCAAACGGTAATCCGTAAGATAGACGAGGAAGTGAGTCAACCTACGGGAGGAACCAATGTAATTTCGGTAAAAGCCTCTGCGGATTATATCATCAATGAACGCATCACGATAAAGGCTTTTTATGAGCGTATTCTAAACATTCCGGTTATCTCCACCTCCTTCCGAACAACTAATACAAATGCTGGTATTAGCTTACGATTAACGCTTTCAAATTAAAATCCAATAAAAATTATGTATTTATTAAATTAAGCATAAATTTGCGCTGTAAAAAAAAATAATAAAACCATAATAAAATGAATTTCCCTGACAATTTAAAGTACACAAAAGATCACGAATGGGTTCGTGTTGAAGGTAATACCGCAGTTATTGGAATTACAGAGTTTGCACAAGGTGAATTAGGTGATATCGTCTACATTGATATTTCAACCGAAGGTGAAGATCTTGCGCATGAAGAGATATTTGGTACTGTTGAGGCAGTAAAAACGGTTTCTGATTTATTCATGCCTGTTGCAGGAAAAGTAAGTGCAGTTAATAAAGAGTTGGATTCAAATCCCGAGTCAGTTAACAAAGATCCTTATGGAAAAGGTTGGATGATTAAAGTGGAAATGAAAAATCCAGCGGAAGCAAATTCACTTTTAAGTGCAGCTGATTATAAAGCATTGATAGGGCATTAGGCCTTCACTAAAGTTACGGCCTACGCAGTAACCTTTCACTCTTCGCCGACAGACTGTGTCCGCCGAAGCATTGCGAAGGCGGAAGCTTTTAGCGAAGGCTGGGTTTAAACGATATTACTCTATGTTTTTAAAACATACTAAATGGGCAATGCTGTGGGCATTGCTTATTCTTATTTTATGCGGAATGCCTGGAAAGGATATTCCGCATATTTCTTTTTTAGAATTGCTGAGCTTTGATAAATTTGTACATGCCAGTATATTTTTTATCTTTATTTTGCTTTCCATACGAGGCTTTCTTTTACAAACACGTTTTTTAAAATTGCAACAAACCGCAAAACCTGTAGCCTTTGGGATTTGTGTAGCGTATGGTGGTTTGATGGAAATTATGCAAGCAACCTTGTTTCAGGATCGTAGTGCAGATATTTACGATTTTATTGCCAATAGTTTTGGATGTTTAATGGGATGGATATTTTACAAGTTGATAGAAAGGAAAATCCTCATCAAATTGATTCGGTAATCAACGTCTTTTTATATTATTCAACATTTGTCAACAATGAGTTCAATCAATTGGGAAATAAAATCCTTTGAAGGCCTTACCAACAAGGAGTTATACAATGTATTGCGATTACGTTCCGAAGTATTTGTTGTGGAGCAGAATTGTCCTTATCTGGATTTAGATGGGAAAGATATTTATGCACTTCACTTGATGGGAACAAATGAAAAGAATAAATTGATTGCCTATGCACGATTGCTACCGGCAGATATTGCGTTTAAAGAAGTTTCTATCGGAAGAGTGGTTACAGCGCAATCAGCCAGAAGAACAGGAGCAGGAATAGAGCTTATGGAAAACGCTTTACAGATCATAGAAGAAAAGCATGATAAAGTTTCCATACGTATCGGTGCACAATTGTATCTAAAAAAATTTTACGAACGTTTTGGGTTTATACAGGATAGCGAAATGTACCTGGAAGACGACATTGAGCATATTGAAATGCTAAGAAAAGTGCAATAAAACAGGTCATTATATACCTTTTAATTGCTGATTTGTACCATTAGCTAAATAACGAAATTGAATTCGATACAAGTCATTAAAATAGTGTTTTTTTGTATAGAAGTATGCAAAAATGAAAGAACCCCAATACATTAAATTAATGTGGCTGCCTACGCTACAAAAAAGCTTGTTAGTAATGGAAGACGAATCTGTCTTTACAGATCGTCAATTGACTTCTAAAATTATTTTATATCTGGATTTGGAAACCTGGCACAATCATTTTCGAATTTTATATAAGGCTTGGCTTACAGGAGAGTCAGAGGAAATATATACAATTCAAAGCAACATTAATTTTAGAATCATTTCAAAAATTGAAAAACTAAATAAAAAATTAAAAGGGATAAAACTTTTTTATTGGTTTGATGTGGATAGAAGCAAAGAGGAATTTCATGATTTTTTATGGAAAAATTGTCCTTTATCAAACGAACCTTTAATAGAATTAAAGAATGTACATTTGAATAATACATTTATCTCACCAAATCATCCTGTTGTATTTCCTGGTTGAAATGAAAGCGTCTGGGAATGTAGTTTCAGGAATAATTATTTATATTTGATGGCCTTAATGGGCCATTTTAATTTATAGGTATGCTATTTAGTTCGTTGGTATTTCTTTATTATTTTCTTCCAATTGTTTTATTAGGCAATATCTTATTGCCGAATCGTTTTAGAAATACATTTCTTCTCATTTCCAGTTTATTCTTTTTTGCATGGAGCGGTGTTTCTTATACAATCATATTTCTTGGCTCTATTCTTTTAAATTTCATGGGAGGAATTCTGATCGCAAGACAACCTGCTTCATCTGTTAAAAGGAAAATTATTTTTTCTTGCATTGCTATTTTGAACCTGTCGTTGTTATGTGTTTTTAAATATGGAACGTTTATTATTGAGAACCTGAATTTATTGTTTGCCGAGTTTGAAATTACCGAAATGGATGCTCCTAAAATTTTATTACCTATTGGTATTTCTTTTTACACATTCCATGGCTTATCCTATATTACGGATGTATACAGAGGAACAACGGAACCTCAACGCAAGCTCACCGATTTGAGTTTATACATTTCCTTTTTTCCACAACTAATTGCCGGTCCTATTGTAAGGTATAAAGACGTTTCAGATCAACTTACCAATCGTTTTCTTTCGCCTACGATGTTTAATAAGGGCATGTACAGGTTTATAATCGGACTTGGAAAAAAAGTGCTTATTGCAAATGCAATGGCGCAGTTGGCTGACAATTTTTTTAATATGCCCCTAAGTGAACTGGAGATGACCAGCGCCTGGATAGGAATAATAGCGTATACATTCCAGATCTATTTTGATTTTTCAGGATATTCGGATATGGCTATAGGGCTTGCTCAATGTTGTGGTTTTCAATTCAAAGAAAATTTCAATTTTCCTTATCTCGCCGAATCGATAAAAGATTTTTGGAGAAGGTGGCATATTTCACTTTCCAGCTGGTTTAAGGATTATGTTTACATCCCCTTAGGAGGCAACAAAAATGGGAAGTTCAAGACATATCGAAATTTAATTATTGTATTTTTTCTGACGGGTTTGTGGCATGGAGCAAGTTGGAATTTTATCATATGGGGATTCTTTCATGGTTTTTTTATTGTAATCGAAACAATTGGTTTGGGAAAACTTCTGGAAAAACTATGGAAACCATTAAGGATAATGTATTGTTTTATAATAGTGGTACTTGGTTGGGTTTTATTCAGAGCCAATACCTTTGAAGATGCAATGGAGTACTACAAAGTGATGTTTGGAGTAACAGAGGGTCCTTCTTTTTCGCTTGATGCGTTATCAACTTTCATTAATAACGAACAATTAACTGCCTTGTTGATTGCCATTACAGGCTCATTTGGAGCAATGAAAATGTTTAATGATTCTGATTTGCAAGCAACAAAAACAATTTCGCCTACAGCTCAAATAAGTTTAGATATGGCCAAGCTTGCCTTTTCAATTTGTTTAGTAATTGTGTGTACGCTTTATATGGTAGCTGGAACCTATAACCCTTTTATCTATTTCAGATTTTAACGAAATGTTTTCAAAAAAGTACATATCATTTATTTTTCTCCTTTTTTTGTGGGCTCCATTTCTTGTTAAAACATTGAACCTTTCAAAATCATTTGAAAAAAAGGAAAGTGGCGAAAACAGAGCGTTGAAACAATTCCCGGAAATGGGTGTAACCGATGTGGATTCTTTCCCCTCTCTTTACGAAGCACATTTCAATGATTATTTTATACTTCGGAATACATTTATAGACCTGTTCCATAGCATGAGAGTGAAGTGCTTTAGGGAATCACCTCTTCCGGAAAAAGTAATAATAGGAAAAGATAACTGGCTTTATTTGGCAGATGAAATGCCAACTTATAATCGAACGGCAAGATTTTCCGATGAAGAATTAAAAAAAATAGGAGACGAGTTTGAAAGAAGAAGACTGTTTTTAGAACAACAACATTGCTTGTTATATATTTACATCATTCCTCCTAAAATAGCAGTATATCCCGAGTATTCGAATAAAACGACAAAACGATTAAATGAACCTACACAAGGGGGACAACTAGAAGCTTATTTTAAAGCAAACAGTAAAATACCTGTTTACTATTTCTTACCAACCCTTCTGGAAGGTAAAAAGGAAGAAAGGGAACATTCATTTGTATTTAATACGACAGATAACCATTGGAATAATTATGGGGCTTATCTCTGTTATCAAAAAATTATGGGCGACTTAACGAAAGAATTTCCGGCTATAAGGCAGCTAAACGCAGAAGCACTAGTTGAAAAGGATACACTAGAAGATGGGGGAAACATTGCCGGCATGATAAACATGCAAACCTATTTTAAAGAAAATGTACGTAGAATTAAGGTGAAACATCCACTTGCACATGAATCAGAAAAGAGCAATTATGAACCTCCTGCCGGTTTTGCGTATCCCTGGGAATATGAAAGACAATTCAAGGGCTCGAATGAGCAAGCGCCCAGGGTTTTATTTATAAGGGATTCCTTTACAGATAGAATGATGTCTTATCTTGCCGAAGGCTTTAGTCATTCCACTTATATTTTTGATGCCTGGCAATATGCATCTCATGAAGACATTGTAAAAAATGAAAAACCGCAGGTTATGGTGTATGTTATGTTTGAACCGTTTATAAAAAACGTATTGAATAAATCAAACTAGACAATCATTCCTGCACCCACTGTTACATTCGTAGCTTCATCAATTAAAATGATACTTCCGGTATAACGGTTCTTGTTGTATTTATCTATAGCTAAAGGAGCTGTGGTACGAAGCGAAATTTTTGCAATATCGTTTAACCCTATCGCTTTGTCTCCTTCCACTTTTTCAAGTGTATTGATATTTACTTTGTATTGGATATCCTTAACAACAGCACGTACATCTTTTGATGAATGCTTCAATGCATATTTACCATTTGCCTGAAGTGGCTTTTCGGTTAACCAGCAAATCATTACTTCCACATCTTGTGTAGCTTCGGCTTTATTATCTGATTTTACAATCATATCACCACGTGAAATATCAATCTCATCTTCCAGTGTTAAGGTAACACTCATGGGTGCAAATGCTTCATCAAGTGACCCGCCATCACCATTGTCAATGGATTTTATTTTTGATGTGAAGCCGCTTGGCATAACCGTAACAGCATCACCTTTTTTAAATACACCGCCGGCAATTCTACCTGCATAACCTCTGTAATCATGGTATTCATTATTCATTGGACGAATAACATACTGAACAGGGAAACGCGCATCTTTTAAATTCTGGTCATTGGTAATTTCAATACTCTCTAGCAAATTTAATAATGTAGCCCCTTTGTACCAAGGCATATTGCTGGAAGCATTCACAACGTTATCACCGCGCAGCGCGCTGATCGGAATAAATTTTACATCAATTGGATCAAGCTTGGCAGCAAACGCTTCGTAATCTTTTTTAATAGTGTTAAACGTTTCTTCTTTAAACTCCACCAAATCCATTTTGTTCACACAAACAATTACATGTGGTATTTTTAATAAAGATGCAATAAACGTATGACGCATCGTTTGTTCAATAACACCTTTACGCGCATCAATTAAAATAAGTGCAACGTTAGCAGTACTTGCGCCTGTAACCATGTTACGGGTATATTGAATATGACCAGGGGTATCGGCAATAATGAATTTACGTTTTGGTGTTGCAAAATAGCGGTAAGCAACATCAATGGTAATCCCTTGTTCGCGCTCGGCACGAAGTCCGTCTGTTAATAAAGCTAAATTTACGTATTCTTCACCGCGTTTTTCGCTGGTAGCTTTAATGGCTTCGTATTGGTCTTCAAAGATGGATTTGGAGTCATACAATAAACGACCGATCAATGTGCTCTTCCCATCATCTACAGAACCTGCAGTGGTAAAGCGTAAAAGATCCATATTTAAATATCCGGTTGTAGAAAAAGTTGTCATAGTTTAATTTTTCGTAATACGGGTATTTTTAACACCCTTAATAATAACGTTATCTTATTTTAAAAATATCCTGCTTTTTTTCTGTCTTCCATTGCAGCTTCCGAGCGTTTATCATCGATACGGCTGCCACGTTCTGTAACGCGGGTTGATGCAACTTCTTCAACAATCTGTTCCAATGAATTTGCTTCAGAAAGTACAGCGCCTGTACAGCTGATATCACCAATGGTACGGAAACGAACCTGCATTTTTTCTACTTTCTCCGAAGGTTTCAATGGGATGACATTACTATGTGCATAAATAACACCGTCACGGATGAAACACTCACGCTCATGTGTAAAATAGATGGAAGGGATGTCAATCTTTTCTTGCAAGATGTATTGCCATACATCCATTTCTGTCCAGTTGCTGATGGGGAACACTCTGAAATGCTCACCTACGGCTTTTTTTCCGTTGAACAGGTTCCATAATTCAGGGCGTTGGTTCTTTGGATCCCATTGTCCGAATTCATCGCGATGTGAAAAGAAACGTTCTTTTGCTCGTGCTTTTTCTTCATCTCTGCGTGCACCACCGATGCAGGCATCAAATTTATATTTTTCAATGGTCTCCAGTAATGTTACTGTTTGTAAGGCATTACGACTCGCATTAAATCCTTTTTCTTCTACTGCCTTTCCTTCATCAATACTTTGTTGAACGGAACCAACAATTAATTGAGCACCATATTTTTTTGCAAGTTCATCACGGAAGGTGATGGTTTCTATGAAATTATGACCCGTATCCACGTGTACCAATGGGAAAGGAATTTTAGCGGGTCCAAATGCTTTACGGGCAAGATGAAAGCAGACAATGCTGTCTTTCCCTCCGGAAAATAATAAAGCAGGTTTTTCAAATTGTGCAGCTAATTCACGCAACACGAAAATGCTTTCACTTTCTAATTCTTTTAAATGGGTAAGGTTATAATTTTTCATAAACTTATTTTATTTCCAATTTCTCAATGATTCTTTTTACACTCTCCTGAACACTCAACTCGTTTGTTTTTACTTCTATCTCCGGATTTTTAGGAGATTCAAAGGGTGAGCTGATTCCTGTAAAATCTTTAATTTCTCCTTTACGTGCTTTCGCGTACAATCCTTTTACATCACGTTGTTCGCAGGTCTCAAGTGGTGTATTTACAAACACTTCAATAAAATCACCTGTGCCGATGATTGTTTTTGCAACGTTACGTATTTCTTCGGTCGGACTAACAAAACAACAGATTGTAATCACACCACAATTCACAAATAGTTTAGTGATTTCTGCAATGCGTCTAACATTCTCCGTACGATCTGCTTCACTAAATCCTAAATTATTGTTGATGCCTGCACGGATATTATCTCCGTCCAATATTTGTGTCAACAATCCTCTTTTATTTAACTCTTGTTCCAAAGCAATGGCAATGGTTGTTTTACCAGATCCGCTTAGACCGGTAAACCACAGCGCGATACCACGTTGCTGCAATAATTTTTCTTTATCAGCACGTAATAAGATCTTATCAGTAGGAAATATGTTCGTTTCTTTTGCCATTCAATTTCACTCGTTTCATGTGATATACTTGCTTTCTATTTTCCTATAGAGTTGGTAGAATATATAAAAAACAAAAAAGTCCTTCCAGTTTTCGGAAAGACCCTATCAAAATAGTATTATCAAAGATTATCCTTCCGTAAAAAATTAACTACAGCAGCAAATTGTCCAACTTGTTCTATTGCTTCCGGTCATTTTTTTAAAAAAGTCTAACATTTTAATTGATCTCATTTTTACGGCTACAAAGGTAAACGATTTTTTGATTCCATAAAAATAATTTTTACTTTACATTTGCAGAATGACAACCGGTTCCACAAATAATTCGACCAAAATAGATCCTTTCAGTGTTGAACAGGAGCTAAAAGCAATCAGTTTGACACCTCCAAATCGGGGAGAACTCCAATTACTGCTCTCCTGTGTGGATTTAACCTCGTTGGAAGGAAAAGATACCGAACAAAGTATCCTGGAATTAGCGGAAAAAGCAATTGTTAGCAATGTAGCAGCGGTTTGTGTGTATCCGTCTCTGGTAAGGATAGCAAAGGCGACATTAGAGAACTCTTCTATAAAGGTAGCGTCTGTTGCAGGGGCATTCCCTTCCGGGCAATTGCCCCTGGAATTAAGAGTGGAAGAAGTTAAACATGCCTTGCAAGAAGGAGCTGATGAGATAGACATGGTTATCTGCCGACGAGAATTTTTACAAAAAAATTATGCCTTTACGGTGAAAGAAGTAGCAACGATCAAGGAAGTATGTGGGAACAGGACCTTAAAGGTGATTTTGGAAACAGGTGAGCTGGAAACTCTTGAAAACATTGCATTGGCAAGCCGCCTGGCAATAGAAGGAGGAGCAGATTTTATCAAAACATCGACCGGTAAAATAAGTGGAAACGCAACATTACCGGCTGTATGCGTTATGCTACAGGAAATAAAAAAACAGTTTGAACATACAGGAAAAAGGGTTGGGATAAAGCCATCGGGTGGTATTGCAGAGAGTTCAACAGCCATACAATACAGCCGATTAACAGCACAATTGCTAGGAACTGAATGGATAACACCATCTTTGTTTAGAATAGGTGCAAGCCGCTTAGTGAATAATCTGATATCAGAGATACAAGGAGTAAATCAAACAAATACGCAGCATGGATATTAAACAGTTGTTATACAAGGCCATTCAATCGGCCTTAATGGCGGGAGAAGAAATTTTAAAAGTATACAATTCTAATTTTGAAGTAGAACAAAAAGCGGATAACTCTCCTTTAACACAAGCGGATAAAAGAGCACACGAAACTATTTCGGAAATACTGAAATCAACGGATTATCCGGTTTTGAGTGAAGAAGGAAGAGAATTGCCTTATACAGAAAGAGCGTATCTGCCTTATTTTTGGATGGTAGATCCGCTTGATGGAACCAAAGAATTTGTAAAACGGAATGGAGAATTTACAGTTAATATTGCCTTAATTCATCAGCAACGTGCAATTCTCGGGGTCATTTATGTACCGGTAACCAAAATGCTGTATTATGGGGCGCAAGAATTAGGGAGCTACAAAATGGAAATAACGTCCTTCTTAAATATGGATTTGCAGGGGATTATTTCTCAATCTTCAAAATTACCTTTAACGGAGCGTCCAAAAAATTTTACCATTGTTGCCAGTCGTTCTCACCTGAGCGAAAAAACGCGTGATTTTATTGATGGATTAAAACTGGAACACAAACAGGTGGATTTTATTTCTTCCGGGAGCTCCATTAAATTATGTATTGTTGCTGAAGGGAATGCAGATGTCTATCCGCGTTTTGCACCAACGATGGAATGGGACACGGCTGCTGGTCAGGCCATTTGCGAAGCAGCAGGCAAACAAGTCATTGATTATACAACCAACGAACGGCTACTCTACAATAAGCCCGTGCTATTGAATAACTGGTTTATTGTTTCCTAAATGAATAAAACCACAAAATTTATTTTATTTGTTTTAGGCAGTTTGCTGTTTTGCTACACAGCTGCCAAAGCCTATTTGCTTTCCATTACCTGGGATGAGGCCTATTCCTATACAGAATTTGTACGCAGAGGAATGGACTATCCAACGAAATTTGAAAACATGTCGGCCAATAATCATTTACTGCTCACCTGGCTGGATGTGCAGCTTGTAAAATGGTTTGGCTTAAGTGAGCTGGTATTGCGCTTACCAGCGTTAATGGCACACCTGATTTTTTTACTATACTCGGCTAAATTGCTTGCTCATTTTCAAAACAGATGGCTGATTATTTCTTCTTTTCTACTTATTAATTTGAATCCATACTTGTTGGATTTTTTCTCTTTGGCAAGAGGATATGGCCTTTCCATTGGATTGATGATGGCAAGTATTTATTTTTTGTATGCGTTTCAAAAAGAATTTAAAAACAAACTGGCCATCTATTCTGTATTATTTGGAGCGCTTAGCGTATTGGCCAATTATGTTTTACTAAATTATTTTTTGGGATTGTTTACCAGTATTTTTGTATTGAATGGCCTAAAGGTGATCAATTCAAGAAATACAGCTGAAAAAATTTCTTTTTGGAGAAACATTAGTGTACCCGGCTTTATTTTTTTGTTGCTGTTGCTTTTAGTGCTTCCAATTGCATTTGGTCTGAGAAGTGCAGGGGCTTTGTATTTCGGTGCTGATAATGGTTTTTGGACCGATACGGTTCACACAATAGTTGATCGGTGGTTTTATGAATTGGACTATAATTATTGGTTCCAACGTTTAGCAAAAGTATTCATCATTTGTATACTACTATCAGCAACTATATTGATAGTGATTCGTTTCCGAAAAAAGCAATTTACCCTCAACAATTCATTTTTGGTAAGTATACTGGCGATCTGTTTGTTTTGTGTAAGCAGTACCATTGCTCAGCATTATTTAATTCATACACTGTATTTGATTGACAGAACAGCCTTATTTTTTACTGTATTGTTTCCGATCATCCTTGTATTTTTCATTCAGGAATTAATAAAGGAAAAACCACAAGCTGCTTTTATTTCATTTGCTGCTGCCGCGTTTGTAACAGTTCATGCGGCGTTGGCGTTCAACCTTACGTATGTGTTAGAATGGAAATGGGATGCAAACACAAAAACAATGTTAGCCGATCTGGAAAAATTGAAAGAAGTACCAGCAGAAAAAGGAAACATCAGCATAAATATTCCACTTTTATTTGAAGCCGGAATAAATTTTTATCGCGAGATGGATCACCTCAATTGGCTAAATACAGTGGCGCGTTCAAAGAAAAGAGAGTTGTCGGATGACTATTATTATTTATCTCCCAAAGAGCTGGCAAGAATACATCCGGATTCAATTGAAATTTTAAAAACATATCCAGTAACTAACAATGCACTGGTAAGACCTAAATTTAAATGGAGCCATCCTCAAATTTGCGTGCAGCAAGAATTGAAATTTGAAAACGAACCCGGACAGCGTTATTTTATAGACAATACCATAGAGTATGGTAAAACCATTACTTATATTGTTCCGGATAGTATTGCGGCGTACAAACGCAGCCTCATTGTTTTTGAAACGTTGGTAATGCCAACTGAAGCGCAAAAGAATGGTGTGAAAATGATCATTTCTCTTGAAAATGAAAAGGGAGCTTATGTTTGGGCTGCTGTTTCGTTGGCTGATTATTTAGAAACTCCCCAAGAATGGATAAAAGTGACGCTCACCATGCCTTTGCCGGGAAATGTTAGAACGGGTGACAAATTATTGATCTACTTCTGGAATCCTGAAAAGCAAGAAGTATATGTTAAAGAAATGCGTTTTAAATGGTTAAGATATGATCAATAAAATGTTGCAATCTGCAATTCAGATAAATACAATTCAAAGGCGAAATCCGTCCTTTAATAAAAAAGGATTAACGAGGAAAATGCGCTGCTAAATTGAGGTTTTTGTAATTTAAACCCAATAATTTCGTATTATTGCACCTAATCTAAAAACAAGAACTACATGGGTAAAGTTGCATTAATTACAGGAGTTACAGGCCAGGATGGAGCTTATTTAGCAGAACTGCTGTTAAGCAAAGGCTATACTGTTCATGGCATCAAACGTAGAAGCTCCTTATTTAATACCAATCGCATCGATCATTTATACAAAGATCAACATGAAAAAGAAGTAAAATTCTTTCTTCATTATGGTGATCTTACAGATTCTACGAACTTGATTCGTATTATTCAAGAAACCAAACCCGACGAAATATACAACCTGGCGGCTCAATCCCATGTTAAAGTATCCTTTGATTCTCCAGAGTATACTGCCAATGCAGATGCAATCGGAACATTGAGAATATTGGAAGCAATTCGTATTTTAAAATTAGAAGATAAAACACGTTTTTATCAAGCTTCTACTTCTGAGATGTATGGATTTGTTCAAGAGGTACCTCAAAAAGAAACAACACCATTTTATCCACGTTCTCCTTATGGAGTAGCAAAAGTATATGGTTTCTGGATCACAAAAAATTACCGTGAAGCCTATAACATGTATGCTTGCAATGGAATTTTATTTAACCATGAAAGCCCGCTGCGTGGGGAAACATTTGTAACACGAAAAATTACACGTGCTGTTGCAAAAATCCAGTTGAACTTACAGGAAAAATTATTCTTAGGGAACCTTGATGCAGAGCGTGATTGGGGACATGCAAAAGATTATGTGGAAGGAATGTGGAGAATGCTTCAACAAGAAAAAGCAGATGATTATGTATTGGCAACAGGCGTAAAAATTACGGTTCGTAAATTTGTTGAGCTTGCATTTGCAGAAGTTGGTATCCAATTAAAATGGGAAGGAAAAGGCGTTACTGAAAAAGGGATTAACACAAAAACCAACAAAGTAGTAGTAGAAGTAGATCCTAAATATTTCAGACCTACAGAAGTGGAGTTATTAATTGGAGATGCATCAAAAGCAAAAAAAGAATTGGGCTGGGAACCAACAACAACATTGGAACAACTCGTAAAAGAAATGGTTGCAGCAGATTTGAAACTTTTTGAACGCGACAGATATTTATTGGATGGTGGTCATGATATCATGAATTATCACGAATAATAAAGTAGTACAGATATTTCCCTTATGAATAAACAGGATAAAATCTATGTTGCTGGTCATCGCGGAATGGTAGGCTCAGCAATCATTAGAAAACTTCAACAAGAAGGATTCACAAATATTGTTACGCGTACTTCCAGCGAATTGGATCTTAGAAATCAGCAAGCAGTAGCTGATTTTTTTGCAACAGAGAAACCGGACCATGTATATTTAGCAGCAGCAAAAGTTGGTGGCATCATTGCCAATAATACGTATCGTGCCGATTTCATTTATGAAAACATCATGATTCAAAGTAACATTATTCATCAGGCGTATTTGAATAAGGTTAAAAAATTAATGTTTCTGGGCTCTTCCTGTATTTACCCGAAATTGGCGCCACAGCCTTTAAAGGAAGATTATTTATTGACAGGCTTATTGGAGCCAACGAATGAGCCATATGCCATTGCAAAAATTGCCGGGATAAAAATGTGTGATGCCTATCGTGCTCAATACGGGTGCAATTTTATTTCCGTAATGCCTACCAATTTGTATGGACCCAATGATAATTATGATCTGAATAACTCACATGTATTACCTGCTTTAATCCGGAAATTTCATACAGCAAAAGCAAAGGGAGAAAAGGCAGTTGAAATTTGGGGTACAGGATCTCCATTGCGTGAATTTTTGCATGCAGATGATTTAGCAGATGCTTGTTTTTATCTCATGCAAAATTATAATGAAGCTGGATTAGTGAACATAGGTGTTGGTGAAGATATTACAATTAAAGACCTGGCATTACTTGTTAAAAAAATTGTTGGTTTTGAAGGAGAATTAAAATTTGACACATCAAAGCCAGATGGTACACCTCGTAAACTGATGGACGTTGGTAAACTGCATTCTTTCGGGTGGAAACACCGCATAAATTTGGAAGAAGGAATCACCTCTGTTTATAAAGAAGTAAAGGACAAGCTTTCATAATACACGCGCATTGCATCCGTAGGATGTTCTCTTATTGTCCCATTGCTCCCCAAAATGGATTGACATTATTTTTATTGGTAGCATATGAAAAATTTATTTTTTTTATTTTTCTTTATTCCTATGTTGCTGTGTGCTCAGCAAAATATGCCATTGAACAGAGCATGGACACTTGATTACGAAAAAAAAATGCAGCACGATTCCATAATGTCTTCCTGCTTTAAACCCAATATTGTTGCTCCCATTGAACCGGAGAGGAACAAAACAAAATCGTTTTCATCCGTTTTGTATCGTAAAGTAAAAAAAGAAAGCTTACTCATCATAAAAGATTCAAGTGATAAATTTTCATTAACCATTGATCCTTTACTGAACCTGGAATATGGAAAAGATAGGGCAGATAGTTCAGGAGAGAAACTTTATAAAAACACAAGAGGCTTTTTATTAAGAGGACATATTGGCGGAAAGTTTGCGTTTGAATCTTCTTTTTATGAAAACCAGGCTACGTTTGCCAATTACATTGATCAATATATTGTTGGTACTGATAATTTATTTCCCTCCATTGCAACGTATGAATACAATGTTATTCCGGGGCAAGGGCGATCAAAAAAATTTAAAGCTAACGGATATGATTATGCAATGGCTTCGGGCTACATTTCGTATTCCCCCGTAAAGGCAGTAAACATACAGGTTGGTCATGGGAAGCATTTTGTGGGTGATGGTTACCGATCTTTGTTATTGTCGGATAATGCATTCAACTATCCTTACGCCCGTATTACAACGACCTTTAAGAATATTCAATACACGAACCTCTATACCTCTTTCATGAATTTAACAAATGGTGGAGATAAGATTCCTAAAGGTATTGAGCGATTGTTTCAGAAAAAAATAGGAAGCTTTCAGTTGTTAAGTGTAAATTTATGGAAACACCTACAGGTAGGTTTATTCCAGGGAATGATCTGGGAAGCGGCAGACTCAACCAATCGTCAGCATGTAAATTTTAACACATTTGATCCCGTTATTGGAGTCAATGCACTTAATTACGGCTTGCATAGCAGGAACAATGTATTGGCTGGATTTCTTCTTAAATTAAAAATTACTAAATCTATTTTAGTTTATAGCCAGTATGTATTGGATGATGTGAATGTAAAAGATAAGATGGGCGACCTGCGTAAGAAATATGGGTACCAGGTAGGGCTTAAGTATACCGATGTATTTACCTTGAAGAATTTAACAATTCAAGGAGAATACAACAGTGTTCGTCCATATACGTACATGAGTGCAAACCCGGAACAAAGCTATACACATTATAACCAAGCATTGGCACATCCGCTAGGCGCTAATTTTAACGAAGCAATCGGAATATTAAATTATAGGATAAAGGATTTTTTTACAGAAATAAAATTAAACTATGCTGTAAAAGGAAAAGATAGTTTATTTACTAATTTTGGTGGAAATGTTTTTAAATCTGATACATTTGTTTCAGTTCCGGTTGGAGAACAAATAACTACCACACAAGGTATCGCCACAACCATTCTGTATCAAGATGTTCAAGTTGGGTACCTGATAAATCCAGCGACAAATTTAAATATTGTTGTTGGTTTGTCAAATCGAACTGAAAAGGCGGGAGGCAAAACAGCACATACACAATTTGTGTATATTGGGCTTCGCACTTCGTTATCAAATTTTTATTACGATTTTTAAAAAATAAAAAGAACAAAATTTATTTTACTGAATGGAATTTTTGATACTTATTTTTGTTACTTCTTTTTTTGTTGTCTTACTTACCACACCGGCGTTGATAAGAGTAGCAATTCTCAAGCGATTGTTTGATGCTCCTGGTGATACACGAAAGTTGCATACACGCATGATTCCTACCATTGGAGGTATCATTATATTTGCCGGTACCTTATTCTCTTTTTCCTTGTGGTTTCCAGGACAGAAAATATCCGACCCTATTTCCTTATACAAGGCAATGGACGATTATAAATTTATTGTTAGCACCTTGTTGATTATGTTTTTTGTTGGGGTGAAAGATGATATCATTGGAACAGCACCTGTTAAAAAGCTTGTGGCACATGTGCTGGTGGGATTAATTTTGGTATTGATGGCCGAAATTCGTATTTCCAGTTTGCATGGAATATTTGGAATTTACAAGATTCCCGAATGGGCGAGTATATTTTTATCGCTATTCACCTACATTGTGGTAGTGAATGCATTTAATTTGATTGATGGAATTGACGGATTGGCAAGTGGTGTAGGATTTATTGCAGCTACCTCATTCGGAACCTGGTTTGCCTTGGCTGGAGATCCTGTAATGGCAGGTTTAGCTTTTGCTCTTTCCGGATCCTTGCTTGCATTTTTAATTTTCAATTTTTCACCTGCCAAAATTTTTATGGGTGATTCCGGTTCGTTAACCATTGGATTGATTATTTGTATTCTGGCCATAAAACTGGTTGATTTTAATGTTTCACAAATTCATCATGAGTACATCTTAAATATTTCCAAACCCGTATTTGTAATGGCGGTCTTGGTATATCCGCTTATCGATACCTTGCGTATCTTTATTTATCGTTCAGTACGCGGACTATCACCTTTCTCAGCAGATCGTAATCACTTACATCATCGTTTGTTGGATATTGGGTGCACCCATACAAAAGCGGTATTGATTATTTACATGGTAAATATTTTCATCATTGCCATGTCCGTTTCATTTTTGTATTTGGATACAAATTATTTATTACTCATCGTTGGTGGAAGTGCACTGCTGCTTTCGCAAATTCCTTTTTTAATCACCAAGAAAAAAAATCGCATTCTCAAAAAATGAGCAAGTACATTGAAAAAATACTGCTTGTCTTTTTTACAATAGGACTAATAGCTTCCGCCTCTTCACAACAATTAAACTATACACTCAGTAGAGATTTCTTGTGGGGTATTGATAGTTATTATAATAGCGCCTCCCAAAACTTTCAAACTTTTTCCAAACCGTATTTATTTACAGATGTTCAGCAAATAAAAGATTCAACAGCTGTATTCCCTCGTTTACTTGCAGGAACCAAAGCAGAGGCATTTGATAAAAAACCCAAAAGAATTGACGTAGAAGTATATCCGCTTTTAAATGCAGGAGCTACCTATCACATGGGCTCAACTAAAATGTCAAGTGATCTGGCCATCGGCGGCACCTTTCTGATGAACATCGGAGCTAAATTTTCCATGAACCTAAAAGCATATGCAGGGCAATCCAGCTATCCGGATTTTATGGATTCCATGATTCAAACCTCACATGTTATTCCAGGTATAGGCTATGCGTACAGGGCCAATAAGGATTCACTACATCCCCTCTATGCATATCAGTATTATTCAGGTTATGTTTCGTATTCCCCCAATAAAATTTTTAATATACAAGTTGGTCAGGACAAACAATTTTTTGGAGACGGGTACCGCTCTTTGTTTTTATCAGATGTAGCCGCGCCGTATCCTTTTTTAAAAATAACAACACGCATTTGGCATCTCACCTATATCAATCTGTATGCAATCATGAAAGATGCAACAAATCCATCTGGCTTAAAAAAAGATTGGTTGAATAAATATGCAACGTTTCATTACTTAGGTTGGAACGCAACAAAACGAATACAAATTGGCTTGTTCGAATCCATCACATGGCAAGGCTCTGATAGTAGTCGTTACAGAGGCTATGATGTAAATTATTTAAATCCGATTTTATTTTTCCGCCCTACTGAATATTCACTTGGTTCAAGTGATAATGCATTTGCGGGTTTTAGTTTTAAAATTAAGTTGTTTAAGAAGCAACAGTTGTATGGGCAGTTGTTGCTGGATGAATTTTTATTAAAAGAAATAAAAGATCAGAATGGATGGTGGGCCAATAAATATGCATTACAGGGAGGTATAAAGAGCTTTGATCTGTTTAGGATAAAACAGTTAAATTTTCAAACAGAAGTGAATTATGTGCGACCGTATACCTATTCACATGGAAGTGTGCAACAAAACTACGGACACATGAATCAACCGTTGGCACATCCATTGGGTGCTAATTTTGTAGAATCGGCTACCTTTTTAAATTACCGGTATAAACGATTTTTTATAGAAGCGAAATGTGTGTATGCTATTTATGGTGGAGATAGCCTGGGAACGGACTATGGAAAAAACATTTTTATTTCGTATAACAAACGCCCGAAGGATTATGGAAATACAACAACACAAGGTCTAAAGACCACGTTGATTAATGCTTCATTGCGTGTTGCATATATGCTGGATACAAAAATGAATTTAAAAATTGAATTGGGGTTTGCAGAACGTGTGGAGCAAACAATTGTTAAAACGACGCAAACACCCATGATATTTTTGGGAATACGTACAGATTTAAGTACCTTGTATACGGATTTCTAAAAGAAGAATTGATTATCGAATGAAAAAATTAGGCAGCATCGCATTACTGGCAATTTGGTTTACCATGGGTTGCAAAAAGCAGCAGGAAACCCCTGGTGAAAATGAGATATTCCTGGAATACAAAACCTTCCATCCCACCCAACGATCTATAGCAGTTGGAACTACGATTACTTTTATTAATAAGGATAATGCAGATCATACAGCCACTTCAACGACAAAAGTATTTGATAGCGGAAAATTAAGAAGTGGAGAATCGTTCTCCTATACGTTCAATACAGCCGGCGTATTTTATTTTTACTGCAATTATCATTCGTCCAGTTCTCAGGAGCAAGGGGCAATAGTGGTGCAGTAGGAAAATCGGCTCCTCATTTTACATTTCCCATTACGAGAATAAATGGGAAATATTCAACAGCTTTCAATTCAGATAAGCTACATTTACAAAGCCGCTCCAACAAACAGTGGTTTATCCGTTAAGTTCCTTATGGGCATTTAATTTGCAAGCCTGAAATATCCTTTCTTGATCAGAGCATCTTTCTTGAAAATTAGTGAATAGCACACATAACATCTTCATCTTTTTAGTATAAACTCCTTTTAACAAATAACAACTTGAAATTATTCATTAAGTACATGGTTAGCACACGCTGTAAGTTAGCAGTAAAAGTGGCGTTAAAAAAATTCGGACTTCAGTATACAGCGATTAGTCTGGGAGAAGTAGAAATTAGCGAAGACATTTCTTGTATTCAAAAGGAGTCATTAAGAGCACTATTATCTGAATCGGGATTAGAGCTAATAGATAGCAAGAACGGCATTCTCATCGAGCGAATTAAAAATACAATTATTGAAATGATTTATTCGGCTGATGAAATGATTCATGTAAATTTTTCAGCTTATCTGAGTAAAAAACTAAATCATAATTACACCTACATGGCTAACCTTTTTTCAATGGCGCAAGGAAATACCATAGAACAATTTATCATTTCGCATAAGGTGGAGCGGGTAAAAGAATTAATTACATACAATGAGCTGAATATGACAGAAATTGCTTCAAAATTGAATTATAGCAGTGTAGGACATTTGTCAAATCAATTCAAAAAAGTAACGGGCTTATCACCATCAAACTTTAAACACCAGAAGGATAGGAAACGAGTTGCAATAGATAAAATAGGTAGATTGATGCAAATTACATTATGAGTCAACGGAAAGTATGAATAATGTAACTTATTTCAGGAATTGTGTAACACGAGTTAGTATTAAAGATGGACCTTTGTGGAGTCGTGAAAATGAATTCACAATGAAATACATAAAGAAAATGACAACTACTCCAAACTTAGAAAAACAAGAAGTATCTGCTGAAAATCAAAAAGCGATCGAAAACCATAAAAAAACAGCTTCACTTTTAGATGCGGCATCAAAAGAACATTTGGAAGCTGTAAAACATTTTGAAGCAGGTAACACTGAAAAAGCAGCTGAAAGTAAAGTAAAAGCGGATGAACAGTTTACGCTTGCAACTGCTGCTCAAAAAGAAATAGGAAAAAATTAAGTATTGAGAAACTAATTAGAGATTAGTATTCAAATGAGATAAAAAGCATCGGCCTTAGGCGGATGCTTTTTTGTTTGAGTTGGATGGAAATAGTCTGTGTATAAAGCCGTATTAAGTAACTTTAATATAATTATTCAATAGGTATTTAATTGAATCGAGCAACCCTTGCGAAATATCCTGTTTTGAGGAAGCAAACTTTAAAGCTTTTTTAGGACAACTGGCATCTATGATTGTTCCTTTTACCGGATCATATATCAGAAGGAGGGAAATATTAAAGCAACTAACATTTTTAACAGTCCAGGAAGGGTTAATTGGGATATAAATATAGATCTTATTCTTCTTAACTGTCTTTTTAACTTTTATTGCTCCTGCTAAATTTTTATTGAGTTTTGTAGTTGTCTCAAAAAAAAATAAAGAATCATTCAGTTGATTTTCAATCTTACTAAATGATTCAACTTTGATCTTCACAGAATCATTATAGCTCGTTGAATAAAAAGTAGAGGTAATTGTTAATTTCGTTTGACTTTTCATCAGTTGAAATGCAAACAAAAAACATAGGAGTGGACTAATGAACAGATATTTTTTCATTGTAAATAGTTGAATTAGTATTGGTAAGCACTTTTATCAGGTAATTCCCTTTTTCGAGGTATAAATTTAATTCGGCTACTGCGTCATATTCGTTTTTTGACAACAGAAATTGATCTGATGGAATCACCTCTTTATTATTTTCTCCCGGAAGCAGATTAAATGCCTGGATTAAAACAAAAGAGGAATTAATAGCGGGAATCTTTTTCTTATTAAGAATAAATTTTTGTTTGTCTGCAAAATTTAAAAGGTAATCCGGCCTTTTATTAATCAACGTTACACGGGGTGATATAATCTGAATATCAACACTATTTTTTGATAAGGTTAAATAAGGGTTGCCCTGAATTAAAGGAACAACCTGGGAAGTGATTTTTTTATCTTTTGTAATCTTTGTATAGAACGGGTGTTCGTAAGACGGATTACTTTTTTCACATAACTCAACCTGGTCAATGGTTAAAGGATTTATTTGTGTTTGCTCTTTAAAATAATGTGCCATCATTTTGATGTTGGAGTTCTCTTCCAGAATGTGATCATAGCCACCAAGCACAATTATTTTAGCATTTTTATCATTGTCATAAACCTGAGCCAGATTTTTCGCCTGATTGATTTCCCTTTCTTCCATGCACTTAGGACTTGTATCCATGCAATGATTCCTATTTTCGTAAGCAACAAGTGTATAACCTAGTTTCAATGCATAATTCAGCATACTTGCGAAAACAGGATCGGCAGTGTATGTACCTGAATATTGCAATACATATTTTCGTTTATTTATGGAATCAACATCCATGTAGTTTAACGTTTCTAGCGCTAAATAATTAAAGCCTTCTTTTTTTAAACCCTTCAAAAGCGTGGCGATAAATGCTCTGTTTTGTTCAATATGATGCGCTTCATTGAACATAATTATTTTTTCAGTTGCCGCTCTATTTAGTATGTATTCAGCAGCATTTTGAAGTTCAATTTTTTCATTAATGGATTTAAATGCATCATCAGATAAGACCACCTTGTTTGTGTCTCTTTGCATATCCCAGAATTTTAAGGTATTGGGATAATCAGAAACATATGAAAAATTAGCTGCCATTATTTGATAAAACATACTGCTGGGAATCATTTTTAACAGCGTATCTTTTTTTTCCAAACCATAAACAACAGGAGAAATGTAGTCGCCATGTTGAGGGCTATAGAGGTTTGACATAGGATCTTCAATTTTATTTGTAAAGGCCAGTGCTATAATTATTGGAATTAAAAAAAATAAATTAGATAATTTGTTTTTCTGTTTCATTTTTCCATCTTGCTTGAAATGGGTTATAATCACATTCACGTTCGTTAAAATACTCACCTGTTATTTTGTTAAGCGATGGTATTCGTGAATCAATACAAAAATACCTAAATTCACAATCACGGCAAATTTTGGTTTCATCTTTCCTGACGTTCCAAAAATTATTCTTATCAGCAATTAAATGATCGGCAATCTGTTCTAAAGACAAGTTGAAACAATTTCCAAGCGCAGGTGTTTCGGGAGAATTTCTAACGTCGCCTTTTTCAGAAATATAAATTTTTTTGTTTAAATACGTATTATGAAATTGCGACTCCATAAATATTTGTTTATTGATAGCCAAGTGAGAAATGGACCGGGGGCCATTCCCGGTTGATTCAGCAATGTTTCCCTGCATATAAAAACAAGTGATATGCGTATGCTCAATTGTTGAAGCCGAAGGCGAAGAATGGATAGAAATATAACTTATCCTTAAATGCTTCGTTGCAAGTTCTGGTAAATTATTGTGTGAATCGTCATCATATTTTAGGATGAGCTCGATGCAGCGTAAACTGGAACTAAGAAATAAAGATAGAACGGAATCCAATTTTTCGATCGAAATAAAATCTTTAAATCTTAATTGTACAGCAACTACACCCAAATTTTCAAGTTGGCTGATAATTGCCGGAGTCAATTGTATTGCAGTACTGTCAATGTCAATTATAGCATTGGTGATTTTTGCAGCAGTATACCATTTTTTGTGCAAGGGAGGAAATTGATCCGGATTCTTTGCAAAAAATACGTATTCATTTTCAACAAGAAATTCGATATACTCGTTTATCGTTTCATTTTCCTCCTGATTATAAAAAGCATAAATTTCAGCAAGTGTTTTACCTTGATTTGAATCCAGAAAATCAAACAGATCATTGGGGATATAATCCATTTTACCATATTGCAAATCGCAGATTATACTTCTGCTGACTCCTTTTACAGTATAGCAGCAGCCAAATAACTTCATTTTTTTGTCAGTCATGTTCATCATTTATTAATAATATCCGGAAAAGTAGTAGAAATAGGTTTATAAAATGGCTCAGCGAGATATACGTTTGTTTTATAATGTTTATTATAAATATATTTACTGGGAGCTTTTTTCAAGTCCGTTTCATGCGTTTGAAAAATAAATGAATAGTTTACAGGTAATACTTTTATGGTATTCTTCGGGAGCCGCTCAATTAATTTTTTTTTCATAATAACAATTTATTAAGTAGTTTGAAATTTCTTGTTCTAGGTAATAATTGCAATGATTTGATACAAAACCAAATTGTCCAACGGGGTTTACTTCTAAAAAAACATATGCATCGCTGTTACTTTTTATAAAATCAAGGGACCCTGTATTTAGCCCAATGGATTGCATAAATCGTGTGATATTGTTTTCAACGTGTTCAGGTAATTTATAAGGAACCATGCGATTCATTTTTTTCCAATTGTAATTACGGTAATCAACAGCTGTTTTTTGATCTACCTGAGAAAAAATGGCCATACTATAACAGACTCCATTAAAATAAAATGTCCTAATTTCATATTCTTTATCAATTTCCGATTGGAAATAAGAAGGGAAAATCGTCTCCTCATAGTTTTCCAGGAGATCATCCATCGCAATTCGATTGGTATACAATGCATAAATATCAGGACTTTCAATTGCCATCAACGAATCTTGAATGCTTTTGGTAATGGATCCTATTGGCCGATCAATAAATTTTTTTGAACTCTCTAATGAAGTTGTTAAAAGTGTTTCCGGAATTTTTAATCCAGCTTTTTTAGCATGAATGAGTGCGTAAAGTTTATTGATATCATTTTTGAATGGATGGCCCAGGCTCTTGCAAAACTCTAATAAATACTCATAAGTAGCATTTTTGAATCCGAATATTTCTCTGGCCAAATGAAAATTAACTCTACTATTCAACACATTATTATTCTTAAGCTCTTCAATTGTGTATGTTTTATCCAACGCGGTTTTTCGATACCATACAACTTGTATGTCCGACAAAGGAATTCGTTCACCATTTATTTTTATACTAAAATCCGTGTCGCCATCGGAAATTTGTAAATCATTTATCAATGTTTCCAATTGATCATGTCCAATAACATGAGCTCTTTGATTTGAAAATTTGATATTATTCAGGATCTCCTGTACGGAGTTCTCTTCAATATGCCCTATTATTAAAATCATAGCAATTAGGTTTTGAATAAAAAGTAGGAAACGTTCCTACTTTTTATTTATTAGTTGAACATACTATCCGTTAAATAGCACCGCCAGTACCTACACCACCTGCTACAGTGGCCGGTGCGGAAGATTTATCGCAAACCCAGCATGTTTCATCAGCCGAACATCCACCAGACGAGTTGTAAGTATAATCTGTGTGTGACGTCCATTGAACACAATCGGCACCTCCCCAAATAGAAGAGATGTTTGTTACTTCAAACTTTTTTAATTTTTCTAATTTTTTCATGTTTTAATTTTTTTATTGATTAATTACTTAATTGATTATGGGTTAATAGCGCCACCGCCAGCGCCACCTGATGAAGTAGACATTCCTCCAGAACCATCATTGGTCATGTACTGAACATCGTCTTTTCCTCCGCAAGGATCAGTTGATCCACCTTTGTCCGTGGTATGAGTCCAGCATACTTCTGTATAGCCACCCCATACTCTACTACAGTTAATTTTTTCAGTTGAACTGAATTTTTCTAATTTTTTCATTTTCTTGATTGTTTAAAATTTAACTTATTGCGCCTCCACCGGCTCCAGTGCTTGGACCAGTACTAACGCTTGTACCATCAATTTTGAAAACCATGTCACAAAATCCTGCTTCGGACATGTTTTTATTTTCAGATTGTGTGTAACAATTATTGTCTTGAGCACCACCCCAAACAAAAGAAGTTTGGCTTATGCGGCAATCACTTAATTTTTCTAATTTTTTCATAACACATAATTTTAAATTTTGCTACTATGGCGCTAGTGCCGGGTTTCGCTTTACCAGATAAAAAATACAGTATAGTCGACATAACCGATTCTTAATCTGTTAGGATTAACGAAAGGAATTGCATGGAATTATTATTTTTTTTTAAGATTGACGGAATTCTATTTAACGGTTAATTCTAAATGATTAACGGCAGTTATATCCAATTAGCCTAATAATTGTTAAATTTGGAGATGATCTCAAAAGGGATAGCGGTAGATCATACGGCCACTTCAACACAAAGTATTTGATAGCGGAAAATTAAGAAGTGAAGAATCCTTTTAATGCTTTAGAAGTATCTTTTCTAACTCCATGTCCAAAATCGTAGCAAGTTCCAAGATAAAACTGTGCCTTACGTTCCATTCATAGCAGCTTCTAACTAAAGTTGAAAAATTTGTTTCCATTTTTTGTCTTAATTTTTTGTTAATCATTGCTATTTAAATTGATGTAAAGATAAAAATTGATACTTCGAATTGCATTTCATACTTATAAGTTATTCCTTTTGGAGCCTGGTATTCAGTGAATTAGTCCTAAGGGTGGAATAGGGGGAAGTGATGTCTTCAGTTGTCATAGTTGTACCTTCAACCTAATATTTAGCTATTATAAATTACACTTGATAGCTAACTAATTATCAACGCGCACGCTATTCGTTTCAGCTGGTTTAAGGTAAATACGAATTAATTAAACCATTTAAAAAACGATACCATGAAAAAACTTTTACTTTGTTTCACATTTCTCTATTGTAGCATTCATCTTATTGCCCAACCTGTTTATAAAGATGTTGCTCCAATCTTTATCAAAAAATGCATGAATTGTCACCATGAAGATATGCATGCACCATCCTTTACAGGTTACAGCAAAGTTCTCTTCTATGCGAATGACATTAAGGAAGAAGTTGAAGAAGGCAATATGCCACCTTGGTTACCAGATACGACATATACTCGTTTTACACATGAACGAATTATTACAGCGGCAGAGAAAAAAGCAATTGTTGATTGGGTAGATGGAGGAGCACTTCCAGGAGATACGACACAAGCACCACCTATCCCACATTATTCAAAATATCAAATCGCGGCGACCCCGGATCTGGAAGTACAAATTCCAACTTTTACAAGTAATGGCTCCACAAAAGATGTTTATAATTGCTTTTATGTAAAAACAAATTTAACAGAAGATCGCTACATTAAAGCATTTGAGGTAGTTGCAGGAAATCCGGCAATTGTACATCACGTACTGGTAGGAGTTGATACATTAGGGGATGGTACAAATGATTTGAGTGGTAACTGCTACGGTTTACCGGGTGATTATCTTTGTGGTGCATATGCACCGGGAACGGAGGCCACCTTTTTCCCGAGTCGTGCGCCTTTAAAAGCGGGAGTTCGCTTAAAAGCAGGTTCACAAATATCATTTCAAATTCATTACCCTCAAGGAAGCGCCGGCCAGAAGGACAGCACCAAGATCCGTCTTTATTTTTATCCGAAAGGAGAAACAGGTATTCGTGAAGTGTATGGAAAAACACTTTTGCAAAATTGGATCTTACCAATTACTGCAAACACAGTAAAAACGTTTACTGCCACAAGTTATATCGGCATGAACAACCCTATCTTTACTGGAGAATACGATGCATCTATACTTTCATGTTTTCCGCATGCGCATTCATTGTGCACAGTGATGAAGAATTATGCAATTCCAGGGGCTTTTACTACTGGAGATACAATTCCTTTAGTAAGAATAAACGATTGGGATTTTAACTGGCAAGGATTTAATACTTACCGTAAACTTGTAAAAATTCCTAAAAATTATCAGTTAAAATCGGAGCATACGTATGATAATACGGAGGATAATCCAAATCAACCAAATCACCCACCGGTAGATGTGAAGGCAGGACCCTCAACATCGGATGAAATGTTATTTGATTCGTTCACTTGGCTGAGATATCAGAAAGGCGATGAACATATTAATATTGACTCGATCATTTCTTTAGATCCGCTTGTTACAGGAGTAGCGGAATATATATACATGAACAACTGGATCCAGTCCAAAGCATATCCAAACCCATTTGAAAATGCAGTAAATATAGCTTACACGCTGGAAAACAATTCATCCGTGTATATTGAAATATTTACTATCCAGGGAGTTTCTGTAAAGGTAATTAAGAACGAACAAGAAATGAGTGGTAATCATGAAGTAAGATGGGATGCTAAAAACAGCCAAGGTTCTACTGTTGCAGGAGGGTCTTATATTTATGTAATCAAGGCAGGAGAGAAGCAGGCGTATGGAAAGTTAACCGTGCTAAATAGAAAATAATCTGAATAAGCCCAATGATGATTAAATAAAAGCGGTTAAATAGATACAACCCGACAAGGCTTTCCACTAAGCCTTGTTGGGTTTGTATTTTAAGAGCGAAGATGGTTAGCGGATCAGGGCGTATTTTTTTCCCTTTTTCTAAAAAGAGTTGCAATTATATTGATGATGAGTACGAATTGCCCAAAAATGGAGATAATCGCGGCACATGCATAGAAAATATTAATCTTTTCAGAATATTCAATTTCCGTAATATAATGCCTATATGCAATAGATTTATAAAAATGGAAATGAATAAAAAGAGCAATCAGTATAGCAAGAAAAAAGCTTATTGTCATTATATAATGAACAATGCCAAGTATTTTATATAAGGGTTTATTTGCTTTTTTAAATAAGAAATAAATAAGTGCGAAAAATAAAAACGGTAAAGAGAGTGCAATTGAAACATGTTCTTTACAAATAACTAAATAGGTATCATGAATAGCGATATCAAGAGTGGGATTGGCTACTGAAAGGTAAAAGACACTAACAAGTAGTGCCGTTAATAGAAATAAAAAATCCAATTCCTTAAATCGTTTCATTTCAAATTCATAAAAACATCACAATTCATCGAAAATCCGGTAAATATTAGATTCGCAAAATTGCCAGCAAATTAAGCAATTATAAGCTTTTACTTAAGTTATCTTATACTTTCTTCTTTAGAACTAGTCTAAATTTTCACTTTCTCCTTTCTCATTCGCGGAATTATTGGTAAAATTGCAGTCGATTTTAAAAAATAAAGCTTTCTAAAAGCAGCATTTTATAAAAATGATTTTAAACCGATCCGGATCTTGTTAGCTGAGAACATAAATACTGCAGAAAAACCAATTACCATCACGAGTAAACTTCGTGATTACGGACAATTCATAAAACTACGTTTAGCTTCATTGGTAGTGCTTTCAGCAGCTATTGGATTTGTAGTAGGTTCTCATGGAGGTGTTGATTTTGCAAAAATGTGGTTATTGGTAGTGGGTGGTTTTTTAGTAACGGGCTCTTCCAATGGATTTAATCAAATCATGGAGAGAAACCTGGATAAATTAATGGATCGTACCCAAAATCGTCCACTTCCTCAGGAACGAATGAGCCTGCATGAATCTATTCTTATTGCTTCCTTAACAGGTATTCTTGGTGTTACCATTCTTTGGATCTTCATGAACCCGCTTAGCGGAATACTTGGTTTATTAGCCTTGATCCTATACACTGCCGTTTATACACCCCTTAAGCGTGTTACCCCCTTTGCTGTATTTATTGGTGCCTTTCCTGGTGCGATTCCGCCTCTATTAGGTTGTGTAGCAGCAACTTCTGGTTTTGGAGAAATTAAATTAGATGCTTGGGTAATGTTTGCTGTACAATTTATGTGGCAATTTCCACATTTCTGGGCCATTGCCTGGGTGTTGGATGAAGATTATAAAAAGGCCGGTTTCCACATGTTACCATCTTTGGGTGGGCGCGATAAAAGCAGCGCTTTTCAGGTATTGGTTTACACACTGTTTTTATTACCGATTAGTTTATTGCCGGTATTATTTGGAATGTCCGGAACATTTTCGATCGTTATCATTGCTACCTGTGGTGTATTTTTTAGTTATCAGGCCTATAACCTCTATAAGCAATGTACGGTTGAAGCGGCACGGAAACTAATGTTTGGTTCCTTCATTTATCTGCCGGTGGTACAGCTGGCTGTTATGATTGGAAAATAATGAATTTAACAATATAAAAGTTAGGCTATAAATGAATTCAAGCGCGCTTTCTTACTCAGAAGAAGAAGAAAAACGAGTTACACGTGAAAAGGTATCTAAGCCGATGTTGTGGTTGGGAATGGTGAGTATGATGATGCTTTTTGCCGGACTTAGCAGTGCATATGTCGTAAGTCATGCAAGTACAAAATGGTTAAAATTTGAACTTCCACAATTATTTTACATCAGCACAGCCATCATTATTTTAAGCAGCGTTACAATGAACAGTGCGTTGATGGCGGCTAAAAAGGATGATACAAAAGGGATCAAACGTTTCGCATTGATGACATTGGTACTTGGCGTGGCCTTTATCATCTGTCAATTTCAGGCTTGGGATTTCCTTACAAAGCAGGGCATCTTTTTTACAGGTAAGACCAGTAATCCTTCGGGATCTTATTTATATGCACTTACCTTTTTACACATGCTGCATTTAGTAGCAGGCATTATTGCCGTATTTGTAGTATGGGTAAATGCAAGCCGTAAAAAGTACAATTCGGGAAATTTATTAGGGATACAGTTGTGTGCTATTTTTTGGCACTTTCTGGACGTGTTGTGGGTATATTTGTTTTTATTTTTATTATTCCAGCGTTAGTATTTAATGAAAAATTTGCATATTAGCAGCCTAATTCAGTATTTTTAAATTTTAAATTCAATCAGAAAAGTATGTCAGGTCACGTAGCAGAAACAGACTCAGATTCAGCTTGGAGCGGTGGTAAATCGCCATTTGGTGTTAGTTATGGAAAAGTTTTTATGTGGTTTTTCCTTGTATCCGATGCTTTAACATTCTCAGGATTATTATGCGCTTATGGTTTTATGCGCCATAGACATCCTGAAGTATGGCCCAATCCAGGTGATGTATTTACACATTTTCCTTTTTACCATGGTCATATTCCATTAGCTTATGTTGGGTTAATGACCTTGATCCTCATCATGTCATCCGTTACAATGGTATTGGCAGTGGAAGCAGGCCATCGTAATGATAAAAAGAAAGTAACGATCTGGATGCTCTTAACCATTATTGGTGGTGCTATGTTCGTTGGTTCTCAGGCTTGGGAATGGTATCACTTTATTGTTGGTACAGATCACGGAGCACTTCGCAGTGTTTTTGTAGATGGGAAATGGGTTGAACAAACAGTATATGGTGCAAACATGACCGTGAATGAATATGGTTTACCGGTTTTTGCTAATTTCTTCTTCTTTATTACAGGTTTCCATGGTTTCCACGTATTCAGCGGTGTTATTATCAATATTGTTATTTTTACAAATGTGATAAAAGGAACCTATGCAAAACGTGGACATTATGAAATGGTTGAAAAAGTAGGTCTATACTGGCATTTTGTGGATTTGGTATGGGTGTTCGTATTTACATTCTTCTATTTATTATAATTTTTGGTCGAATAAATTAACAATATAAATTTTTTATATATGTCAGAATTTCACGATGATTACCCACAGTATGAGTTCATGGCTCATCACAGTGAAGAAGCAGGAAAAGCAAAGCGCAGAAAGTTATGGAATGTTTTCTGGATCATGCTTGTTGTAACAATTGTTGAGCTTATTATTGGTTTTAATGCTAAAAAACTTGGATTATTGCATGACGACAGGACTTCAACTTTTACATTAAAAGTAATCTTTATTGGTTTAACAATTTTAAAAGCATTCTTTATCGTTTATAAGTTTATGCACCTTGGTGACGAACGCAAATTCATGAAGTATAGCATCATTGGCCCTTATTCTATTTTCATTATTTATCTTGTATTCATCATTGTTGGAGAAGCAAACTACAGTTTGATTCACAAGGATAAAATGGACAAAATAATTGTTGATCAAAAAGAAAAAGCAAACAGAGACGCTGAAAAAGGGCATCATGGCGAGGAACACGGTGAAGAACCGTCTGAAGGAGAACATCATTAAGCATACTAACACCTTAAAAGATATATAATTAAATGGCGCTGCAGACCTGCAGCGCCATTTTTGTTTGTATTTTTGTGCAATAATTTATCCCGTGAAAAAGAAGAGAATTTACATACTGCTTATACTTTTGTTTCTGTTATCCTTTCCATCCGTATTGTATGTTGTACTTACAACAGGCAAACATAATTTCATACACCTGAATTATATTGGAGAAAAAGAACTTGCAGAAAATGGAAAAGATACAATTTATCATAGCATCCCTCCATTTGAATTTGTTAATCAGGATGGGAAAAAAATCACTGATAAAGACTACGAAGGAAAAATTTATGTAGCAGATTATTTCTTTACAACCTGTCAAACCATTTGCCCGAAGATGGCAACAGAATTATTACGCGTTCAGGAATCATTTGCATACACAAAAGGTTTGGTTCAAATTTTATCACATACGGTAAATCCTGAAAACGATTCAGTACCGGTATTAAAAGCTTACTCCGAACTGATACACGCGAATACCAATACCTGGAATTTTGTAACAGGAGATAAAAAACAATTGTACGACATAGCTCGTAATGGGTATCTGGTAAATGCAATGCAGGGAGATCCCAACGCTGAAGCTACTTTAGATAAAGGCGGCAAGGATGATTTTATCCATAGCGAATTGTTTGTATTGGTAGATAAAGAAAAACATATTCGTGGTATTTATGATGGAACAGATATTAAAGCAGTAAATGATTTACTGGATGACATAAAAGTATTGATGGCCGAATACGCCATTAAAGAAAATGCAAAAACAAAAGGAATAGAATAACCATTGCTTAGCGGTTAATTCCTTAAATTTGTGAAACCATGAAACAGAAATTCATTTTATTAATCCTTGTGTTTACAATGTATACAGCATACTCCTTTGCACAAGGTTGTGCTGTATGCCGTCAGGCAGCAGCAAGTGAAGGTGGAAATGGCTCTGTTGCAAAAGGCCTAAACACGGGTATCCTCTTCCTGATGACCATTCCTTATCTTGTTATCATGACAGGAGCGTATTTCTTTTTTAAGAAATCCATTGATGCAAAAATCAAGGGTTGGAGAATGAAATATTTTCCGGCGAAGTCGTAATCACTTTCATCCGCGTTCACCTCACCCCCCGCCCCTCTCCTTGAAAAAGGTGAGAGGTGGCTGTGCCGAAATTTTGTACTTTTGCTCTATGAGCAACCCTACCCACATATACACCAACGCACTTATTCATGAAACAAGCCCATACTTGTTACAGCATGCGCATAACCCTGTAAATTGGTTACCATGGAATGATGCAACACTTGAAAAAGCAAAACAAGAAAATAAATTAATGCTTATCAGTGTAGGTTATTCAGCGTGCCATTGGTGTCATGTAATGGAACACCAGTGTTTTGAAAATGAAAAGGTAGCACAGATCATGAACGATCATTTTATTTGTATAAAAGTGGATCGTGAAGAACGACCAGATATTGATCAGGTATACATGATGGCGGTTCAATTGATGACAGGTAGAGGCGGTTGGCCACTCAATTGCTTTACACTGCCTGATGGCAGGCCTGTTTATGGAGGTACCTATTTCCCCCAAGAGCAATGGATAAACATCTTGTTGAATTTAGCAGACCTGTATGTAAATGAAAAAAATAAAATGCTGGAGTATGCAGCACAGCTTACAGAAGGTGTAAAATTGGCAGAATTAGTAAAAATAAATACAAAGCAAGAAGTATTCACACTTGATTTACTGCATCAATCTTATGCAAACTGGAAACAACGTTTTGACCTTGTGGAGGGAGGGCCTGATAAAGCACCTAAATTTCCCTTACCCAATAATTACTTGTTTCTGCTACGCTATGCATCGGCTGTACAAGGCCCACAACAGATAGAAGCATGGAAGCATTTGCACCTTACCTTAACAAAAATGGCGTATGGCGGAATCTACGATCAAGTAGGAGGTGGGTTTTCACGTTACTCGGTTGACCATTACTGGAAGGTCCCTCATTTTGAAAAGATGCTGTATGACAATGCACAGTTGGTTAGTTTATATAGTGAAGCATTTCAAGCAACGCAACGTCCGCTCTATAAACAGATCGTATACGAAACACTTGCTTTTGTTGAAAGAGAGTTGACTTCAGCCGAAGGTTGTTTTTATTCAGCATTGGATGCTGACTCAGAGGGAGAGGAAGGGAAATTCTATATTTGGAAAAAAGAAGAGTTACAAGAAATTTTAAAAGACAAATTCGAACTGGCCGCTGATTACTTCAATATAAATGAACACGGCTTATGGGAAGATGAGCAGTATATTTTGTTGAGAACAGAAGAGGAGGAGGTAATTGCTGAAAGACATCAACTACCCCTTACCGTTTTGCGGGAAACCTTAAAAGAGATAAAGGAACAGTTGCTGGCTATACGGGATAAACGAATTCGCCCGGGGCTGGATGATAAAACATTAACTTCCTGGAATGCATTGATGCTACATGCTTATGTGGATGCATACAACGCATTTAACGATGTACATTTTTTGAAGACGGCTGAAAAAAATGCAAGCTTTCTACTAAAAAAACAGCTACATAAAGATAACCGGTTAAATCACAGTTACAAAAATGGAAAATCGTCCATCAATGCATACCTCGAAGATTATAGCTTTTGCATAGAAGCATTCATTGCCTTGTATGAAGCAACTTTTAAAGAGGAGTATTTAAAACAGGCCAACCAATGGTTGAACTATTGCAAAGAGCATTTTCTGGATGAAAAAAGCGGAATGTTTTATTTTACTTCTAAAGAAGATAGAGCAC
>C688J18823_10000181_pt1 | contig 34938 bp, 29 predicted proteins | sample HopSoiMetagenom1_FD_18823 | JGI IMG/M metagenome (IMG submission 18823) | reverse complement strand
TACCGCTCCTGGACATCGATGGGTTATCGATGGGTTATATTGGCGGCCGTCACACCATATCCAGCCCGCCTCGCAAAACAATGAAAAAGCGTGTTCTCTGCCTCGTTGTCGTCGGTCTCCTTGCTCTTGTCCTCGTGCCATCGCGTGGCGTGGCGCAGAAAAGCTACGCCATCGGGCTTGGCGGCGGGGCGGCAATACCCGTTGGGAAGCTCTCGGACGTTCAGACAACCGGATACAACGCGCTCATCACACTCGCGATCGGTGTGTCGGATCTACCCTTCGGCGTTCGCTTCGACGGCATGTACAACAGCCTATCCGACACCAAGTCGCCACCGACCGGGGTCAAGAGTGCGAACCTGCGTGTAGGTGCGGCGCTCGCGAACCTCGTTTTCGCTTTCCCCGGAACTACTGCGAAGGCATACGTGCTTGCGGGTGGCGGAATCTACAATGCGAAGTCAGGCCTTCCGGGCGCCAAGTCGCATAGTGACTGGGGATTCAACGGTGGATTTGGAGCGACGTTCGGATTTGGGCCGTTCGCTACATTTTTCGAAAGCCGGTATCACAGCGTGTCGCGCAGCGAATCGAAAGGTGGAGTGTACCAATTCATCCCGATATCAGTCGGCTTTATGTTCTGAGTTGGTGAGAATAAAAAAAGAGGCGCCGATGCGCCTCTTTTGTTATTTGGGCCTAAACCGCCCGTAGAACCAACTCGTTTCCTCGGGCTATTTCTGCCGGCGGCCACAGTGCTTCTCGTGCCGCGCGCAGCTGTGCGTTCACCGCGGTGGGCCCAGTGCCTCCGGGAACATCGCGTCTCGCTACCGAGCGCGCGGGCTCGAGCCAGTCGAGAACATCATCGGCGAACAGCGAATGCGCTTTCTTGAACGCGGAAAGTGGAAGTCCATCCAGATCGCAGCCCTCTCGCTCGCTCTCGCGAATCAGTGAGCCGATTGCACCATGCGCTTCGCGGAAGCTGGCTCCCTTCTCTACCAGATAGTCTGCGAGATCCGTCGCCATCATGCTCGTTGAGAGCGCGGCACGCATGCGCTTGTCGTTGAAGCGTATCTCCTGGAGCGCACCCGCTACTGCCGGCAGCACGAGCAGCATTGTGTCGACGGCGTCGAAGAGGACGCGCTTGTCGTCCTGCAAATCCTTGTTGTAGCCGCTTGGCAATCCCTTGAGCGTGGCGAGCAAGGTAGCGAGGTCGCCAATAGCGCGCGCGCCGGTCCCACGTGCGAGCTCGAGGGCGTCGGGATTGCGTTTCTGCGGCATCATGCTGGAGCCGGTCGTGAACGCATCTCCGAACTGCACGAATCCGAATTCGCTCGATCCATAGATGATCAGATCCTCGGCGAGGCGAGAGATGTGTGTCGCCATCATTGCGACTGCGAACAGAAGCTCGGCAATGAAGTCGCGATCACCCACGGCGTCGATGCTGTTCTGCGAGAGGGAAGAGAAGCCGAGGCTTCCCTGGAGAAGAACGCGAGATACGGGAAACGCGCAGCCGGCAATCGCCCCGGCTCCGAGCGGTAAAACCGCAGCGGCGTGTGAAGCGGCTGCGATTCTCGCCCGGTCGCGCTCTAGCGGCCAGAAATGCGACAGCATCCAATGCGCTGCCGATACCGGTTGAGCGCGCTGCAAATGGGTGTACGCAGGCATGAGGACATCCTGCAGTCCACCGGCGTGATCGAGCATGGCGTGCTGCAGGTTGCGGGCGGCAGCATCCAGCTTAACGCAGGCATCCATCGACCAGAGGCGAGTTGCCGTGGCAACCTGATCGTTGCGACTGCGCCCAGTGTGCAGCTTCGAGGCGACCTCACCTACTTCGTCGTGAAGCATGCGGTCGATCAGAGTGTGCACGTCTTCGTCTGACGCGAGTGGCTGTGCGCCAGAGGCGAGTTTCTGCCCCACGAGGCCGAGCCCACGCTCGATTTTCTTGCTTTCTTCGAGTGTCAGGACTCCGGCACCCCAAAGCGCGACTGCCCAAGCCTTAGATAGATTGATATCGAACGGCCAGAGGCGGTAGTCGATCCCTATGGAGCGATTGAGCGCCTCGAGGGCTGCAGCCGTCGGAGTAGCGAAGCGACCGCCCCAAAGCTTGTGCGAAGTGTGATCGGACATGTTGGTAGCGTGGCTCAAGCTATGGCGAGTGAAGCAGGTTGCCGGCTCTCGGCTTTTTTCTCCTGCTCGAGCCTTGTCGCAGCAAGTTCCTGGTCCCGAATGGCGCGAACGCGCGCAGAAAGTCCATAAAGCCTGATGAAGCCGGCGGCGTCGCTCTGCTGGTAGACGTCATCCTCGCCGAACGTGACGAACCGTTCGTCGTACAAAGCATACTCACTTTCCCGACCGACCACCGACGCCGTCCCCTTGAACAACTTGAGCGTTACCGAGCCCGTGACCCGCTCCTGAGTGACGTTTACAAAGGCATCGTAAGCGTCGCGCTCCGTAGTCCACCACCTGCCTTCATAAACGAGATCCGCATAACGCGGCGAGATCAGATCCTTGGCTGCCAGCGTGCGCCGATCGAGAACGAGCTGCTCAAGCTCGCTGTGCGCGGAGTAGAGCAGGGTGCCGCCTGGAGTCTCATAGACACCGCGCGACTTCATACCGACGAGGCGGTCTTCTACGAGATCGATACGGCCGATCCCATGGCGTCCGCCGATTTTATTCAACGTGGCGAGTAGATCTACTGCATCCAGCTCTTGTCCGTTGACCGAAGCGGGAGTGCCATTGACGAATCCTATGATTACTTCTTCCGGCTCGTTGGGGGAGTTCTCAGGCGCGGTCGTGAGCATGAACAGGTCCGCAGGAGGGGCGGCCGACGGCTGCTCGAGAATTCCACCTTCGTGCGAAATGTGCCAGATATTCCGATCGCGTGAGTAGATCTTGTCTCTGGTGGCGGTGATCGGGATGTGGCGGGACTCCGCGTACGCGATAGCGTCCTCGCGGCTACGAATATCCCACTCACGCCACGGTGCGATGATCGGCAGGTCGGGAGCGAAGGCAGCATAGGTCAGCTCGAACCGCACCTGGTCGTTGCCTTTTCCCGTGCAGCCATGCGCGAGCGCGTCGGCCCCAACCTGGCGAGCGATCTCGACCTGGCGGCGCGCAATGAGCGGCCGGCCCATCGAGGTGCCGAGTAGGTATTTACGACCGTAAATAGCGCCAGCGCGGAGGGTGGGCCACACGAACTTCTCCACGAATTCCTGTCGCAGATCTTCGACGTAGCACTCATCGGCGCCCGATGCAATCGCTTTGGCGCGAACGCCCTCGAGCTCTTCTCCCTGGCCGATATCCGCCGCGATGCAAATAACCCGCGCCTCGTAGCGCTCCTTTAGCCAGGGAACGATTATGGATGTATCGAGCCCACCGGAGTAGGCGAGGGCAATGGTACGGATCACGGTCGCCTCAATAAGTATTCAGAATAACTGAATATTTAATCGTTCGACCGGGGTGAGTCAATGCTCTATGAGGGCTCTCCGGCCATGCTCCTCAGACGCCTGGTCGTGCGCTCCCTGGCGGCGACCGACCGGCAGATGATGAGTATGGTATCGTCGCCTCCAACCGTGCCCAAAATGTCGGACCAGCCCTCGCCATCGAGAGCGGCCGCGATGGGCTGGGCGCCGCCGGGCACGGTCCGAAGGACGATCATCTCGCTGACCCCTTCGATTCTGAGAAACAGCTGCGGTAGCAGGGTGTCCAGCGCAGCCCGGCTCTCCTCTATAGTACCGTCAGTGATAGCATACCTCGCCCCCTCGGGTGTGGGCACGCGGGCCAGGCGCAGCTCGCGCAGATCCCGCGACAGTGTGGCCTGGGTCACATCCCAGCCGCGCTGGAGCAGAAGTTTACGAAGATCCTCCTGGCTACTGACAACCCGGGCATTCACGATCTCGAGGATCGTGTCGTGTCGTTCGCGCTTATTGGCCACGGGTGATTTTAGCACGGAGCAAGCCGATGCGCGAGCCACACCGCCGGATCATTGACTGGACCCGAGTGTAATGTTATGCATTCCTTATGCATAAAGTTCCGGTGGGAGTCCTCGGCGCGAGCGGGTATGCCGGCCGGGAGCTGTGTGGTCTTATCGCCCAGCACCCAGGCCTGCACCTCGCATTCGCATCGGCGAATGAGCAACGGGGCCAGCGCGCTCGGATTGGCAGAAGCGACTTGATTTACGTCGCCACCGAGGACGCACCGCTCGATAAGGCAGAAGTCGTCTTTACCGCGTTGCCCCACGGCGCGGCGGCAACGTGGGTGGGCAATGCCAGGGCAACCGGCGCACGGGTGGTCGACTTGTCGTCGGACTTCAGACCAGGCATTGCGGCAGCCGCGAATGGTGCCAGCGCTCCTTACGGGCTAACGGAGCTAATGCGCGCGACAATTCCGGGGGCCGGAATCGTCGCGAATCCGGGTTGCTATCCAACCGCGGTGCTGATCGCGATCGCCCCCCTCATCACCGAAGGGTGGATTGTGCCAGCTGCTACGATCAACGTAAGTGCGGCGAGTGGAGTCACCGGTGCCGGCTACTCCCCGCGTCCGGACCTGCTTTTCGCGGAGGTAGCGGAAGACTTCCGCGCATACTCCGTGGGAAACGAGCACCGCCATCTCGCGGAGATGCGGGCGGTGACCGCGAAGCTGGGTGGGGACAACGACATTCTCTTCACGCCGCATCTGTTGCCGGTCGCTCGTGGCATTCTGGCGACGATAACCGTGCCCGTGAAGGAATACGTCGATGATCCGGTATCGCTCTGGCGTGATCGTTACGATGGCGAACCCTTCATCGAGATCGTAGATCAACCGCCGTCGCTGAAGGACGTCGTACGGCGAAACGTTGTCCGTCTGAGTGTCTCCAACGCGGCCAACATGCGCCAGCCCACACTCATCATTATTTCCGCAATCGACAACCTCGTGAAGGGCGCGGCGGGACAGGCATTGCAAAACGCCAACGTTCTCCTCGGATTGAACGAGCAAACAGGACTACCGGCATAGATGCAAGTCGTGAAAATCGGTGGTCGGCCCCAGGCCGACCCTCAGCTTCCGAGCATCATCAGCGACGCGTGGCACCGGTCGCCGGGCTCACTGTGCATCGTTCACGGTGGCGGCGACGAGATGTCGGCAATGCAACGAGCGCTGGGGAAGCAGCCAGTCTTCATAGGTGGACGTCGTGTGACATCTGAAGGAGATATCGAGCTGCTGCGAATGGTTCTCTCAGGCGTCGTCAACAAGCGTCTGGTCAGCGTGTTCACCGCGATTGGGCTGCCGGCGCTCGGCATTTCCGGTGAGGACGGTGAGCTGATCGGTGCACAGACAATCGACAAGGCCAGCCTCGGTTTTGCCGGTCGTCCCGCGAGAGTCAACGCACACCTGCTGCGGTTTCTACTCAACGCCGGATATTTGCCGGTGATCTCCCCGGTTGGATGTGACCTGAAGAATCCGAACGGCGGCGCGCTCAACGTGAACGGAGACGACGCCGCGGCCGCCATCGCCGCGGCGCTCGGAGCAGAAGAGCTTCTTCTGATATCGGATGTCGAAGGCATCCGTGATTCCGACGGCACGACTCTCCAAAGCCTGACCGGCGAGTCAGCCCGAGACCTGATCGCCAGCGGCATTGCTACGGGTGGAATGGCTGCAAAAATAGAATCGGCTCATGAGGCGCTCTCGCGCGGAGTCGGCTCGGTTCGCATCTGCGATCTACGTGGGCTGCAGGATAATCAAAGCGGAACTTTCATAACCCTTTCACAGAGCGTTGCCATATGACCGCCGCTATCATGCCGGTCGAGGAAACCGCATCGATGCCCGAGACTTCGTCACTGCTCTCGACCTACAAGCGCGCGCCAATGGAGCTCGTTCGCGGGGAAGGAGTCGAGCTGATAGACGCAGAAGGCAAACGATATCTCGACTTTGCCAGCGGAATCGCGGTCAATGCACTCGGTTATGGAGATCCCGGAATCGCGGGCGCCATCAATGACGCTTTGAGCAACGGCCTGATCCATACCTCAAATCTTTATCGAACCAGTGCCGGCGAGCAGTTAGCGGCCAAGCTCGTAGAGCGTTCGTTCGCGTCGAAGGTTTTCTTCTGCAACTCCGGCGCTGAAGCCAACGAAGGGGCGTTCAAGTTCGCCCGGCGCTGGGCGCGTCATGTCGGAACGGATGCGAAGGTCGAGCTCGTTGCGCTCCGGGGAAGCTTTCACGGCAGGCTCTTCGCATCACTGGCCGCGACTGATCGTCCATCGTATCGCGCTCCTTTCCGACCGCTCGCGGGCGGCGTGTCGATTTGCGAACGCGATCTCACCGAGCTGGATACCGCGCTGGACGCGGAGACCGTAGCGGCGATCATCGTCGAGCCGATCCAAGGCGAGGGCGGTGTCCGCGTTCTGGATACCGATTTTCTCCATCGCCTGCGCGAGATAACGCAGAAACGCGAGATCGCTCTCATCTTCGATGAGATACAATGCGGGCTGGGAAGAACCGGATATCTCTTTGCCTACGAGGGGGTCGGGGTCACACCCGACATGCTCACTCTGGCGAAGCCTTTGGCGGGAGGTCTTCCGATGGGTGCCGTTCTTGTATCGGAGGAGATCGCTGCCACAATCCAGTCAGGAGATCACGGTACGACGTTCGGCGGCGGGCCACTCGTTGCCTCAGTGGCCAATCACGTCGTCGACCGACTCTCTGAATCATTGTTGCTCAAATCGGTTCGGGAAAACGGAGCATGGCTCGGGGAGCAACTCGGGCAGATTGCGCGGCGCTCTGGAAAGGTCAGGGCTCTCCGCGGCAGTGGTTTGATCTGGGGTCTAGATGTCGTTGAGCCGGCGAATGAGATCGTCAAGCGCGGATGGGAGGAAGGAGTGTTGCTCCTAACGGCGGGAGAACACACCGTTCGCATTCTGCCGCCGTTGATCATCGGCAGATCAGATCTAGCGAAAGGCGTAGCGATGCTGGAGAGGATTATCGGCTAACGCGTCCTATCGCAGTCGCCAAGGCCGCCACGTGCGGTTAACATTTCGGGGAATACTTCCTCGGGACTCAATGCTATCGAAGAGACTCCGGTCCGCCAGCGCCGTGGCGATTGCCACGGCGCTGGGTTGCGCTCCACTGCCTCCCAGCGCGGAATCTTCAAGCGCGGCCACCGTCGCTGATACCGTAGAAGCGAGAAGGCTGTTCGAGGAGAACATCGACGCGATACATAAGCGTGACCGCGCGCGTTATCTCGCGACTTACCTTCATACCAACACGCTAGCCCGGAATGGACCGACCGGCCTCGATCTCGGATACGAAAACTGGAGTGCGAGACGCGACTCGACGTGGCCTGACACACTTGTCGCCAGAAATCTGCGAGTACTTCCGATTTCAGCGGGCATCGTCTATGGAACGTACTGCTACACGGTGACCCAAAAGGACACCACTTCCAGCGGGGTTTCCGAGCGGCTATTCGTGAAAACTCCTGAAGGCTGGCGCATCGCGGTTACGACCGCCTTCGGTCTGCCTGCCGGCGCTCCAGCTCAGTGCAAGTGAGCGGGACCTATTTCAGTCGAGGATCTTGATGAACCGCAGTCTGAAAAATGCGCTTGTATCGAGCGCTTTCCTTATCGTCGGTGCCACGCCGACATGGGCGCAGGTATCCGATACTGCCACGCCGAAGCTCGTCGTGTTCATCACGATCGATCAGATGCGGCCGGACTACTTCACGCGATTCGAGCCCCAGCTTACGGGCGGCCTGGGCCGCCTCTACCATGGTGGCGCATTCTTCACGAACGCATTCCAGGATCACGCCATAACCGAAACTGCGCCGGGTCATTCGGAAACCATGTCGGGCCGTTTTCCGGTGCACAATGGAATTCAGTCCAACAGTGCCGGAGTCAACGATACGACGGTCACGCTGATCAATGCATCAGGTCTCGGAGCATCGCCGTTTCGATTTCGCGGGACGACGCTAACGGACTGGCTGACTGCGAAAGATCCTCGAACAAAAGTTCTGTCGGTGTCGAGGAAGGATCGTGGCGCGATTCTGCCCATCGGCAAATCGAAGCGGCCCATTTTCTGGTATGCCTACAACGGGACCTTCACGACAAGCACCTACTATGGGTCAACGCTTCCTGATTGGGTTACGGCGTTTAATGCGCGTCGCCTTCCCGCCAGCTATGGCGGCCAAAGCTGGCGTCTCCTGCTGCCGGAAAGCGCGTACCCCGAACCTGACAGCGTCCCCATTGAATCTGGTGGCGTGAGATTTCAGTTCCCGTATCTAGCACCGACGGCGCCTGACTCAGCGGCGGCGGCGCTGCCTGGGTTTCCATGGATGGATGACGTCACGCTTCAGTTCGCACTTGCCGGAGTCAACGCTCTGAACCTTGGAACCGGCCCGCAGACTGACGTCCTGGCGATCTCACTTTCGACGACTGACGCAGTTGGCCATCGCTTCGGCCCCGACTCGCGCGAGATGCACGATCACATACTTCGGCTCGATCGCTACCTCGGCGCTTTCCTCGATTCGCTCTTTCGCCTGAGAAAACAGGGGGACGTAGTTGTGGCCTTGACGGCCGACCATGGCATGACACCATATCCGGAAGTTCACGCACATGATCCGAACGCTGGGGCGATGCGGGTCGACGTGCAGCCGGTACTGCAGCGGCTGGGCGACGCACTTGCCGCGAGGGGTGTGCCGGGCAGGGGCGCGGCTGCTGCTGGAATGATGGGTGGCAACGGCTTCTCGTTCGAGGATGGAGTCCTGGAACTCGATCATGCCGCGCTGGCGAAGGCAAAGATTAACGAGGACTCACTGCTGCGAGCGCTCAAAGCCGATTTTCTAAGCGTGAAGGGCGTGGCTCGCGCCGACAGAATCTCTGAGCTGACAAAAGCAGACACCGTCCATGACAACGTTGCGCGTAGATGGCTGCACATGTACGGCGACGAATCCAGGGTGGCGATGGTGGTCTCTCTGGCACCGTACAACTACTGGGTTTCCAGCTATACCGGCGCCAACCATGGCAGCCCCAACGATGCTGACGCCCATGTGCCAATCCTGTTCTACGGCAGAAGCATTAAGCCTGGCCGATATCCTGAATTTGCGAGGGTCGTCGACATGGCTCCCACGCTCGCTGCAATCGTACACGTGATTCCACAGGAAAAGCTCGACGGACACATATTGCGGAATGCGATCAAGTAGGGTCTCGTTACATCCCGTCCTCAAGGCCTTTGACGAAGCTGAATTCGGGGCAAAAAACGTTTTGAATCTGCGAGAGTCCCTGCCGACCGCGGCCGACGCGCGCTTTCGCGCAGAATCGTGGTTGCGTGAGCGGCAAGTGAGCAGAGCGAGCGAGGTATTGTTGATCACGGGCCGGGGAAACCAGAGCCCAGGCGGAGTTTCGGCGGTCCGCACTGCAATGCTCGCACTTTTTCCCGCCCTTCGACGCCGCGGTGTGGTTACTGAATGGCGCGAGCACACTCCTGGTTCGTTTGTCGTCAAGCTTGCGACAATTTCTTCGATGCTCGAGGCGCCACGACGGAGGGGGGATCGGGGATTGAAACCGGCGGTCGCGGATCCAAAAGCGCTCACGGCCCTGGAAGGTGCCACGCTGAGCCTGCTGCGACGGCTGGCAGTTCGATCTCTCGAAGCCCTGGGCGTCAGAGAGACCGAAAAATTCATCGACGCCGAGATGCTTTCGCAGTTCAACGCTCTCGCCGCGGTGGTGACGCCGGGTGAAGGCAGCGAAGCAAGACTGCGCCAGGCAATCTCCGACACGCTCGATCAAATGGACGAGTGAGTGGGCCTCCATCGACCCGACCCGTATCCAATCTCAAGAATGACTAAGAAACTCTTGTGGGCAGGGCTATTCCTTACCGCTCCGCTTTCTGCGCAGACCGCGGTGGCGGGCTATTCGCCGCAATCTTCGACGGTCGAGCGCGCCCTCGAGGCGGACGTCATGAACGGACCTGCGCCGGCGAGAGCGGCAGAGCAATCAAGATTTTTGTCGGCGCAGCCCCACATGGCGGGGACGCCGGCGCAGGCGCGAACACGCGACTACGTGATCTCCCAGATGAAATCATGGGGCCTCGAGACAGAAGTGCGTGCGTACAAGGTGTGGATGCCACACCCACTGAGTACGCGGGTCTGGAGGATCAGCCCGAATCCCATCGAATTGAATCTGCGTGAAGGTCCGATCGGCGAAGACACGACTTCGTCCGCGTTCCCGCAGGTCCTGGCATTCAACGGCTACGGCGCAGCCGGTGATGTACGGGGCGACATCGTGTACGTGAATTACGGTCTGAGCGAAGACTATGCGCAGCTCGATTCAATGCACGTCTCGGTCAAAGGGAAAATCGCGATCGCCCGCTACGGCCGCTCATATCGAGGAATCAAGGCTCGCGAAGCGGAGAAGCACGGTGCACTGGGCCTGCTGATTTACAGCGATCCGGCTGACGACGGATATGTGCGCGGCGACGTATATCCGGCGGGACCGATGCGACCGTCGAACGGGATTCAGCGCGGCAGCGTGATGAACCCCAATGGTGACCCAAGCACGCCCGGGTACGGCAGCACTGCTGACGCCAGGCGAATTCCCGAAGCACAGATGGACGTACCGCGGATTCCAGTGTTGCCGATCTCCTATGGAAATGCGGCCGAACTATTGGGCGGATTGTCCGGAAATGCGATTCCGCAAACCTGGCAAGGTGGTCTCCCGTTCCGGTACCATGTTGGTCCGGGACCAGTACAGGCACGTATGTCTGTCACGACTGACGCGAGCACGAATCCGTACAAGGAGATTTGGGACACGTTCGGAATAATCCGGGGCAGCGAATTTCCGGACGAGATCGTGATGATCGGTGGACATCGCGACGCCTGGGGACCGGGGGCTGCTGACAATGTCAGCGGAACGGTGAGCGTGCTCGAGGCGGCTCACGCTATCGCCGACCAGGTCAAGGCGGGTAAGCGGCCAAAACGAACCATCGTGTTCGCGACGTGGGACGCCGAAGAATGGGGGTTGGTGGGATCGACTGAATTCGTGGAGGAAGACTCGCTGCGATTGAGCAAGAGTGCCGTCGCTTATCTCAATCAGGATGACGTAGCGCAGGGGCCGAACTTCGGCGCTGGCGGTTCGCCTTCATTGCGCGGATTGCTGCGCGATGTGGCAAAGGAAGTTCCTGATCCCAGCCGCGAAGGCAGCGTGTACGACGTATGGCGAAAGCGGTCAGCTCCCTTGGCTGATTCCGTCGAGCCCCCGATGGGAGATCCGGGAGGCGGTTCCGATTTCGCCGGCTTTTATAACCATCTCGGGATTCCAATCGCCGACTGGGGCTTCGGCGGCCCGTCGGGTATTTATCACTCGGCGTACGACTCCTATCACTGGATGTCCAAGTTCGGCGATCCAAGGTTCGAGTATCACGCGACGACGGCGAAGCTCGGCGCTGGAATGTTACTGCGCATAGCCAATGCTGACATCCTGCCGTACGACTACGTCGAGTACGCGCGTACGATGCGCCGGTTTGGAAGTCAGGCAGAACGTGCGGTAGCCGACAAACACTGGCGAGTGTCGACATCCGGGTTGATCGCGTCGATCGGCAGAATGGAGGCCGCAGCAATTGCGTTCAACGCGGCGCGCGATCGCGCGCTCACGGTTCAGCCGCCAGCACTCAAGCTCAAACAAATCAATGCTGCGCTGCTGGAAGTTGAACGCCAGCTGACACGTCAGCAGGGACTGGTTACGAGGCCGTGGTTCCGAAATCTCATCTACGCTTCCGATGAGAACAACGGTTATGCAACGATGGTTCTGCCGTCGGTGAACGAAGCGATTAGAGTGGGCGATGAGAGCATCGTTGAGCGCGAACTTGCTGATCTCACCAGCCACTTTGATGCAGCAACTCGCGCGTTACAAAACGCCACTGCACTGGTAAAGTGAACGCGAACGAACACTCGTCGACAGGCCCGGACATTGCGATAGGCATCCCTTCATCAAGAACGGAACGGCGGAAGTTTGATGCGGAATAATCAAGCGGGAGCGAGACGCTCACGTCTCGCTCAGGATGAAGTCGCGGAGATCAGCGCGTACGGCGCGAAAGCTGTGTGGCCCTCGGGGTTCCAGCTCTATCAGCGTGGCGCGCCTGCAGACGGAGTCTTCATAGTGCTCGAAGGCCACGTCGTGCTGCGCAACAAAATCAAAGTCGGACGCGGATTCGTTCCCGTAATCGCGACAGTCGGTCAGACATTCGGCAGCGAGGGTTTGACACCTGGAAGCTCCTATGTCACTGATGCGAACGCCTCGGAAGAAACCAAAACACTGTTTTTGAGCGGCGCGCAGTTTAGGGCATTCGTCAGAGAACGGCCCGCGCAGACGATCCCGCTGCTATCCCAGATAATGTCAGAGCGCGCGTACCTGCTGGAGAAACTTCACGAGCTCGCGGCGTTGAATGTCGATCAGCGGCTTATGTCGACGCTCACACACCTCAGCGGCGACCATAGCTTCACCGCTCCCGATGGCAGACTCAAGCTCGAGAACAATCATCACCGGCTGCTTTGCGAAATGGTCGGAGCGACGAGGGAGTCGATCGCGCTGGCACTGAGCCGACTTGTTTCCGCGGGGATCGCGGAGCGACGAGGTATGACGTTTCTCATCGAGCCGAATTCGCTCTCATCGTCCTTCGGGGACGTGGGCGACCGCGACTCGGCGATCCCCGTCGCCAGAGAAATGACCTCCTGAGGATGAATGGCCCGTCAGCAAGGCGCTGAGCCGGCGATACTCAAAGGCGCTGAGACGATAGATATGCAGGAGGGGGGCTCACATGGAGTTCTCCTCCTGCATGGTTTTGGAGATACCCCGCAGACGCTTTCGTTGCTCGCGCACCGACTCGCGAAGAACGGTTATGGAGTATTCGCCCCGCTCCTTCCCGGACACGGTCGCAATATCAAAGCGTTTCGGCGATCCCGCGCCAATGAATGGATAGGCGCCGCACGGGATTCGCTGCGTGCAATGCATGAGCGCTACGCCACTGTGAGCGTAGTTGGCCTTTCGATGGGTGGTGCTCTGGCGGTGATAGTTGCCGCGGAGTCTGCGTCCGTTGCCGCACTCGTGCTGGTTGCCCCCTATTTGGGAATGCCAAAACAGCTTCGCTTCGCCGCGATGCTACACTGGTTGTGGGGCCCAATAGCTGGCGAGATAAACTCGAGAAGTCCCAGTTCTATTCACGATCCTATCGAACGCGAAAAGAATCTGGCTTACGGGACTGTGACGGGTCGCGCCTTGTTCGAGCTATCGAAGGTGGTGCTGCGCGCGCGAAAAGCTCTTCGGCGATTAAAGGCGCCGACGCTGATTATCATGTCGAATGTCGATCCTCGGGTTGCTGTCGGCGTCGGCGATTTTGCGATGAAGGAGCTGGGTGCCGGCGACAAAAAACTCGTTGTGACCGAAGGAGCGGGTCACATCATTACGGTCGACTACGGCCGTGAGCGCGTTTTCGCCGAAATAGAAACCTGGCTGAACGCGCACGATGGGCGTGGAGCGACAGCCGCTGAGAACTAGCGAGCGGCTGTCGATAAGCCCTGAGCTAGAAGCGATCCTGGACGAACTCGGTAACCGAATCTACGGCACGCTCACCCAAGCCAGCGGCCTGTTGAACGACTCCGGTGGCAACCCGCTTCACGCGCGCTACCGGGGAAGCTGACCGCCGACGAGTGGAACGCCTGCTAGCTTTGCGAACACTCCGTTTTGCAGTCGCTTTCCGACGCGACGAGCGCCGACTTACTTTGCGTACTGCGCTCCGTGCGCCGGCCTTCCTACGCGCTGTCTTCCGCGCACCGCGTCGCGCCGACTTCCGCGCGCCCCTAACGGCTTTTCTGACAGTACGCCTGCGCGCACCGGCACTCTTTCGTCCGGAGGATCCGGATCGTGCCCGTTTTCTGCCACCTCGTGAACGACTGGACTTCTTGGCTGCAGCCATTGGAAATCTCCGTGAAGCAAGGTTCGCGGGAACGGATCGCAAGATTCGCGCACAACTGCAATGACGAACTTACCGCAACCTGTTCACGATCGCTGGAGACTATCCAATAGTGCGCGTCTCACCATGTTGCATGATCCAGATATCCCTGGCATCGAGACGTGCCGTCTGCCACAACTCCCTCATCCTTGCCGGCGGCTCGTCCATCGGCTCGTCGGTGAGCTTGAACGTTCCCCAGTGCGCGGCAGCCATCACTAATCGGCGTCCATTCTGCCTGCTTATAAGCTGTGACATCGCCTTCAGGCAGTCCTCGGGATTCATGTGTACAGAGCCCATGAACCAGCGCGGCTCGTACGCACCGATCGGCAGGATGGCGACCTGGAACGGCCCGCAACGTTCAGCAATTGTCGCGAACTCCGGATGCAGTGCTGTATCCCCGGCAAAGAAAACAGAATGATTCCGCGAACGAAGCGTCCAGCCTGACCATAAAGTACGATTGCGCCTGCCCAGGGTCCTGCCAGAGAAGTGTTGTGCGGGGACGCAGGTGAGCTTGAGACTGGCGATGGAGGTTTGCTCCCACCAATCGCGTTCGTTTATATCGCGCGCGCCGTGCTGTTTGAGAAAGGCACCGACTCCGAGCGGTGCGTTCCATACCGCGGCCGGGTATCGACTCGCGATACGTGAGACCGTTGCGGAGTCGAGATGATCGTAATGGTCGTGCGAAAGAACGACCGCGTCGATCGGCGGGAGCCGGTCGAAGTCGACTCCCGGCGCTACCCAGCGTCGAGGTCCGGCAAACTGTACCGGCGAGGCACGCTCGCTCCACATCGGATCCGTCAGAACGTTCAGACCCGCGATCTGAATAAGGAAACTGGTATGACCGATCCAGGTGAGGCTAAACTGCTCTGGGTCTGCGCGCGGCGTTACATAGGAAGGATCGGCACGCGTAAAAACCGCGGGATCCGGATCCGGCCTGCGCGGGGTTTGGCGCCGCTCAACGAGCGTCCATTTCAGGAAGTCCAGAAATCCATGCATCTCCGCCGTTGACCATGGGTTCCTGAATCCACCTTCGGGTCGATGGTGGCTGGGTAGTGACATCTATTTGGGGAAGGTCAGCTCAGCCTGGGCTCGGCGAGATTTTCTTCAAGATGCGCTCGAGACTTCATTCCAACGAGAGCAGTGGCAACTGGCAGGGATTGGGTGAATGCGATGGCGCGACGGGCGTCGGTCTCGAATCCCGGGAATGCCGCGCGAACCTGCTCGGGAAGGGCCCGGGTCAGCTGCGACTGCATCAGTGTCGCACTGGCAACGACAGCCACGCCCAACTCGCGTGCGGCTTCGAGGACGGAAACCTGGTGAGCTCCGCAAGGCTGGGTCGGTAGGCGAACTGCTTCTGTCATTCCGAGATTGATGGGCAGCTGGACAACCTTGAAGTTATGACCATCTCCGCCGGCCTCGCGCGCAATCGATACCAGCTCTTCCAGGCTCAGATAATTTCTTGCTTGCGGTGCGACGCGAAAGCCGTTCCAAGTCGCGCACCCGTACGATGCGATGCTGCCTTTGCTTACCTGTGCCTCCATGGTGGCAAAGGCATTTCTGATGACGGCGAGGGCATCCGGGCGCGGCATCACCTCGAATTGCTGTTCGGGGTTATGGATGTAGTAAACGTCTATCACATCCAGACCGAGGTTGTTCCTGCTGCGGTCAATCTGATCGTCCAGATAGCGAGGTGAGAGACAATGACCCCCGGCAATCACCTCTGCGGACTTCATCACGCCGGGAGCAAAGTACTCGGCTTCGAGAAATTCATGGTATGCTTCCTTCGTCGTCGGTGGGGCGCCGTCGAGCGGTATGTAGCCGCCCTTTGTGCAAACGACGACTTCTTCACGCTTGATAATCCCGGACGCGACTGCCTCTTTGATTGCCGCGCCCACAGCTCGTTCGGAACGCTGGCACCTGTAGTTGATCGCGGTATCTATGAGATTCACGCCTTTCTCCAGCGCCGCGCCGATCGCTGACGCGTAGCGCGCATCTTCCAGGTCGTCGCACTCGCCGAGATAAGTACCCAGCCCGAGAGATGACACCAGCGGGCCGTTAGCGAGGTCGCGGAAGAAGTGATCGTTGTGCGACTTGGCGAAGCGTTTGCGGAAACGCTTCGTACCTTCGAGGGTTGCGCGACCCCCGACGAGGGCCGTCGGAATAGAAGCCGCCGGAACCTGGGTGCGAGTCATGGCGGAGAGGCTACCCGGACGAGGTGGGTAATGCAAGGTCCGTGTGCCGCGCATTGGCCCTTAGGTTGCTCCACCACTCCTGCCGGTGTACGCGTTCCCACTTACACAGAGTCCGAAGTGAAATCATCCGCGCTCATGTTGCTCGCGCTTGCTGCCTGCTCGCAGCAGCATCCCGTCGTGCTCGCCCCCGTTCGCATGGATACAGTGACGGACGCCTCCGCCACTGGGTCGGACGCCGTGTACGACGCGCGCCGGGACGATCTCTTCGCTACGACAAATCGAATCGATTGGCCAGGTCCGAATCGTTATCGATCATCGATCGGCGCTCCGGGACCTGATTACTGGCAACAGCATGCTGACTATACGATCGCGGCCAGCCTCGACACCGGGACTACGGAAGTGACAGGTTCGGTGCAGATCGCTTACACGAACAATTCTCCCGACACGCTCCGATACGTGTGGCTGCAAGCCGACCAAAATCTGTATCGCGCTACGAGCAAAGGATCGGCGCTATATCCGGCCGACTCCCGATGGGGCGTGCGCGGTTTTCAGGGCGGTTACACGTTCAGCGAAGTCCGTGTGAACGGGACCTCCGTGCAGCCACGGGTCAACGACACAATGATGCGCGTCGATCTTCCGGCTCCCCTGAGACCACGCGGTGGTAAAACAACTATTTCGATCAGGTACTCGTTCCGGGTGCCCGAGCACGGGTCTGATCGCATGGGTCGCGATAGCTCGTTATACGAGCTCGCCCAGTGGTACCCGCGGATGGCAGTCTATGATGACGTGCGCGGATGGAACACTGATCCGTATCTCGGGCAAGGCGAGTTTTATCTCGAATACGGAGACTTCGATTACGCGGTAACCGTGCCCGCTGGGTACGTGGTCGCGGGAAGCGGAGTGCTTCAGAATCCCAATGATGTTCTCACCGCAGAACAGCGGCGCAGGCTATCCTCGGCCGCGGGGACCTCGAGTGTGGTGCAGATCATCACACAGTCCGAGGCCGCTGCGGCCAGGGCCGAGCGAAAGTCCGGCACGAGAACGTGGCGATTTCGCGCGCGAAATGTTCACGACGTCGCCTGGGCTGCCGCACCGGATTTCCGTTGGGACGCTACCAGCTGGAATGGGATTCTGATGCAGTCCTATTATCAATTTCCAAAGGCGGGAAGGTCGTGGGAGCAGGCAGCGGAACAGACCCAATGGACAATCAAGCAGTACTCGGAATTGTTCTTCCCCTTTCCATATCCGCAGGCGACCAGCGTCGCCGGTCCAGTGGGCGGGATGGAATATCCGATGTTCGTCATGGTCCACTACGGATCGGATGATCCGACATCCATCTTCGGCACCATCAATCACGAACACGGGCACGAGTGGTTTCCGATGATCGTCGGCTCGAACGAGCGGCGGTATGCATGGATGGACGAAGGAATCAACACGTACATAAACTCTTTTGCGAACGAGGCCCGTTACCCCGGCCAGAGCGCATATCCTGCGTACCTCAAGAACTGGCAGGACGTCGTGACGCACCGGACGCAGTCCCCGTTAATGACTGCTCCTGACAACATCGATCCAACAGCACTCGGCGCGATCGGTTATCGGAAGCCGGCGCTCGTTCTGCTGACGCTCCGAAACCATGTGATCGGCGCCGACGCCTTCGATCAAGCTTTCCGGGAGTACATAAGAAACTGGGCGTTCAAGCATCCGACCCCGGGGGACTTCTTCCGCACCATCGAGAACGGGACCGGTGAAGACCTTTCATGGTTCTGGCGTTCCTTCTTCTATACCAACGACGTCCTGGATATCGGAATCGACAGCGTAACGATGCAGAGCTCGCAGGGACAACGCCTCGCCCGCATCTCTCTGCGCCGTCTGACTTCGATCCCGTTCCCTGTACGATTCAGAGTTGCATACGCTGACGGAACGACAGAGGACTTCTCGCTGCCCGTCTCGATCTGGGCGCGGACAAACAGGTTCGACGCCGTCGTTCCCGTGCGAGGTACGGTGACAGGTGTGCGACTTTGGCCTGACCCATCGGTTCCCGACTGGAATCCAGCGAATGACACTTGGGGGAATCCACCACGCGCGAATGTTGCGGGCCCGGTTACCAGAAAATGATGTGGTCGTTTGGTTTAGGGGGCTCGCACGCGTAGATTGCGAGTGTAGCCAGGACTTAGACTAACGGAGCAAGTAATGCCGGATTTTGGAAGCTGGGCATCGGCGTGGTGGAAGCCGGTCCTGTTCGTAATTATTGCGGGACACCTTACCAATGTTTCGGTAACGCTGTTCCTCCATCGCGCTCAGACCCATCGCGGCGTGAAGCTTCACTACCTTGCCGCGCTTCCGATGCGTATCTGGTTGTGGCTTTCGACGGCGATCGTGACCAAGGAGTGGGTGGCTTGCCATCGGAAACATCATGCGTTTGCCGATCGTGAAGGCGATCCGCACAGTCCGCTGGTGGAAGGCTTGCGTAACGTAGTCCTCAAGGGCGCCTTCTACTATAGAAAGGCAGTTCGCCAGCCAGGGGTTCTCGACAAGTACGGGAAAGGAACTCCTAATGACTGGCTCGAGAGGCACCTGCTCTCTCCGCTAAACTGGCTCGGCATTCTCGTCATGCTGGTGGTCGACATCTATCTATTCGGTTTCTTCGTGGGGCCATTGGTCTGGGGCATCCAGATGATCTGGATTCCTTTCTGGGCGGCTGGAATCGTCAACGGAGTCGGCCACGCCTTTGGATACCGGAACTTCGAGGTGAAGGACGAAAGCAGGAACATCTCACCAATCGCGATCTGGCTGGGCGGTGAAGAGCTGCACAACAATCATCACGCGGATCCCCATTCCGCCTCGTTCAAGGCAAAGTGGTATGAATTCGATATCGGGTGGGCCTACCTCAGGCTCCTTTCCATTTTCGGTCTGGCTGAAATCGCTTACGCTCGCCGGTAGCTCGCGTGCCTGAGACGGTGACCTGCGCGCGATGCGGCCAAACGCGCGCAGGATTTGTGAAGACCCCATTTCCCGGACCTATCGGGGCGCGTGTAGTGGAAGAGATCTGCACGCAATGCTGGGCTGATTGGCTCAAGCAGCAGACGATGCTCATCAACCATTACGGTCTGAACGTGATGGATCCCCAGGCGCGGTCCTTTCTTACGAAGAACATGACGGCATTCCTGTTCAAGACAGGCGCGTCATCGGACATCGATACCAGCAAGAAAGGCACGATCACCCACTGAGGTGCCGAAGTTGAAAAAAATCCNGACTTTAGGTCTCGCTCTGCTTGGCGTGAGCTGCACGACGTTGAGCGGAACCACGGCTTCCACACAGGCTAGCGCGACGCCCGTCAGCTGGACCGATTCGGTGATGGCGTCGATGACGCCCCGCGAGAGAGCGGCGCAAATCGTCTGGCCGAGTGTGTTCGGTGACTACGTCTCTGGCGACTCCCCGCAGTGGCGACGGCTAAGCGAATACATCCAGCAGGAAAAGGTCGGCGGGTTCACCATTTCGGTGGGATCGCCAACCGAGGTCGCAGCCAAACTCAATGGCTTGCAGGCAATGAGCAGCATTCCGCTTTTGTTCGGTGCCGATCTCGAGGCAGGTGCCGGCTTTCGTGCACGCGGCGGATACTTCGTGCCCAATGCGATCGACCTTGGCGGCGCCAGTCTGTTCCCGCCGGAGATGGCGATCGGCGCGACGCACGACACCACATTGGCATACGAAGAGGGACGTCTCACTGCGCTCGAAGGGCGCGCGCTGGGCATTCACATCGCCTACGCGCCTGTGCTCGACGTCAACAACAATCCGGATAATCCAGTCATCAACACCAGATCTTATGGTGAAGATCCAGCGCTGGCGGCTCGCATGGGAGTCGCGTTCATTCACGGGCTGCAGGATCACGGCATGATCGCGACAGGGAAGCACTTTCCTGGTCACGGTGATACCGGAACGAACTCGCATCTGGCGCTTCCGGTGGTGACCGTGAGCAGAAGTCGGCTCGACAGCGTGGAGCTGGTGCCGTTCAAGGCTGCNGTAAATGCTGGAGTTGGCGCCATCATGTCGTTTCATGGCGCAATGCCGGCGCTCGATTCCTCCAACGTCCCCGGAACACTTTCGCCGAAAGTACTTACGGGACTGCTTCGTGGAGAAATGGGATTCAAGGGAATCATTATCTCCGACGCGATGGACATGCGTGGCGTCCTTGATACGTATGGGGCTGACGAAGCGGCCAAGCGCGCCGTCGCCGCTGGGATAGATGTCCTGATTCAGCCGCTGGATGTTTCAAAAACTATTGATGCGGTTGTCGCCGGTGTGTCGGAAGGTCGATACACCCAGGCACGGGTCGACTCGTCAGCGAGAAAGGTTCTGGAGGCGAAGCGCCGGCTCGGCCTCGCTAAAGCAAAGCTGGTTGATCTCAACGCTTTACGATTCGTTGTCGGCGATAGCTCGAACGCACAGGTTGCCCGAATCACCGCTGAAAAGTCCATCACTCTCGTTCGCGATTCGCTCAAACAGATTCCGCTCCTGAACGACACGGCGAAAGTGTTGTCGATTACGCTGGCTCGGCGTGCAGATCTGCCTGCCGGGAATTCTTTCAACTCCGAGCTGCGGCAGCACCTGTCGAAATTGCGGAGTGAATTCGTTGCGACCGAGGATGCGGCGCTCAACTATCCGCGATTGATCGCCGCCGCCGATTCGGCAGATGTGACGATCGTCAGTTCTTACGTCGGCCAGAGCTGGGACGCGACCAGCGCGAGCACGCCGGAAGCCTTCACGAATTTCGTGCGCAGCCTCACCCAGCGCGGCAGAAAGCCAATCGTGGTCGCGTTCGGTAATCCGTACCTGCTGCAACAGCTGCCGTGGATCAGCACTTATCTCGTTGCGTGGGGAGGGTTTCCAGTCTCTCAGGTTGCGGCGGCGCGAGCGATTCTCGGCGCGAGCGCAATCTCAGGTCATCTCCCGATTACAATTCCGCCCTACGTGAATCGCGGCGTCGGTGAAGAAAGAGCAGTCCAGCGCCGCTGAGATACGCGTCCTGAATCGTTGACGAGCCAACAAAAAAATCCCGCGAAATTCTGGTTGACGATCGATCACTTCGCGCGTATATCCCTAGAAGCCCTCCAAGACTTTCCAGCTCGCGCGGAATAGTCACTCCCTCGAAAAACGTTTCACGCGGTCTTGACTTTAGTCGCAGAAAGTGACTAATTCGCATTCATCATGCGTGATCGCTCGTCCCGGGGTGCCTCGTTCAGTGTTGACGTCGTCCTCGTCACCGCAACGGGAAATGAGCTGGCAGTATTGCTTGCGCGGAACGCGAATGAACGCGAACGCTGGTCCCTGCCGTGGCGCCCTCAACAAACCGGCGAGACCTTCGAGCTGAGCGCGACACGCGCTTCGCAAGAAGCGCTCGGAGAGTCGGCGAGCTGGATGGAGCAGATCGGCGCCTTCGGGGATGGGAAGCGGCATCCCAGCGACGCCGAAGTTTCAATCGCCTATCTTGGCTTGGTCCCGCACGAAACGGCTTCACCCCGGGCTGGATTTACATGGTTCCACGTTGCCGATCTTCCCCCTATTTCGCCCCGGCAGCGTGCGATGGTGGACGCGGCCGTCAAAACCATTCAGAGCAGCCTCGATCAAGCCCCCGTCGCTTTCCGTCTGCTCCCGACGACGTTTACGCTCAGCGATCTGCAACAGATGTATGAGCTGCTGTTAGGTAAACGCTTGCACAAAGCCAGCTTCCGTCGTGCCCTCCAGGCAGCCTGGCTCGTCGAACCTACAGACGAATGGCGAAGTGAAGGGCGGGGAAGGCCAGCGCAGCTTTTCAGGTATGCACCGAAGAAAAGGCGTAGGCCGCACCGTGGCGTGAGGTTTGATTTCCTCTATCCATAGGGTCGGTAACGGTCGGGTACCGTACCGGTCATAGTCCCAAGGAACCTCTTGCGGGCGCGGTGTATTAGTTGCAATGTGTACCTAAGGGCAAACACCCGAATGGGGGCCTTTTAGCTATGCTCGCTTACCTCGATAGTCTGTGCGCAGCGTTGCTCGCACGCGATAGTGTGGAAATACAGCGACTTCTTGCATTACCTGCAGCGCGAGATCTTCCGCGCAGAGTGCGTGAAGAAGCCGTCGCTATTTCACGCGCAGGTAATCGCAGCTTCATGGCACCGATCCACGCACTCCATTTCTATTACAAGCTCACTCACATGGTTGACGAGTCGAGCGATCCAATCTTCGGTGATGCATCCAAGCAGGGAGAACCCGAAGGCGGACAGATGGAGCTCCCACTGCGCAAAGTTGGTAACGGAGGCCGCTAAGGCCAGTTAGACCAGCGCGCGAAGCGAATTCTTTTTCTTCATCGCTTCGTTCCAGATATCCCCAACCTTTTCAAACCGCTCGGCCGCGTTGCCGAGATGAAAGTCTCGCGGATCAAGATCGTCGGTTAACTCCGTCCACTTCAAAGGGGTCGAGACGGTTGCGCCGGACTTCGCCCGCACGCAGTAGGCGCCTGCCACGGTCTTTCCCTGAATATTCTGCAGATAATCGACATATACGGTCGCGGCGCCCCGAGCCTTCACGAAGCGCTCTATCGTCGCCTCCTTGGGGTGCCCCTGCGCAACCTTGGTGGCCACAACCTGCGCGACAAGCGTCGCCGCGTCGTTTGGCGTCCGGGGTGGAAGCGGTAGATAGATGTGTAATCCGGATGAACCTGACGTCTTGATCGCTGCGTTCAGACCGAACCCATCGATGACTTCCTTGGCCCAACGGGCGATCTGGATTACCCGGCCGAAGTTCGCGCGAGGGCCCGGATCAAGGTCGATGATCGTGTAGTCAGCGTATTCGAGTGACTGAACGCGCGAATGCCAGGGATCCACTGAAATAGCGCCGAGTTGGATCGTGTGTAATAGCGTCAGCAAGTCTCCGCCGATGTAGCGCGGTTGCTTCTCGCCGTTTTCCGTCTGAATGGTCTCAACACGTACTTCGGCCGGCGTCGTCTCCGATGCTTTCTGCTGGTAGAAGCTTTCGCCGTCAATTCCGTTGGGGAATCGTTTGAGAACAAGCGGGCGGTCCTGCATTGTCGGAAGGATGAAGTCGGCGACACGTACGTAGAAGCGCATGACGTCGCCCTTCGTGAACTTCTCCTTCGGAAAGAAAACCTTGTCGAGGTTGGAGACCTTAAGCGTCTTGCCGCGACCAAGATCGACGTGGCCGTCTCCGCCTTTCTCCTCGATCGCCGTCAGCTGTGCGAGCACGGGGTCCTTGTCCACGCTGGCCTTGGAAGCCCTGGCGCTCGACCGCCGTGGCGTTTTGGCGACGGCGCTCTTTGCCCCGCGCGCACGCGCCGGAACCGCAGTGCGAGCCTCGCCCTTCGCTATTCGGCCACCGTCGCCGGATGTTTTCTGGACGCTTTCGGACTCGATGACGACCTCCTTCGCATTCTTGTCGTCGCGGACACCGAGGAAGATTGGTTGCCTGAGTCGTCTATCGGCGGTCCACTCGCTGAATTTTACCTCGACGACGACCTGCGGCTTGACCCAATGCGCCTTCTCATTGGTTTTCGGAGTTTCCAAGAAAGGCGAGGTCTTGATCTCGAGAGGCTTGAGGCGCCGATGCATGTCCTGCAGGCTCTGGCGGCTGAAGCCACCACCGGTGTGGCCGGCGTAGATGAATCGGTCGTGGTCGAAATAGCCGAGGAGGATTGCGCCGATGTGTTCACGACTGTTGCGCGGCTCGGTATAGCCGCCGACTACGAATTCCTGGCGGAATTCGATCTTCAGCTTGAGCCAGTTTCGCGAGCGGTTACCAGGCTCGTAGCGCGAATCGATTCGCTTGGCGATGATGCCCTCCCAGCCTTCGCGCCGCGCCTTCTCCAGCATTTTCTTGCCATTGCCTTCAATGGAATCCGTGAGCCGTACCTGGTCGGTCACGTGCTTTCCTACCCGCTTGACCAAATGCGCGCGACGTTCCGACCACGGCTGGCGCATGAGGATCTCTTCACCATCCATAAGGATGTCAAAGAGGATCAGCGCAGCGGGGGTCGAAGAAGAATGCCGCTCGATGATGTGCTGTTCCTTCACATGCATGCGGCTCTGCAGCTCCTGAAACCTCGCCGGCATTCCGTTGATAAGCGCCACGATTTCCCCGTCGACGACGAGCGAGCACCTGGCGCGACCGGCGAGTTTCTTGAGCGCGTCGACGATCTCCGGAAACTGCTTCGCTTTGTCCTTGCTGTTGCGGGTTATGAGCTTGACATCATCGGACGTGGCGTAAGCGAGGACCCGAATGCCGTCGTACTTGGGTTCGAACGTCCAACCCTCCCCAGGGATTTCGGCGCCAATGCTGGCGTACATCGGCTCCAATGATGTAGTGGGCAGGTTCGCCGGGGCATTCGAGGCGGACGCTTTTCCAACGTTGGCCTTAGCGGTGCGAGTGACTGCGACGCGAGCGCGGCTCAACGCCTTTTTCGCCCTGGGTTCCCGATTGCTGTTCCAGACTCGGCTTTTCCCGGTGGCGATTTCGTCCATCGTCCTGCCGGTATCGACTGAAGTCATGTTCTCCGCCACGACATCGTCATCAGTAGCGAACTCGTCGCGGTGCTTGATGAGCAGCCACTGCGGCTTTGCCGAGCTCGATGCATCCCGGGAGAATTTCATGCGCACGAGGGCGAACGAGCCGTGCAGTCTCTCACCATGGAAGGTGATCTTGAGATCTCCGCGCCTGAGTCCTTCGCGGAGGACAATCTCCTCGTCTTCGTCGGAGTTTGCAGCATCGGAGGAGTAGGTCCCGCGATCCCAGAGCATGACGGTGCCGCCGCCGTACTCTCCCTTGGGGATTGTGCCCTCGAAAGTGTTGTAATCGATCGGGTGATCTTCGACCTGCATCGCCAGGCGCTTGACAGACGGGTCGAGGCTGGGGCCTTTCGGGACGGCCCAGCTCTTCATCACTCCATCGAGCTCGAGCCGCAGATCGAAATGGAGATGACTGGCCGCGTGCTTTTGTATGACGAAGCGAAGGCGCCCGGCCCGAGCTGGGACGGCGTCCTTTTCGCCCGAAGGCTCGCGAGTACGCGTGAAGTCGCGCTTTTTTCGATATTCGGCGAGCTGGGCGCGAGCGCTTCGCGTCGAGCCTGCAGCCGGCTTAACAGCCATGAATTACTCTAAGCGGTCTTCGTCTTTTTCGTTTTGGCAGGTTTGCGACTAGCCGCGACTGATTTCCGCTTCGCGCGCACAGCGCCCTTCTTTCCGGCGCCTTCTTCGAGACTCGCGCGCAAGCGCGACATGAGATCGAGCACGCCACTATCGGGCGTTTCTCCCTCAGGCTCCTCGAGCTTGGGCTTCTTGCCCTTCATCTTGGCCTTGATGACGCGCATCAGGTTGGCGCGGTAGTCGTCGGTGTAGCGTGTCGGGTCGAAGGGCTCAGCGAGATTTTCAACGAGCTGCTCCGCCATCTGCAGCTCCTGTGGCCGCACCGCGTCCCGAGCAGGGAAGTTGAATTCCCCAGCATCCACGAGTTCATTGGCAAAGCGCATGATCTCGAGGACGAGCGCTTCGCCAACGACTTTTACTCCGGCGAGATGCTGTGTCTGTCGGATGATGATCTTGCCGATGCCAACGGATCCTGTCTGGCGAATGGCTTCGCGTAAAAGCGCATATGCTTTCTCGCCGCCCTTCGCGGGGACGAGGTAATACGGAGTCTCGAAGTAGCGGGGATCGATCTCGTCCTGCTTCACGAAATCGAGAATGTCGATGGTCTTCGACTGCTCGAGAGCGGCTGTCTTGAAATCTTCGTCCGTGAGCACGACGAACTTTCCCTTCTCGTACTCGTAGCCCTTTACGATCTCATTCCATGGCACTGTCTCGCCGTCGGCGCTGCAAACGCGCTCGTACTTTACCGGCGACAAGTCTTCCTCATGCAGCAGGCGGAAGCTGATGTGATCGGCGCGCACGGCGGTCTTGAGCTCCACCGGGATGTTGACGAGGCCGAATGTGAGTGAGCCTTTCCAAATCGCGGCCATCCGTGCACCTCCTCCCGATGCGAGTGAGATTCCGATGCGTGTGCATCAAAGCAAATCAAATGCCGCCTGTGGAAAACAAGTTTTGTGATGCCGTATGATGCAAAAAAGCCCCGCAGTGGCGGGGCTTTCTACGCGAATTCAGAAAGGTCAGCTAACCTTGGTGACGTCCGCTGCCTGCGGTCCTTTCTGGCCCTGTACGACTTCGAATTCCACTTTGTCGCCTTCGGCGAGAGATTTGAAACCGCTGCCGCCGATCGCGCTGAAGTGAACGAAGACGTCAGGTCCGCCCTCTCTCGAGATGAAGCCGAATCCTTTGGCGTCGTTGAACCATTTGACCGTGCCTGTAATGCGTGCCATTGAACTAATCCTCTTCCCCCGCAGGGCAATCTGTAAAGCATCTACCATAGGCTAGCGACATCAACTGCGCCTGCCGCTTCGCCGGATACGCGTCCGCGTGACGCACTATCCCTCCGGCAGGCGTGGAGGAGGGCAAGTTTTGTGCAACAGCCTGCCGGACTACGCCGCGCCGGCGACGTAATGCGCTGTCCTGCCGCAGCTCTTGCACTTCAGGGTCACGTGAGCGAACTGCGGTGGAGGCACCTCACGCGGGTCGCGCTCAATGGAGCCTGAACAGGAGGGGCAACTGAGCGGGGATCCGCTGCGGTCGTTGCTGATGAGGAAAAGCGCTTGAGCGGGATTGTACGCATTCGGACGTGGCTTGCGCATGAGCTCTCCAGTTGCAAGGAACACGGCGCTGCGCGGTTTGCGTCGCGTAAGGTGACTTCGTTGACGGCCATCCCTTGAGGAGAATTGCCATCCAGATTCGCGAGCGGACTCTTCTTTCGTTGACGCTGCTGCTCGTCACAGCTTGCGGTCCACATGCCCACATTCCGCTCCGACCGACCAATCTGCCCGACGCACTTGCCCCGTCTGACGAAGGGGCGCTCCTGGCACGGCGCCTGGCACCGGTCTTATACCTCCAACGGGATGAAACGTTCCCGCTGTCAAGGGCGGTTGCGGTACTGCACCCGACCCGCAGGGTAATTGCCTACCATCTACTATGGCGTGACGACGTTCACGGGGCTTGGATACCCTTTACCGTCCCGACCGACGAAGAGGTCCTATGGGTCGGCTACGACTCAACTTACGCCCCCACTGACTTATGGACCTACTGGCACGGGTCGATCCTGCACACAAACTGGCCACGCTCACAGGTTGCCATCGACGTCCAATGGGGAAAGCACGGCAGTCTGCCGCGAAATGTTCGGCAGAGTGATCTCCCGAGGCCGAAGACGCTCAACTTTTTTTACGCCATGACGATCTTCGGTGAGCCGGATATCCTCCTCGGAGACATCTCTCGAAAAGGTCCGCTTTGCTTCTGCCACGGCTATGAGCGATACCGCGAGTTCACCAGGCCGATCCTCCTTGCAGAACGAATCGACGCGGTGGTTCGCACCGAAGATCCGAGGCCGATTCTGCTCGAGGTCTTCGGTAATAAATATTCCGACAAGCACCGATGGCCGTAAAAAAACCCGGCGGGTATCCGCCGGGTTTTTTTGTTGTGCGCCGATATCGCCGCTCGTGCTGCTATGGTCGCGCGGTATTGGACGCCATCGACTGCTCCTTCTGCGCGATGACGAAGAGATCCTTCTGAGATGTGCTCTGCCTGAGAACATCGATCGCGTGAACGAGCTGGTTGTCGTCCGGAACACTGCGACGCTTGGCTGTTGAATCACCGAACGCCAGCCGGGCAACGGTGTTGCCGAGCAGTCGATCGATCTCCCCGCCGGCCTGCTCATACTGAGCGCGGTCGATGGTGACGCCTTTGGCCTGCAGCCGACGATAGAACTCCTCGCGCCACGTTGAAGGCACGGTGAAATTCGGCTTCACCGTCTTCTTCAGCTCCAGCGAATAGTCCATCAAAGTCGCCCGTACGTCGGCGGTCTTTGGAGCGAAAGCGTTGAACACCTTCTGCTCGGCCGTCGTCAACGTGTCGGGACGGACGATGATGTCCGGGGTGATAGCTCCACCACCGTAGACAACGCGCCCCGCATCGGACTTGAAGGCCGGACGCGAGCGACGCACGGAGTCGGTCTCCAGTGAATCGGGCATCACTTCGACAAACTCTCCGCTCGGCAGGAGCTTCCGCTCCTTCTGAATGGAGCGTCCGTTCGGCGTGTACCACTTGGCCGTGGTCATCTTGAGTGCATAACCACCATCGAGCGGGAAGACCGACTGCACCAAACCCTTACCAAATGAAGTGGTGCCGACGATCAGAGCGCGATCGTGATCCTGCAATGCACCGGCAACGATCTCTGAGGCCGACGCACTCCTGCCATCGGTGAGCAAAATGAGCGGAATCGTCGGAGCAACAGGGTCGTCGGTGGCGACGAAAGTCTGATTCTCGCCACTGCGGGCGCGGATGCTGGAGATCTGCTGTCCCTTTCTCAGGAAGAGATTGCTGACGCTCAATGACTGGTCGAGAATGCCGCCCGGATTCCCGCGTAGATCGATCACAACTCCCTTGGCGCCCTCACGCGAGAGTTTCGTGATCGAGCTTTCCAGCTCGTCGCGCGCGCTCTCGTTGAACTGGAGAAGCGGGACGTAGCCGATCTTGCCGTCGAGCATGATCGCGTAGGGAACTGCGGGAATGTTGACGACGGCACGGGTGAACGTGATCGGAATCAGCTCGGGCACACCAGGCCGGGAAAACTTCACCAGCACTTTGCTGCCGGGATTGCCCTTCAACGCGTCGGACGTCTGGGTGACGGTCCAACCGCGAGTATTGGTAGTATCGATAAAGTTGATGCGATCGCCTTCCTGCACACCGGCCTGCTCGGCGGGAGTGTGGGGGAATACGCGCTGCACGGTAATGAATCCCTGCGTTTCGGCGATCTCCATTCCGATGCCGGCGTACCGACCGTTCGTCTGCGCGTTAAAGCTGGAGAGCTCCTTCGGCGAGAGCAGGACGCTGTAGGGATCATTGAGCTCGTGGACGAGTCCACGAGCAGCTTTTTCGTACAATGTGGCGGCGTCGACCGTATCCACGAAGCGAGTGGAGACAATGCTCAATACCTGGTCGAGCAGGCGAGCGCCTTGCTGAGTCTCGCGCTGCTGAAATACGAAGCCTCCGACCATCAGCGGAATGAACGCGAGGCCGAGAAGCAGGCTTTTTCTGGATCGGGACATACGGTCTATGGATAAGAGTAGGCGCGTCACGCGTGCGTCGCGCGTAAGGTAATAAATACGCCGACAGCCCGACGAGTGTTCCTCAAAAGACGCACAAACGGCACCACTGGAACACTCTCAGGTGTTCAGGCTGCCCTGGAAGCTAGTACATAGTCTACGAGCCAATCCCGGTTCAGCTGCCGGAAGGATGCGTCGCGCAAAAGCCCGGCGGCCAGAAGCATTTCATGAGCGGGTTGGAGCACTCGTTGCAAATGGGACGGGTACCGTTGTGTCAGCGGCAGCTGTTCGGCAAGCGATGCGAGGGGAACTCTCCATGTGACCATTCCCTCCTCCCTCGCTACTTCGAGCAGACGATATAGCCTTCTTGCTACAGGGTTGGTCAATGACAGATAGTGGGCGGCCGAGAGCGTGACCGTATGTCCCGCAGCGATATTGGCGCGAATGACGGGACCGATGGTGACGCGCGCGTCGCCAGGTTCCGATGCAGCCAGTACGGGAAACAGGGTGAATTGCTCGCGCTCGGCCATACGGCGGCGGGCGATCGACACCGAAGAGAGGATGGTGAAGCGCCCTTCTAGCGGCTGCGCTTCCTTCGCTGCAACGTACACCCCGCTCGACTCGAGGGTCGTCCGCTCGAGTCTCGTCAGTGCCGATCGCAGCTGTTCGTATGTTCTGCCGTCGACGCGTCGGCCGATTGACCGGAGAAAGGCGTGCAGTGTAAAACTGACGATACCGTCTTCGGGAGCTCCCGCCTCGTGATAGCGGTGAAGCAACTCGATATAGACGTCCTGATCGAAGGTGCCCGGCAGCCGATCGCCGGGACTGGGCAACACGCGCCATCTCCCGCCGCTCTCCGGAGAAAAGGAGATTGCCGTGTCCTCGGCGGAATCGCTCAATCGAAAAATCGGAAGCGATTCCAGCGACCGGTCGAGGACGATAGCACGCGTCGGGATTCGCCGACGGGCCACGAAGGTCATGCCAAGAGAATATGACACTGATCAAGTACATCGCAATCGCCGCGCTGGTGCTTTTCGGAGTGATTCTGGCCCTGATCGGCATCCTGTCCGTCACCCATGACACGCCTGTAAAAAGCGTGATCGCCGAAGGCGACAAGGGAGGGCCGCCAAGCATCGAGGACCCTCTCTTTGCGCGCAGCATCGAGCTGTTTACGGGGACCCACATAGATCCAGGCAACAAAGTGCAGATTTTGTTGAACGGCGAGGGCACTTATCCGCAGCTATGGAGGGACCTTGCCTCCGCTCAGCAGACTATCACGGTCCAGATGTATTACTCACAACCGGGCTCGGTTGCAGACACTCTGGCGAAATACCTGATCGACCGCGCACGCAACAAGGTTCGTGTTCTTCTGCTTCTCGATGCATTTGGCTCGCAGCCGCTCAAACGCGACTGGATACGGAATCTGAAGAACGCCGGCGTCGAGGTGATCTGGCTGCGACCGCTGCGGTGGTACACGTTGCAGAAGGCCGCCCAGAGGTCGCATGTGCGTGTCGTAGTCATTGACGGGAGGATCGGCTATACCGGCGGATTCGGGCTCGCCGACTACTGGCTCGGTGACGGACACCACGAAGATCAGTGGCGGGAAAGCAATGTTCGGTTCGAGGGGCCGACGGTCGCCGCACTTCAAGCGGCCTTCGCGGCCGCGTGGGCTGAGGCGACCGGTGAGTTGCTCACCGGCGATTTGTTCTTTCCAAAGATCTCGTTCGCTGACGTCGGTGATGTCCAGGCAGGACTGATGTACAGCATTCCAAGCACGGGCAGCACTCCCGCCGAGAGATTTCTTGCGCTCTCGATCGCCGGCGCGCGGAAAACACTCTACATCAGTAATTCGTACTTCGTACCCGGCGAAAATTTCATGCAGCTGCTGTTAGCGGCAGCAAAACGCGGTGTCGACGTCAGGGTCCTGACCGTCAGCAGCAAAACCGATGTGAAAACGACCTGGTACGCGGGTCGGACCTACTATGAAAAACTCCTCGAGGGCGGAGTGAAAGTCTACGAGTACGAGCCGACGATGATGCATGCGAAGACTCTGGTCGTGGATGGAACGTGGTCGGCCATCGGCTCGATGAACTTCGACAACAGATCGCTCTCATTCAATAATGAGTCGATACTCGTCGCCCTGGATCCGAAGGTTGGGGCGCAGATGGATTCGGTCTTCATGGACGACATGAAGTGGTCCAAGGAGATCAAGCTGGACGAATTCAGGAAGCGTCCCCTTTCGGGCAGAATTCTCGAATGGGGGGCGCAGAAGCTGCGACGGGTGCTCTAGCACCCGATCGCCTGCCATCTGCCGGTCGTTGTCGTGAAAGCAAGTGCATCCCCTCTCGCCCGATTTCATCCGCTAGTCCGAAAGTGGTTCAAGAACACTTTTGGGAAGCCAAGCGATCCGCAGCAGCGGGGATGGCCGGCGATCGCCAGTGGCGAGCACACTCTAATCCTGGCCCCCACGGGCACAGGGAAAACTCTCAGCGCTTTTTTGTGGGAGCTCAATGAGCTGATCACACGCGGGCTCGGTGAACCGCTGCCCAATGCGGTGCATCTGCTCTACATCTCACCCCTAAAGGCGCTGAACAACGATATCCAGCGCAACCTCGACAAACCCCTGCGCGAGTTACGTGATCTCTTCAGCGCCGAGGGGAAAGAGTTTCCGGAGATCAGAGTTGGGGTGAGAACGGGGGACACGCCCGCGTCGGCGCGGGCGAGGATGCTGCGCAAGGCTCCGCACATTCTCATCACAACGCCGGAATCGCTCAACATCATGCTGACGACGCTCAAGGGGCGCGGGATGTTCAGCGGAGTCCGCGCGGTGATCGTCGACGAGATCCATGCGATCGCGGGCACCAAGCGCGGCGCTCATCTGGCACTCACGCTGGAACGCCTGGAAGCGTTGGTGGAAAAACCTCCGCAGAGGATCGGTCTGTCGGCGACACAGCGACCGCTCGAAGAAGTGGCGCGGTTTCTGGGTGGCTGCGAAGCCCCTAACGGAACGCAGTCGTTCCGCCCGGTGACGATCGTCGACTGCGGGATGACGAAGGAGATGCAGATCTCGGTCGAGTCACCGGTTGCTGATCTCGCCAACGTCGGCGGCAGCATCTGGCCTGCCGTCGCCCCTCTGGTTCTGAGGCACATACAGGAGTCGAAAACCACTCTGGTATTTGTGAACAACCGGGCACAGGCAGAGAAAATCGCGGCGAGGGTGAACAAGCTCGCAGATACCGAGATCGCCCTGCCTTACCACGGCTCTCTGGCTCGTGAGAGAAGGTTCGCGCTGGAAGAGCGGCTGAAAGCGGGATCCTTGCGGGCGCTAGTCACGACGAGCTCTCTCGAGTTGGGCATCGACATAGGATCGGTCGATCTGGTGATCCAGCTGCAATCGCCAAAGCGGGTGGCCGCCGCACTGCAAAGGATCGGACGCGCGGGACACACCCTCGGAGTCGCGAGTCGCGGCATTCTGGTCCCGACGTTCAGGGATGACGCGGTGGAAATCGCGGCCATCGTGGCGGCAATGCGCGCCGGCGATGTCGAGCCTACGCAGGTCGTTCAGAACGCGCTCGATGTGCTCGCTCAGATAGTCGTCGCCGCGGTATCCGTCGACGATTGGGTGAGCGAGGATCTCTACCGGCTGGTGATGCGATCCTATCCTTATCACCAATTATCGCGATCCGCGTTCAACGAAGTGCTGGAGATGCTCTCCGGTAAATATCCATCAGATGTGGCCGCCGAGCTCGAGCCCAGGATTACCTGGGATCGCGTGAACGACCGATTGATCGGCAGCCGTGCCGCGCGAATGACCGCGGTGATTTCCGGCGGCACCATTCCCGACCGCGGTCTCTACACGGTGAACCTTCCCGACCGTACAAGACTTGGCGAGCTCGATGAGGAGTTCGTGCACGAGTCGCGAATGGGAGATGTCTTTCAGCTCGGCTCTTCGACGTGGCGGATCGCGGCAATCGAGCATGATAGGGTGGTGGTGACGCCAGCTCCGGGAACACCGGCGAGGATGCCTTTCTGGCACGGCGAGTACATGGCGCGGTCGCTGATGTTGAGTCACCGGGTCGGTGCGTTGCGGCGAGAACTGTCGGAAGCACCGAGCGAAGAGCGCCTGGCGGTTGAATACGGCTGCGATGCAGCCACGTCAAACTCGCTGGTCAAATACATCGCGTCGCAGCGGGCGGCGACGGGCGTAGTGCCCGACGACCGGAATATCGTCATCGAGCAATTTCGGGATGAGACCGGCGCCGTTCGTGTTGTAATCCACGCGGCGTTCGGCGGGCGGATCAACGCGCCGTGGGGGATGGCGCTCGCGCAGCGGATGCGCGAAGCGATCAACGATACCGATCTACAGGTTCAGACCACAGACGACGGAATCATGCTGCGGCTGCCCGATCTGGGGATGACGACGCCGATTCAATCGCTGCTCGGCCTTTCAGGAACGGAAGCGGAGCATCTGGTTATGGAAGAAGTGGGATCGACGTCCCTGTTTGGAGCGCGGTTCAGAATGAACGCTGCACGCGCGTTACTGCTTCCGCGCGGGAATCCACGCCGCCGGATGCCGCTCTGGCTGCAGCGGCTCAAGTCTCTCGATCTCCTCGAGGTCGTACGACAGTTCCCGAGTTTCCCAATTCTGGTCGAGACGTACCGCGAAGTCCTGCAGGACGCGTTCGACATGCAGGGTCTGAAAGAAGTGCTCGCGGAAATAGCGTCCGGGGCGATTCGCATTCATATGGTTCAGACGGACGTGCCTTCCCCGTTTGCGGCGAGCCTGCAATTCGGATTCGTAATGGATTGGTTGTACGGTGACGACACCCCGCGCGCGGAGCAGAGAGCCGCGCTCCTCTCCATTGACAGGGCGCTGCTGGACGAGGTGATGGGCGGCGAGGGAAGCGATGACATAACGCGTGAGGCAATCGAGCAAACCCTGGCTGAGCGCAGGGGCACAGCCGACGGCCGTCGTGCGCGCACCGACGATGAGCTGGCGCATCTGCTGGATCGCGCCGGCGATCTGAATGAATCTGAGCTTCGGTCCCGCATTGCATCTGAACAGGAGGGTGGTCGCGGCGATGCGCTGACGAAACTGCTCGAGAGCAGACGCGTCATCGCGATTCCACTCGGTCCCCAGGATTCTCCTGAGTGGCGGTTCATCCTGACCGAGACCTATCCCCGGTACGTGTCTGCATTTGGCGTGGACCAGTTGCGTCGCGTGCGCGGCGGCTTGGATATCGTCGAGCAGAACGCGTCTGATCTGGTGCCCGATGTGCTGCGACACGCGGCGATAAACCCAAGTGTTGCCCGGCGCGAGATTCTGGCGAGGTTCCTCACCCAATCTGGACCTGTCACCGTGCCGGAGATCCACGCGCGCTATGGTTGGCAGCGGGATTGGATCGAGTCACGGCTCGTCGAATGGGAGAGGACCGGTAAGCTGATTCGCGGAAAATTCCGCCGTGAAGTGCAGGACATTGAATGGTGTTCTCGACGGGTGGTGGAGATCGGTCGTCGACGGGCGTTGGCCGCGTTACGCAAGCAGATCGAGGCGGTCGAGCTGCCAGTCTTTGCGGCGTTCATGCAGCGGTGGCAGCACCT